>Ga0187779_10000208_pt1 | contig 43324 bp, 42 predicted proteins | sample 1015_Q2_SP10_10__FD_132435 | JGI IMG/M metagenome (GOLD analysis project Ga0187779, IMG submission 132435) | Tropical peat soil microbial communities from peatlands in Department of Meta, Colombia - 1015_Q2_SP10_10_MG | ecosystem: Environmental > Terrestrial > Soil > Wetlands > Peat | place... | reverse complement strand
TTGGGCGAAAACGATCGGCGGTCTTTCTGCGACGATGGCGCGATCAGACGCCAACGCCAGAGTCCTGTCTGACTGGGTAGCTGTAACGCCGTGGGTCGACCATCTCGCCAAGAACGCCAATGAGCGTTCGAATACCTCCGTGTGCCTCAAGGTGGTTGATCCGGCGGTGACCCGGCTGTCCGGGGACGATCAGGCCGCTTTTGCCAAGACAATGGCCAGTCTGCTCGAGAAAGAAGGCGTGGCCTACGATATTGCTTACTACCGCGATGCTCCGCCGGGCTTGCGCATCTGGTGCGGGGCCACGGTTGAGCGAAGTGACATCGAAGCGCTGACACCGTGGCTCGATTGGGCCTTTGCTGAGGCCAAATCCGCATTGCCGAAAGCTGCCTGATTTACCGGAAAGCCATTCCCGATGCCCAAAGTTCTCATCTCAGACGCGTTGTCTCCTGCTGCCGTTCAGATCTTCAAGGATCGCGGCATCGAAGTCGATTTTCAGCCTGCGCTCGGCAAAGACAAGGACAAACTCGCCGGCGTTATCGGCAATTTCGACGGTCTTGCCATTCGTTCTGCGACCAAAGTGTCGGCAAAAATTCTTGAGCAGGCGAAGAAACTGAAGGTCATCGGCCGTGCCGGCATCGGCGTTGACAATGTCGACATTCCGGCCGCCACCGCCCGAGGCATCATCGTGATGAATACGCCGTTCGGCAATTCGATTACGACAGCAGAGCACGCGATCTCGCTCATGCTGGCTCTGGCGCGGCAAATTCCGGAAGCCGATGCCTCCACGCGCGCCGGCAAATGGGAAAAGAACAAGTTCATGGGCGTGGAAATCTTCGGAAAAACGCTCGGAATAATCGGCTGCGGGAACATCGGTTCAATCGTCGCGGACCGTGCGCTCGGGTTGAAGATGAAGGTGATCGCCTACGACCCGTTTCTCTCGCAGGAGCGGGCCGACGATCTCGGTGTCGAGAAGGTCGGCCTCGATGAATTGTTCAAGCGTTCTGATTTCATCACGTTGCACACCCCGCTGACCGACAAGACGCGCAATATCATCAATGCGGCGGCGATCAAGACGCTCAAAAAGGGCGTACGTATCATTAATTGTGCGCGCGGCGGTTTGGTGGACGAAGCGTCGCTCTACGAGGCGCTCAAGAGCGGACTGGTTTCCGGCGCCGCTTTCGACGTGTTCGTGACCGAACCTGCGACGGGAAACCCCCTGTTCAGTTTACCCAACGTCGTTTGTACGCCTCACTTGGGTGCATCAACGAGCGAGGCGCAGGAAAATGTTGCGCTTCAGGTGGCCGAGCAGATGTCGGACTATCTCCTGCGCGGCGCCATCACCAACGCGGTCAATTTCCCTTCGATCAGCGCCGAAGAGGCGCCAAAGCTTAAGCCTTTTATTGCTCTGGCGGAAAAACTCGGATCTTTTGCCGGCCAGTTGACCGAAACCGGAATCATCAAAGTTCAACTCGCCTATGAAGGCGCGGTGGCGCAAATGAACACCAAAGCGCTTACGTCAGCAGCGGTCGCTGGCTTGCTGCGGCCGATGCTTGGCGACGTCAATGTTGTATCCGCGCCGGTGGTTGCCAAAGAACGCGGCATCGTGGTCGAAGAGGTGACGCGTGAAATGCCGGAAGACTATGAGAGCTTGATCACCGTTACTGTCACTACCGAGCGGCAGTCACGACATGTCTCGGGGACTGTGTTCGCTGATGGGCGACCACGCATTGTCAATATCAAGGGGATCCGCATGGACGCCGAGTTCGGCCCGTCAATGATTTACATTACCAATCTCGACAAGCCCGGATTTATCGGCAAATTCTCTTCAACCCTCGGCGAGGCCGGCATCAACATCGCCACATTTCACGTTGGCCGAGATGCGCCTGGCGGCAACGCGGTGGCCCTGATTGAGATCGACGGTCAGTTACCTGAGGCCGTGTTAGCCAAGGTTCGCGCGCTTCCGCAGGTACAGCAGGCCAAGCCGCTGCATTTCTGAAAATGCCCGTAAGATCAACCCGTTGCCGTTGCTGCCGGCGCCATTGACGCACTCGACTTTGGCTTGCCTCAAAGGAATGCATCCTTTATCCGAGGGTGGACCTGGCCGGCAGCTCCCGGCTTCAAGTGTCCGGGCGCTGGTGCAGGGAAGGGATCCTGATGGCGAATGTCGTGGTTGTCGGATCCCAGTGGGGCGACGAAGGCAAAGGCAAGATCGTCGACTGGCTGTCGGAACAGGCTGACATCGTTGTGCGCTTTCAGGGTGGCCATAATGCCGGCCACACTCTGGTAATTGATGGCTCAACTTACAAACTCTCGTTGTTGCCATCCGGTGTCGTGCGCCAAGGGAAGCTTTCGGTCATCGGCAATGGCGTGGTGATCGACCCGCAAGCGCTTATCGACGAAATTGCCCAACTGAAGAAACAAGGCATCGTCGTGACGCCTGAAAGCTTGCGCATTGCCGAGAACGCGACTTTGATCCTGCCGCTGCACCGCGAGCTGGAGGCCTTGCGCGAAGCGGACAATGCGGCCACTCGCATTGGCACCACCAAGCGCGGCATAGGCCCGGCCTACGAGGATAAAGTCGGCCGTCGTGCCATTCGTTTCATGGATCTTGCGGACCTCCCGGCGCTAAGGGGAAAGATCGAGAGAATGCTGGCGCACCATAATGCATTGCGTCGGGGTCACGGTCTGGCGGAAGTCGGCATTCAGGCGGTTTATGATCCGCTCGCTGCCATTGCGCCGAAGGTATTACCGTACATGGACTCGGTTTGGTCGCTGCTCGACAGCAATCGGCGCGAGGGAAAACGTATCCTGTTCGAGGGCGCGCAGGGGGCGTTGCTCGACATCGATCATGGCACTTATCCTTACGTGACTTCGTCCAATACGGTGGCGGCGCAAGCGGCGACCGGGTCCGGGCTGGGGCCGAACGCGATCGATTATGTGCTCGGCATCTGCAAGGCATACACGACGCGGGTAGGCTTGGGTCCATTTCCGACTGACCAAATGGATCATCCGGTTGGAAAAATTCTTGGCGAGCGCGGCAAAGAGTTCGGTGTTGTCACGGGGCGGGCGCGCCGCTGCGGTTGGTTCGACGCAGTATTGGTACGGCAAACCGTCCTGACGTGCGGCATAGACGGGTTGGCGCTTACCAAGCTCGATATTCTCGACGGCTTCGATGAAATCAAAGTCTGTGTGCGTTATCGCTTGGACGGCCGTGAAATCGACTATCTTCCAGCGGGGGAACAGGCACAGGCGCGTGTGGAGCCGGTCTATGAAACAATTGCGGGGTGGAAGGAACCGACGGCACGGGCACGCTCATGGGCCCAGCTGCCGGCACAGGCCATAAAGTACGTTCGTCGAATCGAAGAGCTCGTGGGTTGCCCTGTGGCGCTCTTGTCGACAAGCCCGGAGCGCGAAGACACAATCCTCATGAAAAATCCATTTGAGCTATAGTTGCAAGATAAGGAACCGGGGTCAGGCATGATCCGGGAAATGTGGGGATAAAGTTCGGAAAAGATCATGCTCGAACGAACAACGGACAATGGCTGACTATTACCCTCTGATCGCCCGTGCCGTCGGCGGCCTTGAGAAGAACAGCGGCGAGAACCGCCGCGCGCTCTATGATCGTGCCCGGACGGCGCTCGTCAGCCAGTTGCGCGGCGTCGAACCTGCGCTCGACGAAACCGACATCACGCGCGAGCGGCTATCGCTAGAAGAGGCGATCCGGAAAGTGGAGGCGGAAGCCGCCAAGCGGCCGCGCACGGAAAATTCAGAGGCCGACCTCGCTGAGCCGTCGTTGCGCGACCGCGGTCTGCGCGACTTCCGCGAGACCGTGGCGGAGGCAGAGGGCCTGGGCGGCGCCACCGCCGAGGCCAAACGCGCGGCCTACGCCACGTATGAGGGAATGCCGGTAGAGCCAGGGCCGCGCTATTTCGAGCAGCCCGGCAGCTCTAATGCTACGGTCACCGAGCCTTCGTTGACGGAGGAAGCCTCGCATACCGAAACCTATGTGCCGCCGACATCGCTTCCCGGCGCGTACGATGACGAAGACACGTATGCGCGTCCCGCGCGGTCATACCACCGTCTGGCCAAATTGCTGGTTCTCCTGCTGGTCGTGGTCGGCATCGCCGGCGCCGCATATTGGCAGCGGCACGCCATCACATCGTTGGTGCCGAACTTCCGCTCGCAGCCCGCGGCGACGCAAAAGGATACTGGTCAGCCAAACGTCCGTCCGAAGATCGCCGATCGTATTGGACAATCCGGGGAAAGCAGACCGGATACCGCCAATGCGCCGGCGGCGGCCGTAGCGCAAAAAGTCGTGCTTTATGATGAAGACACGACTGATCCCCAGGGCAAGCGCTATGTCGGCTCCGCGCTTTGGCGGACAGAAACCGTGTCGCCAGGCCCCGGACTTGCGCCGGAACTCGCGATCCGAGCCGATATCGAAATACCCGAACGCAAGATGCGCATGACCTGGTCGCTCCGCCGCAATACCGACAAGGCGCTGCCGGCCAGCCATACCCTTGAAATCATGTTCACGCTGCCCCCGGATTTTCCGGAAGGCGGCATCGGCAATGTGCCCGGCGTGCTGATGAAACAGAACGAGCAGGCGCGCGGCGTGCCGCTCGCCGGTCTGGCGGTAAAAGTCACCAACGGATACTTCCTGATCGGGCTCTCAGCAGTCGATGTCGATGTGCAGCGAAATATCCAATTGCTCAAGGAGCGCGATTGGTTCGACATCCCTGTCGTCTATACCAACGGCAAGCGGGCAATTCTGGCGATGGAGAAAGGAACTCCCGGCTCGCGCGCTTTCGAAGAAGCATTCCGCGCGTGGGGCCAATAGACAGAAAAGCCGTCTGGTGACCGCCAAACAAATTGGCCGAGCAGTAGCCCGGCCATTTTTGAAGCGTAAAACGTTGCAGCTTATTGCGCTTGCGCGCCGATCGCCGGCGCTTCCGGAGGCTGTTCCATGGCCGACATGCGGCTCTTGACTGCTTTCTGCACTTTTTCGAAAGCCCGCACCTCGATCTGACGCACTCTTTCGCGCGAAACACCGAATTCGGAAGCGAGATCCTCAAGCGTGATCGGATCGTCCGCAAGCCGACGCGCTTCGAAGATACGCCGCTCGCGGTCGTTGAGTACGTCGAGCGCAGAGATCAGCGCCTTGTGCCGGTTGTCGCTTTCTTCACTTTCGGCCAGGACGCGTTCCTGGCTCGGCGCATCATCGACGAGCCAATCCTGCCACTCGCCGCTCTCGCCGTCATCGCGGATCGGTGCGTTTAGCGAAGCGTCGCCGCCAAGGCGGCGGTTCATGTCGACGACGTCCTGTTCCGTCACGCCGAGACGCTTGGCGATGATCTGAACCTGGTCAGGTCGCAGATCGCCTTCTTCGAGCGCGGAAATCTTGCTCTTGGCCTTGCGCAGGTTGAAGAAGAGCTTCTTCTGGTTCGCGGTCGTGCCCATCTTCACAAGCGACCATGACCGCAGGATGTATTCCTGTATCGCGGCCTTGATCCACCACATCGCGTAAGTGGCGAGACGAAATCCTTTCTCTGGCTCGAAGCGTTTGACGGCCTGCATCAGGCCGACATTGCCCTCTGAAATGACCTCGGAAATCGGCAGACCATAGCCCCGGTAGCCCATCGCGATCTTGGCGACGAGGCGGAGATGGCTGGTGACGAGCTTGTGCGCGGCCTCACGATCGCCGTGCTCACGCCAGCTGCGCGCCAGCATGTATTCTTCCTGCGGTTCCAACATTGGGAACCGACGAATCTCGTCCAGATAGTGTGAAAGGCCGGATTCGGCCTTGAGTGCCGGCAACGCGGCGGTACGGGCCATGACAGCGCCCTCCTTACTTGCCCCCGTTTGATCGGCAGGCGGTTTGTCGCCGCCGCTCCCCGAGCCGACGGCGCGCATTCGATGTTGCGACCGCGAAATCTCTCGATCGCAGGTGCAGCATAACGGCTGGATCAGGCGAAAGATAGGATTAGACCCGTCACGTCACCGTGACGCAGCCCTGCGTCGCGCCTGGCCGACAAGCCATTGATCGGACTTGTCTATTCTCGGGGCTTTCGCCCCGCTTCACGGCTCTCCATGTGCAGGGCATCAGTTAAACGACGCAAATCGCCCGGCAGTTCCGAACGGAACTCCAGGATCTCGCGGGTTTCGGGGTGTTCTATGGCCAATAGATAGGCATGTAGGGCCTGTCTGCCAAGATCCTCGAGTGCTGCCCGCGCTCTTGGCCCCAGCCGGCTGGCTTTGGTCCTGAACCCGGTACCATAGGTCGCATCCCCGAGGATGGGGTGGCCGATATGGGCGAGGTGCACCCGAAGCTGGTGCGTGCGGCCGGTCTCCAGGGTGCACGCAATCAGGCTGGCGACAGGCTTTCCATCGGTGGCATCAAAGCGCTCAAGCGCCTGCCAATGAGTAACCGCGGGGCGGCCGGTCCTGTTGACGGCCTGTTTGCCACGGGAGTGGGGATGGCGGCCAAGCAGCGTATCGATTGTGCCCTTCGGGCGGTCAGGCGCGCCCCAGACCAGTGCCAGGTACCCCCGTCTGAGAGGACCTTCACTTTTTTCGGCGAACTGGCGACTGAGCGCGCGGTGCGCGCTATCAGTTTTCGCCACCACCATCAGGCCGGTGGTGTCCTTGTCGAGGCGGTGAACAATGCCGGGCCGCCTAACCCCGCCGATGCCCGAAAGGCTCGCACCGCAATGGGCAATGAGCGCATTGACGAGCGTACCGGTTGGGTGGCCGGCGGCGGGATGAACGACCAGTCCTTTCGGCTTGTCGATCACGATGATTGCCTGGTCTTCGTAGACGACATTGAGCGGGATCGCTTCACCTTCCGGCGAAGCTTGCTCGGCCGGTGGAAGCGTCACCGTCACGACGTCGCCGGATTTGACGCTCGCAGCCGGATCGCGGATCGTGCGTGCCGCCAACTTGACCTGGCCGCCGACAATCAGTGACTTGAGGCGCGAGCGCGACAATATCGGGATATGAGCGGCCAGGACCCGATCAAGCCGCAAGCCTGCTTCGTCAGCGGCAATAGTGACAGTCTCGGTAACGTTATCGGCCATGGTTCAAGATACTGCCAACGACGAAAAACCGCTCGATCCTGAAGCAGCGCGCATTGTTGCCAGGATGCGGCGGCTCATGGTGATCACAAGCCTCACCACGTTCGTCGCAGCCGCGGCAGTCATCGGGGTCATCGGCTATCGCGTTTTCCGGGGCGAGGGAAGGGTGCAGCTAGATACGAATGCCCCTTGGCCAAATAGTGCGCGCGTTGTGTCGAGCGCCATGAACGACGAGCGGCTCGCCCTGACCATCGAGACGCCGACGGGGCTTGAAGTGCGATTTTTCGACCTAAGGACATTCAAGCCATTAGGCCGGTTGCCGCTCGGTTCTAGGCCGTAGGGGCAGTTGCCGGAGCTGCAGTTGGACATGGTACACTGCCGAACGAACAAGTCCGCGTAGGAGACGTTATGGCGAAATCGGTAAAGTCTGGCCCCGCGCCGAGCGCGGGGATGGTCGACGATCCGGCCAAGACCAACTCGCTCATAGTGGGCAAGAGCGCCAAGTATGAAGTGTTGGACCTTCATTTCGCCAACCGGCATGGTCTCGTCGCTGGTGCCACTGGTACCGGCAAGACCGTCACGCTGCAGGTTCTGGCGGAAGGCTGCTCCAAAGCAGGCGTGTCAGTCTTTGCCGCTGATATCAAGGGTGACTTATCGGGCATTGCCGCGGCTGGTGAAATGAAAGATGCGCTGGTTGCGCGCGCCAAAGGCATGGGGCTCGCCTATCAGCCTGACCAGTACCCAGTGATATTCTGGGACGTTTTCGGTGAGCAGGGGCATCCAATCCGCGCAACCATTTCCGAAATGGGGCCGTTGCTGCTCGTACGTCTTCTGCAGCTCAATGACACTCAGGAAGGTGTTCTAAATATCGCGTTCCGTGTCGCCGACGAGCAGGGACTTGCATTGCTCGATCTCAAAGATCTCCGCGCCATTCTGAATTTCGTGGCCGACCATGCTGCCGAGCTGCAGAAAGAATATGGAAATGTCGCTGCCGCCACGGTTGGAGCCGTGCAGCGCCAATTACTGGTGCTCGAAAATCAGGGTGCCAAGTCCTTCTTCGGCGAGCCGGCACTCGATCTTGCCGATTTCCTGCGCACAGATCACGACGGGCGGGGTTTCATCAATGTTCTGGCCGCCGACAAGCTGATCGCCAATCCGCGGCTATATGCAACATTTCTGCTCTGGCTGCTGTCTGAATTGTTCGAAAAACTTCCCGAGGTGGGCGACCCCGAGAAGCCGAAGCTGGTCTTCTTTTTCGATGAGGCGCATCTGTTGTTCAACGATGCACCCAAGCCACTTTTGGAAAAGATCGAGCAGGTCGTGCGGTTGGTCCGTTCCAAAGGTGTTGGCGTGTACCTGGTAACGCAAAATCCGGTCGACGTTCCGGAAACGGTTCTGGCGCAACTGAGCAATCGCGTTCAGCACGCGTTGCGCGCATTCACGCCACGCGATCAGAAATCGGTAAGAGCTGCGGCCGATACGTTCCGGCCGAACAAAAATCTCGATACGGCGAAGGCAATCACCGAACTTGGCAAGGGCGAGGCCTTGGTTTCGTTTCTTGAAGGCAATGGTATCCCCTCCATGGTCGAGCGCGCCATGATCCGCCCACCCTCGGCGCGTATCGGACCGGTAACGCCTGCCGAACGCAAAGACGTCGTCAACAAGAGTCCGGTCAAAGGCAAATACGATACGCCTGTTGATTCTGAATCTGCATACGAAATTTTGCAGAAGCGCGTCGGCAAAACAGCGGCATCACCGACGTCTGGACAGCAAAGTCAGTCTGACCAGGCTGGCGGTGGCGGTTGGCTCGGCCAGATCGGCGGGGCCATCGGCACAATTTTCGGAACGAACGTTCCGCGCGGCAAGCGTCTGTCGACGGGTCAGCTTGTAACACGCGAGGTGACGCGCTCCGTCACCAATCGCGTTGCCGGTAAGGTCGCCGCTGACTTGGGTAAGTCGCTGGGCGGTTCTGTGGGCGGCACCGTAGGCCGCGCCATTGTACGCGGCACGCTGGGGGGCATCCTGCGACGCTAGTCGAGACAACCGGCTTATGGGGCGCGGATTTTTTCAAGCACCGGCAGCAAATAGGAAACAAACTTGTCCGGGTCTTCGCTCATCGGAAAATGACCCAGGCCTTGCATGATTGTGGCGGGTGCGCCGGTACGCTTTGCAACGTCAAGAGTGGCTTCGGTCGTGCACGAATAGTCGTACTCCCCGGTCAGAAGAAACAGGGGACAGCGTTTGATGTCGATCTGGTCGACACGGCCACGGATGTCCCCGTCGATCATGTGGAAGTAAAGATCGCCCTTGAACACGCCAGGGCCGCTTTGCATGTAATGCCAGAGCGTTTCCCATTTCTCAGCGGCCGGCACGACCGGCGCGATCAGCCCCGAAACCATTCCCGCGCAGACCATGCCGCCATGCACGTCGGGCCGGTCGAGCCAAGTCAGATCGTAGTACGGCTCAGTGTGCGCGGCCGATTCGAGCCCGATCAGTGCCCGGAAGCGATCAGGATGTTCGTGCGCAAGATGCAGCACGATACGTCCGCCGATTGAACATCCCATCGCTACCGGCTTGTCGAGATCGAGTGCGTCGGCAACCTCTACGATCATGCGCACATAATCGCGCGAGGTCAGCCGGTACTCCGTGTCTTGCCAGCCGGCTGGGGGCGAAGATTTGCCGTGCCATGGCATGTCGAAAACGATCACGCGGAAGTTTTTGGTTATGCGTGTATCGTTAAGCAGCCCGCGATACTGACGTCCGTCGGAGCCGGCGGTATGCAGGCAGACCAGCGGAATGCCCTGGCCAGCCTCCTCGAAATAGAGACGGTGCGGCTTGCCGAGCAGCTCCAGGTGCATGTACCGGCCCGAGATGGGTTCGAAACGGGGGCTCATCGCTTTGCCTCCCGGCGCGGGGACGCGATCACGTCCTTGAAATAAAGCAGGTTCGCCATGAAGGGATGCAGGTCGCCTTCGATCTGCATCAGCTTTTGTTTCACGAGAGCAAATATGTCGGTGTAGCCAAGCGGCGGCAGCGGTTGCCAGAATTTTTCCCAGACAGCTCGCGACGCGCGCAGGCAGAAGCTGTAGTCAGGCGTGACGAATGGACCTGAGAGTACCCCGGCCACCTTGCCTTCCTGAATGCGCAGTAAGGTGCATTTATCGTCGATGGCGATCATGAATGTCGTATTCACGAAGCGGCCGCGACGGACGAGCCCGGTGTCAGCGTTCACCCGATCAGCGATCTTCTCGATCATGCGATAGCTCCCCTGAGACGGCACAGCGTGGAATAGTGTGTGGCCGGCTGCAACTGCAGGCTAGCTTGCGGACTTGGCGGATCGAGGCTATTTCGGAGAGGTCATAAGCTCCCTTCGTCTAGCGGCCCAGGACGTCGCCCTCTCACGGCGAAAACAGGGGTTCGAGTCCCCTAGGGAGCGCCAATGCCCATCATGACTAAGTCAGTTTGCAGAGAAGCGTATGGTCCCTAATTGGCAACGTAGATTTTTCGGTACCTTTTGGTTTTCTGTAACGGTCGGCGCTGCTGCGACCTTCATACGGCGGCGCCTGGTTCGCTACAACGGAACGCTGCGAACGACGAAATATCTGCCCGGTCCTCTAAAAACGGCGTTTGCAACCTATTATGCCTGTCAAGAGCGCATAGAGATCGCGCTCATGGTCGCCAACCAATATCCCGGCGGCGACTATTTCGAGTTTGGCAGCGAGGGCTTCTATACCTTTTGCAACTTTTTGAGCGCGTTCGATATCAATGGTCACACAAAGGGCAAACCGGATGTGAAGTTCTATGCGTTTGATATATTCGGCGAACCCAAGCCAGACTCCCAGTTGAGCAACGTGGAAAAACCGTATTTTGCCGTCTACGAGGGTTTGGGGTCTTATCATTATAAGCGGGCCGAGGTCCGCTTACGCAAACATGCCGGCCCTCTCCTCGATCGCTGCGTGCAGGTGAAAGGCCATTACGAAGATACGCTTAACGATAGTTTCAAGGCGCAGCTTCGTGCAGAGAATCGGCGTGTGGGTTTTGCGTTTTTGGATTGCAATATCGCCTCGTCCTACCAAACCGTCCTTGATTTCCTGGAAGACTTCGTGCACGAAGATCGTGTCTTCATATACCTCGATGAGTATTTTCAGACCCAAGAAGTCCCGCAGATGTTTGACGCCTTCTGCCGGAATCTTGGCGAACGCTACGGCCTTCGGTCACACTATATCAGAAACGCCGGCGCCTATGGCGCTCTATTTCTCTTGATGCGAGAGCCCAAGCCGGCTGCGGCAAGCCGGAAAGCCTAGCTGCCATCCAATGCAGAGCTGTGTCGCGCGCTCAGGTCGGACATTCGCTGACTAAGCTCGTCTTTTCCGTCGCCAGAAAAACCTTCCGCGTGTCGGAGACGACAAACCAGTGCATCAATGTTGTAAGCGTGAGAAATACTAGACTGGCTGTGAGCGGGGCAGGAAAATCCGGAGCAAGACAGAGCAACACTGCTCCTGTGAGTATGCACGCGTAGGGTACGCCATTCACCAACGAGAAGTTTTTGGATTTTCCGCACAACAGGAACGTCGAATACGCTCCGGTCAAATGCAACAAGAGGCCTGCCGTCATCAACTTTGACTGACCATGAGCGGTCACAAACAGGAGGCAGACGAACACAGACAGCCAGATGCCGATCGCTATCGTGTTGCGACTGGATTCGGAAAGGTTTTTGATCCTGCCGATTGCGGCGAATGCTTGCATTTCGCTCATGACGATGCTCCTTATCATTTGGTCGGAAATTGGTTAGACGACAAAGTCTTTCAGGAACGGCAGTTTCGGCGGGGTAATCAGGGCCGTTTTGGTAGTCACATTTTAACGTCGGTGGGACGCGCCGAAATTGCTGTAAAACAGCGTATTTCCAAGGCTTGACCGCGGATGGTTCCCTTAGCGGCCACGGCACGATAAAAGCCCGACCTTAAATAATCCCGCCTTAGAGGTCTCCGTATGCGTATCGATGCCTATACCCACTTCTTTCCCAAAAAATTCTTCGAAAAAATGATGGAGGTTGCCGGTCAATATAAGGATATGGGCAAACGTGTGCGCGCGATACCGCCGCTCTACGACCTCGATGCACGAAAAAAAATCATCGATGGCCACAAGGACTACGCGCAAATTCTGGCTTATCCGCAGCCGCCGATCGAAAAGTTCGCCAAGAACCCGAAGGAAATCGACGAATTCGTCCGCACGATCAATGACGGTTTTGCCGAGTTGTGTGCGAAAGAGCGCGATCACTTTCCGGGCTGGATCGCCCAAATATCGCTCGACGCGGCCGATGCCGGCGTTGCGGAAGCCGAGCGCGCGATCAATCAGCTCGGTGCGCTCGGCGTCCAGATCTACACCAATGTTGCCGGCAAGCCGATCGACAGGCCGCAATATCTTCCGTTCTGGAAGAAGATGAACGATTTGGGCAAGCCGATCTGGCTGCATCCGGCGCGCGGCGCCGACATGCCGGATTACGCTGACGAGAAAAAATCGCTCTACGAAATCTGGTGGACTTTCGGTTGGTCCTACGAGACGGCCACCGCGATGGCGCGCCTGGTGTTCTCCAAGATCATGGACAATCACCCCAATCTGAAGATCATCACGCACCATTTCGCCGGCATCGTACCGATGCTGGAGGGCCGCATCGGTCCGGGCTGGGACGTTCTCGGCTCGCGCACGACCGACGAAGACTATGTCGCGCTGCGCAAGAGTCTGAAAAAGCGTCCGCTCGATTACTTCAAGCAGGACTTCTATGCCGACACGGCGGTGTTCGGTGCGACGCCGGCGACCAAGTGCGGCCTGGAATTCTTTCCGATCGACAAGGTCGTTTTCGCGTCAGATTGCCCGTTCGATCCGGAAAACGGGTCGATGTATCCGCGCGAGACCTTGCGTATTCTCGAATCACTCAAGCTCGACAAGGAAACCAGCGACAAAATTTTCTTCAAGAACCTCGAGCGCGTTACCGGTCGCAAGCTGGTGAAATGAACCGCCATCAGAGAGGGAAGGGTGCCGTGAAGGAAAGCCTTCGTCCTGGCGTGCGGCGAGTCAGCAGCATTGACGTCGATCGCGACCGCACAATCGGATTTATGGGAGAAGAAGGGCGCGTTTACGGCACGCCCTTTTTGGTGCACGACATTGAACGGACGTGCCGGGATCTTATCCTTGAACACGCTGACGCCGGTGAAGACTCCGTCGGCACCGAGATCGCGATCAAACATCTTGCCCCGACACTGCTGGGTATGACGGCCGAGATCACTGTTGTCGTGACCGCAGTGGAAGGGCGCAGGGTTGCGTTCGAGGTATCGGCAAAAGACGCGCTTGATACGATCTGCACCGGCACGCATGGCCGTTTCGTGGTAGACGTCAAAAAGACCATTGAGCGCCTGAAAGCGAAGGCAAAACGCGCCAAATCGGGATGAGCAGGGCAAGGCCGTGCGGGTGAGGGACGAGCGCAGCAGGGCACGCTGACCCGATGTCCCGAAAACAGAGCGAAATGATGCCGGAATCTCAAGCCTGGCCGTCGGAACTGCGCCTGCACAAGGATCGGAGAACCTTGTCTGTCACATTTGACAACGGCGAAAGGTACGATCTGACGGCTGAATATCTGCGCGTGAAAAGTCCGAGCGCCGAGGTGCAGGGTCATTCGGCCGAGGAGCGGAAGACTGTTCCCGGCAAGCGCGACGTCGAGATCATCGAAGTGCTGCCGGTCGGCAACTATGCGGTGCGGCTCGTTTTTGACGATTTGCACTCGACCGGTATTTTTGGATGGGACTATCTGCGCGATCTTGGGCGGAACCACGCCGCCTATTGGCAAGACTATCTCGATGAGCTCGCGGCGAAAAATCTGACGCGCGATCCACCGGCGCGGCGCAAACAATAGTTAAGTTGATTGAACACCTGCGGCCTCCTCAAAATGGAAGAGGTCGCATCGTTTTACGCTATTTCGTTGGGTCCGCGCCTGCCGAAAGTCGAGCACGCACAATGTTTAAATGACTTCGCAAAGTGTATAGCGCGCTGGCGTACGTCGTTGGCAATCGCAATTGGTTTGCGCGGTCGTGGAGTTCGTCAAGTTTCGCGTTTAATGCATCGCGATTGTGATCGAGCCCCGTTTCCATTTCGCTCTCGATTGATCTCATCTCATCATAAAGCCGAAGTATTCTGGACTGCATCAGCCAGTTGTAGGCCTGCGGCAACAGCTTGAAGGCCGGATACAGCACAACTAGCAGTGGGACAAAGACCACCAGCACCTTCTCGACCAAAGTTGCGATCCAGAACGGCAGGTGTTCTTCAAAAAACGGCCGTCCGTTTTTGTAAAAGCGCTGCGCTTCATCGCTCAGAGGAAGATCAATCGACTCGGCTGCAGGAAATTGTCCAGCCTTCTGGAAGATCCCGGGCTGCGAGTGTATCTCCACAGCGGCAGTGAGCAGGAGGTGCTGAACGGCCGGATGCAGATCAGACCGAACAGCGAGGCTAGCCTTGGGCGCGAGGAGCACGACATCCGCGGGAGGACGAGTCTCCAACATATCGACAACCCCGGCAGGCAACACCAATTTACTCAGAAACGGATAATACGCGACGATAGCGTCCGCGCGCTGATAGCTGCCGATCTCGATTCCCTTGGCGTTTATGAGACGCTGCACAACCGGGGAATCCCAGCCGGTGACGATGAAGGCGGCGTCAATCTCCCCGGCGATCAGTTTTTCAGCAGCGGCTGTCGGCGAAAGATCCAGCCATTCGCCGATGATGCTGTCGACTTTAGTCCGCTTGGCCAAATCGAGGGCCAGCGCGCGACCGCCGCTTCCCTCAGGCCCGATTGAAACGCGTCGCCCACGCAAGGCTTGAATATTGTTGGCAATCCCGCTCCTGAAGAAAAGCCAGAGCGGCTCGTAAAAAATGGTGCCGAGTGATTCCAGATTGGGGGATTCTTTCTTGTTGGTCGTGCCGCCCTGAACGAATCCAACGCCTACCCCTGACCGTGGATCGCGCAGCCGTGCCAGATTTTCCAGGCTTCCCGTCGTCGGTACCAACTGCAGTTTGACGCCTGCTTTAGCGAGAATTTCACGGTACCGGATGCCAAGTTCATGGTTGGCGCCTCCTTCGGCGCCGGTGGCCATGACCACTGTTCGCGGTGGCAGGGTCTCAATGATTACGGCAACTGCGCCGAGCAAGATCGCGACAACAGCCGCGAAAACAAACCAACGCCAATATCTGTCCATGTGATCTGCCTTAAACACCAAACACCCCATGCGCCCAGGACAGCACGGCCACCAAGAACCAGCCGTGTCATTTATTAAACAGAGACCTTTCACATCGTGGCAAGAGGCCAAATTTGATTGAGATTAAAGGCGATCAAGAAAATTGTGAGGAGTGGTGGGCGCTGTAGGGATTGAACCTACGACCTCTCCCGTGTGAAGGGCATGTCACCTTTCGGCGGCTCAAGGACTTAGCTGCACTAAATCGCAGGGTCCACGGATTTTCCACTGAGCCCGCGCCACCGATTCAAGCGCTTACGAATGTCCGCTTTCGGGGGTAAAGCGGACATGCCTTTTTGCACCGCATATGTCCGCTTTTGACCCAAAGCAGACACAGGCAGGGCCTTCCCCGATGGAGGTTTGAGCCGCTACGATGCCAGTCCCTCAGCCTTAGAGACGGCAATGAAACGGCGCGATTTCATCAAGCTTCTCAGCGTCGCAGTGGCTGTGTGGCCATTCTCGGCGCTAGGACAGCGGCCGGAGCAGGTACGGCGGATCGGCGTGCTCATGAACACCGCTGCGAATAATGCGGAAGGTCAGACTGCCGTCGCGACATTTCAACAAGTACTGCAAAAATTGGGATGGACTGATGGCCGTAATTTGCGGATCGACATCCGCTGGGGCGAGAATGATGTCGACCGCGTTCGCAGATATGCAGGAGAATTGGCAGCGCTCGCGCCGGACGCTATCTTGGCCAGTGGCACGTTGAACGTTTCGACATTGCAACATATCAGCCGCACCTTGCCGATCGTTTTTGTGCAGGTTTCTGATCCGGTCGGCGCTGGACTCGTGGATACACCAGCCCGACCTGGCGGCAGCATCACCGGCTTTATGAATTTCGAATTTAGCTTGAGCGGAAAATGGCTGGAGTTGCTTAAACAAATTGCGCCGAGCGTGACGCGGGTGGCCGTCCTTCGCAACCCTGCTGTCGCTGCCTCGATCGGTCAGTTCGGGGTAATTCAGGCTCTAGCGCGGTCACACGGAGTGGAGGTACGCCCGGTCAGCATACGTGACAGTGGCGAAATTGAGCGTGCCTTGACCGCCCTCAGCCCCGCAAATGGCGGCCTCATTGTGCTACCGAGCGCTGGCGAATCGATCATTCGCGAACAGATTATTGCTCTTGCAGCCCGGTATAAGCTACCTGCGGTCTACACCGATCGATTTACGGTTAGCGACGGCGGTTTGATCTCCTACGGACCTGATCGGATCGACCAGTTTCGGGGCGCTGCTGGCTACGTCGACCGCATCCTCAAAGGCGAGAAGCCAGCCGATCTTCCAGTACAGGCGCCGACGAAATATGAACTTGTAATCAATCTTAAGACGGCCAAAGCAATCGGTCTCACAATTCCGTCGGATGTTCTTGTACGCGCCGACCAGGTGATCGAATGAAGGTCCATGATGTCCGCTTATGGCCCAAAGCGGACATGCCATTTTGCACTGCATATGTCTGCTTTTGACCCAAAGCGGACATAGACCAGCCTCTTGAGGCGTCCCCCGTTTAGGAATGAACTATCTCTATTCGTTCCAGTGAAGAGGCATGACCATGAGTGCCGGGGAAAAAGCAGTCAACACAAGTGACACGCTTGTTGCGGCCACCAAAGATAAAAACGTCCGGCAAATAGCCGTCAGCGGGCATCTAAAGAACGTCCCATCTGTTCGTCTTTCGCCCGGACAGTCACTACGTGGTACGGACAAAAACGCCAAGATTGCGTTTGCAGACGGTGCGGATGGCGTCCAGCTTTCCTCTGACAATCGAATTGACGGGCTTCAACTCGAAGCTAGTCCAACTAAGCGAGCCATTTTCAATGACACGACTGTTGACAGTTTAGGCCGAATTGAATTGCACAATCTAACGACGACCGGTCGTGTTCAAATTCTCGCACGCGACAAAGTACGTGCCGGACATGTCGATGTTGATGGCCTAGACATCATTGCAGCCGACGCCCGTGGAGAGAACGAACGTCCGCACGGCTATGGTGTCTATGTCCTGCATGGCGCGTTCACCCTTTGGAACATGCAGCCGGACGACAATATCGTTGTGACTGCCGATCTCGTCGGTCTTTCAGCCGGTCGTGATGGTGCTCCTGTTCGCGGGAGTGGCGTCTTTGTGAGTGGTGCGGGCGATAAGGGTGGCCGCCTTAACGTAAGCCGACTGGAAACCAGTGCGATTTACAGTGACGGCGGAATTGCTCCCGGCACACCAGATCAAATCACTGGCGGTGTGTTTACGGTCTACGGTGCCCATGTCGATGTCGTGAAAAATCACGGTCCCGTTACGACCTATGGCGTCAATGACATGGTGCTCGACAATTGGGGTGTCGTTGATCTCTGGATCGCCGAGGAGAAGATCACTTCACGTGGCCCGAGTGGAATTGGCTTTGTAAACTTTGGGACAGTGCATGATCTAAAAGTCACCGCACCAATCGAGACTTTCGGTCAGGGGGCACGCGGCTTTAATGTCTATACCGGCACAGTGGACGCCGCCGACTTTGACCGCGTCGTCACTCACGCCGATGGAGCGGTTGGCATTCAGATCAGCCAACCGATAGGCCGTCTAATCGTTCGGCGCGGCATTGAGACATTCGGTGGCACTGGTCAATCACTGGTCAAAGGTGTCGTGATGACTTTGTCTGCTATCGGCCTAAGCATCAAGCCCGGTGGTTCGGCTCGCGAAATTGAAATTGCTGGGGGCATCAAGACGAATGGGAAAGGCGTCGCTCCCATCGAGAACCACGGTGCAATTGAAGCGTTCCGCGTTACCGGAGGCCTCATTGCGGCTGGTGGAGGCTTTGACAAAATCTAATTTTTGCAAATGTCCGCTTCTGACCCAAAGCGGACATTCAGGCGTACCCATTGCTTGGACTTACGGTGTCGGCCAATCTGAGTCCAGTAAAGCTGGGAGCGTCATATGCGAAGTGTCTTTGCAATTCCAGTTGCAGTGTTGATTTTTACAGCTGTGTCGGGGAATGCGTCGGCTGCGCCGGTCGCCCCATTACACGCAGGTTTGACGACCAATCTTGGGATTGCAACGGATGTGGCCCAGAAACGCTGTTGGCGTGACGACCGAGGCCGCATGCGTTGCCGCCGCTGCTGGCGCGACGGCTGGGGCGGCGAGCGATGCGGCTCGGCTTGGAGATAAAATCCGAGAATTCGATCGATCAATCGTCGACAACGTGGGCTACAGTATCTGCTTTTGGCCCATAGCGGACACTATAGCGCCGCACATGTCTGCTTTTGACCCGAGGCGGACGCGGCGTGCTCAAGCTAGTTCACACCCAAAAAGCTATTCAGCTCTTTTATGATGGTAATCCATCGGATCACGTGGCCGCATGAACGATTGTGTGGACAGACTTGAAGACCGCCGCAGGGCGCCGGAAGCGGAGCTGACCTAACGAGCGTCGCGCTCAAGGGATAATGCGTGCCAAGACGGCAATGCGTACCGCATGCGGTCTGGATTTGGCCTTGAGCTTTTTGCGCACGGCGTTGAGAAGGTTGTTCACCCGGCCAGTGCTGACGCCGAGCCGATCCGCAATTTCTTGCTCGCTGTCACCCAGCGAATAACGGATGAGGCTCAATTGCTCCCGCGGCGACAGCGTGGCAGAGATACTATCGAGCTTCTTTTTGCGCGCTGCCATCAACTTTTCCATTCGCGCCGCAGCGAAATATGCTGCTATGTCCAGAATTTTACGGTGGCCGTCTGTTGGCTTAAAGATGGTCCTGGTCCAGAACCCGATCGTCCATTGCCAGTGCGAGCAGTATAGACCGTCTAACATGCCATAGCGTTCCGCTAATTCGTGGAACCAAAGGCCGTCACGAGTCAATTTCAGTCGGTGGCGGTGCTCGCGCCATGTCAATAACTCCGGAGTCGGGTTTAGCCGCGCGTACCGGGCCATGGGTGTGTGCCCATAATTGGCATAAGCCTGCACGAACTCCTGATAGAATCCCTTCGGTACGCTGGCATGAACGAAGACGTTGCGACCGAGGAGATAGCTGGAATCGCGATCATTAATAGTCGATCGCCACGCGGCATAGACGTGGGCCCTCTGCGGTCGCGCTACGTGTTGGTCTAGCGCATTGAGCACGTCGATGAAGTGATTCAGGCGTTCGATTTCATCGACGAAGAGGGGAAGAAGGGGAAGCCTGATTTTCATTTCAAGCATCCATCCGGTGCAGATTGCACTAGGACGCTTTATAATTAGAAAGCGCCTCCAAGACAATTAAATCAACAAAATGTTGGGGTTTTGGGTCCCAGCACTACCACATTTGCGTCACCGCTCATCGGTCGAAATTGGCGCGTACCACCACTGCCTTTCATGGGATCGTCGCAGTGATAAAATTTGCACCTTTGCTGCGGTTCGTAAGCGTCCAGCCCTAATGCCAACGATCCTTAACGCCGATCGCTCGCCACCCATCCGGCTAGCCGACGCCGATAAAGAATTTGTGGTTTTTCTGGTCGACGATGACCATGCTGTGCTGGAAAGCCTGACAGGACTTCTCCGGACCGCCAGTTATAGAACCAAAGCTTATTCTTCGTCGGAAAAATTTCTTGCAGAGCATGACGCCTCGGTGCCCGGTTGCGTTGTGCTTGATTTTTTCATACCGGAATTGAATGGACTGAATGTACAGAAAGCACTGGCGCATCAGGAGATTGAGCGGCCCATCATATTCTTAACCGGACATGGGACCGTTCGTACGACCGTATTAGCAATGCGGGCCGGTGCTGTCGATGTATTGCTCAAACCGGTCAAACGCTCCGAGTTGTTGGATGCGATTAGGCGCGCCCAGGTGCGAGACGAAGCAAATCGTCGCGCTGAAGCCGAACGTCGGTCAATTGACGCGTTGATGCAAAGGCTCACACCGCGCGAGAAAGAGGTATTGACGCACGTGGTTACCGGCGAGTGCAACAGAAAGATCGCCGAGACACTTGGGATTACTGTGAGGACCGTCAAGGAACACCGCGGACGTGTGATGGAGAAGATGGAAGCGCCGAATGTGGCGGAGTTGGTGCGAATGGCAGCGAAAGCATCCTTACAACCGTACAAATTTGTTATTTCATCTCACCGCGAGGTGCGCAACATCGGCGACCGTATGCCGAACCTAGCAAGCCGGTCTGCCTGAAAACATTGGGAGAACCACAATGTACTTCGAGGGGGGGTACACCTATTCGAATTTTTTGATGAACGTGATTGCGATTTTCGTGTTTGTCGTCTGGTTTTGGCTGCTTGTCGTGATCTACGGCGACCTGTTCAGGCGTCACGATATCTCCGGTTGGGGCAAAGCGTTGTGGGTGATAGTGCTGTTTTTATTCTCCTACCTTGGCATCTTCGCCTATCTGATTACTCAAGGACGAGGAATGGCCGAGCGAAACGGACAACAGGCTCAGCAGGCGCGGGAGGAATTGCGACGCGTCGTCGGCTTTAGCGTGGCTGACGAGCTTACTAAGCTCGACCAGCTTAAAAAGGCGGGCTCGATAACAGACGAAGAGTTCAACCGGCTGCGCGCGAAGTTAGTTTAGCGGAGTATGAAAATGAGCGCGATCCAAATACTACAGGCCGAAGTCCCTCAAGAAATGATCCGGAACTGGGGTTGGTATTTGACCTTTGGCATTGCTCTATCGTTGCTTGGCATCGTCGCAATGGTTCGGTCCGTCACAGCAACGGTCATCACAATGTTATTTTTCGGATGGCTGCTTCTGATTTCGGCAGTTATCGAAGTCGTTCAGGCTGTCATGGTTGGACCCTGGGCGGGTTTCTTACTTCACTCACTGTCTGCGGTTTTGTTCGGAGTTATCGGCTTGTTCCTTGTCAGGAGCCCCGTGGTGGGAGCCGAAGTCGCAACGCTATTGATGGCAGCGTTCTTTCTGATTGGTGGATTGTTTAGATTAATTGGTTCAATGACGATTCCTTTGGTGCACTGGAACTGGCAAGCGGCCATAGATGGCGCAATTGCCCTTGTACTCGGTATTCTTATTCTAGCGCGGTGGCCGGCCTCTGGTCTTTGGGTCCTCGGTTTTTTCGTTGGTCTCGATCTTCTTTTGTACGGCGGCATTTGGATTTCATTGGCGCTCGCTCTGCGCACGATGTGAGTGTGCAGCTTGACGCCATGCTGACCAGTACAACGTTATTTGACGGCGCTGTTTTGTTTACGTCGCGCCCGCGCATTCTCGTGCCGCCTTGCCGTACATACCGACGCCAAGTGATTTCAGATTATGCATTCCAAAAACCTCGTTCGATGCTTGTACGCGGTTTCAGCGGTAATTTTTTCCGGTGAGGCATTCTGTCGGGCGCGTGTGGGGAGCGCGATCCGTTGATCTAGATCAAACGTCGTTACTCAGCCGAGATGCAGATTGTTCCTGTGAGCCCGCCGGAAGCGGGCCCCAACCAAGGGGATCAACATGACAGTCGCTCGAATAATTGCGATTACAGCGGTGGTTTGCGCCGCGATTGGCATGACTACGCAGGCCGAGGCCGCCAAGCGGAAATCCACAAACACCATCACGTTGACAGGTTGCGCCTACTTGGACCTGCTCTGCGGTCCCGTCATGAAAGACATCGCCGGCAACCGCTATACGTTCACTCCTCCGGCGCTAGTTCCGCTGTACACCCCGCTTAAAGTGGTCGGCCGAAGGTTGGGCGGCATTTCCCGCGGATGGTGCATGGCCAGGCGAGTGCAGGTTTTATATGTGACGCCTAGCAGCGGGACCTGCGGGGGTTAGCGCGCCCTAACCACGGCTATTATTAGGAAAGACATTCAGGCACTTTGCGCGCGCAAGTCGCCACGTCCGCTATTGGCCCTTAGCGGACATTTCCACTTGCACCGCACATGTCCGCTTTTAGGGGCAAAGCGGACATAAGCTTGTGCACTGCATCTGTCCGCTTTTGACCCAAAGCGGACATCTCACGACTGACCCCTTCCCGAGTGCCGGCGCAGGTTGCTACCTTTAAGCGTCTTAGCCCGTGGGGCGACATGAGACGGCGCGAAGTGAAGCGCAGTAGGCGATCAACGGTTAGGAACGAAATCGCTGAACGTGTGGTGAACAAAGTCCACGAATTTTCCACGACTCGAAAGGTCGTCTTCACGCTTCGTTCTGTTTCGAAATGCCGAGGCGCAATCTCTTAAAAATGAAAAACCCCGCAATTTGCGTGCATTGCGTGGTGGGCGCTGTAGGGATTGAACCTACGACCTCTCCCGTGTGAAGGGAACGCTCTCCCGCTGAGCTAAGCGCCCGCCGTCTGACCGACGGGCGATATAATGAGCGGCTCCAAGACGTGTCAAGAAGACGTGTCAAGCGAACGTCGGGCGCGGACTTTCTAATTGCGGGTTTTGGTGTCGTCGTTCTGTGCAAACCGCGAGGCTTGCGTCTGCAACGCGCGAATGCGGTCGGCGAGGTTGCCGTTGTTCGGTGATTCAGAAGATTCACCGCCGGCCGGCGCAATGCTGGTTGTCGGCTCGCGCGACGTTTCAGCGGCCAGCAATGCATCGATCGGCGAGTTCGGGCCTTCCAGCGCGGAGGCAAGCCGAGCCACTTCGGCAGCGACGTCATTGATGCGCTCACGCAGCAGCGAGTTTTCCACACGCTCGGACGCCCAGGCTTCCTCTGTCTCGCGCTTCATAGTGGCAAGTTCGCGCGCCATACGGTCACGCTCTTCTCTGACGTGACCTATCTCGGTCTGCAACTGCGTATTCTCGGTCCTAAGCTTCTGCGATCCTGTCAGGGATCGGCCTTCGATTTCAGTAATCGCGGTGCGCAAATCGCTTTCAACTTTGTGCGCCCCTTCGATTTCTTCGCGCAAATGGTTGACTTCGAATTCGCTCTGATTGAGCAGCCGGGTCTGCTCCGTCAGGCGTATTTCAAGATCCTGTGCGCGCCGGCCGAGAATTTCCGCCTCCTTGGCTTGCGCGGCCAGGTGTTGCTCGAGCTCGGCAATACGCCGTCCAAAATTTTCGACTTTTGCCCGTTCGTCCAACAGTTCCTGGGTTGCGGCTTTGAGTTCGACGCGTTCGGAATCACGCCGATCCTCCACCGCTTTCAATTCGACGCTGGCGCCGTCCAGCCGCTCTTTCAAAGCTTCGACCTGAGTCCTGAGCGCGACGATCTCGATCTTTTGCGAGTCAGCGAGCGCCGAGCGCTCGTCCAATTCGCCCGTCAGCTTGCCGAGATCGGCCTGCTTGTCTGACAGCGCGCGCTGAGCATCGTGCATTGCGTTGGTCTTTACGGCGAATTCCTCTTCGGTAGCGCGCAGCTGATCTCGCAAGCTCTTGTCGCGCGCTTCCAGCGCGAAGATCGCGGCGGTTTTTTCACCGAGTTCGATCTTCAGACGATTGATGGCGTCGCCTTTCTTGCCTAGTTCGGCGAGTTGGCTCGTGCCCTTGGTCTTGAGTTGTTCGACGCTCATTTCAAGACGCCGCGTCGACATCGCGAATTCGGCGCGCAGCTGGTCTTTGTCGGCCTGAATCTCCGCCATCGATAGTGGAGTCGCGGCCTCGAGCCGCCGCATTGTCAGTCGCACTGCGCGGCCATGGACAAGTGGAACGACAACGAGTCCGATCAGCGCTGCAAAAAGAAATCCGATCCCGAAATACATGATCGGTTCAATCATGGAAGATACGCCTCCAACCCAATCCCGCTCGTATAAAGCCCGGGTCATCCGCGCCCGGGCGGGCCCGCTTCATGCCGACACTAGCCTAAAGCCGCCGCCGCGTCGCGGGTGCAATGAATTTCGGCGGCCGCGGACAACAAAATTAGCAAATGTAGCGAAGATCAGAACGGGTTCCAGGTCGGGCGCGCTGTGAATTTGAGGTAACCGATGTTGGCGCCAAGCCGTAACCCGACACCGGAGCGGATTGGCACTACAATAATGTCACCGGATGCAAGCGCCGTCATGCCGAAGCCGCCAATGAAGTAGGCGGAACCGTCGATTCCGGCGAAACGCTGATAGACCGCGTCGGTGGCGGGAAGATTGTAGACGAGCATCATTGTCCGGGCGCCTTCACCCCCATAGTCGAAGCCGACCGACGGACCCTCCCAAAACACGCGCCGGTCGCCCGCATTCTTGGTGTAAAGCTTGCCGTCGCCATAGCGCAGCCCGACCACAAACGCTCCGCTGCCCTCCTGACCGAGGATATAGCCGTTTGGCTGTCCCCAGCGGCTGACCGCAGCCTCCACGATCTGCGCGAGGCCCCGTGACACCGAGCCGAAAAAGCGATGCCCCGCCTGGACCAATTCGTTCGGCGCGAAGGTATTGCTGCTGCGCGGCGGGGGTGGCGGCTCCTGAGAGGGAGGCGGCGGTTGGTACTGGGCCGCAGCGAGTGCGGGAGCAATTATGGCGAAGCAAATGGCCAGGGCAGCAAAGCGCAAGATCGGCCGCATTCTGTGCTCCATTTTGAATAAAAGGGCCCGAGGACCCGCTTAACCGGATGCTCACGCCGACCTTGGTAGGGTCGTGACGAAGGGTCTGTCCCGAATCATTGACCGTCGGCGAGAACTATGACTGCAGCACGGCAGCAACGGAAGCGGTCGCTACTTGGCGGGCTATTTGGCGGGCTATTGCTCGGAATGGCCTTGGCAGGTGCGATCTCCCCCTTGTCGCTATGGGCGGCAACGGAGAACCAGCTGGCGGTCAATTCGAACACCGGCCTTGCGATCAGCGGTTTCGATCCGGTCGCCTATTTCACCGAAGGCAAGGCGCTTTTTGGACAGGCAGAATTTGAACTCAACCTAGATGGCGTAGTTTGGCGCTTTTGCAACGAAGGCAACCTTGGCGCCTTTGCTGTCCATCCTGAGGTCTACACCCCCCGTTTTGGCGGTTACGACCCCGTCGCTATCAGTCACGGCCGGTCAGTGCCGGGCCACCCGCTCATCTGGGACGTGACCGGGCAGCGGCTTTATCTTTTCTACAGCGAGAAGTCGCGCGCCGCTTTCCGCGCCGACACCGGCCGCGTTATCGACACAGCCGAACGTAAATGGCCCGAGGTCGCGCGCAGCCTCGGCGAGTAGTCGCTCAACTGCCTTTAGCTCTAATCGCGGCCGCTTTGAGCGCGTCTCCCCAGGCGACGAAAGCCGGAACACGAAAGCCTTCACGCGAGCGGCCATATGCTAACGCTACGCCTTGCGGGCTCTCGACAACGCCACCGGCCGCGGCAACAAGCGCATGCCCGGCCGCCACATCCCATTCACAGGTCACGGCAAGCCGTGGGTATACGTCGGCCGTCCCTTCGGCGACCTGGCAAAATTTGATCGCCGATCCGCTTGCTTTCCGCGTGATTGAACCCAGCGATGCAAGAAAGGCGTCGGTGGAGCCATCGAAGTGTGAACGGCTGACGGCTGCGATTGCTTGAGGTCCTGGCCAGGGGCGGGTCCGGATCGCCTCTGCCTGGTTGGCGCCGTTGTGCAACAGCCGGAGACGCTCGGCCTTTTCACCGACAACACCGCGCCAGAGCCGACCGCGCTTCGGCGCAGCAATGATGCCGGCAATCGGCACACCGCGCGTGATGATCGCAAGATTGACGGTAAATTCGTCACGCCCGTCGAGAAATTCGCGGGTACCGTCGAGCGGATCGATAACCAGAAAACTTTCGCTCAGGCCAATGGGTTGGTTGGCGTCCGCAGACTCTTCGGAAACAACCCGCACTCCTGGCAGAAGCCGCGATAAACCTTTGAGGATCGCCACCTCCGAAACCTCATCGGCCGCGGTGACAGGCGACTGATCCGGCTTGAGCCGCTTGATGACGGTTGCCGGAGAAATTTTGCCGACCAATGTGCAGGCGCCCGCCACGATCGCGGTCAAATCGTCCAAGAGATTTACGGCCTGCGCCGGCAGAATTTCGGAACTCGTCACTTTCCCTATTCCCTTGCCGTCTCGCGGTCCTTGGCGGTCGTGCAGGTGCGGTGTATCACCCCGGCAGGTCGGCGTGACCAACGATTCGCCTGTCAGGGCAGCCTGCATGGCCAGCGGAGACTAGTCTATGTCCGGATCTTCCATCGAAGCTCTCGATCTTGCGGCCTTGCTTTGCTCGCGCGTTTGCCACGATTTGATCAGTCCTGTCGGCGCCATCGTGAACGGGCTGGAGGTGTTGGAAGAAGAGAAAGATGAGGCGACCAAACAATTCGCTCTCGATCTCATCAAGAAAAGCTCCCGCACCGCGTCCGCCAAATTGCAGTTCTGCCGCATCGCTTTCGGAGCCGCCGGCTCCGCGGGAGCCCAGATCGATCTCGGCGACGCCGAGGCAATCGCCCGGGGCTTCCTCGAAGATGACAAGACCAAACTGGCCTGGAATTTGCCGCGGGCGTTATTGGCCAAGGACCGTGTGAAATTGCTTCTCAATATGCTGGTTATTGCCGGCCAGGCGATCCCGCGTGGCGGCAAGATCACGGTGGATCCCATCAGAACCGGCGACAGTATGGGATTCAAAGTGAGTGCCGCCGGAGCCAACGCCAAAGTTCCACCCGCCGTGCCATCGTTGATTACCGGCGAGGACGGCGAAGGGCTCGATGCCCACCGTATACAGCCTTTTTATGCCGGCCTCTTGGCGAGGGCGTGCGGGGTCACGGCCACGGTGACAATGGACGGCGAAACGGTCGTCGTCGCCGCACAATAGCGGCGCAACGCAGAACGCCGAGCGGATTAACAATGGGTTAATTGCCCACTTCGCATCGATATCCCGCAACTAAAATTAAACGCTTCACCGACACACTGGCCGCACTTCCGACGGAAAGCGGTGGATGGGCCGAAGCCCGTCGCCGAAGGCGTTTTTATGGACGACCTGCTGCGGGAATTTGTCACCGAGACGAACGAAAGTCTCGACGTGGTCGACGTCGAGCTCGTGCGTTTCGAGCAGGATCCGAACAACGCAAAGATTCTCGACAACATCTTCCGCCTCGTACACACCATCAAGGGTACCTGTGGTTTCCTCGGGTTGCCGCGACTGGAAGCGCTCGCGCACGCTGCCGAAACCCTGATGGGCAAGTTCCGCGACGGTGCGCCGGCATCGAGCGAAGCGGTCACTCTCATTCTGACGACGATCGACCGGATCAAGGCGATTCTCGAATCACTTGAGCGCGAGCAGCGCGAGCCGGAGGGCGGCGACAGCGATCTGATTTCCGATCTCGAACACATGGTCGAGCGCGTCGGATCGGGGGGCGCGCAGGCCGAACCGCAGCACACCGTCGGGACCTTGACCCCGCAAGTCCTGGAGCGCCCGCTACGGCTCGATGAGGATTCTTTAGACGATCTTGAACGGGCGTTCCGTCAAACAACCGTTGAGCCACCGGCCACAAAGTCCGCGAAAACCGCGGACGCCGCTGTAAAGGATGACGAAGCCGCCAAGAGCGCCAATCAATCAATCCGTGTCACCGTCGACACGCTCGAACATCTCATGACGATGGTGTCGGAGCTGGTGCTCACCCGCAATCAGCTCCTTGAGATCGTGCGTCGTCACGAGGAGTCCGAGTTCAAGACGCCGCTGCAAAGGCTCTCCAATGTCACTGCCGAGCTGCAGGAAGGCGTCATGAAGACGCGCATGCAGCCGATTGGAAACGCGTGGCAGAAGCTGCCGCGCATCGTGCGCGATCTTTCAAACGAGCTCGGCAAGCAGATCGAGCTCGAGATGCAGGGCGCCGAGACAGAACTCGACCGTCAGGTGCTCGACCTCATCAAGGATCCGCTCACCCACATGGTGCGCAACTCGGCTGACCACGGTCTTGAGACCGTCGAACAGCGGCGCGCCGCCAGCAAACCGGCAACCGGTCGGATCCGCCTGTCGGCCTATCAGGAAGGCGGGCACATCATCATTCAAATCGCCGACGATGGGCGAGGCCTCGATACAGTTCGCATCAAGGCCAAGGCGGTTGCGCAGGGGCTCGTTTCCGAGGCCGATGTTGAAAAGCTGTCGGAATCGCAGATCCACAAGTTCATTTTCACGCCTGGCTTCTCAACAGCAGCAAAGGTCACCAATGTGTCCGGCCGCGGCGTCGGAATGGACGTGGTGCGCAACAATATCGATCAGATCGGTGGCACCATTGACGTGAAATCGGTTGCGGGCGCCGGTCTGAGCTTCACCATCAAAATCCCGCTGACGCTCGCGATTGTCGCCGCGCTGATTGTCGAAGCGAGCGGTCACCGCTTCGCGATTCCGCAGCTATCCGTGGTCGAACTGGTTCGCGCGCGCGCGGGCAGCGAGCATCGCATCGAACGCATCAAGGATACCCGCGTTTTACGCCTGCGCGACAAGCTTTTGCCGCTCATAGGCCTGAGCCACCTGCTCGGTCTGAAGAAAGACGCAGCCGACATCGATGGCGGTTTTATCGTTGTCACGCAGGTCGGAAGCCAGACGTTCGGAATTGTCGTCGACGGCGTCTTCCACACCGAGGAAATTGTGGTGAAGCCGATGTCGAGCAAGTTGCGGCACATCGCCATGTTCTCGGGCAACACCATTCTCGGCGACGGATCTGTGATCATGATCATCGACCCGAACGGCGTGGTGCAGGCGTTCGGAAGCACGATGGTCTCGCAATTTTCCGCTACCGAGATGGAAGGCAGTGAGTACACGGCCTCCGGCGAAGGGACCACGTCATTGCTGGTATTCCGCGCAGGGTCGGCGCAACCGAAAGCCGTTCCGCTGTCGCTCATCACCCGTCTCGAAGAGATCGACGCCCACAGGATCGAACTGTCGAACGGCCGCCACATGATTCAGTACCGCGGCCATTTGATGCCGCTCATCAGCATGAGCGAGGACGTGCGTGTTAAGGGTGAGGGGGCACAGCCGCTGTTGGTGTTTTCCGACGGCAGCCGTTCCATGGCGCTGGTGGTCGACGAGATCATCGACATCGTCGAAGACAATCTCGACATTCAAGTTAGAAGTGAAACGCCGGGCGTGCTCGGCTCGGCCGTTATCCGAGGTCAGGCCACGGAGATCATCGACGTCGGTCATTTCCTGCCGCTGGCCTTTGAGGACTGGTTCCGCCGCAAGGAACAGCAAGTGCAGAACAGTCCGCGCAACGTACTGCTGATCGACGATTCGCCGTTCTTTCTCAACATGCTCACGCCGGTCTTGCAGGCCGCGGGCTACGCGGTAACGGCGGTCGGATCGGCGCAGGACGCGCTGGCGATGCTGCGCGACGGGCGAGCCTTCGATGTTGCGATCACCGATATCGAGATGCCGGAAATGAGCGGTTTCCAGTTCGCCGAGGCCGTTCGGGGCGACCCGCGCATTGCTGAGTTGCCGGTTATCGCCTTGTCGTCTGTGGTGTCGGCGGAAGCAATCGAACGCGGCCGCCAAGCGGGCTTCCACGACTATGTCGCGAAATTTGACCGTCAGGGTCTGATCGCTGCCCTGAAAGAGCAGACCGACATCGGTCATGCCGCGTGATGGAAAACCATGAGTAAAACGGCCGACCATAGCCTGCACGAATACGTCACCGCGGTGATCGGCGGTCAGCTGTTTGGCCTGCCAATTTTGCGTGTCCAGGACGTCTTTACGCCGGAGCGCCTCACGCAGGTTCCGCTGGCGCCGCATGAGATTGCCGGCGTGCTCAACCTGCGCGGCCGCATCGTCACACTGATCGATATGCGACACCGGCTCGGGCTGGGTCAGCGCGAGGAAGATCATCCCGCAATGGCAATTGGCGTCGAGTCACGCGGCGAGTCCTATGGCCTGTTGATCGACAGCGTTGGCGAAGTGCTCAAGCTCGACGACCTGGCATGCGAGCCGAACCCGTCAAACCTCGATCCTTGCCTGGCGAGTGTATCGACCGGAATCTACCGACTCGATGGTCAATTGCTGATGGTGCTCGATGTCGATCGTGTGCTCGACATCGTGGAGAAGGCGGCCGCGGCATGACGTGGTCCGAAGAAAGCGTGAATGAAACTCAGGTGCGAACACAAAGAGGCTGACGATGAAAACCTGTCTGGTTGTTGACGACTCAAGCGTCATTCGCAAGGTGGCGCGGCGCATCCTTGAAGGACTGGAATTCCAGATCGTCGAGGCCGAGGACGGCGAACAGGCGCTTGAAGCCTGCCGGCGCCAGCTGCCGGAGGCGATCCTGCTTGACTGGAACATGCCGAAGATGGACGGCTACGAGTTCCTGCGCTCACTTCGCCGGTTACCGGGCGGCGACGGGCCAAAAGTGGTGTTCTGCACCACCGAGAATGATGTGGCCCATATAGCGCGCGCGCTGCATGCGGGCGCCAACGAGTACATCATGAAGCCGTTCGACAAGGAGATTGTCGAGGCCAAATTCCAGGAAGTCGGGCTCATCTGACAGGCGCTCCGCCGCGCTAGTCCGTAGTAGTCAGTAGAGTCCAGTCCAATGAACCTCGTTGTTTCTCCATCGTCGTCCGCCGCGAACGCAGTCAGCCGACGTATCCGTGTCATGCTGGTCGACGATGCCGTCGTCGTCCGCGGGCTGTTTGCCCGCTGGGTCGAATCCGAACCTGATCTTGAAGTCGTCGCCACGCTTCGCACCGGCCGCGAGGCGGTAGATCAACTTGAGCGCGTCGATCCCGACGTCGTCGTGCTCGATGTTGATATGCCCGAGCTCGACGGCATTGCCGCGCTACCGTTGCTGCTTGAGAAAAGGCGCGATCTCGTTGTGATCATGGCGTCCACGCTGACGCGGCGAAATGCCGAAATCAGCTTGCGGGCGCTGTCGCTGGGCGCCGCCGACTATATTCCGAAGCCCGCGAGTAATCGCGAGGTCAGCGCTTCGATAGCGTTCCGGCGCGACCTCATCGAAAAGATCCGTCACCTTGGCTTGCGCGCCAAGCGTCAGCGTCCGGCGGCTGAAGCTCCGCGTGCACCGACCACGCCTTCGCCGGAGGTAAAGCCGGCGCCATCGATCGTTCCGGAACCAGTCGAGGAGATCGCGCCTGCACGCCTGACGCTACGTCCGTTGCCGGTGACGGCGCCGCGTGTTCTGCTGATTGGCGCCTCGACTGGGGGGCCGCAGGCGCTCAATGCTCTCATGGCGCAACTCGACGCCGTTCTCCAGAGAGCGCCCATCCTGATCACCCAGCATATGCCGCCGACTTTTACGGCGGTTCTTGCCGAACATCTTGCCCGTATCGCCAAACGCCCGGTGCGCGAGGCAGTCGACGGTGAAGAGATCGTCGCCGGCACCGTCTATCTGGCGCCGGGCGGCAAACACATGAAGGTCGCACGGCGCGACGGCACCGCGGTCATTGCGATCGAGGATGGCCCGCTGGTGAATTTCTGCAAGCCGGCTGTGGATCCGCTGTTTGCCTCCGCCGCTGAAATCTGGGGCAACAAGGTGCTGGCGCTGGTGCTGACCGGCATGGGTTCCGACGGACTTGCAGGCGCCAGGAACATTGTCGCGGCGGGCGGCCACGTCATCGCACAGGACGAGGCGACCAGCGTCGTCTGGGGCATGCCCGGACAAGTCACCAATGCCGGCCTCTGTTCGGCGGTGCTGTCGCTGCCTGACATCGCCGTCAAGCTGACACGGCTGTTCGCCGGAGATCGTTCGTGACTCCGCAGGACTTCGACTATCTTCGCAAATTGTTGCGCGAACGTTCCGGTCTCGTGCTGGCTGCCGAAAAACAGTATCTCGCGGAAAGTCGTCTGGTGCCCGTGGCGCGCCGGCACGGCATGGCCAATCTCACGGAGCTTATCGAGCGTTTGCGGAACAAATCACCGGCGGCGCTCATCGCTGAGGTGGTCGAGGCAATGACCACCAACGAGACTTTCTTTTTTCGCGACAAGCTGCCATTCGACCATTTCCGCGAAACGATGATGCCGGCCTTGATCGCCGCACGTGCGCGCGAGAAGCGGATCCGCATCTGGTGTACCGCTGCCTCGAGTGGGCAAGAACCATATTCGCTGGCAATGTTGCTCAAGGCAATGAGCGCACCGCTCGCCGGCTACCGCATTGACATCGTTGCCACCGATCTATCGTCCGAGGTCCTCGAAAAAGCAAAGGCCGGCGTCTATACGCAATTCGAGGTGCAGCGCGGCCTACCGGTACAGCTGTTGGTCAAGTTTTTCGAACAGAACGGCGAATCCTGGCAGCTTGCTCCTGAGCTGCGCAGCATGGTGCAGTTCCGTCCACTGAACCTGCTCAACGATTTCTCGGCTTTGGGCTCTTTCGACGTGGTGTTCTGCCGCAACGTCCTGATTTATTTCGATCAGGACAGCAAGGTTGCCGTACTTAACCGCATCGCGCGGCAGATACCCAACGACGGCTACCTGGTTCTTGGCGCGGCAGAGACCGTGATCGGCCTTACCGATGCTTTCAAGCCGCTTGCCGACAAACGCGGGTTGTATGTGCCGAATGGTGCTACCCGGCATCCTGCGCTGGGCAGCGACAACGTGATCCGGCTTGCGGCGGTGAAGGGCTGATACGTGCTGCATCGCGAAGGCGCGCGGATACGAGAAATTTATCCGCTTTTCAACCGTCGTGCTCTTGCATGACGCGATCCCGAATCGGATAAATTCGCCACTGCTGGGCTGGCGCATCCTTCAAGATGCGCGTGGGGGCTCGCCGCTGGCGAGCATGGCCTGAATAGGGGGGTTGCTTACATTGGTCGACTATGTCGATCCGGTGCTGGTCGTTGACGACCTCAACACGATGACGCGCATCGTGAGCGGCATGCTGCAAAAATGCGGCTTCACAAACATCGACCAGGTCCATGACGGACCGACCGCGCTCCAAAAGCTGCGCGAGAAGCCGTACTTGTTTGTCATAACGGACCGGGAAATGCCGGGCATGAACGGCCTGGAACTGGTGCGCGAGATCCGCTCGGATCCGAAGATCCGCAGCGTGCCGTTAGTCATCATGTCGGCAAGTTCCGAAGCCCAGCACGCGGAGGCCGCGATGGCGGCCGGCGCGAATTTTTTCATGACCAAGCCATTCAATCTGACCACGTTGAAGGACGTGATCACGCAGCTGATGCGTCCGCCGCAATAGGCCTGAAGAATATGTCCTCTAGGGCTTTCGTCCATTCCCCCGGATGCATCCAGAAATACAGGGCGATAACCGCTAGCGGGCTAAGCTGTATTAGCCGCTGAAAAATTTTCCAGTCGCCGCAGCCGCGCAAAATGCTAGAGTTTGAGCGTGGACAGGGCATTTTTCAGGGGGTTGTGTATGCGGCGGGTCCATTTGATTCCGCGAAGGGCGAGCCACATGGCGCAGGGTTTCCGGTTACGCGCAGCCTCGCTGCTTGCCGCCGTGCCGACAGGCTTGGTGGCGATGTGTCTGGCCGCAGCCGCACTCGAGGTCCCGAAACCCGAGCCAGCCACAAAATATCTCGGGCAGGCGACGAGTGGCTCCAACTATACAGTCAAGCCGATGGTGCGCAGCGATGGCGTGATGCGCATTTTCGACGTTGACACACCGTTCGGCCAATTCGCTTTCGATGGCGTTGAATTCACCAAATTGCGGCTGCACGAACTCGACGCCATCGCTGCTCTCGACAAGATGTCTCAGAGCGATCGCATGGGAAGCGCGTTCGGACGTTCGGTAATGGGGCCGGTAAAATTCGGTGCCGACCTCCTCACCAATCCGGCAGGGACCGTTGAGCGATCGGTGAGTGGCATGACCAACATGATTGATCGCGTTGGTGCCGGGCTCGCAAACAATCGTGCCGATCGCGATTCAGCGATCGACAGTCTGCTTGGCGTCAGCGACACGCAACGCGAACTTGCCGTGGAACTGGACGTCGATCCTTACACCGACTTCCCGCCGTTGGCGCAGCGGCTCAAGCAGATGGCGGCGGCTATGGCGGGCGCGGGCTTGCCGGTGAGGGCGGGATTGTCGTTGGTGCCCGGAGGTGTCGGTATCGCCGTCTCGTCGGTCGCAACCGTGAGCAGCGCGAAAGACATGTTGCGCGACAGGTCCGCGGCACAACTCATCACCGAAGTGCGAGGCATTCTGCTCGCCCTCGACGTCCCTGATGAAACGATCACCCGCCTGGTCGAAAACCGCAAATTCACTCCCGCTGACCTGCTGATCATGGCGCTCGCACTGAAAAAACTCAACGCGCAAAACACCGAGATCTTTGTCGAGCGCGCGGCGACGGCCAATACGCGCAATGTCGCTTTCTATCATCGCCGCCGGGCACAGATCCTCGCGGCACGCAGCGCAGAGCTCGGCGGTATCATTGCCTTCGTCTCTGCGGGAGGTCAGCCGATCAACGTGACACGCAATGGCAACGTTGTTGCGGCATTTACGGTCGACGATATCGCCTGGACAGAAATTCAACAGCGCACATTTGTCGGAGCGACGAGCGAGATCAGGCGTACTTACCCCGGCAAAACCCCAATCCTTGCTACCACTGGCGCAGTCACACCATTGGCCGCAAGTGAGATTGGCAAACTCGGCTGGAAAATCGTTCAGCTCAAGCAATAGATTTACTGATGAAAGTGATCTGCTTCTTGAAGGAGAAGCGGAATGCGTGACCTGGGCAAGCTCCTCTTTATCGGCCTGATGCTGGGCGTCGCGCTTGCCGGCACGCGCGATGCTTCGGCCTTGACCAAAGAAGAGGCTATCGAGAATTGCCGCGCGACAGTGGGGCGTCCGATCGTCCAGGCTTGCATGCAGGGAGGCCGCGGTGATAGCCGCGAAGCGTGCCGCGCTCAGGCTACGCCGAAAGTGCGTGAGTGCGTGATTGCCGCGCTCAACAAGGCGAACGGCCGTGCCAACGTGCCGGTGGATGTCCCGAAAGAGCAGGCGCCCAGTGCGGCAATTGCCGAACAAGCACAGGCCTTGCCGACGGTTTTTATCGCGCCGCCACGCACGATCGCTGACATTACAGCGATCCTCGACAGTGAAAAGCCCGACCCGGCGCGAATTGCAAAATTGCACGCGGACGCCGAGGCTTCGGTCCCGGCCAACACGTCCCGCGCCGAACAGGCAAAATTCTATTATCAGCGAGGAAATGCGCGATCGCAGCTCGGCAATCTGGCTGAAGCCATTGCTGATGCCGACCGAGCCGTGGAAGCGGGGCGCGGCGCCGTCGATTCCAATCAATTGGGCCGCTACGAGCAGTTCGCGGGAATTCAGTTTATTTTTGCCGGTGAACCAAAGCGCGCGCTTGAGGTGTTTCAGCGCCAGTTGCGCGACACAAACGCACCTGGTTCGCGCGGTTTCATGTTCGGCGCACAACGTCAGATCTCCGACATTCTCATAAAAATGGGAGATCTTGCGCAGGCGGAAACCTACCTGCAGCGCAATATTGCTCTCATCAATGAGGCAAGGACGAGCGGGCTGCCCGGCTGGCGAAGCAGTTACGCCGTCAGGGGACAATCGTGGGAGGCCGATGTCGAGCTCAATCGCGCGATCATTTTTGAAGCGCGCGGACAATATGCGGCAGCCGAAAAATCCTACCAATTGGCCGAACAACGTCGGCGCGCTTCGGTCAAGGGCATCCTGAGCAGCCCCAACCCTCCGCCAGAATCGCAGATTCTGCAGTCGGCCGATGTGATGGTCGTCGGCCAATCGCGGATGAAGGCGAAACAGGGCCGCCTCGCCGAAGCCGAGGCGGACGCCCGGCGCGCATTGCTCGCCCGTCTCAAGGATCAAGGCAAATACAACGCCGCGACGCCCTTCTACATCAACGGTTTGGCCAATTGTTTGGTCGAACAGGGCCGCTATGCCGAAGCAGAAAAACTCGTACGCGTTGCGCTCGAAATCTACCGCACTGTCGGTGTGGCGGGGGATTCACAGTCCCTTGTGAATGAGCTGTCTTATCTCGCCTCGATCCTCAGTCTGCAAGGCAAGAGACAAGAGACCGCGGATGCTTACGTCGAAATCGACCGCGCGACCGCAAAATGGGATCCGCAACGCCGGCAGTTGCTGGATCTCAATGGCTCGCGCATCTATTCGCTCTATGGCTCGGGCCAAATCGACAGAGGCATCGCGGCCGCCCAGGAATTGCTCAAGCGCAACACCGCGCGGTATGGCGATAAGTCCTACGATACGGTGCTTGCGCGCGGGACGTTGGCGGTTGGCTATATGCGCGCGAACCGTGATGCCGAGGCCGTGCGCGAATTTCGTGCCGCCATTCCAGGCCTGATGGCGGCGTCACAGGAAAATGCCGATGACGACAATTCGGCAACGGTCGCCGCGCGAAACGACCGTCTAAGGAGTGTCGTCGAGGCATATATTTCGGTTCTTGAGCACGGGCAGGCCGACAAACGCGACGGTGATATCGCTGCCGAAACGTTTTCTCTGGCCGACGCGATCCGCGGCCAATCGGTGCAACGGGCGCTGGCGCAATCGAGCGCGCGCATGCTGATTCAAGACAAAACATTGGCTGATCTTGTCCGGCAGGAGCAGGACCTGACCAAACAAATAAATGCGCAGCTTGGTACACTTAACAACGTACTCGCCCTGCCATCCGGGCAGCGCGATGAGAACGCCATCAAGGCGCTCAACCTTGCGATCAGCAAGCTGCGCAGCGGTCGTGAGATCTTGCGCGCGGATGTCGCAAAAAAATTTCCAAGCTACGCCAACCTGATCGATCCAAAGCCGCCGGCGGTTGACGACATCAGAGCGACGCTGAAGCCAGGTGAAGCGCTTATTTCTTATTATTTCGGGCGTAACAGCAGCTTCGTGTGGGCCGTGCCAAAAGAAGGAAAAGTCGCATTCGCGACGATCCCAACGACATTTGGCGAGATCGGTTTGAAAATTCAGCAATTACGCAAGGCACTCGAACCGGACGCTGCCCTAGTCTCTGACATTCCTCCGTTCGATCTTGCGCTTGGCTATGAGCTCTACGGTTTGCTGCTCAAGCCGGTCGAGGATGGCTGGAAGCCTGCGAAGAGCCTGATTGTGGTCACCAACGGGGCGCTGGGGCAGCTGCCGCTGTCCCTGCTGCCCGTCGCGCCGGCGCAGGCGAGCGACGGTGATGGGCCGCTGTTCGCGGGCTACCGCAACGTTCCATGGCTCGCACGCACACACGCCGTAACCTTTGTGCCGTCGGCATCGGCGTTGCGGACGCTGCGGCAGCTGCCAGCCGGACCGGCGACGAGAGACGCATTCATCGGCTTCGGGGATCCGTACTTCAATGCTGAGCAGGCGGCGGCTGCAGCGGCTGAACAGGATGCAAAACCGTTCGTCGTTGCATCAGCTGACGCTACGACGACTCGTGGGGTGCGCCTGGCCCGCCGGTCGAGCCCGCAGATGGAAGGCGTAGACAGCGCTGATCTCGCAAAGCTGCCGCGCCTTCCCGACACCGCCGCCGAGTTGATTTCCGTGGCCAAAGCGCTAGGGCTCGATCCGGCAAAGGTGCTGTATCTCGGCAAGGCGGCGAACGAGCACACGGTGAAGTCTACCGATCTGTCGCACTATCGCATCATTGATTTCGCCACCCACGGGTTGGTGCCGGGCGAGCTTGACGGACTGACCCAGCCGGCGCTGGCGCTGACCGCACCTGCGGTAACCGAAACAGAAGGTGACGGCCTGCTGACGATGGGAGAAATCCTTGCATTGAAGCTCAACGCCGACTGGGTTGTGTTGTCGGCCTGCAATACCGGCGCCGGTGCCGGCGCGGGCGCGGAAGCGGCATCCGGCCTGGGACAGGCGTTCTTCTATGCCGGAACGCGCGCGATCCTGGTGACGAACTGGTCAGTGCACTCGGCGTCGGCGCGCGAATTGGTCACGGATCTTTTTCGCCGGCAGGCAACCGATCCGTCCCTGAGCCGAGGCGAAGCCTTGCGGCAGGCTTCAATGGCGCTTCTTGATGGTGAGGGCTTTACCGATCCAAGCAGCAAGACAGTCTTCGCATACGCGCACCCGCTGTTCTGGGCGCCTTACAGCATTATTGGCGACGGCGGCGGGGCGAGGCCGTGAGACGGGCATGCTGAACAGATCGACAGCCATTTGTCTGTTCGCGGCGGCAGGCCTGGTTGCCTTCGGCTGGTCTGGCGCCCGGTCGGTTCCGCTGGTGCTGATCACCGCCGACGAGGCCCAGCGGCCTCCGCTTGCGAATGCGGATCTCACGTTCCGGGCCGGCATTTCACGCGGCCCTAACATCGAGCTGGTGTCGCCGAAGGCATCCGACAAGTCGGTCCGTTCCCCCGTCCACCTCCAGCTGAAATTCGAGGGGCGCGGTGGTGCACAAATCGATGTGGAATCGGTGAAGCTCACATACATCAGGAACCCGTCTGCCGATCTGACTGGCCGGGTCAAAGGGTTCGCGAAAGCGGATGGAATTGACGTGCCCGAGGCCGAGATACCGCCCGGCACGCACATCATCCGGGCCGACGTCAAAGACAAAGAAGGACGTTCGGGCTCGCTGATTTTCAAGCTCAACGTTGTGAACTAGCAGGCGTAACGAGGCTCATTGTCATGCGTTGCCCGTTTTGCGCCGAGGATGTCCACGATGATGCCTCCGTCTGCCGGCACTGCGGCAATGATCTGAAAATTCCTGAGTCCCTAATTCAAGAAAATGCCGAGCTCAAAGAGCGTGTGGCCGACTTGCAGCGCGAGCTGACTGATCTGCACAGCAGGCTTGCTCAACGGAAAGGCCGCTAGCGCCGGTAGTGACGAGATGGAATGCCCATTCTGCGCCGAAGATTTCAATGAAGAGGCCCGTGTCTGCAAGAACTGCGGGCGCGATCTGCGCCTAGTCCGGCCGCTTATCGATCAAAACGTCAAACTGATCGCGCAAATCGAAGATCTCCAGCTCCAGGTTGACAAGGCCCGGGCTGCCATCGAGCGCGAGACAACACCGATCCGGTTCTGGTCATTCCATAGCGCGTTTTATGTGGTCGTGCCTGCTCTGCTGCTGATCGCGGCGCATTTTGTCATTATCATTGCGTTGGATATTTCACCACTTTATCTGCGTCTCGCTTCCATGGTGATTCCGCTGCCCTTCGGCTTCGCGCTGCTGTGGTTCTCCCAGCACAATATCCAGTGGTCGATTCTGGACGGTATTCTCATCGGGCTTTTGTCCGTCATGGCCATGCTGACCATTGTGTCTTTGGTCGACCGCGTCCCGATCCTCCCGGATAACGTGCGCGACTGGCGCGAAACGTTGGAATACGTGGCAAGCATCGCGCTCGCCAATGTTACGGGCGCGGTCGTTGCCATATTGACGCGCCGCATGTTGCCGCGGACGCTGGATGCAAGTGGAGCGCCCAGTCCTGTTGCAATGATAATAGCCCGCACGATCGGGCGCCATGTCGGTGAACAAGCGTTGCGGCGCCGTGCGCAAACGATCCAGGACAATTTCGGAACAGTTGCGACAGCGGGCGCAGCAGCGGCTGCGGCGGCGGGTTCGATCTACACCGGCATCCGCGCGCTGTGGGGTTAGCGGGGCCGGCGCAAGAAAAAACCCCGCCATTTCCGGCGGGGGTTAAGTCTCGTTGGGAGAGAGCCCGAAGGCTCAATCACTACTCAACGCGGGGGAAAGTCTGGCCTAAGCCGGGATCCGCTCGTCCGCTTCGGTCGGTTCACGCAGCACGTAGCCGCGGCCCCACACCGTCTCGATGTAGTTCTTGCCGCTTGAAGCGTTGGCGAGCTTCTTGCGCAGCTTGCAGATGAACACGTCGATGATCTTGAGCTCCGGCTCGTCCATGCCGCCGTAGAGATGGTTCAGGAACATCTCCTTGGTAAGCGTCGTCCCTTTGCGCAGCGAGAGCAACTCGAGCATTTGATATTCTTTTCCGGTCAGGTGCACGCGCTGCCCGCCAACCTCGACCGTCTTGGTGTCGAGATTGACCACAAGATCGCCGGTATTGATGACCGACTGTGCGTGGCCCTTGGAACGGCGAACGATTGCGTGGATGCGCGCAATCAGCTCGTCCTTGTGGAACGGCTTGGTCATGTAGTCGTCGGCGCCGAAGCCGAGGCCTTTGACTTTGTCCTCGATGCCGGCAAGGCCGGACAAAATCAGGATAGGCGTCTTGACTTTCGAGACGCGGAGCGAGCGCAGGACCTCGAAGCCCGACATGTCGGGCAGATTCAGGTCCAGCAGAATGATGTCGTAGTCATAGAGCTTGCCGAGGTCGACACCCTCTTCTCCGAGGTCCGTCGTGTAGACGTTGAAACTCTCGGACTTGAGCATCAGCTCGATGGATTGGGCGGTAGCGCTGTCGTCTTCAATGAGTAAAACGCGCATTTAAGTCCCCTTCTCGCCGCAGCCGGGCTTCAGGTCAGCGCCGCATAGGCGGCGAGTGTGAAAAAACGCGGTGGGACAAACCGATTCGACACTATCTGGCCATGGTTAACAAAACCTGATTCTCCCACGCAAGTCCGCCGTAGGCAGAAGAGCCCGAATCGGCATAAGATGTTGCTGGAGAGTGGTTTTTTGGCCACGTCCTGTCTCATGTCCCAGTTTAAGAGTCGGGCCTAACCGACTCTGGCGACTCGCCCCTTCCGTCCTGGCTGGGCGATTTTCAAGCCTTGGTCCCGTGGACGAATGACCCAATGATTAACGACGCGGGTAAACACCAAGTTAATGAGAGGGCCAGACCGGTAAGCCTAAGGGCCGGTTTATGGCGGGCCTCGGCATTGCGCGGAGTCCGGCGATGAAGGCGCTCGCTGAGCAGATCGTCGACATCGACGGCGTCGAGATCTACGGCCGTGTCGTTTCCGTCCGCGGTCTGATGGTGGAAGTTGCGGGCCCCATCCATGCGATGTCGGTTGGCGCGCGGCTGACCATTGAAACCGGCCCCGCGCGGATTCCCTGCGAGGTGGTGGGTTTCGCCGGCGGCCATGCGCTCGCCATGCCATTCGCCGCGCTTGATGGCGTACGGCGCGGCTGCCGTGCGGTGGTGTCAACTGCTGCCGGGACCATCCGTCCGTCGGAACGCTGGCTCGGCCGCGTGGTCAATGCGCGGGCTGAACCGATCGATGGACTTGGCCCGTTGCCGCCGGGACCAGCGCCGTATCCCTACCGCGCGTCGCCACCGCCCGCACACGCCCGCCGCCGAGTCGGAGCGCCGCTCGATCTCGGCGTGCGCGCGCTCAACACCTTCGTCACGGTGTGCCGTGGCCAGCGGATGGGCATTTTCTCCGGCAGCGGCGTCGGCAAATCGGTGCTGTTGTCCATGCTCGCCCGCAACGTTTCTGCGGATATTTCAGTGATCGGCCTGGTCGGCGAGCGTGGCCGCGAGGTGCAGGAATTTTTGCAGGACGACCTCGGCGCCGCGGGGCTGGCGCGATCAGTCGTGGTGGTATCCACCTCCGACGAACCGGCGCTAATGCGCCGCCAGGCTGCCTATCTGACATTGGCCATTGCCGAATATTTCCGCGATCTCGGCAAGGACGTGCTGGTGCTGATGGACTCGGTCACCCGTTTCGCTATGGCACAACGCGAGATCGGCCTGTCCGCCGGCGAACCTCCGACCGCCAAGGGCTACACACCGACGGTCTTCGTAGAACTGCCGCGGCTGCTGGAACGCGCCGGACCGGGAACCGAGCAGGGCACCATCACCGGCATTTTCAGCGTCTTGGTTGATGGCGATGACCACAACGAGCCGGTGGCGGATGCGGTTAGAGGTATCCTCGACGGCCATATCGTGATGGAACGGGCCATTGCCGAGCGCGGGCGCTATCCGGCAATCAACATTCTCAAGTCTATCTCCCGCACCATGCCGCGGGCGGCCGACCCCGTTTTCCTTCCGGCCATCAACCGGGCGCGACAGGTCATGGCTACCTATTCGGATATGGAAGAATTGATCCGCCTGGGAGCGTACCGGACGGGTTCAAGCGCCGACGTGGATGAGGCTATTGCCCTGCACAAGCCATTGGAGGCCTTTCTGGCCCAGCTTAAGGAAGAATCAACCAATATGGCGGAGGGATATCAAAGGCTTGAGCGAATTCTTCGGGGCGAAGAAACACAAAACTAACGTTATTGGGGCACAGTTGCCCCGGTTGGCCCAATTCGTGGGAGCGCGGCCCGGTTGGCGACGCCATGCCGTAGCCGGGTATTTGGGGCTTCGGGGAGTATTTAGTCGATGAAGTCACGCGAGACACTGATCCGTCTGAAAAAGTTTCAGGTCGACGAGAAACGGCGCAAGGTCGCCCAGATCGAGGCGATGATCGCCGAATTCGACCGGATTGCCGGTGAGCTTGAGCGCGAGATCAAGGTTGAGCAGGATCGCGCCGGCATTCACGATCCCGCTCACTTCGCCTATCCGACCTATGCCAAGGCCGCGACCGCGCGGCGCGAGAACCTCAAGCACTCGACCGACGAGCTGCGTGTGCAGCTCGAGGACGCCAAAGCGGCGCTCGGCGAAGCCTTCGAAGAGCTCAAGAAGGTCGAGATGCTCGACGAACGCGACCAGCAGCGCGAGAAGGCCGAGGAAAACGCGCGCGAGCAAACCGAGCTCGACCGAATTGCCGCTTTGCGCTTCACCGGCGGCGCCCCAGCCTAGCCCTCGCACTCCAGCACTTTTGCCGCAGACGCCGTCACTTTGTGACGGCGTCTGTTTGCTTTTCCGAGTTGGGCAAACTGCCCACTATGTTAGATGCCATCTAACAAAACGATGATTTGGCTTTAATGACAGATTGGCGACGCTGCGATGTACTTTGTCTCGGCGCAACTTCTCATTGTTTCGCCATTTTGAATCCGAAAAGTCCTCCAACAACTTACCGTTGCGGCAAAATCAGATGATGGCAAAAAAATCTCCGAACCCCACGGACAAGTACGTCGGCTCCCGCGTGCGCATGCGTCGGCTTATGCTGTCGATGAGTCAGGAAAAGCTTGGCGAAAAGCTCGGTCTCACCTTTCAGCAGGTGCAGAAATACGAGAAGGGCACAAATCGGATCGGCGCCAGCCGGCTGCAGCACATATCGCAAATCCTCAAGGTTCCGGTGTCGTTCTTCTTTGAAGGAGTGTCGGGACCGGGCAAGCAGGAGGACGGGTCTGCGAAGGCTCCGGTGGCCGACTATGTCTCCGATTTTCTGTCCAGTTCCGATGGTCTGGCGCTGACCAAGGCGTTCACGAACATCAAGGACTCGCGGCTGCGCCGCCGCGTAGTCGATCTGGTCGAGGAAATTGCCGGCGA
>Ga0187779_10000206_pt1 | contig 43476 bp, 38 predicted proteins | sample 1015_Q2_SP10_10__FD_132435 | JGI IMG/M metagenome (GOLD analysis project Ga0187779, IMG submission 132435) | Tropical peat soil microbial communities from peatlands in Department of Meta, Colombia - 1015_Q2_SP10_10_MG | ecosystem: Environmental > Terrestrial > Soil > Wetlands > Peat | place... | reverse complement strand
GCGGGCGCCTCGATCACACTGGGTTCCGACAACGCGTATCGGTCGCCTCAGGCGCGGCCGCCGAAAATGTCGGATTCGGCTGTGCGACTGAAGATTGCGTTATTCGAATGTGGGCGAGATCGGGACGTCACCGGGCCAATATGCTGCGGCGGGACGTGACACATTACGGTCTTGCGTCAGCGGAAGGTGGGAACGGCAAACGTTACTGGGTGCTTGAATTGGGAAATTAAATACCAGGCCTGTGATGACGATCTCGTCCTCACTGCTTTTCCAGCATCAAGTGGCCCTTCTGTCCGATGACCCGTTGCGCGGCATGAGCAAAACGCGCGAGTAGCCATGGCAGTGTGACCTCAAGCCGCACACCCGCTTCGTAGAAGTCGATGGTGCCGTAGGCGCGCTGTCCAAGTGCTGCAACTCGGAATGCGAGGCGATCGCCAGTCCACACTTCTTCTTCCAGCGATAACAGCCAGGCGAACTCGGTCTTGGCACGACCCAGTCCGTCTTTTATCCGCCGCAGAGCCTCGTCCTTACCAAGACGATGCGGGATAACAACGACAAGCGGCTCCGACATTTCAGCTAGTTCTCCAGTGCCAACACGATATAGGGATGCTGCGCGCCGAGAAAAAGGGCCCTTTCACTGGCCGACTTAGACCCGTCGCTTATTCCCGAATTAAATAAATGTGATTGGGCCAATGCTGGCGTGCTCGCTTGCTAAGCTCGCGGCACACCCGGCCGGCGTCGTGCCGCCGGGAAATGAAACTATGGGGAGGTATCTCGATGTTCAGGTTCGCCAGTACGACGCTCGTGATCGCGGGAGCCGTTGCGATCAGTCAACCAGCCGCCGCTCAGTTGCTTCAGCGCAAGGATATTTCGGCCGACATGGCTATCACAATCGCTACGACGGTCATCGCAACCTGTAAGGCCAATGGTTATGCGGTGTCGACGACGGTGGTCGGACGCAACGGCGAAATCATCGTACAGATCCGCGGCGACAACACCGGCCCGCATACTACCGAGAACAGTTTCCGCAAAGCCTATACCTCGCGTACCTTTCGCGTTCCGTCGGGGGAGATCGTCACACGACTAAAGAACGATCCGTCGCTTGGCCTTATTCACCTCACCAATGTGATTGCGAACCAGGGCGCGTTGCCGATCAAAATCGGAGACCAGGTTATCGGAGCCGCCGGCGCATCTGGCGCCCCCGGCGGCGAAAAGGACGAGGCGTGCGTGAAAGCGGGTATCGACAAGATCGCCGATCAGCTGAACTAGTGCGCTGCGCTTACCAACGCGTTAGGCCGAAGTCGGACGATCCGGCTTCGGTCTTTCCGGAACCGGAATCCATTGACGGCGTTGGGTTTTCGGCCCTCCAAGAGCCAGCCGACGGTCGCTTCCGCATGGAAGGTCAGCTTGAACACTGCGTGATCGGCCACAATTGACCATCGCGGGCGTGTTAGATTTTGCGCCAGTAAGACCGGGGCTGGAGTCAAATGCGTCGCCATCGTCTTGCGTTGCCCTTTATCGGGGCGCTCGCCGCGTTGACACTCGCGGCGCCCGCGCGTGCCAATGTCATGATCATCATCGACAAATCGAACCAGAAGATGAGCGTCACGGTCAACGGCGAGCAGCGTTATCTTTGGCCAGTCTCAACGGGGCGCGCGAGATACGACACGCCCTCCGGTGATTTCCAACCCTTCCGGATGGAAAAGGACCACTTCTCGCGAGAATGGGACGACGCGCCAATGCCCAACTCGATCTTCTTCACCAAGATCGGCCACGCTATCCATGGCACGTTCGAAGCACGCAATCTGGGAAGGCCGGTTTCGCACGGGTGCGTGCGTTTATCGACGCAGAACGCCGCCACGCTGTATGCACTAGTCAAAGAAGAAGGTGTTTTCAACACCCGCGTCAGGTTGGTCGGTGAAACTCCACAATCGGATCAGGCGGTCGCACGCGACGCAGATCGCAATCGTGACTATGTGCGCAACTACTCGACCGATGACGATGAGCCGCCGCAGCGGGCCCGATCCACGCGCGGCTGGATTACACCGGACAACAATGGGCGCTCATACTACCGTCCGCAGCCCTACTATGACCGCCGCTCGTATGGACGCGGGTTTTTTCCATTTGGCTGGTGAGCGCCCATGATCCGCAAACTGTCCGGCGGCAAGTATCGTTTATATTCGCGCAAGAAAAACCCGCGTACCGGCAAGCGCCGTAACCTTGGCACCTTCGCCAGTAAGAAGGCCGCACAACAGCATGAGCGCGAGGTTCAATACTTCAAGCGGCACTGATCGGCATTCTCAGCCGCGGTGATGTCCCACGCCGAGCGCTTGCTCGCCGCGTTCCAGAATCAGCGGAACAATCAAATCCTCCTCGTCATCCAGATGACGAATGAGCCCCTTGAGCAGCACACCGCTGACATCCGCATATGCATCGCCGCATCGGACAAGAGTGTCGCCGTCGGCCTGCAACGCTTGCAGCAGTGCGTTGGCTGCCGTAGCCGTGCCCGCCATGTCCGCGTGAATGTGATGGTGATCCGCTTCCAGCACATCAAATCCACGCGCAAGCTTGGACTCCGCCTCCCGGAAAATCGGGAAATAATACAAATCCTCGATCTGATGATGGACCTTAAGCTGATCCAGCATGAACTGCAGGCGCGGCGTGAACTCACGCGCGAATTGCGACGCCGAAAGACGTCCGGAGTGAAAATGGTTCGTGATGGCTTCAATTGCCGCTGACAGCTCACGAAACATGGCGTGGCGCGAGAGCCAGAAGCGCGCCATTTCGCCCAAATTTGCATGCGTTTCCCACTGCTCGCGCGGATAACGCGTGACCAATATACGCAAGTCGTCCGGCCAGCCGGTACGGCGGGCAAGAGCAAGGGCCTCGAGGTCTGCGGATCGGGGTCGTTCGATCGTCACGAACGACTAGATAGCCATTGCCCGCGACGATGCGAAGGGCAAACTTGCGCGACATGAATGGTCCAACAAGCGTCGCCCGCATCATTTGCGACGAATCGACCGCCCGCCGGCTCGCAGCTTATCTCGGCGAAAGCCTCGACGATGAAGGCAGCGCCTGCGCCGCATTCGAGGGCGAAGATGGACGGTGGCAGGTAGCGATTCATTTCCGCGCCGCGCCGGATGAGGCAAAGCTGCGAGACCTGGTTACGGTTGCAGTCGATGGGGCAACGGCGGACGCGCTCACAATTGAAAATGTAGGGATGGCCGATTGGGTCGCGCAGAGTCTCGCCGGACTCAAGCCGGTGCGGGCTGGCCCATTCATTGTCCATGGCGCGCATGATCGGTCACGCCTTAAGCCCAACGATATCGGCATTGAAATCGAAGCGGCGCTCGCGTTTGGAACCGGCCATCACGGCACGACGCACGGATGCCTGCTAGCCATTGCCGACCTGGGAAAGCGGCATCGCGCCCGACGCGTGCTCGACGTCGGGACCGGAACGGGCGTCCTTGCAATCGCGGCGGCGCGCTTGCTGCGAACGCGCGTTGTCGCCGGCGATATCGATCCAGTCGCCATCCGCGCGGCGAGGGCGAATGCACAGCTTAATCACTCGTCCTCAACGATCACTTTCATCCGTGCAGCCGGTATCGGCAACCATTCGATTACAAGCAAAGCGCCGTTCGATCTCATCTTCGCCAATATCCTGCTTGGACCATTGACGCGACTTGCCATTCCACTTCGCAAGCTCGCGGCGCGCGGTGCCCGCATTGTGCTCTCCGGCTTACTGCCTGACCATGCGAATGGCGTGATCGCGATCTATCGCGCGCAGGGTCTCTCGCTCGAGCGGCGTATCGTGCTTGACGGCTGGGTGACACTCACTATGCGACGCCCTTGATGCGGACAAAACAAAACCGTCCCGGGCGGGGATGACCGGGGCGGCTTCGTTTGATGGCAGCTGTTGCAGCTGCCGGTACGCCGACAAAGTTCGTTACGATAGCCACCTGCCGCGCTCTTCCGGCGGCAGCAGATGCGCGTGACGGGTGACGATTTCGCGATGAACCTGTTGCATGCGCGACTCAGCCACTGCGTCAAGGAAGCGCACAAAAATGTTCTTACGCCGCGTCGTAGCGGGTGAGCGCGCCTTTGTGTTGGCTGAACTTGGGGCAACGCCATAAGTAACGGCAGCCATGAGTATCTCTCCTTTCAAAACAGAAGCTTCGCAAAATGCTTCTACTTGTTGCGTTGCAATATAGGGACCATCGGCCCCCGGAACTATATACCGACACGCATAGATGCCCTGTGGCCCAAGCATAAATCGACTAATCATTTGTCCAAATCGGTGACATTCCTGCGGCTGATTGATGCATTGCACAAATCGTGACCAAACGACTAATTTCTTGCTGAATTCGTCTGCAACGTAGAAGAGATTTTTTCGGGTTAAAGTCCATGCATGTTCGAAGCTCGTTTCCAGTCGTTCGATGACCCGAGCGGGCGCGCCGAAAGCTCGGCGCGTGTCGCAGCGCTGCGCGCCGAACTTGCCCGCTGCGGCCTGGACGGCTTTGTCGTGCCGCGTGCCGACCGACAGCAAAACGAATACCTGCCGGCAAGCGAAGAGAGGCTTGCCTGGCTCACTGGTTTCACCGGCTCGGCTGGCGCGGCGGTCGTGCTGAACCAGACCGCGGCCCTGTTTGTCGATGGCCGGTATACCGCCCAGGCGGATATGCAGATCGATGGAAATATTTTTTCAATTGAGCATCTCGTGGAGCATCCGCCCCAAGAGTGGCTCGAGCAAAACCTCAAGAGCGGCGCCAAGCTCGGCTACGATCCATGGCTGCATACAATGGACCAAGCGGAAAAGCTAAAAAGGGCCTGCGCGACGGCAGGCGCGGACCTGGTGGCGGTCGACCATAATCCGATCGACGCGCTATGGAGCGATCGCCCGGCGCCACCGGTGGGGCCTGTGAGTCTACGTGAGGCAAAGCTCGCGGGCGAAAGCGCAGCGGAGAAACTCAAGCGTGTGCGGTCCGAACTTGCAAGGCAGCGATGCGACGCCTTGCTGGTATCCGATCCACAGAACGTCGCCTGGGCTTTCAACATCCGCGGAGCGGACGTTGCACATACACCGCTGGCGTTGGCCTTCGCGCTGGTCCCGCGCGAAGGACGGCCCTCGCTTTATGTCGAGGGAGCTAAACTCAACGACAATGTGCGGCACGCCCTCGAGGAATTTTCCGACGTGAAGGTTCCAGACGAACTCGTCCGCGATCTTGGCAAACTCAAAGACAAAGTCGTTCACGTCGATCAGTCGAGCGCCGCCGACGCTTTCACGCGCCTGCTCGTCGAAAAAGGCAGCAAGCCGCAGCGCGGCGCCGATCCGATCGCGCTGATGAAAGCCGTAAAAAATCACGCCGAGATCGTCGGCAGCCGCGCTGCGCATAAACGCGACGGCACGGCGATTGTGCGCTTCCTGGCCTGGTTCGATAAGGAAGCGCTGGCGGGAAAACTCACCGAAATCGATGCAGTGGCAGCATTGGAAAGTTTCCGGCGCGACACCGGCGTACTCAAGGATATCTCCTTTTCGACTATTGCCGGCGCCGGCCCGAACGGCGCGATTGTGCATTATCGCGTGACCCGTGCATCCAACCGGCGCATCGGGAAAAACGAGCTGTTTTTGATCGATTCAGGTGGCCAATACGAGGACGGCACCACCGACATCACCCGCACAGTTGTGGTCGGCCAGCCAAGCGACGAGATGCGCGACCGCTTCACGCGCGTGCTCAAAGGCCATATCGCCATTGCCACCGCTGTTTTCCCGGAAAACACCACGGGCGCCCAGCTAGATCCACTGGCGCGCACGGCGCTGTGGCAAGCCGGGCTGGACTTCGATCACGGCACAGGCCACGGCGTCGGCAGCTATTTGTCCGTACATGAAGATCCTGCCCGCATATCCAAGCTGGGCACCATCGCGCTTCGCCGCGGGATGATCCTCTCAAATGAGCCCGGTTATTACAAAACTGCGAGCTATGGCATTCGCATCGAGAACCTAGTGCTGGTCATCGCCGCGCCAGAGCCCATCGGTGCTGAGAAGCCGCTCAATGCCTTCGAAACACTGACCTTGGCCCCGATCGATCGACGGATGATCGAGGTACGCATGCTGACTGTGAAGGAGCGATCCTGGCTCGACAGCTATCACGAGCGCGTGCATGAGGTGCTTGCGCCACTGGTCGATTCGCCAACGCGAACTTGGCTCACCGCGGCGACCAAGCCGCTGTAGTCAGGAAATCAATTTCAGCCACTCATCCTCAGTGAGGACTTGCACGCCGAGTTTCTTGGCCTCGGCGAGCTTGGAACCGGCGCCAGGGCCGGCGACAACATAGTCCGTCTTCTTGGAAACCGAGCCGGCAGCTTTCGCCCCGAGCCGCTCGGCCTGGGCCTTCGCCTCTTCGCGTGTCATTTTTTCGAGCGCACCGGTGAACACCACCGTCTTGCCGGCAATGGCTGAGTCCGTCTTCGGCTTTTCGGCATCCAGGATTTTCACCTGCTTGGTCAGTCGATCGACGATGCCAAGATTGTGGCTCTCGCCAAAATAGGCAGCGACAGCCTGGATCACCGTATCGCCGATCTGGTTGAGCGCATCCATTTCGGCGATCACCTCAGCGTCGCTTTTGGCGGCTTTTATTCCGGCGTCATGAAACGCTTTCCATGAGCCATAGCCGCGCGCGAGTGCCAAAGCTGTCGTTTCGCCTACCTGACGGATGCCAAGCGCATAGATGAAACGTTCGAGCGAGATTTCGCGCCGCTGCTCGATGGCATCGAACAGATTGCGCACGGACGTCTCGCCGTAACCTTCCTCCTCGAGCAGATCTTTCCTGTGTTTTTTATAGAGGGTGAAGATGTCGGCCGGCTCCTTGACCCATCCTTTCTCGAAAAACAGCTCGATCTGTTTCTCGCCCAGGCCGTCGATATCGAATGCGCGGCGCGAGACGAACAGCATCAGATGCTGGATCTTCTGATACGGACAGGCGAATTCGCCGGTGCAGCGGGCACGAGCCCCCTCCTCTCCGGCCGCGGTCTCTTCGCGGACAATGTCTGTGTGCAGGTAGCACGGGCATTTTTTGGGAAAGTGGTACGGCTTGGCGGTCTTCGGGCGCTTGTCGATGACCACGTCGACAACCTGGGGAATGACGTCGCCCGCCCGCTGAACGATTACGGTATCGCCGATGCGAATGTCGCGGCCTTCCCGCAAAGGCTCGCCATCGCCGCCAATCCCCTTGATGTAGTCCTCGTTGTGCAGCGTGACGTTCTGCACAATAACGCCGCCCACACCCACTGGCTCGAGTTTGCCGACCGGCGTCAGCGAACCGGTGCGCCCCACCTGAATTTCGATATCACGCAGCACCGTTGTGGCCTGTTCCGCCGGAAATTTGTGCGCGACCGCCCAGCGCGGCGTGCGCGAGACGAAGCCGAGCCGTTCCTGCCAGTCGAGACGGTCGACTTTGTAGACGACGCCATCAATATCGTAGTTGAGCTTTGCGCGCTTTTCTTCTATTTCGCGATGAAAGGCGATGAGCTCGTCCGTCGAACGGCAGATTTTTGTGAGCGGATTGGTCTTGAACCCACACGATTCGAACCATTCGATCATGCCGGACTGCGTTTCCGCCGGCATTTCGCTCATTTGACCCCACGCATAAGCGAAGAAGCCAAGCGGGCGCGACGCGGTGACAGCGGGATCCTTCTGCCGCAACGAGCCGGCTGCCGAGTTTCGCGGATTGGCGAAGATCTGGCCTCCAGCCGCCTTCTGCCGCTCATTGAGCGCAAGGAAAGCCGCCTTGGTCATGTAGACCTCGCCGCGCACCTCGCAGACCGCGGGCACCTTTTTGCCTTTCAGCTTATGGGGCACATCCTTGAGTGTGCGGATATTGGCAGTGACGTCTTCACCCTCCGCGCCGTCGCCGCGGGTTGCCGCGGTGACGAGTTCGCCCTTTTCGTAGCGCAGAGACATTGAAAGGCCGTCGATCTTCGGCTCGGCGCTGAAAGCGAGTTTCTCGGTTTCGTCCATTTTCAGGAAGCGGCGGATGCGCACCACAAAATCGACGACGTCCTGCTCGGCAAACGCGTTGTCGAGTGAAAGCATCGGCACCGCATGCCGCACTTTCCTGAAACGTCCGGTCGGCGCCGCGCCTACCCGCCGCGACGGAGAATCCGCCCTGATGAGTTCGGGAAAGCGCGCCTCGATTGCAGCATTGCGCTGACGCAACACGTCATACGCGGCGTCTGTGACGGTCGGGGCGTCCTGCTGATAATAGCGTTTGTCGTGCGCAGTGATTTCGGCCGCCAGCCGTTTCAGCTCGGCTTTCGCCTGCGCGTCCGTGAGGCCGGCCGGTTTGATTTTTGACGTGTCGTGGCTCGCCATGCACCCACTATATCAACTCGCCGCCTTGATCAGCCTTTCAGCAGCGGCGCGGGCCTCGTTGGTGATCTCTGCGCCGGCCAGCATACGGGCGATTTCCTCGCGGCGTCGCTCACTTGCCAGCTCGGTCACGCGCGTGGCCACCCGTTTTCCCTTGTCCAGCGTATCCTTGGTGATGAGGTAGTGCCGGTCGGCGCGGGCCGCCACCTGCGGCGCATGGGTCACCGCGAGCACCTGCACTCCGCGCGCGAGTTTTGCGAGTCGCATCCCGATCGCGTCGGCAACGGCCCCGCCAACGCCGGTGTCGACCTCATCAAAGACAAGGGTTGGCGCCGAACCACGGTCAGCCAGAACCACTTTCAACGCCAGGAGAAATCGCGCGAGCTCGCCACCCGAGGCAACCTTCATCAGCGGTCCCGGACGCGTGCCCGGGTTGGTCTGCACCCAGAATTCCACCCGATCGATCCCGTTCGGCCCGGCGGCCGCAGCATCGCTGTCGATCCGGGTGGAGAACTTGGCCCGCTCCAGCTTGAGCGGCTTTAGCTCGCCATTGACCGCTTTCTCGAGAGCCGCGCCGGCCTTGTTGCGGGCCTGCGAAAGTGCCTGAGCGGCGGCACGGTAGGCTGCTTCGGCCTGCGCGCTCGCAGCGAGCAGCGCTTTGAGTTTTTCTTCCCCGGCATCGATCAGCGCAATATCGGCGTTGTATTTGTTCGCCAAGGCCGCGAGATCATCCACGGGAACATTATATTTGCGCCCCGCCGCCCGTAGCGCAAACAATCTTTCCTCGATGTGCTCAAGTTCGGCCGGATCAAAATCCGCCGCTCGCAAGGCTGCCTCAAGGTGCGCACGCGTTTCATCAAGTGCCGTCAGCGCCGCATCGAGCGCCTTGACCGTTGGCTCAACCAAAGTCGGCGCCTGCGCCGCCCGCCGTTCCAGGCGGCGGATCGCCCCGGACAAAGCCGGCACGCTAGAGGTACCGCCGGTAATGATCTCGTAGGCTTCGCGCAAATCTTCCGCGACTTTTTCCGCCTGCATCATCGTGGTTCGCCGATCGGCGAGCTTCGTTTCCTCGCCGGTCTGTGGCGAGAGCTTGTTAAGCTCCTCCACCGCATGGCGCAGCCAGTCGCCTTCCCGCTTGGCGCGCTCCACTTCCGCCCGATGCACGTCAGCGGACGCGAGAGCCGCGCGCTGCGTTTCCCATAACGCCGCAACTTTTGTCGCCTGATCCTCAAGCCCCGCAAAAGCGTCGAGCAGCCGACGGTGGGTGGCGGCATCGACCAAAGCACGCTCATCATGCTGGCCGTGGATCTCGACAAGGGCACCGCCGACCGATTTCAGCACCTGAACGCTTACCGGCTGATCGTTGACAAAGGCACGCGTGCGGCCGTCGGCAAGCTGCACGCGGCGCAAGATCAGCTCATCTTCCGCGGGAATATCATCCGCCGCCAGAATTGCACGCGCTGGATGATCACGCGCAACGTCGAACACGGCGGTCACCTGACCCTGCTCCACGCCCTGCCGCACCAGCGCCTGATCGCCACGGCCGCCCAAGGCCAGTGCAAAGGCGTCCAGCAGGATCGACTTGCCGGCGCCGGTTTCGCCGGTCAGCGCGGCAAGACCATCGGCAAAATCGATGTCGAGCCGGTCGATCAGGACAATGTCGCGGATCGAAAGTCGTGACAGCATGGCCCGTCCAATTTTCGGCATTCGTCATGCCCGGCCTCGTGCCGGGCATCCATGTCTTCCTTCAGATTCGTATCATCAAAGACGTAGATGGCCGGGACAAGCCCGGCCATGACCATGTGGGTAATTCAGTGCCAAGGGGTTAGCCCAATCCGACTTTCTTGAATGCCTTGCTGATCCAGGAGCCTTCGTTCTCCTTGGGCTCAACGCCGCCAGTCTTTACCAGCGCATAGGCGTGCTTATACCAGCTGCTGTCGGGGAAATTGTGTCCGAGAACGGCGGCTGCCGTCTGCGCCTCGTCGACGATGCCGAGCGCCATGTAACTTTCGGTCAGCCGCATGAGCGCTTCTTCGACGTGGCGCGTCGTCTGGTAACGCGTGACGACGATTTTGAAACGGTTGATGGCGCCCGTGTAGTCTTTCTTTTTCAGATAATAGCGGCCGATCTCCATTTCTTTGCCGGCCATCTGGTCGCGGGCAACTTCGATTTTTTGCTTGGCGCTATTCGCGTATTCGCTGGCCGGATATTTCCGCACGACCTCATCCAGCGCGGCGAGCGCCTTTTCGGTGCGCGCCTGATCGCGCGTGATGTCGGGAATTTCGTCGAAATAGGATGAGCCGATCAAAAACTGCGCGTAAGCTGCATCAGAGCTTCCCGGGTGCAGCGTGATGTAACGTTTCGCCGAATTGACGCAGTCATCGTATTCGCCGGCCTGATAGTAGGCGTACGACGACATAATCAACGATTTGCGCGCCCATTCGGAGTAAGGGTGCTGACGATCAACCTCTTCGAATTTCTTGACCGCTTCCTTCGGGTCCTTTTTGGCATTCAGGAGATAGAGACCCTCGTTGTAGAGCCGATCGGCGGGCTCATCGGGCGGGGTGTCGTCCTTCTTGGAGAAAAAATCGAAGCTGCTGCATGCGCCAAGACTTGCCGCGAGCACGCCGATGGCCAGCATACGCGCCAAGCTCGCCCACGGTCCCGGCGGTGTAGTTGTCACCACGTTCTTGGTTATATGAGTTTTGAACACGACCCCATCCACGCGAACGCGTTGTGTGTCCGAAACCTATCCCGCGAGAGGCAGGATTTCCCAACGCCGGTTTATCCGAAAACACACGATTTCGCCATGCGACTAAGCCGACATTCGGCCCGGATTAAGGCGAAGGTTAAGGCGAAATCGTGAGGGTTTCAGGACACTTCCGGCCCGTAGGCCGGGGCCACCAAACCCGGAACCAGGCCCGCGCGGACACGCGCCCGGCGGACGGGTTCGGCCGCCGCTTCGACCACGCGCCAGGCGCTCGGGTCGGCCATCAACGCGGACAAGACCGCGTGATTAAGTTTGTGTCCACCGCGGCTCGTTTTGTAAGCCGCGAGCAACGGTTGACCCGCCAGCGCCAGATCGCCGATGGCATCGAGCACCTTGTGGCGCACGAACTCGTCGGCAAAACGCAGACCTTCCGGATTGAGCACACGATCTTCGCTCACCACCAGCGTGTTCTCGAACGAAGCGCCGAGCGCATAACCGGCGCCCCACAATTTGGCGACATCGCGCATAAATCCGAATGTGCGTGCGCTTGCGATCTCTCGCCTGAAGGTGTTCGGCTCGATATCAAGTGAAAGCGCCTGTCGTCCGATCAGCGGATGGTCGAAATCGATTTCAGCCTCAACCCTAAACCCATTCTGGTAGGGCCGCAGTTCGCCATAAGCGCCGTCCCGGTTGACCGAAATCGGCTTGATCACTTCGATATAGCGGCGTGGTAGGGCGCGCGCTGTAAGGCCGGCCTGATCGATCGCGTCAACAAACGCCGCTGCGCTGCCATCCATGATCGGCACTTCCGGGCCATCGATCTCGACAACAACATTGTCGACATAGAGGCCGCGCAAGGCTGCCAGCAAATGTTCGGCAGTCGAGCAAAGCGGGCCATCGGCATCCCCGAGCACAGTGGCGAATTCGGTTGCTGTTACGGCACGCACGTCGGCGCGAATCTCGCGCTCAACCGCGCCATTGGATGCAATGCGCTGGAATACGATGCCGCTGTCATCACCAGCGGGGTAAAGGGTGAGTGTAACGGGAAGTCCGGAATGAACACCGATGCCGGAAACGGCGACCGGGTGGCGTAGCGTGGTCTGCTTAGCGCCCTTCATCGGCTAAATTTCCGCCGGCTATTCGTGCCTGCGGCCCCATCCCCAGAGCCCTTTCGGGCCACAATTTTGCCTTTAGTCCCCGCCGCCTACATGACTGTGACGGCAAACCCCAAGACCCGAAAAGTCCCTTACGCCGCTGAAACTTAGGCTAACGGGGGCCCCTTCTCCAACTCACGCTTTCTTACCGACTGTTACCCTTTTTTGCCGCAATTGGCCGCCCGGCGACGATCCTATTCACCGGCAGAATTGCCCCTCATGGCCGACGAGGTGCCGGCCCTAGACTGACCGGACGCCAAATGATCAGGAATTCGTATTCGTCTTCAAATGGTTAGGAGCCACAGGCCTGGACGGCAAACGGCCCCGCTTCGGTCAGGAAGTGGGGCCGTTTTCTGCTGCAACGGTTGTCAGTTGGCCTGACGGCGGAGGAAGGCTGGAATGTCGAGTTGATCCTCCTCGGCTGAATTATGCACAGGTGCCGAGCGCCCGTGCGGGTCGAGACCCTGCGGGCTGCCCCGGCGCGCATATTCCGAGACGGGCTCCGCTCGGCCCTCCGGGCTACGGGGGGTTGGCCGCTGCGGTGGCCGCTCGTATTGCGGAATCGGCCGCGCGGGACGCGGTATGGGCGGTGCTGGTGGTGGCTCGCTCTCTGTTTTCCGGCCCAGTCCCACCGACGCAAGTCTCTGCATAAGCGTCAGCCGGCGCTTTTCCGGATGATCGTCTTCGAGCTCGCCACGCTGGGCGCGAATCTCGTTCTGCGCCGGGAGCGGCAACTCGTCGATTCGCGGCATGCGCGGCGTGCGCGCGGTTCGCTCCGCCGCCGGCGGAATGAACGCTGCCGGTATCGGCGGTTCGGCATGCGTCTCGGCATGGGCGGGCTCGAAAAGCGAGGGTTTCATGGGCATTGGCCGGATTGAAACATCCTCGATCGCGGTGGGCGGCAGGATGGCGGCCGCGACCGCCGCGTGAGCGGCCGACTCGACCGATGGCGCCGCATGGGCGGACGCCGCCGGCGCATGCCGTTCGATTCGATCCGCGATGCGGCGGCTGTCGTTGCGAATCTTGCCGGCAAGCTCGCGCAGTGCGCTTTCGGCCGGCTGCGCGCGATGCGCGGCGCCTGAGTTGTCGATCCCGGTCGCCACCACCGAGACGCGGATGATGCCTTCGAGGCTTTCGTCGAAGGTGGCGCCGACGATGATGTTGGCATCCTGATCAACCTCTTCACGGATACGCGTTGCCGCCTCGTCGACTTCGTAAAGAGTAAGGTCCTTGCCGCCTGTGATCGAAATCAGCAGCCCCCTGGCGCCTTTCATCGACGCATCGTCGATCAGGGGGTTGGAGATCGCAGCCTCGGCGGCCGTGAGCGCCCTCTTCTCGCCCGAAGCCTCGCCGGTGCCCATCATCGCCTTGCCCATTTCGCGCATAACGGCGCGGACGTCGGCAAAGTCGAGATTGATCAGACCTTCCTTGACCATCAGGTCGGTGATGCAGGCCACTCCCGAATAAAGCACCTGGTCTGCCATGGCGAAGGCGTCGGCAAACGTGGTCTTTTCGTTGGCCACCCGGAACAGATTCTGGTTCGGGATGATCAGCAGCGTGTCCACGACCTTCTGAAGCTCGACGATGCCGATCTCAGCGTAGCGCATCCGGCGCTGGCCTTCGAAGTGGAACGGTTTTGTGACGACGCCGACCGTCAGGATGCCGAGCTCGCGCGCGGTTTTTGCTATGATAGGCGCAGCGCCGGTGCCCGTGCCGCCGCCCATGCCGGCGGTGACGAACACCATATGCGCGCCGGTGAGGTGATCGCGGATTTCATCGATCACTTCTTCCGCCGCGGCACGGCCTACTTCAGGCTGCGAGCCGGCGCCGAGTCCTTCGGTGACCTGAGTGCCCATCTGAATGATGCGTTCAGCCTTGGACATCGTCAGTGCCTGGGCATCAGTATTGGCGACGACAAAGTCCACGCCCTGGAGTCCGGCCGCAATCATGTTGTTGACCGCATTGCCGCCAGCGCCGCCAACGCCGAACACCGTAATGCGAGGCTTCATCTCGCGAATGTCAGGGATCGTCAGATTGATGGTCATGTTTGCCTCATAAAGTGCACGGGCAGCAGGCCTTGCGTTGCGCCGCTGGCGCCAAAGCAAATGCACGCCGCCGAACCGGACCGGTCCGCCGCCGGCCGATCGTGGTTGCGTTGATGAAGGGTCAGAAGCTTTCGCGCAGCCATCGTCCGACCCGTGCCATGTAACCGCCGGTCCCTGTCATCAATTGCCGCGTTCGCCGCGGTTCGAAGTGTTCGAGATGTGCCGCCTGCGGATAGACGAGCAGGCCGGCCGCTACCGCGAAGGCTGGGCCCTTGGCCGCCTCCGGCAGACCGGCCAGCCCAAGCGGGCGGCCAATACGTACGGGGCGCCGCAAAATGCGCCCGGCGAGATCGGCGAGACCGGTTAGCTGGCTTGCGCCGCCGGTCAGCACCACACGCCCGCGCGGCTCCGCCGCAAACGGCGAAGCGGCCAAGCGGTCCCGCACCATTTCCAGGATTTCTTCAACACGCGGCCTGATGATTCGCACGAGCGAAGCGCGCGAGACGAATTGCGGCGGCTCCCGCTCGTCATCTTCGACCGGTGGCACCGTAATCATGTCCCTTTCATCCGCGCCCCCGGCCAAAACACTGCCATAAATCGCTTTGATTCGCTCAGCGTCGGCAATGCCGGTGTTAAGACCTCGGGCAAGGTCCATGGTCACGTGATGGCCGCCGAGGGCAAACCCGTCGGCATGCAGGAATTTACCGCCGGAAAAAACCGCCAAAGTCGTGGTCCCGGCACCCATATCGATGGTCGCCGCCCCCAAATCGGCCTCATCATCGGCAAGGGCGGCGAGGCCGGCGACGTACGGGGAAGCAACCATGGCCTCCACCGAAAGGTGGGTGCGTTCGACCGTAAGCATCAGGTTCCGCACGGTAGCCACGTCCGCCGTGACCATGTGCATGTCGACACCCAGCTGATGGCCGAGCATGCCTCTCGGCTCCCGAATACCTGCGGCGGCATCGACGGTGTAGCCGATCGGCAGAGAGTGCAGGACGGCCCGTCCATCGCGGACCGAATGCCGGCTGGCGGCGGCCAGCACACGGCCGATGTCGGATTCGGTCACGCTGCCGCCCGCAAGATCGATGTTGGCGATGAAGCGCTCGCTGTCGAGGCGTCCGCCTGACATCGACACCACGACCGACTCGAGCTGGACCCCCGCCATGCTTTCGGCAATGTCGATTGCCTGGCGGACCACCTGTTCGGCCTCGACAAGATCAACCACAGAGCCGGCCTTCATCCCGCTCGCGGCCGTATGTGCGAAGGCCAACAGGCGCACGCCATGGCTGCGCCGGCGCAATGCATCTTGCGGCGCCTGTGGCTCAAGGCGCGCGATCAGGCAGACGACCTTGCTGGTCCCGATATCCAGGGCGGCGACAACAGCTGCGCGTTTCGGCGAAACTGGCTTCATCTTCGGGGTCAGACCGAAGCGCAGCACGGTCATGTTTCGCCTCCCTTGCCGGTTTTGGGCTTCCTGGCTTTTTCTGCGTCCTTCAACGCCTGTTCCCGTGCCGCGGCCGCAGCCTCGGATTGCCGTACGGTGACCCGGTCGGGCAGCCTCAGGTCAACGGTCGTGATGTCGCGCGAAAGAATTTTTTTGTTGCGGTCGAGGTCAACAAGGGTGTGTAGCGCCCGATCGGTTTCGCTTTCGGGCAGTAAGATCTCGACGCCACTTTTGAGGTGCAAATTCCAGCGACGCTCGGCAACGAGTACGGAGGCTTCGGTGATTTGCGCGATCACCGGATAGCGCGCGACCAGCGCAAGGAAACTCTGTCCGGTCTGCTCGGCGCCTTTGCCCACGACCAGCGGCAGATCCGAGAAGCGTGTCGGCACTGAGCTATCGAGCACGGTACCGTCCGCGGCGATCAGCGCGACGCGGCCATCCTTTTGCCAGCGTGCAAAGGGATTGCGCTCTCTAATTTCGATGCGCAGGCGATCGGGATACAGCTTCAGGACTGTGGCCTCGAAAATCCATGGATTTGCGAGCAACCGGGTGCGTGTGCGCGCCGCGTCGAGAAACAACAACGAGGAGCGATCGGTGATGCCGGCAAGTTCCAGAATTTCGTTGCGGCTGACTTCCTTTTCGCCGGCAAGCGCGATCTCGGAAATGCGAAAACCGAGACTGTTGGCAGCCGAGTCACAGAGGCTCTGTACGTTCTGGAGGATTTGCGCGGTGTGGCCGCCCTGTACTGCGCCGTAACTGGCACTGGCGAGCAACAGCAAGGCGGCGGCCGATGAACCAGCGCCACGCGGGACTTTCAAATCGATGAGCGCGGCGCCCCATCTCCGCAGCGGCCTTGGCCAGCGCCACCTGTATGAGTTGACCCATGAAGCGGACGATGGCCGTCGTTCGGGCTTCAGCGATTGAGCGAGACGTCCCCGACCTTCCATCGCGACCTGCACTCTAGGCGTTGGCCCTGTGTGGGCGTGAAGCTCCGCCGCAAGCACGACATCGGTCATGCCCGGGTATCCGGCTTTCCTTGAGACCATCCCCGTCCCTCAGAGGCCGTCGTCGGCGATGGCGTCCGCGCGCACGTCATCGCGGCAGCCGAGCGCGCGGCCCGCCGCCAATGCCTAGTCTTCGGTCCTATTGGTAAATGATTAGTAAAATTTGAAGGAATGGCCGCCGGAACCCGGCGATTTTGGCGGTTCAAAGCAAAGCAGGCCACACCTGGCTACTCAGCGGTCGAGTGAGGCGTCCTCGACCATCCAGCGCACCAGCTCGTCAAACTTGATCCCGGCATGGGCGGCGAGTTCGGGTACGAGCGATACTTCGGTCATTCCCGGCTGGGTGTTTACCTCCAGGCAAAACAGACCTTTTGTGCCGTCCACACTGTCGTCATAGCGGAAATCCGACCGCGTTACGCCGCGGCAGCCAAGCGCGCGGTGCCCAACGAGCGCAAGGCGCTGGACTTCCCGATAGACGTCAGAGGCGATCGGCGCCGGCAACAGATGTTTCGAGCCGCCCGGCGCGTATTTGGCTTCGTAGTCGTAAAACCTGACGGTTGGCACGATCTCGATCACGCCGAGCGCCCGATCGCCCATGACCGCGCAGGTAAGCTCCTTGCCGGAAATGTAAGGCTCAATCAGGACGCGCTCTCCGTACGACCAATCAGCGCGCGTCAGCTCCTGCGGCGGATGTTTGTGATCGTCGCGCACCATGTACACGCCCACGCTCGAACCTTCCGCCACTGGCTTGATCACATAGGGCGGCGGCAGCAAATGGCGCGCAGCAGCTTCCTTGCGTGTTGCGATCACGCCACCGGGCACAGGGACTTGCGCCGCCTTGAGCACGACCTTGGCGATGTCCTTTTGCATCGCCAGGGCAGACGCGAGCACACCCGAGTGACTGTAGGGGATGCCGAGCACTTCAAGCATCCCCTGCAAAGTGCCGTCCTCGCCCGGACGGCCGTGTAACAAATTGAGCGCCACGTCGGGCTTCAGGTTGCGCAACGGCGTGGCAACGTCGCGATCAACATCAAGCCGGCTCACGCGATATTGGCCCAGGCGCTCCAGAGCTTCGGCGCAGGCCTTGCCGGAGCGCAGAGAGATCTCGCGCTCGGCCGACCAGCCGCCCATCAGAACCACGACGTGTTTCATTGCTGTTGTTGCCTGCGCGTATTCACGCCCGCTGAACTCCGATCCTTTTGATTTCCCACTCCAGGTCGACTCCCGAATGGGTCTTCACTCTCTGCCGCACGGTTTCGCCTAATGTTTCAATGTCCGACGCGCTGGCCCCGCCAAGATTGATCAAGAAATTGCTGTGCAATTCGGATACTTGCGCGCCGCCGATGGTAAGCCCGCGGCAACCGGCGTCATCCACCAATTTCCACGCGCTGTGTCCAGACGGATTCTTGAAAGTTGAGCCGCCTGTGCGATTGCGCGGCTGACTCTTTTCGCGTTTTTTCTTGATGTCCGCCATTTCCCCGGCGATTTCTTCCGGCACGCCAGCGTGGCCTTGAAAAACCGCTGCCGTGAAAATCACGTCGTCTGCAACACCGCAGTGGCGATAAGAAAAATCCATCTCACCGTTGCTGAACGTGCGGATATTGCCTTGCCGGTCGATAGCGCGGGCTTCGACAAAAATGTCCTTCGTCTCTCCGCCGTAGGCCCCCCCATTCATGCGCAACGCGCCGCCGATGGTGCCGGGAATGCCGCTCAAAAATGCCAATCCGGCAACGCCGGCCGCTTGCGCCGCACGCGCGACCATCACATCGAGAACAGCCGTTCCCGCGGTGACACGTTGTCCATCGACCTTCACCTCATTGAAGCCGCGCCCGAGGCGGATCACGACACCCGGCACGCCTCCGTCACGCACAATCAAATTTGAGCCGGCGCCTATAACCGTGACGGGTATTTCCGCCGGCAAATTCCGCAAAAAATAGGCGAGGTCGTTTTCGTCTTCCGGAATGAAAAAGACCTGCGCCGGGCCTCCCACACGAAACCAGGTGAATTCACCGAGCGCTTGATTGCCGAGCAATCGGCCGCGCAATTCGGGCATCCTGATTTTGAGATCGGGGACTATATCGGGAAAGCTCATAACGCCTGCAATTCTGCCGGAAGAGCGTAAGCCCACTGCGTAATTGACCCGGCGCCAAGACAGACCACGTAGTCGCCCGGTCTTGCCAGGCCCTTGACGAGCGGAGCCAGTTTCTCAGGCGCTTCGAGCGGGATCGTCTGCTTGTGCCCGTGGGCGCGCAACCCTGTCACCAGTCCATCACGATCAGCCCCGGGAATCGGCTGCTCGCCGGCCGGATAGACCGGCGCAATAATGACCGTATCGGCGTCGTTGAAACATGTGCAGAACTGCTCGAACAAATCGTGCAGACGCGTGTAGCGATGCGGCTGCATCACGGCGATGACCTTGCCTTTCGCGCTTTCACGCGCGGCGCGCAGCACGGCGGCGATTTCAACCGGATGATGGGCGTAGTCGTCGATGATGACCGCGCCGTTCCAGTCGCCGACTTTGGTGAAACGCCGTTTGACGCCACCGAAGCCGGAAAGCGCCTTGCGGATGACATCGGCTTTGACACCAAGCGCGTGTGCGACGGCGACAGCCGACGTTGCATTGAGCGCATTGTGGCGTCCGGGCATCGGCAAGGAAAGCTTGTCGATCGCGTGCTCGGTTTTGCCCTTGCGGTCGCGAAACATCACCGAGAATTTCGTTTGGCCGTTCTGGTGATCGATGTCTGCCAACCGCACATCGGCCTGCGGATTTTCCCCGTAGGTCAGGATACGGCGGTCTTCTAGTTTACCCACCAGAGTTTGCACGATCGGGTGATCGGTGCACATCACCGCAAAACCATAGAACGGCACATTCTCGACAAAGGCGCGGAACGCATCCTGTACGGCTTCGAACGTGCGGAAGTGGTCAAGATGTTCCGGATCGATGTTGGTGACGATCGCAATATCGGCCGGCAGCTTGAGAAACGTGCCGTCGGATTCATCGGCTTCCACGACCATCCAGTCACCGGCACCAAGCCGCGCATTTGTGCCATACGCATTGATGATGCCGCCGTTGATCACCGTCGGGTCGAGGCCGCCGGCGTCAAGCAGCGAGGCAACAAGTGATGTCGTCGTCGTCTTGCCGTGTGTACCCGCGATCGCGACGCAGCTTTTCAGCCGCATCAATTCGGCGAGCATCTCGGCACGACGCACGACCGGAATCCTTTTGGCACGCGCCGCGATAAGTTCCGGATTGTCCCGCTTGATCGCGGAGGACACGACCACGACGTCGGCGCCATTAATATTTTCAGCCTTGTGGCCGATGACCACCCTGATGCCCTTTTCGCGCAGGCGCTTGACATTGACGCCTTCGGCAACATCCGAACCGGTCACGCTGTAGCCGAGATTGGCCAGCACCTCGGCAATGCCGCTCATGCCAATGCCGCCGATCCCGACGAAGTGCACCGGACCGATATCGCGCGGCAGTTTCATGGGTCGCCCTTGGCCCTCTTATGCGCGGCGATCGCGCAGCGGACCTTTCTTGCAGGAGGTGCAAGGCCGAAACAAGGCCACCCGCAAAGGTAACGCTTAATTTCTGGCGACTTTCAACACCAGCTCGGCCAGCCTTTCGGCCGCGTCTATGGTCCCGCAGCCTTTGGCAGCCTGCGCCATTTTGAGCAATCGATCGGGCTCGCCAGCCATGGCCGTGATTTCTTTGGCCAACCGCTGGGGCGTGAGGTCATGTTGTTCAATACGAACTGCACCGCCGGCGGCTTCCAAAGCGCCCGCATTGACGAACTGATCCTGATCCAGCGCATGTGGCAGCGGCACCAGAATGGCCGGGCGGCCGATGGCTGAAAGTTCGGCCACCGTTGAGGCGCCGGAACGCGAGATCACCACGTGCGTCGCCGCCATCCGTGACGGCAAATCGGAGAAGAAAGGCGCAATCTCGGCGGCGACGCCGAGGCGGACATAGGCCGCGCGCACGGCGTCCACATCCTCGGCCCGCGCTTGCTGCACGATGCTCAGCCGCATTCCCAGCGATGCATCAAGCAAGCCGATCGCCGCCGGCACGACTTCCGACATCACGCGTGCGCCCTGGCTGCCGCCAAACACCAGCAAGCGAAACTTTTCCTTGCCGGGTGCCGTGTACGGGATTGCTGCCGCGGCAACGACCTGGGGCCGGACAGGATTGCCGGTGAACGTCATTTTGCTGCGCCAGTGACGGTTTAAATTCTTCAGCGTCGGGAACCCGGTGGCAATTGCAGTCACGCGCGGCGCCAAGAAGCTGTTGGCGCGTCCCATGACTCCGTTTTGCTCGTGCAACACTGTCGAAACGCCGCGCCAGCTTGCAGCCAACAATGGCGGCACGGTCGGATAGCCACCGAAACCGACGACGACATTCGGCTTGAGTCGGCCAAGCAGGGTCCAAGCCTTGCCCGTGCCGAGTGCAAGCAAAGTGACAGTGCGCGCCAGCGAGATCGGATTGCGCCCGCGAATTGTCGCGCTTGGAATGAGATACACATCGCGCGCGGGAAATTTGAAATGCGCGGCGCGATGGTCGGTAGCGAGATCCACGCTGGCACCACGCGCGTTCAGAGCAACCGCCAACGCTTCCGCCGGAAACAGATGACCGCCGGTGCCGCCGGCTGCGAGCAGGATGAGCGGCGCACCGCTCGCAGACATCAGGCCTTGCTCCCGGCCACCGCGAGGTCGGGCGCGATCATGGCGACGCGGGGCTGCTCGCGGGTCAGTGCCAGCAACATTCCCATGGCGTATGCGAGAGAAATCATCGAGGAGCCACCATAGGAAATGAAGGGCAAAGTCATTCCTTTCGCCGGAATGAGATGCAAATTCACCGCCATATTGATAGCCGATTGCGTCGCGAACAAGATGGTGAGGCCGGCAGCGGCAAAGCGCGTGAAGGGATCGTCGTTGCGCATGGCGCGCAGCAGCATGCGGATGACGATGAATGCAAACAACGCGACCAGCACAAGACAAAGCGCGACGCCGAATTCTTCCGCCGCCACCGCGAACACGAAGTCAGTATGACTTTCCGGCAGAAGCCGCTTTACCGTGCCCTCGCCCGGCCCTTTGCCGAACCAGCCCCCGCGCACAAAGCTTTCGGTCGCGATGTCGATGTTGAAGGTATCGCCCGACGCCGGATCGAGGAAACGCTGGATGCGGCGCGCCACGTGCGGAACTGTGTAATAGGCGCTCAAGAGTCCGATTCCGGCGAGCCCCGCGATGCCGCCCACCCAAACCATGCGCATGCCGGCCATGAAGAACAGCGCGCTCCACACCAGCACGATCAGCATGGTCTGTCCGAAATCAGGTTGCGCCACCAGCAGGCTAACGACCGTCAACAGCAATAAGAGCGAGAAAGCATTGGCCGGCATGTCAGGACGCTTGGCCGATTCACCGAATAGCCATGCGACCAGAATGACGAAAGCAGGTTTCAGGAACTCGGACGGCTGCATATTCAGACCGGCTAGCACCAGCCAACGCCGCGCGCCCTTGATCTCTGGCCCGAAATAAGGTGCCGCGGCCACCATGACGATACTGACCGCGAATACGACCAGCGACAGTCGGCGGATTTGCCGCGGATTGAGAAACGAGACGCCCAGCATCACGGCAATGGCTGGCAAGAGATAGAGAATATGACGATTGACGAAGTAGAACGGCTCAAGACCGAGACGTCCGGCAACCGGCGGACTGGCGGCAAGCGACAGCACCACACCGGCCAGCATCAACGCGCCGAGCGCGGCAAGCGTCAGCCGGTCAACCGTCCACCACCATTCACCGAAAGGCGTGCGTTGCGCGCGCGAGTGCATTCCAGATCCCCGTCGCGCTCAAGCTGACGCCTTGCGGTTTAGGAAGCATTAACGGTCGCGATCACACCTGGGATGGCCCTCACAATGTCGGTGAAGGCTTTGCCGCGAACTTCGAAATTCGGATACTGGTCGAACGAGGCGCAAGCCGGCGAGAGCAGTACCACCGGTTCCTTCAAGCCCGACGCCTCCGCATCGCGCGCGGCCGCCGCCACTGCCGCCGATAGAACGTCATTCATTTCGAAAGGTATCTTGCCGTCGAGGGTAGCAGCGAACTCCTTGGCTGCTTCGCCGATCAGATAAGCCTTGCGGATGCGCGGAAAGAGTTCAGCCAGGCTGACGATGCCGCCGGTCTTCGGCTTGCCACCGGCGATCCAGAAAATGTCGTGAAAGCTTGCCAACGCTTTGGCCGCAGAGTCGGCATTGGTCGCCTTAGAGTCATTGACGAACAGCACATTGCCCTTGCGGCCCACCTGCTGCATGCGGTGCGCAAGCCCCGGGAAACTTGCGAGACCTTTCTGAATTGCAGCCCGATCAATGCCGAGCGCAACACAGACCGCTATCGCGCTCGCGGCATTCTGCGCGTTATGCACGCCGCGAAGGGATCCGATGCCAGCGAGCTCCGCCATTGACTGAATTTTTCCAGCAGCAGCATGCAGAATGCGGCCGCCCTCGGCGTAATATCCATCGCGTAGCGCTGCGACAACTGAAATGCGTTCGACTTTTTTTCCTGCGCGCTCGATGCGCTCCGCGGCACTGCGGCTGTAGGGATCGTCGACACCGACGACGGCCGTGCCGCCAGCTTCGATGTTAGTCGGCAGCCGTTCCTTGATCATCGCGTAGTTTTCCAGCGTACCGTGCCGGTCGAGATGATCTTCGGTGACGTTCAGGAGAATCCCGACCGTTGGGTGGAGCGAGGGTGCAAGGTCGATCTGATAAGACGATACCTCCAGTACATAGACACGGCCCTTCTTGAACGGCTCCAGCGCCAGCACGGGCACGCCGATATTGCCGCCCATCTGCGCATCGCGGCCGGCGCTCTTGAGCAAATGAGAGATCAGCGCGGTAGTGGTGGATTTGCCATTGGTGCCGGTGATGGCAACGAGCGGACAGGACGCGCCCGATTTGGCGCGTTCTCGACAGAACAACTCAATGTCGCCGATAATCTCGACCTTGGCTTTGCGGGCAAGCGCCGCCGCCCAATGCGGTTGCGGATGCGTGAGCGGTACGCCTGGCGCCAACACGAGTGCGTCAACATTCGACCAATTGAGAGTGCGCAGATCCAGCGCTTTGAATCCGGCAGATTTTGCTTCTTCGACTTTCTTGCTGTCATCATCGAAGACGACAACATCCGCGCCGCCTTCTTTCAGAGCGCGTGCCGAGAGCAGGCCGGAACTGCCCAGACCGAAAATGGCGACTTGCTTTCCGGCAAACGTGGTGACCGGGATCAAGTTGACACCTTTGCCGTCCCGGGCGCCGACGCCATGAATCTCATCTCAGCTTGAGCGTGGCCAGCCCGGCGAGCGCCAGCACGACAGCGACGATCCAGAAGCGGATCACGATCTGGGGTTCAGTCCAGCCGAGCTGCTCGTAGTGATGGTGGATCGGGGCCATCTTGAACACGCGCTTGCCTGTGAGCTTGAAGGAGACGACCTGCACAATCACCGATACCGCCTCCAGCACGAACAGACCGCCAACGATAGCAAGGACGATCTCGTGCTTGATGGCGACAGCGACCGCGCCGAGCATGCCACCGAGCGACAGTGAGCCGGTATCGCCCATAAAGATCGAAGCTGGCGGAGCGTTGTACCAAAGAAAGCCGAGACCCGCGCCAATCACCGCGCCGCACAACACAGCCAACTCGCCGGTCCCGGCGACGTAATGGATTTGCAGGTACTCAGCGAACACCGCGTTGCCCGCCAGATACGAAATCAGGCCGAAGCTCGCTGCCGCAATCATCACCGGCACGATCGCAAGACCATCCAATCCGTCGGTGAGATTGACCGCATTGCCGGCGCCGACAATGACAAACGAGCCCAGAATGATAAATGCCCAGCCGAGATTGATGACCAGCTCCTTGAAGAACGGAAATACCAGCGAGGTCGCTATCGGCGGACGGCCGAGATTGACAAGGGCGGTGCAAGCCGCGACGGCAATCGCCGCTTCCACAAACAGGCGCGTGCGCCCGGCAAACCCGGCATGGGTTTGCTTGGTGATCTTGAGATAGTCGTCATAAAAACCGATCAATCCGAAGGAGAGCGTGACGCCGAGCACCACCCAGACATAAGGGCTCTTCGGGTTTGCCCACAGCAGCGTCGACACCAGCAGCCCGGACAGGATCATCAGGCCGCCCATGGTCGGCGTACCGGTCTTGCTGATGAGGTGTGACTTCGGCCCATCGCTACGGATTGGCTGACCTTTGCCTTGCTTGAGTCGCAGCAGGTCGATGAGAGGGCCGCCGACCACGAAGACAAACACCAGCGCCGTGACGATCGCTCCGCCGGTGCGGAACGTGATGTAGCGAAATACATTAAGAAACGAGATTTTGTCGGAGAGCTCGGTCAGCCAGTAGAACATCGGGTCGAACCTTCGGTATTCACCCCTGCACTGGCGCTTGTTCGAGCGCACCCTGCCGGGGGAACTGCTTTTCCAAAGCTCTGACGATCGGACCCATCTTCGAACCGAGCGAGCCCTTCACCATCACGGCATCGCCGGCGCGAATTTCGCCGATCACCATCGGCTCCAGCCCCGCCGCTGTCTCGGCATAGCCGCCCCGGACGCGCGAGGGAAGGGCCTCCCATAGGGCGTGCATCAGCGGCCCGGAACAGAAGACAACATCAATCTTGGCGGCTTCAATTGCCTTCGCAAGTGTGCGGTGCATTTCGGCCCCCGCCGGCCCCAGTTCCAGCATGTCGCCCAGTACCGCCATGCGCCGGCCACGCTTGCCGAGCGGCGCCTGGCCCAGCAATGCGATTGCCGCCCGCATGGATGCCGGATTGGCATTGTAGCTTTCGTCGATCAGCAACACTGCGCCGCCCGGCACTGTCAGGACGCTTCGCGCACCACGCCCCGACGCAGGCTTGAGATTGCCGAGCGCGAGCGAAGCCAGGGCGAGATCAGCGCCGACGAGCGACGCCGCCGCTAGGACGGCGAGCGAATTGAGCACAAGATGATGTCCGGGCGCGCCAAGCTTGTAGGTCACCGGCTGTCCCATGATATTCGCTTCAACGGTCGAGGAATCGGCCTGCAGGGACATACGCAGCAGCCGCGCGTTCGCATTGCTGTCTTCACCGAACGAAACCACGCGTTCGACCTTGGCCGACTTGGCGGCCGCGGCGAGCCGCGTAAATTGCGCATTGTCGCGGTTGAGCACCGCCGTGCCACCTTTCTCTATGCCAGCGAAGATCTCCGCCTTGGCGTCGGCGATCTTCTCCAGCGATCCGAAGTATTCGAGATGCACCGGTTCAACGCCGGTAACAACAGCGACGTGCGGACGCACCAGCTTGGTCAGCGGCGTGATTTCCCCGGCATGGTTCATCCCGATTTCGAACACGGCATATTTCGCGCTAGCCGGACAGCGCGCCAGCGACAGCGGCACGCCCCAATGATTGTTGTAGGAAGACGCCGAGGCGTGCGTTTCGCCGTCGGCGGAAAGCGCCAGGCGCAGCGCTTCCTTTGTGCCGGTCTTGCCGACCGAGCCGGTGACGGCAATCACTTTGGCTTTTGACCGGGCGCGTGCCGCGCGTCCGAGCTCGCGCAAGGCTTCGAGCACGTCGGCAACGATCAACACCGGCGCCTTGGAAAAACGCTCGCGCTGATTACGGGCAATCACCGCCAAACCGGCGCCCGCCTTCAGCGCATTATCGACAAAGTCGTGACCGTCACGATTTTCGCCCGCAATGGCGAAGAACGCCTCGCCCTTGGTCAATGTGCGGCTGTCGATGGAAATACCCGAGAGTTCGGCCGGCAAAGCGCCGGCGCGGTCGGCCCGCATTGCCGCGGCCATGGCGTCGAGAGTCCAAAGCGCGCTCATGCCACTTTGCCCTGCAAGGCAGCCGCTACTGCCTCGTGATCGGAGAACGGCAGGATGCGGTCGCCAAAAATCTGGCCGGTTTCATGACCTTTGCCGGCAACAAGCAATACGTCCCCATTTTTAAGGTCCGCGACAGCCTTGCGGATCGCTTCGGCCCGGTCGCCAATCTCCACCGCGCCCGGCGCGTCGGCGAGTATGGCGGCACGAATTGCGGCAGGGGTCTCGGTGCGAGGATTGTCGTCAGTGACGATGACGCGGTCGGCATTATCCGCGGCGATGCGACCCATGATCGGGCGCTTGCCGGTGTCGCGATCACCGCCGGCGCCAAAGACAACGACCAGCCTGCCGCGGACATAAGGGCGCAGACTTTCGAGCGCCTTCTTAAGGGCATCAGGCTTGTGAGCATAGTCGATGAAAATAGGCGCACCGTTGTGCGTGCCGGCAAGCTCAAGCCTTCCTTTGGCGCCGCTGAGGTTTTCCAGCGCCGCGAACACGCGTGCAGGTTCGGCGTCGGTTGCAATCGCCAATCCTGCCGCGAGTCCGGCATTCTGCACCTGGAAGGCGCCGACAAGCGGCAGCCTCACCTTATATGTGCGGCCGCCGTGCGCGAAATTCACGACCTGCGCGAAGCCGTCAATCGTTCCGCTGACGAATTTGATGTCCCGACCCTGTTCGCCGACGGTCATGACCTTAAGAGCCCGCTTTTGCGCAGCGTCGATCACCTGTTGCGCATAGCGATCATCGACGCCGACCACTGCGGTTCCTTCCGGCAGAATCAGATCCTCGAACAGCCGCAGCTTGGCCGCGAGATAGGCTTCGATGCTTGGATGGTAGTCGAGATGATCACGCGACAGGTTTGTAAATGCACCGGCGGCAATGCGGATTCCGTCGAGCCGGTATTGATCGAGGCCATGCGAGGACGCTTCCAGCGCAAGATGCGTAATGCCCTCACCGGCCAGTTGATCGAGCGTACGATGCAGCTCAACCGGATCGGGTGTGGTCAGCGAGCCGTATTTTTCACCGCGCGGTGACACCACCCCGACGGTGCCGATGCTGGCTGCCTGATAACCGAGCGTAGCCCAGATCTGGCGCGTGAACGCCGCAACCGACGTCTTGCCGCTGGTCCCGGTGACGGCGGCGATTGTTTTGGGCTGGTGCGCATAGAAATTCGCCGCAGCGAGCGCCAGGGCGTGACGTGCATTTTTGACCGGTACAAAGCCAACGTTGGCGGGGAGGCCTTCCGGTCTGTGTTCGGCCGCAACGGCGAGCGCACCGGCAGCCGCGGCCTGTTTTGCGAAATGTGCGCCATCGGCCTTGGCGCCTGCTATGGCGAAAAACAGAAAGCCGGGTTTTACCTTGCGGCTGTCGGCGGTAATGCCGCTGACCTCGACCGCACGCTGACTCGCATCGATCGGCGCCTCGGGCAGAACATCGCGCAGCTTCACCGCGTCTCCTTCGCGCTCACCATCAGCATCTGGTCAGCCTTGGGCAGATCGAAGCGTGGCGGGATGTTCAAAAGCGGCGCCACACGCTCGATCACCTGCGCGCCGACTGGCACGGCGTTCCAGCCGGATGTGGTGAACCCATGTGTCTCGGGCAGGCCCTGCGGTTCGTCGAGCATGATGAGCAACTGATAACGCGGCTTGTCGGCAGGCAATATGGCGGTGAAACTGGTCAAGACTTTGGTCTTGGAATAGCGCCCGCCGACCACCTTTTCGGAGGTGCCGGTTTTGCCGCCGACATAGTAGCCCGGGACATTGGCCCGCGTCGCGGTGCCTTTTTCCACGTTAAGCCGCATCAAATAGCGTATTTTTTCGGCTGTTTCCGGCTTGATCACCCGTTGGGCCAGCCGGTCCGCCTCAGCCTGGTCCCGCTGGAGGAACGTCGGTGGGATCAGCTTCCCGCCATTGACCAACGCGGAGATGCCCATCACCGCTTGCAGCGGCGCCACCGACAAACCATGGCCGAACGCGATGGTGACGGTGTTGAGTTCGCCCCAATGCTTCGGCACCAGCGGCTCGGCGCTTTCCGGCAATTCAGTCCGTAATCTGTCGAGCTGACCAAGCTTTTTCAGGAACGCCTTGTGGTACTCGACGCCGAGCGTGAGCGCCATTCGCGCGGTGCCGATGTTGGACGAATAGGTGAAGATTTCCGGCACCGACAGCACGCGCTTCTGCGCGTGGTAGTCGTTGATCTCGAACTTGCCGTAACGCAGCGGCAGGCGCGCGTCGAAAGACGACGACAGCGACACGCGGCCGCTGTCGAGCGCCATTGCCAGCGTCAACGCTTTAAAAGTCGATCCCATCTCATAAACGCCGGTGGTCAGACGGTTGAGACGGTTGGGATCATTGGCCTCACGCGGGTTGTTGGGATCGAAGTCTGGCTCCGACACCATGGCGACGATCTCGCCAGTATTCACGTCGGTGATTATCCCCGCCGACGCCTTGGCTTTATATTTGTCTCGCGCGGCAATGAGCTCCTCGCGCAACGCGTATTGAACGCGCAAGTCCACTGCGAGCTTGACCGGCCGTTGCAACTGATCCGTCGCGAGTCCCGCCATGTGCAATGCGGCGAGCCCCTGCCCGTCCAGCCACTTTTCGATTCCGGCGATCCCTTGGTTGTCGATGTTGACGTGCCCGATCTCGTGCGAGATGACCGGTCCATTCGGATAGACCCGCTTATTTTCCGTGAGAAAGCCGACACCGGGGATGCCGAGATGATGTATCTCTTGCTGTTGGCGCGGAGTTATTTCGCGCTTGAGCCAGACGAAGCCGCGCTTCGATGACAAACGTTCACGCACTTCGCCGGCGTCGAGGTCGGGAAGAACCGCGGTAAGCAATTCGACTGCCTCATCCACATCGATGATCTTGCGCGGCTCGGCGAACAGCGACGGCGTTTTTACATCGGTCGCAATAATCTCGCCGTTGCGATCGAGGATATCGGGGCGCGCTGTTGCGACCGCATCCTGCGCCACGCTGCGGCGGCCGCCGTGGCCCTCACCCACGTTCGCGAACATCACCAGACGCAAGGCGATGATGGAAAAGATACCCGCGAATGCCACTACTGCGAGGCCAAGCCTCGCTTTTGCCTTCACGTTGCGGTCGACGTTGCGGCCGTAGAGAACCGAGCGCAATACGCGCTGCCAACGGCTTTCGCGTATTTTCTTCGCCGCCTGCATCGTTGTCACCGGGGTGCACCGCGCGGCGACACGCTTCCCGTTGCGTCGGGGACAGTCGGTGGATTCATGACGTTGATCGTCGTATCGCCCGGCGCGGCGGCCGGCGGGCGCTCCGGCAAACGATCGAAGCTGTCAAACTGGGTTATTTCAGCCGGGCGCAGACCAAGATGACGGTCGGCCAGCCCCTGAATGCGGCCGGGTGTATCGAGTTTTGCCCATTCTGCGTGCAGAATCGCGACGGCATTGCGTTCGCGGCGCAGTTCGCCGCGCAGCTTGGCGACACGCTCGGCCTGCAGTGTCGAGTCGAACTTGATCTTGTACACGTATGACGCGGCCATGATCAGCGCGCCGATGACAAGTATATTGAGCAGGCGCATCGCTCACCTACCTCCGAGGACGTCTTCAAGACGCGGCAGCGTTGGCAAAAGCCCGGACGGCGCACTTCCCGACGCCGGCGCATCCCTGCGCTCGGCCGCGCGCAACTTGGCGGATCGGGCACGCGGATTGCGTGTCACCTCGTCATCGTCGGCGACAACGGGACGCTTGGTAAGGACGTGAAATGTGGGCACCGATTGCGCGACTTCCGGTGCGTGTCGTGAACCGCCTTTGGTCTTCCCGCGATCGGCAAGGAACGTCTTGACGATACGATCCTCAAGCGAATGAAACGACACGACCACCAGTCGTCCCCCTGGTTTTAGAATCTGCTCAGCGCCAACGAGCGCTTCGGCGAGTTCGTCGAGCTCGTCATTGACGAAAATGCGCAGCGCCTGGAAGGTGCGTGTCGCCGGATGAATGTCTCCTGGTCGAGAGCGCACGACCGATGCCACGATATCCGCAAGTGCGCGCGTAGTTTCGATGCGCGCATCGGTGCGCGACTTGACGATTGCGCGTGCGACCGCACGCGACTGGCGCTCCTCGCCGAGCGTGAAGATGATATCGGCAAGATCGCCTTCGCCCGCCGCGTTGATGACATCGGCTGCGCTGGCGCCTTCAACGCCCATACGCATATCGAGTGGCCCATCAAGGCGGAACGAAAACCCGCGGCCGGCGGTATCGAGCTGCATGGATGAGACGCCGAGGTCGAGCACGACGCCGTCGACTGCGTCGTATCCGGCTTCGCGGGCAATTGCCGCAAGATTTGAAAAGCGATCCTCGGTCAAAATCAGGCGTCCATTCGCCTGCTCGACCAGATCCGCGCCGAGCGCGATGGCGCGCTGGTCGCGATCGATGCCGATCACCTTGCACGCGGCGGCCGCAAGGACAGCTCGCGTGTATCCGCCGGCGCCGAACGTGCCGTCGAGATAGATGCCGCCGTCACGAACCTTGAGGAAATCAATCGCGGGGCGGCCGAGCACGGGAACGTGAGGGGCCAGTCCGCCAGCGACAGCTGAGCCGCCGCCGCCCGCCATCATTCCCGTGCTCCGAGCGCGTTGCGCGCCGCCACCTGGGAACTCAGCTCCGCTTTGAGCTCGCGCACCTTTTGGGTGGCCACCGCAAGCTCGCCCTGGAAACGGCCAGGCTCCCAGATCTGAAACTTCTGACCGAGGCCGACAAACGTTACCGCCTCGGTAATTCCCGCATGACGCTTGAGGGTCTCGCTCAGCACTACGCGTCCTTCGTTGTCGATCTTGACCGTCTCGCTGGTGCCATAGAGCGCCAGGGCGAAACGCTCGCGCTGGTCCGAAAACGGGGCATAACGCCCGATCAAAGCCTCGATCTCCACCATCAACGCTTGTCCGCCAGCATCGATCGCCGGGCGGTCCAACGCCGGATAGCAATAGAGGCTCTCGAAGCCATCGCGGGCCAGGACCGAGCGAAACGAACCAGGGATAGAGACGCGTCCCTTGGAGTCGAGCCGCAGCGTGAAATTCGCCACGAAGCGGTCCATATCCCGTACTCCACACTGACCGGACACGACGAACGGCTGTCAGGAAGGGCGCATGACACTCAGGAAAGCGGGTTCGGCGCGAATGCCGTCCGCTTGACAGGGTCATGTCCCGAATTGGGAATTTATGGGATATCATGGGATTAGATGGCCGTCAAGAAACCGGCCGAAATCCTCCCGAGCTACGCCCGTTGCGGCAGATCAACGCCATTAACGGCGGTTAAACTTAAAGAAACGTTGCCGAATTCTCGGCCGGGCCTCGTGCGTTCAAACAATGTGGATCGGACTGTTCAGCGACATTCACGCCAACCGCGAGGCGCTTGAGGCGAGCCTCGCGCACGCACGTGCGGGCGGTATCAGCCGGCTTATCTTTCTCGGCGACTATGTTGGCTATGGTGCGGACCCTGGCTTCGCAGTCGACACGGTCATGCGCGAAGTCGAGCGCGGCGCCGTCGCGCTTCTCGGCAACCACGACGCGGCGATTGAAGCCGGCACCCACGACATGAATCCGGTCGCCGCGGAGGCGATCGATTGGACGCGTCCGCGACTCGAAACGCATCAGCGCGACTTCCTCTCCCGATTACCTCTCACATTCGAGGAAAATAATCGACTGTTCGTCCACGCAAGCGCGCATGCTCCGGCGCACTGGGAGTACATCACGAGCGTGGCGAGTGCTTCGCGGAGCTTCATGGCCACGAGCGCACAAGCGACATTCTGCGGCCACGTGCACGTGCCGGAACTTTATCATTTGTCGCCGACCGGAAAAATTGCCGGTTTCCAACCGGTGCAAGCTGTTGAGATCCCTCTTCTCGCACAACGACGCTGGCTTGCCGTGTTGGGCTCGGTCGGACAACCGCGCGATTACAATCCGGCGGCATGCTACGGCGCGCTCGATACGGATCGTAACGTGCTGCTCTATGTGCGTGTGCCATATGACAATGAAACAGCAGCGCGCAAAGTACGCGACGCTGGTTTGCCGCAAATCCTGAGCCACCGGCTGATCGAGGGAGCCTGAGCGTGAAACCACAGCTCGAGGCCGGACAGGTGATCGACGGCTTTCGCCTCGTCGAGCCCATGGAATCCGGCGGGATGGCGAGCTTTTGGCGCGTTACGCGCGATGGCGATGATCTGCCGATGGTAATGAAGATCCCGCTGCTGCGGCCGGGTGAAGATCCGCTCACCATCATCGGCTACGAAGTCGAGCAGATGATCCTGCCACGGCTGACCGGACCGCACGCGCCGCGCTTTGTCGCTGCCGGCGATTTTGAACGGCCCTACATAGTGATGGAATTCATTCAGGGCACGTCGGTGAAATCATTGCTCGAGAAAACGCCGTTGCCACCGGCGAAGGTGGCGGCAATCGGCGCCATGATCGCCTTTGCGTTGCATGATATTCATCGCCAGCACGTCCTTCATCTCGACCTCAAACCAAGCAATGTGATCCTGCGCAAAAACAACGCGGTGCTGATCGATTTCGGCCTCTCGCGCCACGACCAGTTGCCTGATTTGGTACAGGAAGAAGCAGAAGGCCCGGTCGGCACCGGAGCTTATATTTCGCCCGAACAAGTCGTCGGTAACCGGAGCGATCCGCGCAGCGACCTGTTCGCCCTTGGCGTCATTATGTATTTCCTGGCGACAGGAGAGCGGCCGTTCGGCGAACCCCAGCGGGCCGACAACTGGCGCCGGCGGCTGTGGCGGGATCCGGTCCCGCCACGTCGACGGAACGCGTCCGTGCCACCGTGGTTGCAGGAGGCCATTTTGCGCTGCCTCGAGGCTGATCCAGAGGCGCGATACGCAACAGCGGCCCAGCTTGCCTTTGACTTGCAACACCCCGACCAGATCACCCTCACCCAGCGGGCCACCCGGCTAAAGCAAGAAGACATTGTCACCGTTGGCTGGCGCCGCCTGCGTGTGTGGCAAAATCCGCCGGTTCGGACGCGCCGCGCGCTCACCACCCACCTTGCCAATGCGCCAATTGTGCTGGTGGCAATCGATCTCGAGCCCGCTCACGAGGCGCTTAACCAGGCTGTCGCAGTCGCTGTGCATCGCGTGCTCGCCACCGAGCCGAACGCCAGGCTTGCATGCGTCAATGTTCTCAAGCTGGCGCGCCTTTCGCTCGACAAACTCGAGGATTCGCAGGGTCGAAATCCGCATCTCGGACGCCTGGTTGAACTCAAGCACTGGACGCGAGCGATTCCACTGGAAGCGGACCGCATAACCTACCACGTTCTTGAGGGAACCGACCCCGCCAGACAGATCATCGACTATGCTCGACATAATCGCGTCGACCATATTGTTATTGGCGCGCGCGGAGCTTCAATGATGCGCCGCTATCTCGGCAGTGTTTCCGCGCAGGTTGTCGCGGAAGCGCCATGCACCGTCACTGTCGTGCGCACGCACGCGGATGTAGCTGAGTCGGCAGAAAATTCCGCGCAAGACGCGTAACCCAAGTTCCATTTTAAAATTCCGGCCAGTGTTCCGTTGAAAGGGAACAGCGAGCATGGCCACGCGTTGTGCTCAACGTGACCTAGAGGAGGCAAAAAATGCTCAAAAAATTGATGGTATCCACCGCGTTGAGCGCCGTTTTGGCGACCGGTGCTTTCGCACAACCATCAAGTCCGCCGACTTCATCGGCCCACCGCCGGCGCAGGCATCGTCGCCGGCCAGCGAGAACGGCAAGATGAATTTCGTTTCTTCGCAGAAGCCCGATCAGTGGTTGGCATCGAAGTTCAAGGGCACTGACGTTGTCGGTTCTGACAACCAGAAGATCGGCGATGTCAGCGACATTCTTTTTGACAAGAGCGGCAAGGTCGAAGCCTTTGTGATCAGCGTCGGCGGATTCCTTGGTGCCGGCTCGAAGGAAGTAGCGCTGGCGCCAAGTTCGTTCGATGTGGTGCCTGGTTCAAACGGTTCGGCAGATAAGCTGAAACTCGCCGCAACGAAGGACCAGCTTAAGGACGCGCAAAGCTTTGCGCGCTATGAGCCCCCGCGTCCGGCGACAACCGGCACCGGCTCGAGCAGCGGGATGGGCGGCGGCATGAAACCTTCAGGCGGCACCACGCCTTCTGGTCGTTAGTCAATCGACAAGTAATTAGTCCATCGACAAGTAATAAGCGTGACGTGGCCCGGGCGTCGGACGTCCGGGCCATCGCCGTATGTGGGCGTGTATTGCAAGCCTTGCTTTTTTGCTCTGGCGGTGAATGATGCCGGGCCCCGTTCATAAGCACAGGTTTTGTCCGGCCTATGTCAGTGTTTTCGCCGGATTCTTTCATTGTCGCCGCTGTTGCGCCCTCGCCCAATTTTGACGCGCGCAAGGACGGCCGCCCGCCAGATATGATTCTATTGCATTACACCGGCATGAAGACCGGCGACGAGGCATTGCAGCGCCTCACCGCGCTCGCGAGCAAGGTCTCCTGTCACTATGTGGTATTCGAGGATGGGCGGATCGTTCAATGCGTTCCCGAGGAGCTGCGCGCGTGGCACGCCGGAGAATCCTCATGGGCGGGCGAAACCGACATCAATTCGCGCTCCATCGGAATCGAAATCGTTAACCCCGGACATGAATTCGGGTACACTGATTTTCCACTTCGCCAGATTGCGGCAGTGATTTCTCTTTGCAAAACGATAATCACGCGCCGTGGACCAATTAGCGCTGACCGCATTCTTGCGCATTCCGATGTGGCGCCCGGGCGCAAACAGGATCCGGGCGAAAAATTTCCTTGGGGCCTGCTCAGTGAGTCCGGCGTTGGGCATTGGGTTCGCGCCGCGCCGCTTGACCTCGAAGGCTCGGGACTAAAGCCCGGCACTCGCGGCGAACCGGTGACGCGGCTGCAGCGCACCTTGCGGTCCTACGGCTATGGCATTGCGGAGACCGGCAACTATGACGACGCCACGCGCGACGTGATCACGGCATTTCAGCGGCATTTTCGCCAGGCGCGCGTGGACGGGATTGCCGATCCCTCCACGCTTCTGACCTTGCGCGCACTCATCGAGACGCGCCCGGCACCTTTGGCCTAATTTCACGCCGCAAACGAGGCTGTAGAGAGCTTTTTTAAGCTTGTCGCGTGGCAAACCTTGACGCCTCGCCCTGATATCCCCATTCCTATCCCGTCAGTCGGCCGGACGGCCGCTCCGCGCCAATGCCGAAAGGTGGCCGGGGAGGAAAGTCCGGGCTCCATGGACAAACGGTGCCGGATAACGTCCGGCGGGGGTGAAACCCCAGGGAAAGTGCCACAGAGAACAGACCGCCTCGGCGCGTAGCGTTTAGCCGCGGCAAGGGTGAAACGGTGCGGTAAGAGCGCACCGCGTTTCCGGCGACGGAAGCGGCACGGCAAACCCCACCGGGAGCAAGACCGAATAGGAATGACGGTGAGGTGCAAGCCTCAGGTCGGTCCAGACCAGTCATTCGGGTAGGTTGCTTGATGCGTCGGGCAACCGGCGTACAAGAGGAATGGCTGTCACGTCTGCGGTTCGCCGCGGGCCTTACAGAACCCGGCTTATAGGCCGGCTGATACGTTGTAAGGGGGCTCGGCGGCAAAACCGCCGGGCCCCCGCCAATTTCCGGAAGACTTTACTTTGGTCGCCTTGGCGTGATGGCAGAACCCGGGCTAGCGTCCGTTCTCCCGCATGACGACCTCCCGCGAAAAATTCGGCCTCGTGCTCGGCGTTGCCGGCGTCCTGCTATTCGCCGGCACGCTGCCGGCCACGCGCGTTGCTGTTGCAGCGTTCGATCCACTGTTCCTGTCCGCGGCGCGCGCATCGATTGCCGGTTGTGCCGGCCTTCTCCTGCTCGTCGTATTGCGCCGGCCGGTGCCGCCGCACGATTTGTGGCGCGATCTCTTACTTGCGGGCTTGTGCACCATCATCGGCTTTCCGGTTTTCATGGCGCTGGCAATGGCGCATGTGCCGGCCTCGCATGGCGGTGTTGTGCTTGGGATTATTCCCCTCGCGACGGCTGCCGCTGCGGCTCTTGTCGCGCATGAGCGGCCGAGCTTTGGCTTCTGGCTCGTGAGCGCGGCCGGCGCGACAATCGTGTTGGTTTTCATGCTGCGGCGGAGCGAAGCGAGCACGATCGAATCGAATGACGTCTATCTGCTCGGCACGGTCATCTCCGGTGCTTTCGGTTACGCGCTGTCCGGACGCCTGAGCCGGACGCTGCCAGGCTGGGAGGTGATCTCCTGGCAAGTTGCGGCGTTCTTGCCGCTGTCATTGCTCGCCGCGATACTGCTTGCACCGGTCAATTTTGCCGGCGCACCAGCGCCGGCTTGGGCGGGACTTGTCTATGTCAGCTTCATCAGCCAGTTCTTTGCGTTCTTCGTATTCAACGCAGCGATGGCCATGGGCGGCGTCGCGCGCGTCGGTCAAATGATGCTGCTTCAGCCATTCCTGATCGTTGCGCTGTCGGTGCCGGTAAACGGCGAGCGTTTCGACGCCTCCACATTGCTTTATGCGGCTGCCGTGGTCGTTACTGTGATCGTCGGCCAGCGCATGCAAGTAACGCGGCGCTGAAGAGCAGCGCGCGTTTATTTCCGATATACGGCCAGCATCGCTTCGCCGTCCGCTCCGGCGGAAGCCGCCCACTCCTTTGCGATCGTCGCACCGATTTTTTCCAGGCTGGATTTAAGTTGCGGATTAGGGTCGAGTACAACGATTCCGGCATCCTTGAGCGCCTTGGTTTTTACCGTCATTTCCTCGATTGACAGCTTCCAGCCACGCTCTTGAGCTGCCTTTGCCGCTTCGGACAACGCTTTCTGCTCGGCCGCCGAGAGCCGGTCGAATGCCGCTTTGTTGGCGAACACCATATTGCGCGGCACCCAGGCCTGCGTATCCATGTAGTGCGTCAGATACTGCTCGGCTTTCGATTGCACGCCGCTCGATGCCGAAGTGATCATCAGATCGACGCGTCCGGACGCAAATGCAGCAGGAAGATCGGAAATTTCCAGCTGTGTCGGCTCCGCGCCAGCCAGCTCCGCGATCCGCTTGGTCATCGCGTTATAGGCACGGAATTTAAGTCCTTTGAACTCCTCGACCGACTTGAATTCCCGCTTGGCGTAGATGCCCTGCGGCGGCCACGGAACGGAAAACAGGAGGACCAATCCCTCTTTCGCAAGCTGTTTCCCAAGGTAAGGCTTCTGCGCCTCATAAAGTTTGCGCGCGCCATCGTAGCCGATGGCAAGGAATGGAATTGAATCGACGCCGTAAACCGGCGCTTCATCGGCCGCGAGCGAGATCAAAATTTCGCCGGCCGCCACCTTTCCTTCGCCGACGGCGCGCTTGATATCCGCATGCTTGATCATCGTGCCGCCGGGGTGGACGGCAATCTTCAGCGAACCGCCGGTCGCCTTTTCAACGTCGGCAGCAAACTGCACGATATTTTTCGTATGAAAAACAGCGGCAGAATAGTTTGTTGGCAAATCCCACTGGGTCTGCGCCGAAGCCACGCTCGCGAGGCTTCCCACAAATGCGAGAGGCGCGAAAGCGAGCGCAAAAGTTTTCATCGCTACTTCCTGTAAGTCGCGACTACTGCCTCTCCGTCAGGGCCCGCTTTTTTCAACCAATCCGCTGTAAGTTGATCGCCGACTTTCTTTAGACCCGCCTTCAACGTGTCGCCCGGCGGCTGCACTTTCATGCCGTGCGACTTCAGTTGATCGAGATACCAGCTCGCTTTCTCCTCCCACATTTTCCAGCCGCGTGTTTCCGCCGTGGCCGCGGCTTTCAGCAACGCCTCCTGCATCGGTTTGTCGAGCGAATCGAACGCTGCCTTGTTGACGAACGTCACGTTCTTCGGGATCCAGGCCTGCGTGTCGTAAAAGTGCGTCATCGATTCCCAGGCCTTGCTGTCATAACCGGTTGCCGCCGAAGTGACGAAGGAATTGACGACGCCGGTCGCCAGAGCCTGCGGCAGCTCGGCCGCCTGCACGGTCACGACCTGCGCGCCGACCAGTTCACCGATTCTCGCAGTGCCGACATTGTAAGCGCGCCACTTTAAGCCCTTCATGTCATCGACCGAATTGATCTCTTTCTTGGCGTAGATGCCTTGCGGCGCCCACGGAACCGCGAGCAACAACATCAGACCCTGCGAGGCCAGTTTCTTCTCGACCGCCGGTTTTGAAGCCTGCCAGAGCTTCATCGATTCAGGATAGCTCGTGGCCAAAAACGGTATGACGTCGATGCCGTAGATCGGATCCTCGTTCTCGTGCAGCGAGAGGAGCACCTCTCCGATCTGTGCCTGTCCGGTCTGCACCGCGCGTTTGATTTCGGGCGCCTTGAACAGCGAAGCACCGGCGTGCACGGTAATTTGCAGCTTGTCGCCGGTCGCGGCGGCTACGTCCTTGGCGAACAGCGCGAGGTTTTCGCTGTGCGGATTATCCGGCGGATAGGCAGCCGGCAAGTTCCACTTAGTTTGCGCAGCAGCCGGTTGCATTGCCGTCATCGCACAGGCGGCGGCAGCGAGAACGAAACTTCGAAGCAGATACATCGGACGTTCCTCTATGACTAACTAACCCGGAAAGGCCAAACGCGGCAGCACCATCACGATATCAGGAAATACGGTGATGATTGCAACCGCCACGATGAGCAGGAAGAAAAACGGCAGTGAAGCGCGCGCCACAGTGTTGGAATCTTTGCCGCTCATCGTCTGCAGGACGAAAAGATTGAACCCGACCGGCGGCGATACCTCCGCCATTTCTACAACCAGAACGACGAAAATTCCGAACCACACCAGATCGAATCCAGCCTGCTTGACCATCGGAATGACGATCGACGTCGTGAGCACAATCATTGAGATGCCGTCGAGCGCAGTGCCGAGCACGATGTACATCACGGTAAGCGCGGCAATCAGCGCGTAAGGGCTCAGATGGAAGCTGTCGACCCAGCCCGCGAGCGTTGCCGGAATGCCGGTATAGGCCATCGACGTCGACATGTAGGAGGCACCGGCCAGGATCAGCATGATCATGCAATTGACTCGGACGGTACCCATGACGCTTGCCCAAAACGATTCCCACGTCAGCGCACCGTGCCACCAGGCGATACCCAGCGATCCCATCACGCCCCAGGCCGCGCATTCTGTTGCCGTCGCCCAACCAAGCATCAAGGAAAGAAAAACGAGAAGGATCAGCAAAGTAAGCGGGATGAGCTGCTTGGATTCATGCAGCTTCTCGGACAACGTCATTTGCGGCTCAGGCGGCGGCGTTTTTTCCGGATGCGCCAGCGACCAGCCGGCGATGTAGCCCGAATAGAGTGCCATCACCAGAAAGCCCGGAAGAAATCCGGCGAGGAAAATCTGGATGATCGAGACGTTCGCCGCCACGGCATACACCACCATGGTGATCGACGGCGGAATGAGAATTCCGAGCGTACCGGCACCGGCAAGCGAGCCGAGCGAAACCATTTCGTCGTAACCGCGCTTTTTCAGTTCAGGCAGCGCGATCTTGGCAACGGTTGCGCAGGTTGCGGCGGAGGAGCCAGACACCGAGCCGAAGATGCCGCACGCGAGCACGTTCACGTGCATGAGCCGTCCGGGGATTCTGTTGAGCCACGGTGCCAGCCCGCGAAACATTTCTTCCGACAATTTGGTGCGGAACAGGATTTCGCCCATCCAGATGAAAAGCGGCAAAGCGGCAAGCGCCCACGAATTGCTGTTGCCCCAGATGGTGGTGGCGAGCACGGGGCCGGAAGGAATGCCGCCGCCGATGAACTGCATGCCGACGTAGCCCGTCGCCATCAAAGCCATCGCGATCCACACGCCACCGGCAAGCAGGATGGTGAGAAACACCAATAATAATGCCGAGATGCCGACCAGTTCAGCCATGTCAGACACCGCTCTGTATGGCTTGCTCGACGACTTCTTCCGCCGTCACCGGTTTTGGTTTTTCGTAGCGCGGGGCATTGCCACGCACGACGTGAATGAATTCATCGATGAAGGCGATCAACAGAATGAACAGGCCGCCGCTGTATCCAAGCTGCGGGATCCACAACGGCACCGGGAGCACTCCCTGCGCCATGTCGTGGAAACGCCAGGAATCGAAAGTCAACAGGGCGGCGTAATAGGCGAAGAACGCGACAAAGGATCCCCCGACCAGCAAGGATATGATTTCGATGATATGGCGCGGGCGGCCCTCGAGCCGGTCGATCAGCAGACCAACCCGAATCATTTCGCCGTGGCGAAAGGTATGCGCAAGACCGAGGAACGATGTCGCCACCATGCACCAAGAGACGAGATCGTCGCCGGCCGGAATATTCAGACCGATGGGGCGTCCTGCCGACAGCAACATCATCAACACGAAGATGGCGATCAGAAAGCCGCCCGCGGCATAGCCGGCGAAAAGATAAAGCTTGTCGAGCAACGTCCGTATCATCCGGCCCCCCAAGACATGATGACGTCGGGCGCGGCTCGCGCGCAACAGATTTCCGGCTCAAGTGTATTTGGCCGGCCTGCTCAGATCGGATCGACGCCTTTGGCTCTGAGCGTTGCCGCAGCGGCAGGTGCAGTCAGAAAGCGAATGAGGGCTTTGCCCGCGTCCGGTTCCTTGGCCTTTGCGCTCAACCCGGCAGCGAAGCCTATCTTGGTTTGCAATTCCTCCGGGATTGGACCGACCACCTCTACGCCTGGAACGTCAGTAATACGTGTGGCGACAACGACGACCATATTCGCTTCGCCGCGCGTAACGACTTCAACCGTGTCCTCCGCTTCCATCGGCTTGAGCTTGCTTTTCATCTCGGTTGCGATGCCCATGCGGTGGAGCAGGCCTACGAAATAGATGCCGCTCGCCCCTTTGCCCGGAAAGGCCACCTTATTGGTGGCGATCAGAGCGCGCTTGAAGGCTTCAACCGTCTTGATATCCGGCTTCGGCGCGCCGGCGCGCACCGCTAAAGCAAGGCCGGCTTGACCGAAATCAGCGCGCGGGCCGATGACCGCGCCATCCTTGATGAACGCGTCGATAATCGGCGGGTTGCCGACAAAGCCATCACCAGCAATCCGGCAGCCAGCATGCCAATCGTTTTCATGACGTCACCGCTTTCCTCAAACCTGAAGCTAGCAGGCTTGTTTTGTCCCCGACAGGCCGGACATAGTGCATGCAGGGCGAAGTCATGGCAGACCGGTCACCGCAGACTTGGGATTTCTGGATTGATCGTGGCGGCACGTTTACCGACGTGGTCGGACGGCGGCCCGATGGCACGTTGGTCGCCCACAAGCTCCTGTCCGAAAATCCCGAAGCCTATAGCGATGCCGCCGTGCAGGGGATCAGAGACCTGCTCAGCCTCAAGGCGGGGGAAACTATACCCGCCGGCCGGATCGGCGCGGTCAAGATGGGAACGACTGTCGCGACAAATGCTCTTCTCGAGCGCAAGGGCGAACGCACCCTTTTGCTGATCACCAAAGGTTTTCGTGATGCGCTCAAGATCGGCTACCAGGCGCGCCCGAAGATTTTCGCCCGTCACATCATCAAGCCCGACATGCTCTATGAGCGTGTGGCGGAAGTAGACGAACGCGTCCGCGCTGACGGTACGGTCGAAAAGGAACCAAATATTCCTGCGGCGTGCGCCGACTTGGTCGCGGCAAAGGCGGACGGCATCAACGCGGTAGCTATCGTGTTCATGCACGCATACCGCTATCCGGAGCATGAACGGCTGATCGCCGCGCTCGCCCGTGATATGGGTTTCGCGCAAGTTTCGGTGAGTCACGAAGTCTCTCCACTGATCAAACTCGTCGGCCGCGGCGACACCACAGTCGTAGACGCCTATTTGTCGCCGATCCTGCGGCGCTACGTGGCCCAGGTCGACCACGATCTCGACGCGAAACGCTCCGCCGCGCGCCTGATGTTCATGATGTCGTCGGGCGGGCTGACGGCGGCCGAGCTGTTTCAGGGCAAGGATGCGATTCTCTCAGGTCCGGCCGGCGGCGTTGTCGGCATGGCGGAAACCGGACGGCAGGCGGGCTTCGACCGTCTCATCGGGTTTGACATGGGTGGAACGTCAACCGACGTCTCGCATTTCGATGGCGAATATGAGCGGGCGTTCGAAACGGAAGTTGCTGGGGTGCGCATGCGTGCGCCGATGATGCTCATCCATACGGTCGCGGCTGGCGGCGGTTCGATCCTGCATTTCGACGGCGCGCGTTTCCGAGTCGGTCCCGACTCGGCCGGAGCCAATCCCGGCCCGAAATGTTACCGCCGCGAGGGACCGCTGGCCGTTACTGACGCCAATGTAATGGTCGGCAAACTCATCTCGGAATTTTTTCCGAAGATTTTCGGACCCTCGCAAAATCTGCCTCTCGACGTGCATTCAGTGCACAACGCGTTTACCGACCTTGCGCAGCAAATCGGCGGCCGCAAGCCCGAAGAGGTTGCCGACGGCTTTATCAAGATTGCCGTCGAGAACATGGCGAACGCGATCAAGAAGATATCGGTGCAGCGCGGTTACGACGTGACCCGCTATGCGCTCAATTGCTTTGGCGGTGCCGCCGGTCAGCACGCCTGCCTTGTCGCCGACGCCCTCGGCATGACCCGCGTGCTCATTCACCCATTCTCTTCGCTGCTCTCGGCCTACGGCATGGGCCTGGCCGACATCCGCGCCACGCGTGAGCAGGCAATCGAACTTCCATTGGGCGACAAGGCGCTGAAAGCGATCGCACGCATCGGCGCATCGCTCGGCACAAAGACGAAGGCCGAAGTCGCCGGGCAAGGCGTTGCCGCCGGCAAGATCAAAGTGCATGTGCGTGCTCATATCCGGTACGCCGGCACGGATACGGCGCTGGTCGTGGCGGCCGGCAGCATCCCCGCGATGAAGCGCGCTTTCGAAAAGGCGCACAAAGCCCGGTTCGGGTTTATTG
>Ga0187779_10000201_pt1 | contig 44031 bp, 43 predicted proteins | sample 1015_Q2_SP10_10__FD_132435 | JGI IMG/M metagenome (GOLD analysis project Ga0187779, IMG submission 132435) | Tropical peat soil microbial communities from peatlands in Department of Meta, Colombia - 1015_Q2_SP10_10_MG | ecosystem: Environmental > Terrestrial > Soil > Wetlands > Peat | place... | reverse complement strand
CAGACCTACAACCGGATTCGGCCCCACAGCGCCCTGGGCTATCGTCCGCCGGCACCGGAAGCCATCGCGCCACGGTGCGCGTGAGTCACATTGCAAGTGGTACAACTACAGGGGGCAGGTCAAGTACATTCAAGAGCAGGCCGGTCATGGTTCCATCCAGGTCACGATGGATACCTATGGGCATCTGTTTCCGAGTGGGGATCGCGGATGGGTTGGTCAGTTGGATGAGACAGGGGGACCGGTCAAATCCGCAACCCAGCCGCAACCTGCAAGGGGTGTGGCGGAGCAGGGGAGTCCTAAGTCGTTGGGTTCATTGGTGGCGGTGACCCGGATCGAACGGGTGACCCGCGGCTTATGAGTCCGCTGCTCTACCAACTGAGCTACACCGCCACAGGGAGGGATCTCAACAAAGCGGAAAAGCATGATACTTGAACACTCTTGAACGTGTCCACTGTGGGAGTCCTGTGGTTCGTTTATCCATGCCTTCGACGACTCACTGGCCGGTTAGCCTATACGTCGGGATTGGTTCTTCGCGCCTATTCCTTTACACTTGGCCCATGCAGATCATTCTTCCTGAATCCTGCGAGCAGGCATTGCTCGAGCGGTTTCTCAAAGCAGAAGCGATGGCATTGTGGACGGTGCAGTCCGCTCAGGCTCAGCAGATTCATGATGCGCCGCCGTACGTGCTTCCGTTTCTCCGTCGTCATGAGCAAGATGAAGCGGCTCATTTAGAAGAATTCGAGCGGCGGTTAGCCGCCCCTCCCCGGAAACGGCACCAGCTCCCGCGTGTTCCAAGGCAGTGGCCGGCGCTCGCCGTGCACCTTCTTGGATATGAGGCCTTGGGATTGGAGTTTGCGAAGCTGCTCGCGCAGGTTCAACCTGACCTTGGTGCAATTCTCGACGACGAGTTGATCCATGTGGGATTTTTTGAAAAGGAGGTTGCACAACTGCTCCTGTCAGGTGGATCTCCGGCAAGAGAAGCACGGCAGTCGGCGCGAGCCTGGTGGCGCCGGTTGCCTCGCACGGTCGATCGGTATCTGGAAGGAGCGAGTCTGGCCCCATATCGATGCGATCTCCGTGACGGGATTCTTGTGGCAATCGGAGGGCGGTTTACCATGGTCGGGCTGTTCGATCCCGATGAAGTTCCCGCTGGTGCATGGTGAGAGGTTACTTCCCGGCCTGTTGAAGGAGTCTTTGGCTCATGAGTGAGGACAACCGGATCGAAGAGAAACATCTTCTACGGTGCATTCTGTTTCGGCATGGCATTGCTGCAGACCGGGAGGAGTGGGCGGGAAAAGATGCGGATCGGCCCCTCACTGACAAGGGAAAGCGAAAAGTCAAGCGAGCAGCTATGGGGCTGAAACGATTGGGCGTACGCCCGACCCACATAGTGACGAGTCCATTGATTCGTGCGGTCGAAACGGCAAAAGTGTTGCGTGATGTCTTGGCCGGTCGATCGGTATTACAGGTGGCTGACGAATTACTCCCTGACGTATCACCGGAGAAGGTCCTTGTTTTGCTCAACAAGCTCTCACCAGGATCATATGCTCTTTGTGTCGGTCATGAACCCCATCTTGGCCTGACTGCGAGTGTGCTGTTGTCCGGACGACAGACCCCCGCCTTTCCTTTGAAGAAAGCGGGTGCGTGCTTGATCGAATTGCCGCTTTCGGCCAAACTGGGTCGAGGCCGGCTCGTCTGGTGGCTGACTCCCAGCCAGTTACGAGCGATTGGAAAGGAAAAGAGCAACGCAGAGGATTAAGTTGTCGGGCTGGGATGGGCTACGCTGTCGACCAGTACGGCTGGACTTTCCAAGTGATTCGATAGGAGAGGCCGGATCTTGTTCTGCAGCTCTTCTTGAATCTCTTCCGGCGATTTGCGAGCGTCGATCACTTCAAACTTAAATTCCTCAGTCATCTTGTCGAATTCCTCGATCAGCAGCGACTGGTATTTCTTGAAGCTGTCGTAGAGGTCTCCTCCGAGACGCAGGTCCATTCCGGATTCCCAGAAATTCATGCCCTTCGATTCGATGACACGCAATACCAAGGTTTCAACGTCGATGCGCAAGTAACAGACAAGATCGGGCACGAGGGCAAACCCGAAGACATCTCGAACCCATCTACGATCTCCGCTCCGGACAAAATCCCGCGCCAGCGCCGTATAGATGTATCGATCGGCCAGCACGATGAACCCAGACCGAAGGGCCGGAATGACCTGATGTTCCAGGCGATCGGCAAAGTCGGTGGCATAGAGCAGCGTGAACGACCAGCGATCGAGGATGTTGCCTTCTTTCGCCATTTCGATCGTCTTGGACATCAGGTTGGACCGAGTCCAGCCGGTCGTCATGACGCCGTAACCCTGCACCTCGAGCCATTCCTGCAACATCTCGATATGGGTGGAGCGGCCCACGCATCCGTTCCTTCGATGGCGATCAGTTTGCCTTTGAGGTCACTCGGATTTAGGTACGTCAAACCGTCGCCAAAATACTGTGCGTCGACCATGGGTTCCTCGTCGTGGTTTGTAGTCTATCAAAGCGGCCTCGACAACGCGGCGCATCTCGTTCTGCTGCTCGGCAATATCTTTGGTCGCATCCATCGTGATGAGGTCGAACTCATCGACGATCTTGTCATACTGAGCGAGGATACGAGATTGGAAGATACGGAAACTCTCCGTAACGTCCTGGCTCAGGTTCATGTCCATCCCGGCCTCGTAATACTTGAACTGGCCCCTGGTCCCTCCGAGTAAACGGGAAATCGCGATTTCAATCGGCACCTTGAAATAAAAGGCCATGTCCGGGCGAATCGCGAAGCTGTAGAGCTTGCGGACCCATTCGGGAGAAACCCCACGAACGACGTCCCGGGCGAACGCGGTGTACATATATCGGTCGGCGAGCACGAGCATGCCGGCTTTGAGCGGCGGAAGGATGTCATGATACAGCCGGCTGGCAAAGTCGGTCGCATGCAGCAAGCTGAACGTCGTTGGGGTGAGGCTCTTGGTCTTCTTCCCTCGTTTCGTCGTATCCTTGACCAGGTCGGAAGAATTCCATTCCGTGAAGAAGACTTTGTGCCCTTTGGACTCCAGCCATTTGTGCAATAAAAGGAGCTGCGTGCTCTTGCCTGAGCCGTCGATACCCTCGACGATAATCAGCTTCCCAGGGTAAGGATGAGAGGTCGATCTGGCCGCTGGGTGGTCGCTCATGCTGCCTCGTCTTCTTCTGTTGATGCCGTAAACTTAACCCGTCGACGGAAGACTTGCTCGAAAAGATCCGCGCGGCCTTTCGCAGCCCATGTCTCTAGAACGGCATCGCCCGTCACGTGCAGGTGAATGGTGATGGTCTTACCGAGCTTGACGTCGAGAGTACGGACGACGGAAAAGTGTGTTCGATCCAGGGCGTCCGCGATTCGAAGAATGGCGGACAGGAGACGAACGACTCGCTTTTTCTTACTCGACAGCAGCTCGAACCCTTCGTGTTTCTGATGTGGAACGGCGCGCCGGTGATAGCGGGCGACGTTGGCGACGACGTGAATGTCATCGCTGGAGAGTCCTCCCAACTCGCTATTCACGATCAAGTAGTACGCGTGTTTATGGTGTTGCCGCTCATTGATGAGATAACCGATATCGTGAAGGATGGCGGCGTACTCGAGCCACGCACGTTCTGTGGAACTGAGTTTATGGAGGCGTTGCGTTTGATCGAAGAGACGGAGCGCGAGACTTGCGACGTGCAGGCTATGCACTTCGGGTGCTTGGCACCGACGGGCCAGCGCGACGACGTTCCGACGACGAAGATCGGGAATTTCGGCCTCGGCTTTGAGGCGCTCGCGGTGCCGGTCGATGAAGTCGAAGATGACACCCTCGCGAATTGCCTTATCGCAGAGGGTGAGCTCGTCTTGTCCGGACAGTTCCATAAGCCTGCGCAAGACCAGCGAGGCCGGTAAAAGGGTATCGGCCCGCTTCGGATCGAGGCCCGGAATAGCCAGGCGCGCTTTGATGTTCGACTGGGCGAGGTCGGCTTCAATTTCACGGACATCTTTGAGGGAAATCTTCGTCAGGTTCAATTGGATTAAAGGCCGGTTCGTACGGCGCAAGTGCACGATCTCAGCGAGGTTGCCCGCCATGCCAGAGGTTGCGACTAACGAATCGAAGCGTTTTATTTTGAACGAATTCAAGGCAGCAGTCAGTTGTGCGGTCACAGTGTCTTCAAGGGAACGGAGAATGTTGATAGCAGGAGGTGTTCGTTGAAGGAACTGATCGACCAGGCGGATTGCGCCGAGTTTCAGGCTTTTTGCATGGAGGAGTTGGTCCCGATTGCCCGCCATGAGCTCAACAGAGCCTCCTCCGACATCAACTGCGAGAGTCGGCTGATCCGTTAAGGGGATGCTGTTCTTCACCCCAAGGAAAATCAAACGCGCTTCTTCAATGCCGCTGACGACCCGGACCTTGAGCTGAGTATGTTTCGCGACAAGATCGATGAAATCGCCTCCGTTTTGGGCTTCCCGAACAGCGCTGGTCGCGACACCGACGATTCGATCGAACCCCTTATTCCTAGCCAATGTGACCAAATTGCGAAGTACATCTAACGCTCGAGTCATGGCGTCATGGGAGAGATGCCTGGTCGTGAAGGCTCCGTTGCCCAGCCGGGTCATATCTTTGAACCGATCCACAATTCGATAGCTGAAATCAGGCAGGACTTCGGCCAGGACCATGTGGATGGAGTTCGTTCCGATGTCGATGACGGCAATCTTCGGCATGGCAGATAATAGTATCAATAATTTATAGGGTATTGCACAGGGAATTTGCGAGTATGAACAAACAGCCACCCGCCCCTTGTTGTGGCGCAGGCGACGTAGCCCAATCCTCATCCGAACGGAGGAGGACCATGGTTAAACGATCGTGCTCTGTCAAGGCATGAATCTATTAAGTTTGAGTTACATCGATAATCTTTCCCTGTACCCTATGCGCTCGTGCTAGGCTGCTGGAATCTCGATCGGAACAAACACTAACCTCTGCTTATAATCTGTGCCAAATCCTTCGACCATGCCGGCTGTCGTGATTACCGGTGCCTCAACCGGTATTGGAGCTGCTTGTGCCGGCTTCTTGGCTGATCATGGTTTCCAGGTGTTTGCCGGCGTGCGCAATCGTGAGGCCGGTGAGGCCTTAGCCAACGGCCGGAGCCTCCGGTTGATCCCGATCCCTCTCGACGTAACCGAGGAAGCTTCTATTCGGAACGCAGCGGATCGAGTGACTCACCATCTCGGTCATGCCGGTCTAGCCGGTCTGATCAACAACGCCGGAATTGCAGTCGGGAGCCCCCTTGAAGTGATATCGATCGATCAATTACGACGGCAGTTCGAGGTCAATGTATTTGGGCAAATTGCGGTCACGCAGGCATTCCTGCCGTTGCTTCGGAAAGGACGCGGGCGCATCGTGAACATGGGTTCGATTGCGGGTCGCGCCACGATCCCACTGATGGGACCCTATTCCGCGTCAAAGTTTGCCTTAGAGGCACTCACGAACGCGTTACGTCTTGAGCTGCAGCAGTGGGGAATACAGGTGTCCGTTATCGAACCGGGAGCCATTGCGACACCAATCTGGGAGAAGTCAGTCAACGCTGCGAGGGATCTCGAGGTCGCAGACGATTCATCCGCTGCAATCGGCTATACGGAGCTGATCATGCGGATCAAAGAAACGGTGGAGAAGGCTGCAGACCGGGCGATCCCGCCTGATGCCGTTGTGCGAGCCGTCGTCCATGCATTGACGGCATCACGCCCGCGCACGCGTTATCTGGTGGGAACCGATGCGAAAATTCGGGCCTGGATGGTGAAGTGGTTGCCGGATCGCCTGAACGATCGACTGCTGACGTGGATTTTAAAGCTACCTCGTGAGGGGAGCAGGTTGTGACGAGATCGGGCAAGAGGAAGAGGTGAATCAACCAACTAGATCGGGATTGAGACGGTTCACTGGCTTGATGGATGTGGCCTTGATTTCGTTGTAGATGATGGTTCGCCCCGCCTGACGAAGACGACTAAACACTCCTTCGACAATCACTTGATCACCTTCTCGTACCTCAGCCTGACCGAGGCTGATCACCTTCAGCGTTCCCGCATGATCCTTGAGCAGGAATCCGTAAGCTGGCTGGCCTTGCCGATTTGTCGCCAACTGAAGATTGGTGACTTGGCCCGTCACGACAATCTCCTGTCGATCATACTGTTCGGGATGCGCGAGCAACTCGGCAATTTCCAGCAGGCTCGCTGACAGGCCAACTGCCGACATGATGATGAGGAAAGCGGGAAGAGCAAGAAAGGATATGCGCCAAGAATACATATGGTCGTATTATATCGTCGTTTTGTCGAAATTCAAGGGAACAATTGGAGGAGATCTCGGGGACTCCGCCTGAAAGATGAATTCGTCGAGGAGTTGCGATGGGGGGATTAGGGTGGGAACTTCGAAGCCGAGTATGTACGATTATGATCGGCGGCTGCCGTGGAGGTCCGGGTGGCTCTCGCCGAGCATGCTCCTCAGGACATGTTCTCCCATTTCTCCCAGGACCGGCTCGGCGGGTTTTTCTTCCAAGAGTCCCCCAGATTCAGACTTCGCTCTTGGTGCGATACGGGCAAGGAGCGCTTCTTCGAGGGAGGCGGGAGAGCTATCCAGTTCAGCCATGATGGCGGCAAGCCGCTGCAATCCGAACAGCGAGCGCGCTAATTCGGAATGGACCGCGTTCGAGCTGGCGCTATGCACCAATGACAGCCAGAATTTGGCTTCCACATCCTCGGCGAGATTTCCCCAAGCCAAGGCCGTCAGTTTCTCGAGCAGCGCCGACTCCGTTCGTTCCAGTCCATCGTATGTCGAGAGGGATCGTTCGATCGGCGACTGAGCGAGAACCGAAAATGTTTCATTCCAAAGATCGAGGGGGGGTGTTGTCGAACCTTGACCCGGTGCGTCTCGCTCGATCAAGGTCTGCAGCGTCTGGAGATATTGCGCCAGATACTTGACCTTGCGCGCGGCCAAACTGCCTGCGGGAATTCCCCAAATATGGCCGATTTCGTGATCGTGGATAGGCGTATGGTTCGCGGTGTGGCGCTCGCGCTCGGCAAGATCCAAACGTTTGCGATACTTTTCCGCAAGCCGCAGGTGAGTTTGTAATTCAATTCCCAGTCGTTGCCGCTGGTACTCCTCGGAAGTGATCTCGTCAGCATCCCATCGCCGGTCCAACGCACGGATGGCCGGTTTGGGAAGCGCTGCGCGAGCCTGAGATTTGAGGGCGTCGACTGCCTCCCGGTCCAGCCCAAAACGAGATCGCAACAGCTCTTCGGCCCGATTGGCCATGGCGTCACGGAGTTGGGCCAGTCGCTTGAGAGATTCGCATTGCAGCCATGTTCGTTCACGTGTGAGTCGGGCGTATCTCCGATACTCATCGCGCTTGTCCTGGACGGCCTTGATGGCTTCCTTTGTGATCATGTTATGCGTCGGTTTTGTCCCTGCCACACATCGGGGATCCGGACGATCCGCCGCCATGTACTCAATTTCTTCCGTGGTGACGTCGAAGTATTGCAGCAGGATGAGCCGCAGCATGATGCGACCCTGGATGGGCATCTTCGCGATTGCTGATTCGATTGTGGCAACGGTGAGGGGAGCAGCCATGAAGAGGTTCCAATTCTGCGGCTAGGCGGTGCCCGACTGTTGGGCTTCTAAATACGTCGCGACGTATTCGCGGATATCCTGAATGGTTCCAGAACTGAACAATTCGCGAGGAATTTCCACGCGCGTCAGGGTTGCGGGATTTACCCCTCGTTCCTTCGCGTATTCCTCGTCGATGTACAGGCTCACCGATCCGTCGGGGAAGCGGATGGCGTATAAGGCATTGTTATCGCTCATCGAATCGACGGCCTTTGTGACGAACTGCCCTGTCTGCCTCTACAGGTAACACAGGGTTTGTTCACCTGTCAAAGCGCCTAGGCCGCTCCAGGTCGGCGGTTTCGTCAAAACACCGGTGCCGCCACAAGATATACCCAGTGAAGATGGCCAGCGTGATCAGGAGCGTGATACGAACTCGACCTGGGCCAAAGCAGGTCAGGTTCACGATCGCGTTGGCCATCCCATAAGCGGCATAGAGAAGATAGAGGAAAAGCGACCAGCGGCGAAGGCGGAGAAAGCCAAGACCCACCGCGGTATGTAACGCGGGAGAAACGGCCTTGGTGGCAACTCCCACGACCCCGGCCGGTTTTGTGCAAAAGAACGGCAGCAAGTACTCTGGGTTGTTAAGGATGATGATCGAGTCATTGACCGCACTCAGGAGAAAGAGCGCGCCTAGAAAACGAATATCATGTCCCCGTTGCCACACTGCACGCCAGGTGCGAAGGAAGCCCCATTGTTGGTCGCTCGGGCCGAGGTAGGCATCATAGCTTTGGAGGGCCAACCACGGGAGCACCAGCAACATGAAGAAAAAGATCTCGGCAGCGCGGCCGGAAACGTAGCCAAGACCACCGCTCGCGGCAGCCAAGGCGAGTGTCATCATCAAACAGGTCAGACCCTGCCTGTATCGCTTCTGGATGAATTGTCCCAAACCGGGGAGGAGCGTGGACAAGAAAGCAGCGCGAGGATCAACCGGCGATCGGTGGGGAAGCGACACCGTCATGTCAAAAAACAAACGGCCTTCGATCGTTCCATCGAAGGCCGTTCGGGAATCATAAAGTGAGATTCGTCATCCACCGAGCGTATCGAGCGCTTCCTTGAGGCTCCGGCGGATACAAGTAAAGATCGGTGTATCACGAAGTGTATAGCGGGAGCCTTCAGTCTCGCGCAAGGCCATGACGAGATCGAGAAAGTCTTCCGGCTTGTCGCTCTCGAACGCGACCACCCATTCTTGATCGTCCAACCCGAAGGAGTAGGTCGTATTCAGCTTGACGGAAGGGAAGCGATGGCCGACTTCGATATGCTCGTCCATCATGCCCTGCCTTGCCGCCTTCGTGAGCAGGAACCATTCGCGGGTTTTCAGGAACGGGTAGACGAAAATGTATTTTGCCTTGCCGGGGACGACCGTCAGCCGCTTGCTCTCCTGATTCTCATGAGTGTGGTGATCAACGTAGATGGATCGCTTTGTCATCGACAAGTATGAATAGGGTGTGCTGAGGTATTTGCCGAGTCCTGAGGCCTGGACCTTCGTGCTCATTTCCTGGAAGAGTTCGAGTTCGTAGCTGATACGCCAGAGCATGATATCGCAGTCTCCGCGGATTCCGACCGTCGAATACGCGATCACGAGTACCTTGCCGCTGTACTCTTCGATCGCCCGCACGAATTCTTGCTTGCCTCTGGTGCGCTCGTCCTCTGGAAGGCGGCGCCAAGCCGGATCGATTTTATAGAAGACGAAATTGACGTATTGGCGTTTGGGGGCTGGAGTCTGCTCAGGGCTCGACATCGGAACTCCTCCGTGTAACTTCTTGAAAAGGCACGGTAAGTCTAGAGTTCTGTGTTTAGCACTTCATCTTTCGATTTGTCAACGGGCGAGAGGCTCCAGCGATCTGCGTTGACAGGGCGAAATCGATCTGGTACTGGCATCAACGGATATAATCCCGACACATGTACCAAAGCACGACCCGCATCGTTACCGCGCTCATTTTAGTTTGCCTGTCTGAAGCGATCGGCTGGACGATCGATGTCCAACCAACTCCTGACCAGATTCAGGCGGCACTCGATCGGGGTAAGGAAGCAGCTGAAAAGCGAAGCCCGCCGGACTCGTTTTACGCGCGGTTCGGTGCCACGGACGAGCTGCATCCGAACGGGTTTCTGATCACGAAGATGGGAGGCTTGTCGGTCATGGCGACACACATGGCCTTACGAGGATTGCAACCCACGGAGGCCGACGTATCGCAGGTGTTGGAAGGGAAGACCATGTTGGTCAGCACGGTGATTTTCGGCAATGTGCCGAACTTCGCGGTGGACAGTTATATGGTGCTTGATCAGGGCGGGAAGACGATCAAGCCTGTGACCGTGCGATTCGACGGGCAGGCGAACCGCAGCGCCGCTTGGCCTGAAAATCCCCGGTTCAAGGCGAAAGTCGTGGCATCGTTCAACTATGCCGATTTCGACCCGTTGGCCAAGACGAACATTACGGTCTTTCCGGCCAACGGAGGTGAAGCAACCTTCACGCTGAATTTTTCAGAGATTCATTAGTTCCTACAACGCTCTGCCATCCATGCCAACATCCGCAGCCCTGCCACTCATCGCTGAAACCATTGCCATCGGGACTGAGCTTTTGATCGGCGGGAAGTCCGATGCAAACTCCCTGTTCTTGGCTGAGGAACTCGGCAAGCTAGGCATCGAAGTCCGATTCAAGTCGGTCGTGGGCGATACTCGATCGGATATTGCGCTTACCATCGGGCATGCAGCAAAGCGTGCCGGAGTGGTCATTATGACCGGCGGCCTTGGTCCTACAATGGATGATTGCACAAGAGAAGCAGTCGCTCACGTAACGGGCCGGCGACTCGGTAAGCGGAAGGATGCGTTGGACGCTCTAAGAGCCCGCTTGGCCCAGTGGGGTCGAACGCCGAGTAGGGGACAGTTGCGACAAGCGATGATTCCCTCAGGAGCGACCGTACTGGCCAATCCAGTCGGGTCGGCTCCGGGCTTTTGCCTCACCTGGAAAAACTCTCTGATTGTGTCTTTGCCTGGTGTGCCGAGAGAGATGGAGGCGATGATGGTCCAGAAAGTGATGCCGATCCTCACCTCGAGACTCAAGGACACCAAACAGATGGCGACACCGATCGTTCGCCAGGTTTTTCACACATTCGGTCTTCCGGAAGCAGATGTCGACGCGAAGTTAAAAGGGCTCGTGCCCGATAGAATGCCGGTCGATCTGGGCTTCCTGGCCTCGCCGATGGGCGTGCTTGTCTCGCTCACGACCAAATCTGGAGCTCGCAAGAGCAGGATCGCGGAAGACCTTCTTCATCCGCTCGCGCGGCAAGTCCGTGGCCGATTGAGTGAATGGCTCTTTGCCGAGGGGCGCGAGACCATGGAAGAAATCGTCGGTCGATTGCTGACGAGGCACGCTCTGACTCTGGCTGTGGCTGAATCCTGCACCGGTGGCTTGATCGGCCATCGGTTGACGCAAGTGCCTGGCTCATCGGCGTATTTTGATCGAGGGGTTGTCTGTTACAGCAATGGGGCAAAGATGGAACTGCTGGGTGTTCCGACGAGCCTGCTTGAGAAGTATGGAGCGGTAAGCGCGTCCGTGGCAGCCGCCATGGCGAATGGCATACGGGAACGGAGCGGGACTGATATCGGTCTGAGTGCGACCGGCATCGCCGGTCCCGATGGCGGAACGGCGACCAAGCCGGTGGGCCTGGTCTTTGTTGGCCTGGATGGCGGAGAAGGAGGAACGATTACAAAAGAATTCCGTTTCCATGGTGACCGCCATGTGATCAAACAACGGTCCTCGCAAGCGGCTCTTGACTTGCTTCGGCGCTGGCTGATTGACAGAGAATCCAAATGATCCGGGCCTTTATCGCGGTCGAGGTCAACGATGACCTCCGCAAGCAGATTGCCCAGGTGCAGCAGGAACTCCGGCAACGACTCAGCAGAGAAGGTTCGAGAGATGTTCGCATTTCCTGGGTCCAACCAACCGCGATTCATCTTACGATCAAGTTTCTCGGCGACATCGACGAACGGCTTGTCGATGACATGCGAGCAGCCATCGAGCAGGTCCTGAGAGAACACCGATCGATCCGGATTCCCCTCGAACGATTCGGAGCGTTCCCACGCCCGCACCAACCGAGGGTGCTCTGGGTTGGTGCGTCAGAACAGTGGGAGCAGAGTGAGGACGCTCAACGATTAGCCTCGCTCCATCGAGGAATCGAGGACTGTTGTGCAACGTTCGACTTTGCCCACGACAGTAGACCTTTGAGCCCGCATTTGACGCTGGCTCGGATCAAAGAAGGGGAACGTCACGTTGGGCAGACATTGGCCAAGACTAGCGTGATGGACCGACCACTCTCATTGGGATCACTCTTGCTTGAATCCGTCGTGTTGATGAAAAGTGAACTGCGACCAACCGGGCCAGTGTATACAAAGCTGTGGGAGGTTGCCCTTGCCCGTCCTTGACGGCTCGTCGAGGCGTTTATAAGATGTTGCCATGAAGCTCGTTCTTCCGACCGCAGCTCTTCTCATGATGATGACTCTCCCCGTCTGGGCAGGCAGGTCCGATGAGTTCGATGCCGATCAGCCATTTAATGCGGCGGTGACAAAGCACCTCTTGCGGTCATGGTTGAATCATGCGCTGGATGTTCTCGACGACTATCTGGAGATCACGGGTACCTTGACTCCTGATCAGCCGAAGGGCGACCGCAGAAGCAGTCTGCGATTTCGGTTCTACCCGGAAGGGAAATCAAAATCCGATGATTCGATCACCGCTGAGGGGTGGGTTGATCGGTCTCCCGACGGCCACCATCAGGAATTTCATTTCAGATTCACTCTTCCTGAATCCTCTTCACGGAACTCCTTCGAGCAGTTCGAGCACGTTCTGTAGCCTGCCTTTGACTGGCGGTGTTCCGTTCGATGATGTCTGAGGGTGCCGGCCGTCTTCTGTTGCGCGTGAAATCCCAGTATTTCGGGGAATTCGGAAAAGATAGACCGTGGCCTGTTGGGAGTCTGGGCTAGGTTTCCCCTTCCCGCTTCGGTATAATCGCCGCGCCTGATGTTCACTAACGTAGGAGACCTTCATGGCAGAAAAAGACGATAAAAAGCGCGCGCTGGATTTAGCCCTTTCCCAGATCGAAAAACAGTACGGGAAGGGAGCAATCATGAAACTGGGTGCCGAGGAAAGGCAGGTCGACGTTCCGGCGATTTCGACTGGATCGTTGGGCCTCGATATCGCACTCGGTGTCGGAGGCTTGCCACGCGGGCGCGTGATTGAGATTTTCGGCCCGGAAGCTTCGGGTAAAACGACGATGACGCTCCACTGCATCGCCGAAGTCCAGAAAACCGGTGGGGTGGCGGCCTTCATCGATGCGGAGCATGCACTGGACCTGACCTATGCGAAGAAGTTGGGCGTGCAAGCCGACGAATTGTTGGTGTCCCAGCCGGATACTGGAGAACAGGCTCTGGAAATTGCTGAAACACTCGTGCGCAGCGGGGCGATCGACTTGATCGTCATCGACTCCGTCGCGGCGTTGACCCCTCGGGCTGAGATCGAAGGCGAGATGGGCGATGCCCACATGGGTCTTCAAGCGCGGCTCATGTCGCAGGCGTTGCGGAAACTTACGGCGGCGATCGCGAAATCGCTCACGACGGTGATTTTCATCAATCAAATCAGGATGAAACTCGGTGTGATGTTCGGGAACCCGGAAACGACGACCGGCGGCAATGCGCTCAAATTTTATTCCTCGGTCCGTCTTGATATTCGCCGGATCGAGTCGATCAAAGAAGGCCAGGATGTCATGGGCAGCCGTGTCCGTGTGAAGGTGGTCAAGAACAAGATGGCACCGCCCTTCAAGCAGGCGGAGTTCGACATCATGTTTGCGGAGGGCATTTCGAAGACAGGCGAGTTGATCGACGTGGGGGTGGAGAAGCGCCTGATCGAAAAGTCCGGCGCCTGGTACTCCTATAAAGGGGAGCGGATCGGTCAGGGCCGTGAGGCGGCGCGCGACTATCTCAAGCACAATCCGGGAACGGCTCGGGAGATCGAGGCGAAGCTCCGCGAACTGGCCGGCATACCGGTGCGTGGGGAGAGGAAAGTCGACGCGAAAGACGAGAAACCGGCCGCCAAGGGTGATGAAAAACGGGGGCACCGGTAGACGGATCGACCCGTCGCAGCCGAACCAATGGCTGCGCCTTGCGGTGCGGTATCTCGCTCGCTGGGACCGCACCGCAGCTCAGGTCGAGCATTTTCTCAAGGACAAGGGCGCCACGCCTGCTCAGGTCAAGCAGACCATCAGTCGATTGTCCGAGCTTCGCTATCTCAACGACCGCGCCTATGCGCAACGCTGGATAGAAGGCTGCTTAGCCAGGAAGCCGATGGGACGGTTGCGGGTCAAGGCTGAATTATTGGCGAAAGGCGTTGCCGAGTCACTTGCCGATCGTACCATTCGCGAGGTGTTACGAGGGGTTGATGAAGAAACCTTGGCGCGCCGAGCGCTCACGGGCAAGCAGGGACGGGGTGGCCGGCTCGCCCCGATGAGGGCAGCCCGTCTCCTACGTCAGCGGGGTTTCGAAGAGGAGACGATCAACCGTATTATACGAATTCGCAGTGAGGCCACGGAAATTGATGCATGAAGAATAGCGCCCAACAACTCCGACAGGCGTTCGTGCAGTACTTTGAACAACAGGGGCATCAGGCCGTGCCCAGCTCGGCGCTGATTCCCCAGGCCGATCCCACCCTGCTGTTCACGAATGCCGGGATGAATCAGTTCAAGCGGGTGTTTCTTGGCGAGGAAACTCGTCCTTATAAACGAGCTGTGACGGTTCAAAAATGTTTGCGGGCGGGCGGGAAGCATAACGATCTTGAGAACGTCGGCTACACGCGACGTCACCATACGTTTTTCGAAATGCTCGGCAATTTTTCCTTCGGTGACTATTTCAAAGAGGATGCGATCAAGTTCGGCTGGGAATTCCTGACGCAGACCGCGGGTTTGGCCAAAGACCGGCTGTGGGTGACGATCTTCCGAGAGGACGATGAAGCGGACCGGTTGTGGAAACACATCGGGGTTCCGGCCTCGCGCATCGTGCGTTTTGACGAGAAGGATAACTTCTGGCAGATGGCCGATACGGGTCCCTGCGGTCCTTGCTCGGAGATCCATTTTGATCAAGGTCCGTCCGTTCCCGGCGATGATAGACCGAACGGCCAGGGCGACCGCGTCATCGAGATCTGGAACCTCGTGTTCATGCAATTCAATCGGGATGCGTCGGGGAAGTTGCATCCGCTGCCGAGGCCGAGCATCGATACCGGCATGGGACTGGAACGGTTGACGGCTGTGGCGCAGGGTGTGTTCAGCAACTACGATAGCGATCTCTTCATGCCGCTGCTGACCGTCATCGCAAAGCGGGCCGGGACGCAGTACGGAAAGAAAGATACGGTCGATCGCTCCATGCGCGTGATTGCGGACCACCTGCGCGCGATCACCTTCTTGATGGCGGACGGGGTGTTGCCTTCGAACGAGGGCCGTGGCTATGTGTTGCGCAGAATTCTTCGTCGCGCCGCGAGGCATGGACGGCTTCTCGGCATCGTCGAGCCGTTCTTGCACGAATTGACCGCGACGGTGATCAACCAGATGGCTGGCGCCTATTCAGAGCTCCGGAGTGCGGCCGGCACAATTATCGAGGCGACGCGGGGCGAAGAAGAGAGGTTTATCGCCACACTCGATCAGGGTCTCCCAATTTTAAACGACATGATCACCAAGACTCGGTCTACCGGTCGGAAAGTTTTATCCGGGACCGATGTCTTCAAACTTTACGATACCTATGGGTTTCCGTTGGACTTGATTGGGGAAGCCTGTCGTGAACAGGACATGAGCGTCGATGAGCAGGGATTCGATCAGGCGATCGAAGAACAACGCAACCGTGCGCGCAAGACCGGCGGGTTCGAGCAGGAAACCGCCAGGCCGGCCGTCACCGAGTTGGCGAAACGGGTCGGAGCGACCAAATTTATCGGCTATGACCGTCTCGAAACCGACAGTGTGTTGCACGCCATCCTCAAGGGTGAGCGGATGGTGAAAGAAGCTGCTGAAGGGGAGGAAGTCGAAGTCGTGTTGGATGTCACTCCATTCTATGCCGAAGGCGGTGGTCAGGTCGGTGATCAGGGGGTGCTCATTGGTCCAGAGGGGCGAGTCGAGATCAAGGAGACCACGAGACCGGTACCAACGCTGATCCTCCACAAGGGGATGGTGAGCAAGGGGCGTATTCGCGAAGGCGAACAACTGCACCTGACAGTCAATGCGACGACAAGACAGGATGCAGCCAGAAACCATACGGCGACCCATCTCGTCCACGCAGCATTGCGCGATTTGCTCGGACCTCATGTGAAACAATATGGCTCGCTGGTCGGGCCGAACCGGCTCCGGTTCGACTTCGCGCATTTCAGACCGCTCTCGTCCCGGGATATCGACGATATCGAAACAATGGTCAACGACGAAGTCCGAAAGAACGAGACGGTGCAGACCGAAGTGATGAGCATTCAGGATGCGGTGGCCAAGGGCGCGTTGGCGTTCTTCGGAGACAAGTACGGTGAGCAGGTTCGGGTTGTGACCGTCGAGTCCTTCAGCAAGGAGTTGTGTGGAGGGACCCACTGTCGTCATACCGGTGAGATCGGAATGTTCCGCATCGTGTCCGATACGGGTGTTGCAGCCGGTGTGCGGCGCATCGAGGCCCAGACTGGGAGTGGCGCGTTTGCCCTGATGAAAAAGCTCGAGGCTGATATTCGTGAGTTGTCCGAGCTATTGAAAGTCAATCAGTCCGAGTTGGTTGCCAAAACCCGCAAGGTCATGTCGCAGCTGAAGGACAAGGAGCGTGAGCTCGAAGAGCTGAAACTCAAGATGGCCAGCGGCTCAGCCGTGGCCTCAACCGCGAAGACGATCGCTGGTGTGCAAGTTCACGCGCAACGGACCGACGGATTAGATGTGAACGGCATGCGGGCGCTGGCGGATCAATTGCGAGACAAGCTCAAGAGCGGCGTTGTTGCCCTAGGTGCTGCAACGGAAGACGGCAAGGTGTCATTGCTCGTGGTCGTGACGAAGGATCTGACCGGTAAACTCAAGGCCGGGGACCTTATAAAGGTCATGGCGGCGGAAGTGGGCGGCACCGGCGGCGGACGGCCGGAAATGGCCCAAGCCGGGGGCAAGGACCCTTCCCGGTTGGACGCTGCGTTAGAAAAAGTCTTTGGCCTGGTCGAAAACTCCCTCCAGCGGTAAACTGAATGGTGAGCCGCATTCTCGCACTGGACTATGGAACGAAGCGGATCGGTGTTGCTCTGAGCGACGAACTTGGGTGGACGGCACAGCCGCTTGAGACGTTCGAGCGGCGGACGCTGGATCGCGATATCGCCCACATTGCCTCTTTGGTGAAATCCCACGAGGTAGGAAAGGTGGTGTTGGGTCTGCCATTGCAATTGGATGGCCGCGAAGGTCCTGCGGTTCAGGCCATGCGCGAGTTCGCAGCAAGACTAGAGGAGGGAATTTCCGTTCCAATTGTCCGCTGGGATGAGCGGATGACGACGAAGGCGGCGGAGGACCTTCTGATCGCTGCGGACGTCAGCAGGAAAAAACGGAAGGGGACGGTCGATCGTGTGGCGGCCGCGATTCTACTCCAAAGTTATTTGGCCAGCCTCGACTCAACTGCAATGAAGGAGGCCTGGACGGAGAATGATGCAGATTCGGCGCCCCTAGAGACATCCGATGAAACTCAAGGTCATTCTAGTTCTTCTGCTCGTCGCGGTCATCGCTCTCGGCATGGCCGCATATCAGGCGATTCGGTGGGCTGAAGGGCCTGCCGTTTCTCCGCAAGAACATCCTCCCTCAAAGATCGTCGTCATTCCGGACGGTGCGACGTTCCAACAAGTCGCGGCATTGCTTGAGCGGGAACGTCTGATCAAAAGCCGGTCGGCGTTCGTCCTGTTCGGTAAGTCGCATTCCGCGGATCGGAAAATTCATGCCGGCGAATATGAATTGAATGCCGGCATGGTTCCGGCGGAAATTCTTTCCAAGCTCCTGCTCGGCCAGGTGGTGCTCCATCCGCTCACGATTCCCGAAGGGTTGACGGTCTCTCAAATCGCCGATGTCATGGCGCAACGCGGTATCTCGAACCGTGAAGAGTTCATGCACGCCGCGAACGACAAGGCGCTCATTGCGTCGCTCGGCGTGAAGGCGGACACGCTGGAAGGATATCTGTACCCTGATACCTATAAGTTTCCCCGTGAGGTGAAGCCGAAAGAGATTGTCGTCGCAATGGTTGACCACCTTCGCCAGGTGTTCGGTGCGGATCTCCACGCGCGCGCGCAGGAAGTGAGGATGACGCTGCACGAGGTGCTGACGCTGGCTTCTCTGATCGAGAAAGAAACCGGTTCTGGCAACGAACGTCCCGAGATCTCGGCGGTCTTTCACAATCGCTTGAAGAAGCGCATTCCCCTTCAAAGCGACCCGACGGTGATTTACGGCTTGCCGAACTTCGACGGAAATCTTCGGAAGAAGGATCTCTCCAATCCGAGCCCATACAACACATACCGCTGGGCCGGCTTGCCGCCGGGACCGATCGCGAATCCCGGGATTCAGGCGATTCGCGCGGCACTCTATCCCTCGACTTCACGCGCCCTCTATTTTGTTTCGCGCAATGACGGCACGCATCAATTCTCCGTAACGTTGGCGGAGCACAATGAGGCGGTGGAGAAGTATCAAAAACGGCCGTTCCGACGACCGACGCTTCCCCGGACATAACCAGACAGTGGCTTCTCGGGCGATTCTGCTTCATCTCTCCGAACAGTCCTGATATAAGAGATTTCCATGATGACCCATGAGTGGAATCTGCCTGCGCTGATCGATCACACCATACTCCGTCCCGACGCAACGAAACAGGATGTGCTGCGCCTGTGTGGCGAGGCGAAGCAGTTCGGCTTTCTCGTCGTATTTGTTCCGCCCTGTTATGTGGATGAAGCGGTGACGGCTGTCGCCGGATCGGGGATTCGCGTGGGGATCCCGATCGGATTTCCTTTAGGCGGACACACAACTCAGAGTAAGGTGGCTGAAGCCATCGAAGCCGTCGCGCGCGGCGCCGGGATTCTGGACATGGTCATCAACGTGAGTCGCCTGAAGTCGGGCGATCACGACTATGTACGACAAGACATTGCCGAGGTTGTGCGAGCGACGCCCACCGTGGAACACAAGGTGATATTGGAGACGTGCTATCTCACGGGTCAAGAGAAACGAACGGCTTGTCAGCTTGTCATCGAAGCCGGCGCGGAGTACGTCAAGACGTCGACCGGCTTTGCAGCGGGCGGCGCGACGGTCGAAGACGTGCGGCTCATGAAGCAGGCCGTGGCCGGTAAGGCGAAAGTGAAAGCGTCCGGTGGAATCAGAGATTGGAAGACGACACTGGCAATGCTCGAAGCGGGGGCAGATCGCATCGGGACGAGCACGAGTCTGAAGATTCTAGAGGAATGGGCGGCTATACGGCGAAAGGGGTAGACCATCTTTACGATACGGCAAGACATCCGGTTTGATGTCAAATGTCCCGTGGCCTGTGTGTTGGAGGAACAGGCTGTTCACGGGACGACGTTCAACCTGTCCCGAGGAGGCTGTGCCATCGAGTGCGGAATCATGGCCACAGAGGGGGAATCCGTGAGTCTCGAAATCACTGTGCCCGGGCAGCCGACACCCATTTTTGTCGAGCTGGGAAGAATCTCTTGGGCGACCAGACGTGAATTCGGCGTTGAATTCAAGGTTGTGCCCGGAGACTCGAAGCAACGACTGGATGCATTTCTTATTGATGTGGCGAAGCGGAGTGCCTCGTAATACTCGATTGCGAGCTGACATCACGGCCTGCTCTGAGTTGGTGTGCGGTTTCAGTGTTGATCCGGTCACCGGTTCGATGGAAATGAGTCCATGATGAATCGTGTCATTCTTATCGTGATCGACGGGTTCGGAATCGGGGCGATGCCGGACGCAGCCGAGTACGGCGATGAGGGCACCAACACGCTCGTGCATCTCGCCGAGGCCACAGGCAGCCTGCATCTTCCAACGATGGAGGCGCTAGGGCTCGGCCATATTACCGCGATCCCAGGTGTGCAGGTGATGGCTCAGCCGGAAGGTTGTTTCGGTCGGCTCGGTTTTCTTTCCAGCGATGTCGATTCGTTGGGAGGACATTGGGAGCTGAACGGCTACATGCATGCCGTTGCCAGTCACACATACCCGAAGGGATTTCCCCATTCACTCATCGCCGTCCTGGAACAGGTTAGCGGCCGGAAGCTGCTGGGAAATCGTGTGGCCTCGCCCGGGGAAGTGCTTCAGGACTATGGTCAGGATCATCTCGCGTCGGGTTCGCCGATCGTCTGGACCGACGGTCGGCGAACCTGTCACCTTGCCGCTCATGAAACTGTGATGCGTCCCGACGCATTGCGTCAACTCTGCCGCGAGGCGAGGAAACTTCTTAGAGAGCCTTGGGGCATCATGCGAGTGGTTGCCCACCCACTCACTGGAGAGAAAGGACAAGTTCGGTTCAGCCATCAACGGAGGGATTTTGTGATCGAGCCGTCCGGCACGACGATGCTTGATGTGCTCAATCGGGCTGGACAAATCCTGACCGGCGTCGGCAAGGCCGGTGATCTCTTCAACGGCCGCGGGCTGACGCGTACGATTCCGCAATCTCACTGGGCGACGCTTTTCGAGGACGTCAAGGGGATGTTGAAAAATGTCCCTCGCGGCTTGATTTATGTCGGACTGGATGTGCTCGAATCCGATGACGTCGGGTCGGCCGGGGCGCTGCACGATTTTGATCGACAGCTTCCCTCTCTGCTTGAGCAACTGCGGCCCGGGGACTTGTTCGTCGTGACCGGCGACCATGGGCGCGATCCGAAGAAGGTCCATCAGGGTGCTACGCGGGAATACGTGCCGCTCCTGATGAGTGGTCCGAAGCTCGTTCAAGGGGTGAATCTTGGCACCAGGTCGACCGCCGCGGATCTCGGTCAAACCATCGTGGAGGCGCTGCGTGGCGAACCGTTGGCGGAGGGGGACAGTTTTCTGGATGCCTTGCGACCGGGATAAGGTTCAGAACAATGATATCGTATGAAGCCAAACTCAAGACGCTTGGTCTGCAGCTGCCTTCTCCGCCCCAACCGGTCGCAACCTATGTTCCCGCCGTTCGAGCCGGTGATCTCCTGTTCTTGTCCGGCGTTTTGCCGATGCGGGAGGGTCAACTGGTATTTTCAGGAAAACTGGGACGGGATCTGACAGTGGAAGAAGGGATGGAGGCGGCCAAACTCTGCGTGCTGAACGCCCTCGCTATCGCGAAGCAGGAGCTGGGAAGTCTTGATCGCATCAACCGTATCGTCAAGGTCGTCGGTCATGTCGCCTCCGAAGAAGGGTTTGTCCAGCAACCACAGGTGGTGAACGGAGCGTCGGATCTCTTAGTGGCGGTCTTCGGTGAGGCCGGACGTCATGCGCGAGTAGCGGTTGGGGCGGCGGAGTTACCTCGACGTGCCCCCGTCGAGATCGAAGTCATTCTTTCCATTACGTGATCCAAACACTCGCCTGCCTGCGGATGCTCAGCCGATGTGGTGTGGTCGGCTTGACACCTGAAAAAACCGCTTGTTATAGTCCGAACGTCCCTCGGTTCACGTTATACCCCCGTTTTGCCCTTCCTCAATCCGGTGCGTGGGGTTCTCGTGCCACGCCAGGGTCATTATTCTCGATGATTTTCATGAGCACAACCATGAAGGCTCTCCTCGGTCTGATGAGTGCTGTTATTCTCTGGGGGAGCATGACCTGCGCAGCGGTGGCTGCCACCTCGACGGCAATCCAGTTGACGCCGGCGGCGGCAACGCCTGGGGCCACTGTGTCGATCGGCGGAAAGGGGTTCGGATCGTTTCGCTCCGTGCAGTTCAATCGTGTGATCTTCGCTGGTGTGCCGGCACTGATTCAACGATGGGAGCCCGATCTGATCGAAGTCAAAGTTCCCTTTCAGGCGCAGTCCGGTCGCGTCGAAATCCACATTGGAAAGAAGACATTAGTGGCCGGGACCTTTTCTCTCGTTCGGCCGATGATCACGGCCGTCACTCCTTCCGCAATTGAGCCAGGCCATCAGATCGAGATTACCGGTGAACACTTCGGAATAACGGCTGGGGCTCGCGATCCTAACACGATGTTCGGAGTCAACGACGTGGTCATTGGCGGAGTCGTCGTCAGACCTCGCCGATGGAAAGATGAAAAGATCGAAGTCGAAGTGCCGGCCAACGCCAAATCCGGCGATGTCCTGGTGCGGTTGGCCTCGTCGGACCCGCTTCCGGACGGATCGTGTTGTGCGCCGGTCCGGTACGTACTCAGCAATACCATGCCGATCACCGTCGTTCCCACCGTACGGATGGATCCGCTCCAGGGCCCGACCGGCACGAAGGTGGTGTTGTTCGGTGAGGGGTTTGGCGTTTCCAGAGACGCCGCCGATGGTGTCCGCTTCGGCGGGCGTCCCGCTTCCGTGGCTCAATGGTCCGACAACACGATTGTCGTCCATGTGCCGTCCGACGCGGAAACCGGACCGGTGGTCCTCACGACTCGCGGGCAGGATCGAACCGTTGGCACGTTTACCGTTCAGGTTCCCAAGGCGACGGGAGTCTCTCCGGCCGGTGCCCCTATCGGAACATTACTCAGAATTAGCGGTGAGCATTTTGGGTCGTATTCTGAAAGCGGGTCCACGCCGTTCAATTTCATGGACTTCGATACAGGGGACAATCGTGTGGAAATCGGCGGGGTCCCGGCGGTGATCTACCGGTGGCACGATGATCGAATCGATGTGTGGGTTCCTTTCAGCGCGAAAAGCGGGCCTGTTGTGGTGACCAGAGGAAGTGCCAAACCCAAACCGGACGGAACCTGTTGCGAAGAGAAAGCGCTTGTGTCGACGGAAGCGGGAACCTTCACCGTCGTGACGCCGAAAATCGACTCGTATAGCCCTCATTCAGCGGGCCTCGATGAGGTGGTGACGATCCACGGAAGCGGATTTGGGAACTTTCTTAAAACCACCGAGGCCAGCAAGATGGGCATGACCAAGGACATCTACAAAAGGAATAGTCCGACTCTAGAAGAGAATGTATCACGGACGGAAGTCCTGTTCAGTAATGTCGCGGCGGTCGTGATTTCATGGACCGATACCGAGATCAAAGTTCGCGTTCCCCGTCGTCATCTCTTCGGGATCGGCAAGCCGGGTGAGTTCAATCCCGATCTTTCAACCGGCCCCCTCGTCGTACGCCGCGGCTCGTGGGACATTCTGCCCGATGGAACCTGCTGTACGCCGAAGAAATGGCTGACGATGGAAGCCGGCACCTTTACCATTGAAGCAAAGGGTTTCCCCGACCAAAGTTTTTTCCAGGTCAGACCGGAAGGCAGCACCAACGACTAGCCCGCATTATTCATGAGCGCTTCTACTGCAACTGCCGATACGCAGCTGCGGCAACTCGCATGCTGCCTTGCGGCATACCAGCGGGCGGGCTCGCCCCTCACGACTTCAACGTACTGTTGCAAGCACGCCTCGGTCTCTCGGGGCTCCGCACGCCCGTCTCGCTTGGCGTCTCGGCGGTTTCGTCACGAACCGTCATGAATAATGCGGGATAGCATGAATGGTTGGGGCCGAAAGTTTTCCGTAGTTGCGGGTCGCGTAAGTGCTGTCGTCTTTGCCTCAGTGATATCTATCCTGCCCGGGCATCCAGCGGGAGCCGGCGAATCTCCTCTTTCATTTACCGCACAAAAATCCGGAACCGAAGTCACGCTGATGAGTGTGCATTTTCGTAGTCTCAGCGTGGGTTGGGCCGTCGGATCCGGAGGAACCGTGCTCAAGACTCTCGATGGCGGCCAGAAATGGAAGAAGGTCTCGAGCGGGACCACAGCGCTATTAACGGGAATTCTATTTGTCGATGACAAACGAGGATGGCTGGTCGGCGCGAACGGCACGATCCGGCACAGTGTCAATGGTGGAGACACATGGGCGCCACAACCGATCGATACCCAGGTACCATTGTACGGCATCTCATTCATGTCTCCGACAGAGGGATGGGTGGTCGGCGGAAACGGGACGATCCTTCATACGACCGACGGGGGAGGCCATTGGATTGATCAGGCGAGTACGACGACCGCGGCCTTGTATGCGGTTCAGTTCGTCACGGAAAAGCGTGGAACGGCTGTGGGTGCTGTCGGCACGGTCCTCGCGACAGATGACGGAGGTGCGACATGGGTGGCGCAAGAAACGCAAGGCGCGGTCACCCTCTTCGATGTCTATTTCTCTGATCCTACGACAGGGTGGGTGGTCGGCAATGCTGGTGCGATGTTTCACACGACCGACGGAGGCGGCCGGTGGGTCGATCGAACGCTTCCCTGCGTGAGGAATTGCACAAAGCTGACGGATTTGCTGCGTGTCCGTTTCACTGATCCTCGGACCGGGTGGATCGTGGGCGAACGGGGCATGGTGTACCACACGGCGGATAGCGGCTTTACCTGGGTCGAACGGGAGAGTGTCGCAAAGGTTTCGCTCTTCGGACTTTCGTTCCCCGATGCGCTGCACGGTTGGGCAACCGGCGAGAAAGGCACCATCGTTCGCCTTTCGATCGGTCGGTAGGTCTCGTTCCTATCCTAATGCACCCAGTCTCGATTGGAGAATGCTGAGCGCGGCGAGTGCCGCCGTCTCTGCTCGGAGAATGCGTCCCCCTAGCGTGAGCGAGACGAATCCGAGGTCTTGAGCCAATCGCTGTTCCCCCGGTGTCCATCCCCCTTCCGGTCCAATCAGAAGAACGATCACGTGATGGGGCTCACGCGGAAGCGCGAGGGAAGCGAGAGAGCTGCCCTTGGACCGTTCCGACAGGATCCCTTTCATCGTTGCTCCTGACTGCCGATCGCAAAATCGCTCGAGCCCTGTCGGATCCAATACCGTCGGGATTGTCCATCGTTCCGATTGCTGTGCCGCCTCCAACACAATGCGACTCCATCTGGTCCGTTGACGTTCGACCCGTTCTGGGATTGGCTTTACGACGCTGTGATGAGTTTCGAGCGGAACAATCGTGTCAACACCGAGCTCAGTCGCTTTCTGCAACACCCAGTCCATCTTTTCACCCTTCAACAGGGCCTGGCCGAGCACGATCTGAGGGGTCGAGCGAGGCGGGGCCGTTTCCTGCTTGAGAACACGAGTATTGATTGCGCGAGGTGAAGTCTCCGTCACCTCCACGTGATATCTGCTGCCGTGATGATCCGTCAGTGTCAACGATTCACCCTGATGGAGTCGGAGACTCTCGCGCAAATGGTGCAGCAACGGACCGGATATGTGGATGGTCGGTAAAGTAATGGCCTCGGGCCCAATGAAGAACGTTGGCATGGCTGGCGGTGGCTGTCCGTGAGAGACGACGAAGGAAGACGACTATTCGAAGAACGTTTTCATATTGTCGAAGAACCCGTCCCCCTCGGCATCCATCGACATGCCGCTTTCTTTAGCAAACTCCGTGAGTAATTCCTTCTGGCGTGCGGTCATCTTCGTGGGGATCTGCACCTTGATGATGAACTGCTGATCGCCAGTGCTATGCCCTTTGAGACTGGGGACGCCGAGTCCTTTGAGGCGGAGAATCTTGTCGTGTTGTGTGCCGGGAGGAATCTTGATCACGGTATTGCCCTTGAGCGTAGGAACATCGACTTTGCCGCCCATCACAGCGGTCACAAAGTGGACGGGGACTTCGCAGACGATGTCGTGGCCTTTTCGCTGAAACACGGGATGCGGTTTGACGGTGATCGCGACGTAGAGGTCACCGGAAGGGCCATTGTTGACGCCGGATTCGCCTTCGTTTGCGAGACGTAGCCGCATGCCCGATTCGATTCCGGCCGGAATGTGAACTGCGATGGTGCGTTCGCGGTAGGTCTGTTGCCGCCCTTGGCAGGCAGAACAAGGCTCCGTCACGATCCGTCCAGATCCTTCGCATTGTCCACACGGACGGCTGATACTGAAGAAACCCTGCTGGAGACGGATCTGCCCCGCGCCTTTGCAACTCGGACAGGTTTTAATGGCGGCAGCGGATTTGGCGCCGCTTCCCCGGCATTCGCCACAGGTTTCCCACCGAGGAATTTTAAGCTTGGCTTCCTTGCCGTAGACGGATTCCTCGAAGGTGAGTTCGAGGTTGTATTGGAGGTCGTTGCCCCGTTCCGCCCGACTGCTGCTGCGATGTCCCCCAAAAAAGTCGTCGAAGATATCGTTGAAAACGTCTCCGAATCCGCTCCCACCGAAGCCGCTGGAACCCTCAAAACCGGCTCCTTGTTGGGCACCGGCATGTCCGAACATGTCATATCGCCGCCGCTTCTCTTGATCGCTGAGTGTTTCGTAAGCTTCGTTGATCTCTTTGAACTTTTCTTCGGCGCGCTTCTTCTGTTGATCGCCGGTATGCAGATCAGGATGATGCTCGCGGGCCAGCTTGCGGTAGGCTTTCTTCAGCTCGTCTTCGGACGCAGTCCGATCGACGCCAAGGGTTTCGTAGTAATCGCGTTTGCTCACTGCTGTCACGGTGCTCAATGAAACGTGCAGAAAGACCGAGTCCCGTTCATCAACGAAACTCGGTCTCACCGCCCGTATTGTAGCTTACTTCTTGTCTTTGTCTACTTCTTCGAACTCTGCGTCGACGACCTTTTCGTCGGTCTTCGTTTCGCCGGCCCCGTTGCTATCTGCTGAGGAGGTGCCGGCCCCCGACGTCGCAGAGGCTTTCTTATACATCTCCTCAGCGAGTTTATGGGAGGCCGTCATCAGGGTCTGTGTCGCGGACTCGATGGCGGCGGTATCGGTGCCTTCCATCGCTTTCTTGAGCGCTGCGACCGCTTCTTGAATCTTCGTTTTCTCCTCGGCGGGCACCTTATCGCCATGTTCAGTCAGGTTTTTCTCCGTCTGATAGATCAGGTTGTCCGCCTGATTCTTGGCCTCCGCCGCTTTCCGGCGCTTCTTGTCGTCTTCAGTGTGCGACTGGGCGTCTTTGACGAGCTTCTCGACTTCTTCCTTGCTTAATCCGCTGGACGCGGTGATCTTGATTGACTGTTCCTTTTGCGTCGCCATGTCTTTCGCCGATACGTGCACGATGCCGTTCGCATCGATGTCGAAGGTGACTTCGATCTGTGGCATGCCGCGAGGAGCTGGCGGAATACCGACGAGATCAAACTGACCGAGCAGTTTGTTGTCGTTCGCCATTTCCCGTTCGCCCTGGAAGACACGGATCGTGACGGCCGTTTGATTGTCCGCCGCTGTCGAAAAGATCTGGCTCTTCTTGGTCGGCACAGTAGTGTTGCGCTCGATCAGCTTCGTGAAGACGCCGCCGAGCGTTTCGATGCCCAGGGAGAGGGGAGTGACGTCGAGCAGGAGGACGTCCTTCACATCACCCTTGAGCACGCCACCTTGGATCGCAGCCCCGATCGCCACCACTTCGTCCGGATTCACACCACGATGTGGCTCTTTGGAGAAAAACTCCTTTACGACTTGGATGACCTTTGGCATGCGGGTCATGCCGCCGACCAGCACTACTTCATTGATGTCACGGCCTGAGACCCCGGCGTCCCCCAAGGCCTTCCTGCAGGGCTCGACAGTGCGTTGGATCAAATCGTCAACCAACTGTTCCAGTTTGGCACGGGTGAGTTTCGTGACCATATGTTTCGGACCGCTGGCATCAGCCGTAATGAACGGAAGGTTGATCTCTGTTTCCTGCGAAGAGGACAACTCAATCTTGGCCCGTTCGGCTGATTCCTTCAGACGCTGGAGAGCCATTCGATCTTTACGGAGATCGATACCTTGATCCTTCCTGAATTCGTCGACCAACCAGTCCATGACGCGTAGGTCGAAGTCGTCACCGCCGAGATAGGTATCACCGTTTGTCGACTTCACCTCAAACACGCCTTCGCCGATTTCCAGGACCGAGATGTCGAATGTCCCGCCCCCCAGATCGTAGACGGAGATCCGCTCGTCCTTTTTCTTGTCGAGGCCGTAAGCCAAGGAAGCGGCGGTGGGCTCGTTGATGATCCGCAGGACGTTGAGACCGGCGATTTGACCCGCGTCTTTAGTCGCTTGGCGCTGGCTGTCGTCAAAATAGGCTGGAACGGTGACGACCGCTTCCGTGACTTTTTCGCCAAGATAATCCTCCGCCGTCTGCCGCATCTTCTGCAGAATCATCGCGGAGATCTCAGGCGGACTGTATCGTTTGCCACGTAACTCAACGTGCGCATCGCCATTGTCGGCTTCGACCACTTTATAGGGCAGACGTTTGATAGCTTCCTGTACCTCGCGGCTCTTGAACTTGCGACCCATCAGACGTTTGACGGAAAAGATGGTGTTTTCCGGATTGGTGATAGCCTGCCGCTTCGCGATTTGACCGACCAGACGTTCTCCTTTGTCCGTAATCGCGACAACGGACGGTGTCGTCCGGCTTCCTTCCGCATTTGCAATGACGACAGGATCTCCTCCGCTCATAATGGCGACGCAGGAGTTGGTCGTTCCCAGGTCGATGCCGATTACTTTCCCCATGTGTATGCTCCTTCCTCCATGCGATCAATTGCTCAAACTGTGACCTTCCGTACTCGTCGTCGTAGTCTCACCGTTCGTCGAATCCTGTCCCGTTCCCGTCGACACGCTGACCATGGCGGCCCGCAAGATGCGGTCATGGAGCCGGTAACCACGCTGGAACTCTTCCACCACATGGTTCTCGGCAATCTGAAGGGATGCCACTGACGTGACCGCGTGGTGCGCGGCGGGATCAAAAGGTTGACCAACGGTGGCAACAGGCTGAACCCCGAATTTCGTCAAGACTCCCATCAACTGTTTGAGGGTCAGGTCCACCCCCTGGACGAGACTTTCGCTCGTTCCGTTTTCCTTGGCGGCCTTCACAGCCCGCTCGAGATTGTCGACAACGAGTAAGAGCTCCTTGAGAATCTGTTCGTTGCTATATCGAATATGCTCACGCTGGTCCCGCTGGGCCAGTCGCTTGTAATTCTCGAACTCAGCAGCCAGACGGAGATACCGGTCATTCAGTCCCTGGCATTCCTCGGTTTTGGCAGTCAGAGCTTGCTGAAGTTCTGCCGCCTGAGTCGTCTCCTCGGCGCTGGCAGAGGCTGTCTCAGAAGGTCGGACTTCTAAGTTCTCGATTGTATTGATGTTCTTCTTTTCTTTTGACACGAAATGAACCCGTTGGACAGGCAGATAGCCACCTGACTCGGTATGTCAACAGGGCCTAGAAAAATTAATTACTTATGCACGGAAGGAAGGAGCTTAGGTCCATAAGGTCGGACCTGGTTCGCCGGTCGTTCGGCGGTATAGCAATTCGAGTCCCTCGAGGGTCAAAAGCGGCTCAATTTTTTGGATAGTTGTTGTCTCAGCAGCGAGGATTGAACTGAGGCCCCCCGTTGCAATGACAAGAGCGGACCCTCCTAGTTCTTGCTCCATTCGGCGAACCAATGAGTCGACCAAACCGGCATATCCGAATAACAGCCCGGACTGGATACTGCTCGCGGTATCGGTGCCGATAACGGTTTTGGGGCGAACGAATTCAACTTTGGCCAGCTTAGCGGCTCTGGTGAATAGGGCTTCCGCTGATATACCCAGACCCGGAGCGATGACTCCCCCGAGGTACTGGCCGTCTTTCGTGACGGCGCAAAACGTCGTGGCGGTGCCGAAATCGACGATGATGAGGTCGCGGCGGTATTTGTGGTACGCCGCAGCCGCATTCACTAATCGATCACTCCCAATCTCCTTGGGGTTGGCATAGGTCAACGTCAGTCCTGTATCTGTTTCAGATGTCACGAGGAGGGCATGTCGGCCAAAGGATCCTTCTACCATTTCCTCGAAAGTGGGTGTGAGAACAGGAACGACGCTAGAAATGATCGCTCCGGAGACACGTTGAGGGAGAATTCCCGCTGCGGCGAGGAGATTGGAGAAGAGAATACCATACTCATCCGCTGTTCGCTTCGTATCTGTCGCCAAGCGCCAGTGAGCGAGGAGGGTGCGGTTGTCGTAGATGCCCCAGACGATGTTCGTGTTCCCGATATCAACGACCAGCAACATGTTCGTATTGTACTGGGCAGAAAAGGAAATCGCTAGGATCTGAGGTGAATGATGTCTGCGGCACGGAGCTCGACGGTTCTGTTCGGCCCGCTTCCTGGGACGGTTGAAACTAGGAGCGAGCCATCTTGGCTGATCGATTCGGCGCATCCGGTGAGTTCCGAGCCGTCTGCCAGACTCGCTTGTACCTTCCGTCCAAGGGTTGAACAACGCCGTTGGTATGCGAGCGCCAGTTGTTGTGGTCCGTGTTCGGTGAGCTCCTCGACGCAGTGCTCCAGCTCGAGTAATAGTTGTGCGATGAGCCTATTCCGATCGACAACAGCATGAGTCTGGTTCCACAGGGAGGTCGCTGATGCGCGGAGCTCTTCGGGAAAATCCTCAGGCTTCGTGTTCACATTGATGCCGATCCCAACGATTTGAAACGGGCCCGATGGTGAAGCTTGGACATTCTCGCAGAGGATTCCACCGACTTTTCGATCGGATAGTAGAAGATCATTGGGCCACTTAAGAGAGATCGATGCCGACGTCACGGACTCGATTGCCTCAGCGGCGGCGAGAGCGGTGATCAATGGAAGCCATGAGAGCCAGTCCGACAAACGATTGGAAGGAAGCGAGGCTCTTAACACCAGAGAACAATAGACGTTGGTGACGCCCGGCGAAAACCAGGTTCGCCCCAGACGACCTCGACCGGCTGTTTGGCGGTCGGCGATGACCACCGTCCCATGCTCAACACCGGATTCGCCCAGCGTAGTCGCTTCAAGATTTGTCGAGGGGAGTTGTTCGAACAATTCGATCCGGCGGCCTAAGATCTGGGTCGCCAGGGTGCTACGGATCGAATCCACACTAATGGCGTGAGGGATCTGCATGGATTAGTGCCGTTTTCGTGGCCTGTGTGGAAGCGGCTCGAGTTCGAGACTGAGGGTGGCGGCCGGCGCGGAATGAGTCAAGGCGCCGATGGAGATAAAGTCAGGCCCGGCCGCGGCCATCTCCTGCACATTGTCCAGGGTGATGCCCCCGGAAACTTCGACTAGTGCGCGTTCCTTGATGAGGGTCACGGCCTGACGAACCATTCGCGGGGTCATGTTGTCGAGCAGAATCACATCCGCCTTCCCTGCCAGGGCCTGGCGGACGTCTGCGAGAGATTCAACCTCCACGATGACCGTGAGCGTATCCAACGCTTTCTTGCGGGCGCGACGACAGGCTTCGCGCACACCTTGCTTCTGTGCCTTCAGGAGGGAGAGATGGTTGTCTTTAATCAAAATACCGTCTCCCAACGACCGGCGGTGGTTCTGTCCACCGCCGAGTGTGACCGCCCACTTTTCAAGGGCCCGCAAGCCGGGAAGGGTTTTTCGCGTGTCGAGGATGGTGACGGGATAGTCCTTCACTGCGTCACGAAACTTCCTGGTCAATGTGGCGATGCCGGAGAGATGCTGGAGAAAATTGAGGGCGACTCGCTCAGCCATGAGGATGGATCGGCCATCTCCTTCGACCCCCATCAACGACTGACCCGAAAGTAGCAGATCACCTTCCTTGCACAAGGGTGTGACGCTCAGCGAGGGGTCAACGGCGAGGAAAGTCTGAACGGCGGCGGTTAAGCCTGCGGAGACCAAGTCCTGCTGTGCGGTAATCGTGGCGCGTCCTGGCGTTCTATGAGGGAAAAGCGTGCTGGTGGTGACGTCTCCCAAGGCGAGATCCTCCTCAAGCGCGATACGAACGGCGCGCCTGATCTCGGCGGCAGGAAACTGTCGCATGCGCTAGGCTCCTAACATGGCCCGCAGTTGTTGTTCGCTGCTCGCGAGCATAGCCTGATCGTGTTGGAGGCTTCGCGCACGTTCCTGATGGTCCGTGATGACCTCCGGCGGAGCCTTGGAGACAAAGTCGCTGTTACGAAGCTTGCTCTCGAGACGCTCGATTTCCTTGGCCTGCTCGGACTTCTGCTTGACGATCCGTTCCAGCGCTTTTTTTAGGTCGACATCGCCAGTTACACCAACTCCAACGGACAGGTTTTTGGCCACGAGACGGAGCAGTCGGGAGGTCGGCCACTGTGTGGTTGGAGCAAAGTCGGCTGTCCCGCGACCAAGGTGACTGAGATAACTGCTGAGTTGGTTCAGCTGCTGTCGCCGTTTGGGTTCATCTTGTGACACAGAGAACTGAATCTGCTGTCCGGGTGGATAATTCAAGAGAACACGGGCCGTGCGAACCAGCCCGACGGTTTGTTCAAGAAGAGCGAACACGTCTTCTGCTTCTGAATCCCTGTAAGCTGCGTCTGCCGCTGGATATGGCCGCACCACAATACTCCCCCCTTCATGCGGCAGGTGCTGCCAAATGTCTTCGGTGAGAAAGGGCATAAAGGGATGAAGCAACCGCAGGGTGGTTTCGAGGGTTTCGATCAGTGTATGTCTGGTGCTTGCGCTATCCTGATGAGTAGAATCCTGAAGGACGGGTTTGATCAACTCCAAGTACCAGTCACAGTATTCATGCCAGATAAAATGGTATAGAGCGTTGGCGGCACGGTCAAAACGATAGGCTTCCAGCTCATTTGTCACAGTGGCAATGGTGTGGTGGAGACGACTTAGAATCCAGCGGTCCGGGAATGCGCGTTCGGCCCGCGGCAACGAGGTGCGCGGACCATCGAGATACATCAAGCTGAACCGGGCGGCATTCCAGATCTTGTTGGCGAAATTTCGGTAGCCTTCGATTCGCTCCTCGGCGAGCTTGATGTCACGTCCCGGGGAAGCCATCGAGGCCAGGGTAAATCGCAGCGCGTCAGTGCCGAATTCCTCCATGACGTGGAGCGGATCGATCACGTTGCCTTTGGACTTGCTCATCTTTTGGCCTTCCGCATCCCGCACGAGGGCGTGGATATAAACATCTCGGAAGGGTACCTCGCCCATAAACCTCAGCCCGAGCATGATCATACGGGCGACCCAAAAGAAGAGAATGTCCAGTCCGGTCACGAGCGTTGAAGTTGGGTAGTAGGTTTTGAGTTCTGGTGTCTGCTCCGGCCAGCCTAATGTGGAGAAAGGCCAAAGACCGGATGAGAACCAGGTGTCGAGCACGTCCGGATCAAGGATGAAGTCAGTCTTCCCGCAGGTCGGACAGGAGAGAGGCGCAACCTTTCCGACAATGGCTTTAGCTCCCTGTAGAATAGTGAAGCGCGGGCAGGAAGGCATCGAACTTTTCTTTTCGACGATCAAGTGTCCATTGCATGTGCGACAGTACCAGGCGGGAATCTGGTGTCCCCACCAAATCTGGCGCGAGATGCACCAGTCTTTAATTTCCCTCATCCAACCGAGATAATTATTTACCCATCCTTCTGGAATAATCCTGATCCGTCCGTCCTCCACCGCCTTTATGGCCGGCTCGGCCAGGGGTTTGATCTTTACAAACCACTGAGGCGACAGGTACGGCTCCACGACGGTTTTGCAACGGTAACACTTTCCGATCGACATCTTATGATCGTCGACTTTTGTGAGGAGGCCGCGATCTTTCAGGAACTGCTCGATCCTCGGACGAGCCTTGATGACCGGGGTCGTGGCAACGGCGTCAATGACGGCCGGTTCCACGCCAGCGGCGTGCAGACCGGTTCGATCAAGCAGCGCTTGATGATCCAAGATGGGTAGTCGTGGCAGGTGATGCCGTTCGCCTGCTTCAAAGTCGTTGAAGTCATGCGCCGGTGTGATCTTCACCGCGCCGGTGCCGAACTCTAGGTCTACTAAGATCGAATCACCTACGATTGGAATCTCGCGTGTTGTAAGCGGCAGACGGACTTTTTTGCCGATGAGGTGGCGATAACGTGGATCTTCAGGGTGCACCGCCACGGCGGTATCGCCCAGCATTGTTTCAGGACGGGTTGTGGCAACAGTCAAAAACGTAGCCGGATCGTCTGCGAGTGGATACCGAATATGGTACAGCTTCCCCTTGACCTCCTCATGCTCGACTTCGATGTCGGACAGCGCGGTCAGGCAGCGGGGGCACCAGTTGATCAGCCGTTCACCCCGATAAATGAGGCCGTCCTCGTAGAGCCGGACGAAGACTTCGAGGACCGCTTTCGACAAGCCCCCATCCATGGTGAAGCGGAGCCGAGCCCAATCGCAGGAGGCCCCTAACCGCTTGAGCTGCTGGATAATGGTGCCGCCAGATTGAGCTTTCCATGCCCACACCCGTTCGACAAATTTCTCCCTGCCGAGCTGTTCACGCGACGTCCCTTCCGCAGCGAGTTGCCGCTCGACGACGTTCTGGGTGGCGATGCCGGCGTGGTCCATCCCTGGCATCCACAAGACGTTCCGTCCTTGCATGCGACGCCAGCGGATCAGAATGTCCTGGATCGAGTTGTTGAGCGCATGACCGACGTGCAAAGAGCCGGTAACGTTTGGGGGCGGGATGACGATGCAGTACGGCTGGCCCGGGTGGGTGACCGACGCGTGAAAATACCCGTGTTGTTCCCAAAGCTGATACCAGCGTGTTTCAACCGATTTCGGATCGTAGGTCTTGTCGAGCTGCGGGGTTGCCATGGTCCGCCAACGAGGGTTGGGCGGCGCGCATCTTAACATGGAGGGTGCAGGCTCACAAGCGAACGGCGGCGCGGCTTGTGGGCCCTTGTAGCTTGTGTTATACAAGCGTGCGCATGGTTGGGAAGGCGCGGATTATCTTATTCACACCAGGATGGAGCAAGTATGGCGACGGGACGGCTCAAAGATAAAAAAACGCGAAAAAAGCACCGGAAGAATATCAAGCGCATGAAGGCGCTGGCGAAGGCTCGTCGGAGCAAGAAGGGAAAGAAAGGGTAAATCCTCTCAACGGTCGTTCCCTACTCAAGGGCGGTGAGACGTTTGAGCTCGGCTTTGATCTGTTCCTCGGCGATGCCTGGGACAAGCCGCTGAACAGCCTGTTCGACTTGCTCTTTAACTGCTGCCCGCACGATCTCATCGGCGATCTGTGTGGCCTGTTTGACCGCGGCCTGCTGAATCTCATCCCGCACCAGCACGTCGATCGATCCAATTTGATCATGGACGACATCGGGTAGTGTTTTCTTGACCGTCTCTGCCTGTTCCCGCGCGAGTCCATCGATGCTGTCTTTTACGAGCGGGGTTGCGATCTCAAAGATGCTGTGTCGGATGATCGGTTCCAGGACCGGCATTTCGCGGGACAATACGTTGGACAGCTCCTTGCCCAGGAGCGGTTCGATCATATGCGCCAGCCGTTCTTGCGAAAGGGTGGCACCCAACTGGGTTTGCACTTCATCTTGGACCGCTTTGGCTACTTGCGAGGCAAGTTCTTTCCCGATGACGTGCGGGAGCATGGTTGAGATTTTTTCTTCGGTGCGTTCCGTCATTGTCTCTAAGAGTTGGCCGAACAGGCCCTTCATGGCGTCCTCGGGTTCGCCCGTCGCTTTCGGAGCGGTTGAACCAGCTGGTTTTGATGGAGGCGGGGGGGGCGATTTTTTTAAAATCTTCGGCGGAGGTATCTGGGCAGCCGCAATCTGGCCCGTATCCTCTTCAGACAGTTCGGTCTCATCTTCCTGATCAACCAGCGAGGGATCTTCGTCCGAATCAGTGGAACTCGATGCCGGAGGCCAGGAACGGCGTTTCTTCGATCCGTTGGATCCGAGATCTTTAATGACTTCCAACAGGTTGTCAGACTGAAACGGCTTCTTGAGGAACGCTTTAACCCCTAACGAGCGGAGATGCTTTTCGTCTAGACGATCGGACGGGCTGATCAAGGAGACAATATACGTGTCAGCTAGGTTGTCGATCCTTTGGACTTCCTTGCAGAAGCCGGAAAACGTCATGTTGTCTAAGTGGTAGTCGACAATGATCAGATGGGGGCTCCTCTTGCGGGCTGCCTCTAACGCGGTGGGTCCGTCCTGAAAGCCGACGACCTCGAAGCCTTCAGGAGTTGAGATCTGTTCGACCATCCGGCGAACAGCCGGACTGCTGTCGATCACAAAAATGGTTGAAGGCACCTAACCCTCCAATTTTATTGAACTAAGTCGAAGCTAACAGCGAGGGTATTCTTTGTCAAGAAAACCACTAATTCATGTCGGCTTTGACGTCGTTCGTTTGGGGTGACTAGAATCCGTCCGACTCGGGGACCTCCGATCCATGAAGACACCAATCCAGCTCATCCTGTTCGATGCGGCTGAAACCCTTTTCCACGTCAATGGGTCGGTCGCGGAGATTTATCTCCGTTATGCGGTCAAGCAGGGGTTTCAGCAAAAACCAGACTCGCTCGAAGCCATTACGCAATCGTTCAAACGGGCCTTTCGGGAAGCGCCTCCGCCAGCCTTTGTCGAGATGGTTCCTGCGAAACTCAAACAATGTGAGCGGCTCTGGTGGTTTGATATCGTCCACAGTGTCTTTTATCGGGTCGGGATGTTCGAACGGTTTGATGAGTTCTTTGAAGAGGTGTTCCGGGTTTTCGAAGATGCCCGTTCCTGGGTGTTGTACCCGGAAACAGAACGAGTCCTCGCGCAGCTTCGTGATCAGGGGTTCGAACTCGGGATCGTGTCCAATTTTGACTCGCGTCTTTTTACGATCCTTCGGGGATTAGGTATTGAGTCGTACTTCAATTCGGTGACGATCTCCAGCTTGGCGCAAGCGGCCAAGCCAGCAGCGAGAATCTTCGAACTTGCGGTGGAAAAACATGCCATGGATCCTGAGGAGGCGGTCCATATCGGAGACAGTTTGCGAGACGATGTCGAAGGAGCGCAGAAGGCTGGGCTTACCGGTATCCTGTTGGATCGCAAACGGGTTGTGCGGGATAGCAGCGTACTGGTCATTCATGCGCTCGATGAATTGCTCTCTCTCGTAACCCGTTCACAGTAGTTGAGGTACGAGGTCCTTCGCTCTTCCCCGAAGCGTCAGATCGACCATGTCCGACTGAGGAGTCTCATCGAGATTGATTTCAATGACCGTCGCGCCGGCCTGTTTGGCGACTGAAGCGAAGCCTGCGGCGGGATAAACCACGCCGGAAGTGCCGATAACCAACAACAAGTCACACGTTTGGAGCACCTCGCTGCAACGACGGAGATCTGTGGGATCGAGCGGTTCACCGAACCAGACGATGTGCGGGCGTACGAGTACCCCACAGACATCACATGCCGGAAGGATTGGGATCGGGACGCGATGATCCTCGGTCACGACGCCGCACGCAGTGCAGCGGACCATCCAAATGTTGCCGTGAATCTCTGATAGTCGACGTGAACCGGCGGCGCGATGCAGCCCGTCGACATTCTGGGTGATTAACCACATTCGATGGTTCACGCGCCGCTCGAGTTCGGCAAGCGCGACGTGCGCAGGATTCGGCGATGTGGTCGCGATCAGTTCTCGCCGCCAGTTGTACCATTCCCATACGAGGCGCGGATCACGTTCAAACGCTTCCGGCGTCGCGAGATCCTCCGCCCGAAAATTCCGCCACAAGCCGTCCGCACCACGAAAAGTCGGCACACCACTGTCGGCAGAGATTCCCGCCCCGGTCAGGATCGTGATCGACTGAGCCGAAGCCAGGTGCGCCTGGGCGAGGCGAATTTGATCGTCGAGTAACATCGGAAGTGGAGTGCATTGTACACGACTTCAGTCCAACAAGGGCGCGTGGTATAGTTACGCTCCAGTTATCTCTGGAAGACCTCTATGCAACACATTTTGATGGTTGGGGCCGGCTCTGTAGGCGGATTCTTCGGCGCGCACCTTGCGAAGAGTAATCCTGACGTCTCGTTCTTACTGCGACCCACAACGTTAGCAGCGGTGAAGCGAAACGGCCTAACAATCCGCAGCGCGAGTGGGTCATTTACCGTACGCCCGCGTGTTGCGTCCGATCCGCGAGAACTGCCGACCCCTGATCTGGTAATCCTTTCCGTCAAGGCCTATGACATCGAGGAGGTGATGACCCAACTCGATCCGGTCATGGATGAACACACGGTCGTCCTCACTTTGCAAAATGGCGTGGACACGGAGGATCGTCTGATCGCACGACTGAGACGCGATTGTGTCGTCGGCGGAGTGGCGTTCATCTATTCTAAAATTGCGGCGCCGGGCGTCATCGATCACTACAAGAAAGGTTCTGTGGCGATTGGAGAAATGATGGGGCATACGAGCCCCCGTGTATTGTCCATTGTGGAGCTTTTCAAACAGGCGGGCATTCCATGTCAACTCACGGATGATGTGCGTCGCAGCAAGTGGGAAAAGATGTGTTGGAACTGCGTGTTCAATCCCCTTACCGTCATCATCGACGATAAAGTGGCCAAGGCGCTCGACCATCCGGAGATGCTGCGCGTCATCCCTCAGATTGTCGAAGAAGTAGCGGCAGTGGCGGCAGCCGTAAAAGTTCCGTTGGCGTCCGATATGGCTGGGAAAGTCCTTCGCTGGACACAAGAGATTCGAGACATTCATACGTCGATGTTCGATGATTGGAAGGCTGGACGACCCACGGAGATCGACTATCTCAACGGGTACGTGGCAAAACTCGGGCGTGAACTGGGGATTCCGACACCGCTCAATGACGCGTTGACGGCGATGGTCAAGACGATTACTGAACGTGACCGGACTGGACCTGGCGTGCTGCGGATTGAGGGGGCGGTGGTGCAGCCCGTGACGTTTGATCATGCATCGATCTCAAAGCTTCCCACACAGCATCACGTGGATGTGTCGACCGTCATGCCGAACATGCGAGGGAAGGGGGTTAGGCTCAAGGGCTTGCTCGATGTACCGGCGCTCGCGGTCCAAGCCGACCACGTGACGTTTCACTCCGGAGACGGAAAGTATGCAGCCAGTCTCACGCTGCAACAGGCCAATGAATTTGGCATCCTGCTCTATGAACTCGATGGGCAATCCCTGCCGCCAGAAAAGGGTGGCCCGTTTCGCTTGATTACTCCAGGTCTCGGCGATCTTTGCGCAAATGTAAAGGGTGTAGTGCGGGTTGAAGTCACCAAAGGCGTAGGAGCGGATACGAGACCATCACTCAAAAACTGCTAGCGCCTTTCTTGCTCCCCTGCCCGATCACTTGAATCGTCCTCCAACGTTCCGATCGGTAGCGCCACAAGAGTAATCCCATCCGTACGGTCCAATCCGCTATCATGGCGCTCCAGACGACTAGTATATCCAGCTTCAGAACAAATCCGGTGACGACGGCCCACGGTACCCGGATACCCCACATCCCGATGGTGGTTGCCCACATGATAAAAGGAGTGTCGCCGGCTCCTCTGAGGGAGCCAGCTAGGACCATCGTCAGCGCAAGCGGGATTTGCAGGAGCGCGACAATACGCAGGAAGGTCGTGCCAAGCTCGATGACGGATGCATCGCTCGTAAACGTGCGAAGCAGGACGTAAGGGAAGAAGAAAAAGACCATCCCCATTGTTGCCATCGCACCAGCCGCCAGCCGGTTGGCCTCCCAGTTCTCCATCTTTGCGCGCACATACTTTCCTGCGCCGATGCTCTGCCCCACCATGGTGGCGGCGGCGATGGCGAATCCATATCCGGGAAGAAAGGACAAGGACTCGATCGACAAGCCGACCTGATGTGCAGCATAGGTAACCGTGCCGTAGAGAAGGACGATTTTCGTGTAGACCATGACGCCGGCTTGCTGGAAGATACGTTCGCCTGACACCGATGCGCCGATCCGCCAGGTTGCGTGGAGGAGATCCCGGCGAACGGTGGAGGGGATACGAAACAGACGGCGGCAAGCCCACAGCAAATATAGGAACCCGGTGCCTTCCGCAGCTCCCACGGCCACCGCCGCCCCCGTTATGCCCCACGCAGGAAAGCCCCAGAGGCCATAGATCAGTGGATAGGCCAGAGCAAGATGGAGAAGATTGACGACGATCAATGCAAACATCGGTGTTCGGGTGTCGCCGGTGCCTTGAAGGATCGAGGTGAGCGTATGAAGCAAGACGGTAAAGGGAATGACGAGAAAAATGAGGTCGGAGTAGGGCTCGGCTTGGTTGATGAGATCGGTATCCGCTCCCAACAAGACCATGGCCTCACGATTGAACGCAATGCCGGCTGCCATGAGGACCAATGAAACGACAAGACCAAAAATCAACAGATGTGTCGCGGCATCTTCACCGTCGCGGGTACGTCGAGCGCCCCAGAGTTGTGCGATGAGAACATTGGCTCCCACTGAAAGGCCCGAGAGTAGCGTCGCAGCGATAAATGCCAGTAGTTGTCCCAACCCTACGGCGGCGATCGAGGTGGCCCCCAGTCCTCCGACAAGGAAGACAGCAACAATGCCCTCGGCTCGCTGCAGCAAACTGCTGACCGTGACAGGCAGAGCCAATGTGAGCACAGATTTTCGGATCCGAGGAAGTGGTCCCACAGGGCCTATCCTAGCAGAAGCGAGACCCTGCCTTGGTAGACAAATGGGGTAAGTGTTCGATAGGGTCTGTTCTATGATGACGGAACCGGGCGCATCTTCTTCTGCTACGATTGCCCCCCGTTTGTCCAAGTCGAAATTCCTGGCCGGATTGCAGTGTCTGAAACGTGTGTATCTCGAAGTGCATCATCCTCAGTTGGCCAGTGCACCGGATGCGTCAACACAGGCGATGCTCGACATGGGAACCGAGATCGGCGAACGTGCCAGAAGTCTGTTTCCCGGGGGCATGCTCATCGGGGAAACCCATCGTCAGCGGGAGGCGGCGCTCGCCCATACTGCCTCAGCCGTCAACAATCTCTCGGTCCCGGTGATTTTTGAAGGAGCCTTCGAGTACGACAGCGTCCTGGTTCGCGTAGATATCCTTCAGCGCGTCGAGGGTGATATGGCAGGACAGAGTGCCTGGCGCTTAATCGAAGTGAAGTCCTCGTCTCGTGTCAAAGACGTTCATCTCGATGACCTGGCGATTCAACGATATGTCTTGCAGGGTGCGGGCCTGCATGTGGCGACCACGTGCCTCATGCATATCAATACGCAGTATCTGTACGACGGTGGCGAGATCGATCTTCAAGGGCTCTTTACCATCGAGGACGTCTCAGAGTTAGTTGCGGGACGAGGACTCCAGGTCCTGGACAGACTTGCGGCCATGAAAACCGCCGTGATGCAATCGGTCGTTCCGTCGATCGAGCCGGACCGCCATTGCCATAGTCCCTACGAGTGTCCGTTTTGGGCTCATTGCACCGCAGACAAGCCGTCTCGATGGGTGTATTACCTGCCGGGATCGAAACAAGCTGTCAGTCAATTGATGGAGCAGGGCATCTCAACGATCGACGAGATTCCAGAGAACGCGAAGCTCACGCCGGTACAGCGACGAATGAAAGACAACGTGGAGTGGGTATCTCGCAAGCTTGGGACGGTGCTTGAGTCAGTCCGTTATCCGGTTCACCATCTGGACTTTGAAACAGTGATGTTAGCGATTCCACGGTTTCCGTCCACGAGACCGTATCAAGCCCTTCCGGTGCAATGGTCGAATCACATCGAACTGGAATCCGGAGAACTTCGTCATGAAGAATTCCTGCACGGAGAAGCGAGTGATCCCCGTGCCAGGTTGGCGGAAGCATTGATCGAGTCACTCGGAGAGCAGGGACACATTTGCGTGTATTCACCGTATGAACGATCGGTCCTCGAGCAACTGACTGAGGTCTTGCCGCAGTGGCGATCGGAGTTGAAGCAGATCATCGGGAGAATCTGGGATTTGTACGAGGTGATCAAAGAGTATTACTACCATCCCGGATTTCTCGGTCGCTATTCAATCAAAGACGTGCTGCCTGCGGTGGTACCCTCGCTCGGTTATGATGACCTCATCATCAAAGAGGGAGGGCAGGCAGCCAGTGAGTACTACCGGATGGTCTTCCTGGAATCCGATTGGATCGAGCGAGCGAAGATCCAGGAGGCTCTCCTCCAATACTGTAAACGCGATACGCTCGCTATGGTGGAATTGAGGAGAGCGTTAAAGGAGAAAGCGAGGATCACGTGAGGTATTTTTCCCGTCGCCACCACATGTGAGGCTCTGCGTCAAGCAAGCTCTGTCTGGCGGAGAGGGTGGGATTTGAACCCACGGTCCCCTTACGAGGACACTCGCTTTCGAGGCGAGCCCATTCGGCCGCTCTGGCACCTCTCCGGAGTAACAGTGCATCGCGCTCTCTGAATCGTGAGCAGGTAGGAAGACAAAAGCATCACGACTTGAAACGGAGCTTACCGTGAGAGTGGTGTTTTTGCAATGCCCCGACGGAAGGAAACCAGGGCACTCCTCCTGCATCGGCTACGATTTGTAGGTCAAAGATGCTGACTTTTCGACCGCTTGAAAAGCCCCCGTGGCCCACCGATAAAGCTAATGTAGATGAGAGTGCTATTCATATCTGGGGTGTCTCACTGGAGGCGGAGGCGGACACAATTGAGCAATGCTGGCATTGTCTTTCACCAGAGGAATCGATGCGCGCGGCTCGCATCACGTCGGAACAACAGCGACGTCACTTCGTAGCGGCACATGGCGCCTTACGGATGGTGCTGAGTCGCTATTGTGACTGCGGGCCAGAGGATCTGTCTTTCCAGAAAATGGCTTCCGGGAAACCCATGCTACAGGGAACCGATGAAAGGACAAACATGATCCGGTTCAATCTCAGCCACTCCCACGGACGAGCGTTAATTGCGGTCTCGAAGGAGCGCGAAGTGGGTGTCGACTTGGAAAAAGTTCTGATTGACCGCGATGTCACCGCTCTCGCAGCGCGATTCTTTGCGCCTCAAGAGCAGGTAGCCATCGGACGTGCTGCGCCGACGGCAAAACACGTAACCTTTTCTCGTATCTGGGTTGCCAAGGAGGCGGTCTTGAAAGCGCGCGGGAGTGGCCTCACATTTCCCCTCGATCGTCATCGCATTGAATTGTCCTGTGGGGGAACGACAGGCCATCTCGTCAGCGAAGGGAATCCGCCGGAGAACACTCCGCTAGCCATTCAATTTCTCTCGCTGGAAGCGGGTTGGGTTGGAGCAGTGGCCGCAGAGGGCAGTGGATGGAAAGTGACGCTCTGCACGTAAGACTCACTGCGGTTACGTCGAAGGATCGCTTGTCTGAACCGATTCGGTTCGAAGTCGTCGGAAGAATTCTTGCAAGAGAGATTGGCATTCTTCCTCGAGCACTCCGCTCGTGATCAAAACCTGATGATTGAGCGGGGAATCTGTCGCCAGATCAAAGACTGAACCGCACGCGCCGGCCTTCGGATCACGTGCACCAAACACGAGCCGCGGAATTCTGGCAAGAATAATTGCGCCGATGCACATGGCGCAAGGCTCAACCGTGACGTACAAAGTCGTATCAGTCAGCCGCCATGAGCCGAGTGCGGACGCAGCAGTCCGGATCGCCACGACTTCCGCGTGAGCTGTCGGGTCCTGCCAGATTTCACGGTAATTGTGTGACATCGAAAGAATCTCACCCTCACGAACAATGACAGCTCCAATCGGGATTTCCCCCAAGGATGGAGCCTTGGCGGCTTCCTCCAGAGCGATTTTCATCCAGTGCGTGTCTTGTGCTGAATACGTGGCCATCAGGGAACGGGCGAGCGATGCGATAATACCAGATTGCCGGAGCGTCATCTTAGCACGGCTGTTTCAACCGGGAGAAGTCTGAGGCTACTGATGGCGTGATGCAGGGACAGTGCTGGGGCTGCTGGACGATTGCTGTTTGGAGAAGCTGGTGACGAGGTAGTCCGTATCAATAGATGCATTTTTTCCGATCCGCCATCGCCCTCAAAGAGCGGTTCATTTCTCACTCATTTTCAGCTATTCTTGATCGACGTTAGTGACCGATGCCCTCTGTATGGATTGAGACATTTGTTGTGAAATCTAACCTCGTCACAGACACGCGCAGCCTCCTCATGGACCGAGCAGTTGCCTCGTTAGGAGATCGGCGCTTCGGAATATTGCTCGTCATTGCCCTGACAATGTTCGGTTGGTTCGAGTCGAGTGGATGCACGTCCGCTCCCAAAGAACTGCCTATGCCTTCTCCTACACAGAAAGCGCTAATCGGTAAGAGCAGACAAGAACTCATGGCTTGTGCCGCAGTCCAACCTCAAGAGAGTCTAGTAGGCGATCTGACGGTGCTGAGATACTACAAAGAAGCTTCTATCCTGGAAGAATCGTTTGTCGCATCGAAAAGCAGCGTCGCACGTATTCACCACGGCTATTGGGCCACCCTCGGACTCAAAAATGATCACGTCGAAGGTGTTCAGTACGACTCGGTACCCTCTTCTTACAAGGACGACGACCATTGCGACGAAATCTTTGAGAATTGCTTAGGGAAGTGAGTGTGAGCCCACCAAGACACTCCCGCCAAACTGATAGCCCGTGAGGTTCGGAGCATTGACTACCTGGAGACAATTTTCT
>Ga0187779_10000200_pt1 | contig 44202 bp, 37 predicted proteins | sample 1015_Q2_SP10_10__FD_132435 | JGI IMG/M metagenome (GOLD analysis project Ga0187779, IMG submission 132435) | Tropical peat soil microbial communities from peatlands in Department of Meta, Colombia - 1015_Q2_SP10_10_MG | ecosystem: Environmental > Terrestrial > Soil > Wetlands > Peat | place... | reverse complement strand
TCGGGGCGGCTGTAGAGGTCGCGGCCGAGGAACACCTCGCCCTCGCGCGCTCCGAAGGAGAGTGGCCCGAGCTTGGTGCTCATTCCCCACCGGCAGGCCATGGCCCGGGCGGTCTCGGTGGCCCGCTCGATGTCGTTGGCCGCCCCGGAGCTCATCTCGTTGAACACCAGCTCCTCGGCGATGCGCCCGCCCATGGCCATGCAGATCCGATCCAGCGTCGATTGCCGGTAGAGGTTGAGGCGGTCCTCGGTGGGGAGCGACCAGGTGACTCCCAGCGCCTGGCCGCGGGGGATGATCGTCACCTTGTGCACCGGGTCACAGCCGGGCAAGAGCTTGGCCACCAGCGCGTGCCCGGCCTCGTGCACGGCGGTGTTCCGCTTCTCCTGCTCGGTCATGATCATCGACTTCCGCTCCGGGCCCATGAACACCTTGTCCTTGGCGCTCTCGAAGTCGGAGTTCTCCACCTTGTCCTTGTTCTGCCGGGCGGCGAAGAGCGCCGCCTCGTTGACCAGGTTCTCCAGGTCCGCCCCGGTCATGCCCGGCGTCCCCCGGGCGATGATCTCCAGATCCACCTCGGGCGAGAGGGGAACCCGCTTGGTGTGCACCTGGAGCACGCCCATCCGGCCGTTGAGGTCCGGGCGGGGGACCACGATCCGCCGGTCGAAGCGGCCGGGCCGCTGCAGCGCGGGGTCGAGCACGTCCGGCCGGTTGGTGGCGGCGATGAGGATCACGCCCTCGTTGGACTCGAACCCGTCCATCTCCACCAGCAGCTGGTTCAGCGTCTGCTCCCGCTCGTCGTGCCCGCCGCCCAGGCCCGCGCCCCGGTGGCGGCCGACGGCGTCGATCTCGTCGATGAAGATGATGCAGGGCGCGTTCTTCTTGCCCTGCTCGAACAGGTCGCGGACCCGGCTCGCCCCGACCCCGACGAACATCTCCACGAAGTCGGAGCCGCTGATGGAGAAGAAGGGCACGCCCGCCTCCCCGGCCACCGCCTTGGCGAGCAGCGTCTTCCCCGTCCCCGGTGGTCCCATCATCAGCACCCCCTTCGGGATGCGGCCGCCGAGCTTGGTGAACTTCTTCGGGTCCTTGAGGAAGGCGATGATCTCCTCGAGCTCCTCCTTGCACTCGTCGATTCCCGCCACGTCGGCGAAGGTCACCTTGTTGTGGCTCTCGCTGAGCAGCTTGGCCTTCGACTTCCCGAAGGTCATCGCCTTGCCGCCCGTCCCCTGCAGCTGACGCATGAAGAGGACGAAGAAGACGAAGAGGAACACCACCGGCATCCACTGGCCGAGGATGGTGAGCCAGAGGCTGTTCTGCTCCTCCTTCTCGTACTTCACGTCCACCCCGGCGTCGCGAAGCTGCTTGAGCATGGTCGCGTCGGCCGCCGGGCCGGTGGTGCGGAACTTGTCCTTGGTGTCCTCGAACGTGCCCGAGTAGGTGTTCCCCTTCACGCTCACCAGGCGGACCTTCTTCTCGTCGATCTTGGTGAGCAGCTGGGTGAAGGTGGGCTCCTGAACCTCCTCCGTCTGGCGCGAGAAGATGTTGTAGAAGCAGACGAAGAGGGCGATGAGGATCACCCACAGCCCGATGGTCTTGTAGCTATTTCGCACGTCCCGGTGCCCTTTCGCTCCGCGCTCCCGGACATTCTGACGGCCTTGACCGCCCCGTCGCAAGCGCCCGTCTGCTCGCTATAACCCTTCGGACACTGTGACGCTCGTCGCTTCGGCACGAACGGCCTCCCCGGCCACTCCCTCCCGGAGCGGCGGCCAGAGCGCCACCACCCACAGGACGCGCCCGGCGGCGTCGACGAGGAGCGGCCAGGCGTCCCGCTCCTCGGCCGGCACCCGGCCGTCGACGAGGATGTCCTGCACCAGCCGGCGGCCCTCGGCTCCCTCGATGCGATCCCCGGGCCGGCGGCCCCGCACGCCCACCGCTCCCTCCCCTCCGGTCAGGGCGAAGGCGGGGACGCCGGGCGGCACGGCACGCTCCCGGCGGAGCCGGAAGCGCCCGAAGGCGACCCAAACGCCCTCGGGCAGCGTCGCCTCGGCGACGGTCGGCGGCGGGCCGGCGATGCGGACCAGCCCGCCCTCGCTCCGGAGCAGCCGGCGGCCGGGGAGGCCGGTGCGCCCGCCCCGCCCCACCGCCGCCTCGGCCCGCCGCAGGAGGCCGGCGGAGGCGACCACCCCCTCCTCCTCGAACCAGGCGAGCAGCACGCGGCGGCGCAGCGAGCCGGGCAGGCTCCGCAGCGCCACCGCATCCAGGCCCGCCGGCACCCGGGCGCGCTCCAGCGCCCGCCCGGCCTGCTCGGCGAGCAGCGCCTCGTCCTCGGCCGCCTGCGCGGCGAAGGCGGCAAGCTTCCCCGGAACGGTCGGACCGGCGGCGGCGACCAGCGCGGGCAGGACCGTGCCCCGGATGCGCGCTCGCAGCAGCGAGCCGTCCCGGTTCGTGGGATCGTCCACCGGCGAGAGGCCGCGGGCGGCGACGTGCGCCGCGATCGCGTCACGTCCGACGCCGAGGAGCGGACGGACCACCGTCCCGGTGCGCCCCCGGATGCCAGCCGCGCCCCGGAGCGCCGTCCCCCGCGCCAGGCGCATGAGCAGGGTCTCGGCCTGATCGTCCCGGGTGTGGGCGGTGGCGACCCAGGCGTAGCCGCCGCCTTGCCGGATCTCCTCCAGCGACCGGTAGCGCGCCTGGCGAGCGCGAGCCTCCATCCCCGGCCCCGGGCGGAGGCCGAGGCGAGCGGTGTGAAAGGGCAGCCCCAGTCGGCGGGCCTGCTCGCGGACCGCTTCCACCTCGGCGGCCGCCTCCACCCGCAGGCCGTGATCGAGGCTGGCCACGCCGACCCGCTCCGGTGCCACCTCGGCCGCGCCGGTGAGCAGCGCCAGCGAGTCCACCCCCCCGGACACGGCCAGCAGCGTCCGGCCCTCGTGCTCGTCGAAAAACTCTCGCAGCGCGGAAACGACGGGCGACTCGGGTGCGGCCTTTCCCATGGTGGCGGACGGGCGGATGCAGGGTGGTGTCGGTGATCGGCTCCGTTGAAGCACGGTCGCAGCCCTCGTTAGGATGCCACCAGGAATGGAAACGCGCCCCGGCCTGTTTCCATCTTGAAATTCGTCGGATAGCTGGGCCCAGGGGTCCCCCCCCTCCCCCTCTGGGCTCACGGGGCGTCCTGGGGGCCCTTGTCGGGCTTGCCAGGGTGCCCTTCTCTCCGGAGCGCCCCGGTCCTCCCCGCGGAGGGCCGGGGCGCTCCCTTTTCGATGGCGGCCGCTTGTTTGACCAGCCCGCAAGGCTGTCGGATAACCTCGGGGAGAGGGGTGCTCGGTAGGGAGGTGCCGGAACACGGCTGCCACGAGCCCCCAAAGGGAGACGGCAAGGCATGGCGGGAACTGACAAGCGCAAGCAGTCGCTGTACTTCCCAGAGGAGATGCTCCGGGAGATCCAGGAGGAGGCCACCCGGCAGGATCGCTCGCTCTCCTGGGTCGTTCAGCAGGCGTGGCGAATCGCCCGGGAGCGCATCAAGTCCTTCCCGGCCGTCAACGACGTCACCGGCGAGCCGGCCCTGCCTGACCTGCGGGAGGAGGGCTAGCTCCCATGCCCGGTACGGACCATCGCAAGCAGAGCCTCTACTTCCCCGAGGACATGCTCGAGGAGATCCAGCACGAGGCCACGCGCCAGGATCGGTCGCTCTCCTGGATCGTGCAGCAGGCCTGGAAGGTCGCCCGCGGTGACATCCGCCGGATGCCCTCGGTCAACGACGTCCTCTCCCCCGGGCCGCGCCCCAGCGCCGGCAGCTAGCTAGCGCTCCGGGGTCTCGGTGAGCTTGAAGCCCGCCCGCTCCAGCTGCAGGCGGAGCTCCGCCTTGGCCATGGACTTGGCGTAGGCCTCGTCCGGGTCGATCTGGCGTCCCCGCACCAGGTCCACCAGGGCGTCATTGAGCGTCTGCATGCCGAAGGAGCGGCCGGTCTGCATGGTGGATGGGATCTGGAAGGTCTTCCCCTCGCGGATGAGGTTGGCCACCGGCGGAGTGACCACCAGCACCTCGAAGGCCGCGATCCGGCCCCCCGCCCGACGCTTGCACAGCACCTGCGAGACCACGCCGCGCAGGCTCTCGGAGAGCATCGTCCGCACCTGCGCCTGACGGTCGGCCGGGAACTGGTCGATGATCCGGTCCACCGTCGAGGGCGCGGTGTTGGTGTGCAGCGTCCCGAAGACCAGGTGTCCGGTCTCGGCCGTCTCCAGGGCGATGGAGATGGTCTCCAGGTCTCGCATCTCGCCCACCAGGACCACGTCCGGATCCTCGCGGAGGGCGGCGCGCAGCGCCTGCTTGAAGGAGTTGGTGTGCACGCCGACCTCGCGCTGGTGGACCAGACACCGTCGGTTGGGATGCACGAACTCCACCGGGTCCTCGATGGTGATGATGTGCTGGGCACGCGTGCGGTTGACGTGGTCCACCAGCGAGGCGAGCGTGGTCGACTTCCCCGACCCGGTCGGGCCGGTGACCAGGACCAGTCCCTTGGAGTGGTCGCAGAGGTCGACCACCGCCTTGGGCAGCGAGAGGTCCTCCACGCTGCGGATGGCGGAGGGGACCTGGCGCATGGCCGCCCCGATGCCGCGACGGTCCTCGAAGACGTTGACCCGGAAGCGCGCCCCGGACAGCTCGAGCGCGAAGTCGGTGTCGTGGTCCGCCTCCCACTGGGTCCGGTTCTTGTCCGGGGTGACGGCCAGAACCATCTCCCGGAGCCGTGTGCTGGGGATGGGCCCGTAGTCCTCGAGCGACATCATGTCCCCGTCCACCCGGAGGGCGGGCGGCGCGTCGCTGGTGAGGTGGAGGTCGGAGGCCTGGCGCTCGACGGTCAGGGCGAGGAGCTGCTCCAGGGCCGCCCGCGGATCGCCGGGCGGACGCGGAAGCGGCTCGGCGCGGGCGGCGGGGCCGACCGCAGCCGGGGCCGGGGGGGGCGCCCCTTCCGTGGCCCGGGGCGCCGCGCCGCCGCGGCCCCCGCCCGGCCGCGCCGGGGCCGCCTCGGGAGCCGCCGGGGCCGGCTCCACCTCCTCGGCGTGGGGGCGCACCAGCGCACGCACCTGTGCATCCTTGCGCTCGAAGTGGACGGCCACCTTGCCGGCCGGCGCCTCGTAGGCGAAGCGGGTCACGCCCGGGGCCGGGAAGCCGTTGCGGATGTCGGGCGGGACGAGCTCGGAGAAGACCCCGGCGATCTGCTGGGCGGTCAGCTGCTGGCGGAGCACGGCCACCTCACCGGCCGGCGTGCGCATCAGCACCGGTTGACCGGAGGCGAAGACGAGCTCGCTGCCACGATCGCGGTGGAGGCGCTCGAAGATGGGGTCGAGGCGGGCCAAAGATGCTTCGGGGAGGCTCCAGCTTACGCCACGTGGTCGCTTCTGGAAGCGAGCGGATCTCCCACCTGGAAGCGGGCGATGAGGGGCACATGGTCGGACAGCCCGTGGAAGGGTCCGGCGCCGTAGGGAGCCGTCCCCTCCAGGTCGACCCAGCGGATGCCGTTTCCGCCGAAGAGATGGTCGAGGTGCATCCGCAGCCGGAAGAAGCCCGCGGTGGCGAAGGTGGGTGCGACGGGGTCGATCTGCTCGAGCTTCTCCTGGGCACCGGACCAGTGCGCCTCCTCGGTGAGGAAGCGGTAGACGAGCGAGGCGGGCGGCGAGTTGAAGTCGCCGCACACCAGGAAGGGCTCGCTGCCGGCCAGAGCCTGGACGTAGGCCACCAGCTTCCGGGCCTCCTGGAGCTGGTTCGGGCCGAAGCCCATCTTCGCCCGCGCCGACCAGAACGACCGGGCGAAGGGGGTGGGGAGGCTGAGGTGGGTGTTGAAGAGGTGCAGCACCCGTCCCGGGCCGGTGGTCAGCCTCACGTGGGCGCAGATGCGGCTCTGCTTGGTGTTCCTCAGCCGGGCCACGTGATGGTGGGTGATGGGATGGGGCGCCTTGACGTTGTGGCCCTGGACGGTGAGCCGCTGCGTGTCGACCAGCACCGCCAGCCCGGTGGTGTAGAGCGTGGTGCGCCGGAAGCGGTAGGTGTGCGCTGGGAAGTGGAACGCCTCGTAGGGGAAGGGCCGCTTCAGCCGCCGGTACTCGGCCTCCAGCGCCTCCATGAAGGACTCGAGCTGCGTGTCCCGGTGGGCGCGGAAGGCGAGCGTCGAGCGCAGGCTCCGCGTCTCCACCTCCTGGAAGCAGACCAGGTCGGCGGCCGGCACGAGGTGCGCCAGCCCGCGCGCGATGCCCTCCATCGACCGGCGGGTGGTGGCCAGGCCCTTCAGCGCGTGGCCGAAGTAACGAACGTTGTAGCTCACGACGCGCAGGGGTCGTCGGGGCATGGCGAGCCGATGCTAACCTTCTCCCCGGGAGGTGTGAGCGGCCGGATGGGCATGAGGGAGCGGGTCGAGGCGCTGGAGCGGCTCCGCCGGGCCAAGGCGGAGATGGGCGGCCCGGAGCGCGTCGCCCGGCAGCGCAGCCGCGGCAAGCTGGACGCGCGCACGCGGCTCGGCCTGCTCTTCGACGCCGGGACGGTCCAGGAGCTCGGCGCGCTGGCGGCGGCCGAGGGGCGACTGCCGGACGAGGAGGACGCAGGGCGTCCCACATCCGCCGACGGGGTGCTCACCGCCATCGGCCAGGTCGAGGGGCGCCCGGTGGCCGCGGCGGCCTACGACTTCACCGTCCTCGGCGGCACCATCGGCGAGGTGGGCGAGCGCAAGGTGACCCGGCTCCGAGACCTGGTGCTCAAGGAGAGGCTGCCCCTGGTCTGGCTGGTCGACTCGGCCGGCGCCCGCCTGGAGGCGACCGGGGTCGACCCGCGCCGCCTGGCCGGGTTCGCCGACACCGGCTACCTCTTCCGTGAGCAGTCGGTGCTCTCCGGGGTGGTCCCCCAGGTGGCGGCCATGCTCGGCCCGGGAGCGGCCGGGACGGCGTACATCCCCGGGCTGGCGGACTACGTCCCGATGGTCAAGGACGTGGGGTCCATCGCCGTCGGGGGCCCAGCGCTGGTCGAGGCCACGGTGGGCGAGAGGGTGACCGAGCAGGAGCTGGGGGGAAGCCGGATGCACAACGAGGTCTCCGGCGTCGCGGACGGGGAATTCGCCGACGACCCGGCCTGCATCGCCGCCATCCGGACCTATCTCTCCTTCTTCCCGCTGCACTGTCAGGAGCGGCCCCCGCACCGGCCCACCACCGACCCGGCCGACCGCCGCGCCGAGGCCCTGCTCTCGGTCGTCCCGGACAACCCGCGGCAGGCCTTCGACATGCACCGGGTCATCCTCCCCCTCCTCGACGACGGCCACTTCTTCCCGCTCAAGCCCCGCTTCGCCCGGAACGTGATCACCGGACTGGGGCGCATCGACGGCTTCCCCTTGGGCATCGTGGCCAGCAACTCGATGTTCCTCGGCGGGGTGCTCGATGTCCCGGCCAGCGACAAGGCGGCGCGCTTCGTCGCGCTCTGTGACGCCTTTCAGCTCCCGCTCCTCTTCCTCCAGGACGTACCCGGCTTCCTGGTGGGGACCAAGACCGAGCAGCAGGGGCTCGTCCGGCACGGTGCCAAGCTCCTCCAGGCGGTGGCCTCGGCGACCGTGCCCAAGTTCACGGTGGTCGTGCGCAAGGGCTTCGGCGCCGGCTACTACGTGATGAACGGACGGGCCTTCGAACCCGACCTGCTCGTCGCCTGGCCGGGAGCGGAGATCGGGGTCATGGGGGCCGACGGCCTGGTGGCCATCGCCGCGCGCAAGCTGCTCGAGGGGGCGGAGAGTGCCGAGGCGGCCAAGTCCCTGCGCGAGGACCTGGCCGGGCGGCTCCGTCCGCACGTCCGGGTGGACCGCGCCGCGGCGCTGGCGATGATCGACGACATCATCGATCCCCGCGACACGCGCTGGCACCTCGCCCTCGCCCTGCGTCGCACGGTGAACAAGGCGGTGGAGCGCCCCTGGCGCCGGCGCGAGGTCCCACCCCTCTGAGCGCCGGCCCACCGCGGGTCGGCTAGACTCGCCAGACGTCCCCCCTCAGGAGGAGGTCGGCGCATGCACAAGCGGCTTCTCGTCGCCCTGGTCACTCTCTCCGCGGCGACTCCCGCACCGGCCGACGAGGCCCAGGGCGGCGACGACTGGCCGCGCCAGATCGACGCGCCCCAGGGGACGGTCCTCCTCTACCAGCCGCAGCCCGAGGCCCTCCAGGGGACGACGCTCAACGGGCGAGCGGCCTTCTCCCTCACGCCCCGCGGGAAGACGGCCCCGGTCTTCGGAGCGCTGTGGTTCACCGCCGAGGTCCGGACCGACCGCGACCAGCGCATGCTCCAGGCGCTCCGGGCCCAGGTGACCCGCGTCCGGCTTCCCGAGGCCAGCCCGGAGGACGAGAAGGCGCTGGCCGCCACCATCGAGCAGCAGCTTCCGGCCTGGGCGCTCTCCGTCTCCCTCGACCGGGTCACCGCCGCCCTGGCGGAGGTCGAGGAGCAGCGCGCCGCCGCCGACGAGCTGCGCGCCGATCCACCGAAGATCCTCTTCGTCACCGAACCCACCGTCCTGGTCACCCTGGACGGCCCTCCCATCCGGCGGCCGATCGAAAACACGGGCATCGAGAGCGTGGTGAACACCCCCTTCCCTCTCTTCTACGACCCGCGCGCCCAGCGCTACTACCTGACCAACGGCACCCTCTGGTACCAGGCCGCCGACCTGGTCCAGGGGCCCTGGGAGCCCATCGCCCAGCCGCCGGCGGCGGTCGCCGAGGTCGTGACCAAGGGCGGCAAGCAGGACCAGGCCGCCCCCGCGCCCGCCGGGACGGCTCCGCCGCGCATCCGAGTCACCACCGAGCCCACCGAGCTCGTGGTCACCCAGGGACCGCCGACGTTCGCCCCGGTCAGCGGCACGGACCTGCTGGCGGTGACCAACACCGACGCCAGCGTGTTCCGCGACCTCAAGACCCAGGCCGCCTACGTCGTGCTCGCCGGCCGATGGTACAGCGCCCCCTCGTTCGACGGGCCGTGGACCTACGTCCGCTCCGATGCCCTGCCCGCGGACTTCGCCCGCATTCCCGCCGCCTCGAGCCAGGGCGACGTGCTGGCCTTCGTCTCCGGCACCCCCCAGGCCAAGGAGGCGGTCATCGACGCGGCCATCCCGCAGACCGCGGAGGTGAGGCGCGATGCTCCCGGGCCAACCATCCAGTACGACGGCCAGCCGAGCTTCCAGCCCATCCCGGGGACCGACCTCGCCTACGCGGTGAACACCGCCTCCTCGGTGCTGCGCATCCAGGGCCAGTACTACGCCTGCATCGACGCGGTCTGGTACGTGGCGCCGAGCCCCCAGGGCCCCTGGGCCGTGGCCACCTCCGTCCCGCCGGACGTGCAGCGGATTCCTCCGTCCAGCCCCGTCTACAACGTCAAGTACGTCACCATCTACCAGACCACGCCCCAGGTCGTGTACGTCGGGTACACGCCCGGATACCTGGGCTGCTACGTGTGGAACGGAGCCGTCGTCTACGGGACCGGCTACGTCTACGCCCCCTACGTCTCCCCGGTCGTCTACTACCCGCGGCCGATCACCTGGGGCTTCGGCGTGACCTACAATCCGTGGACGGGGTGGGCCTACGGCGTGGGCTGGACCGCGGGCTTCCTCTCCTACGGCGTGGCCTGGGGCGGCCCCTACTACCGACCGGCCTGGAGGCCCTACTACGGCGGCGGGTGGTACGGCCCCGGCGGGTGGAGGCCGCCTCCTCCACGCCCGCCCTACGGCGGATGGTACGGCCCGTGGGTCCGGCCACCGCCGCCCGGAGTCCGCCCTCCCCCGCCCGGAGCGCGTCCCCCCTACCCCGGGATGGCCCGCCCGGTGCCGGCCAATCTCTACCAGCGCCCGGTGAACGCGAACGTGGTGATGCCTCCGCGGCCGATCAACCCCCCGCCTCGCCCGGCGCCCGCGACCCGGCCGAACAACGTCTACGCCGACAAGGACGGCAACGTGCTGCGGCAGAACAAGGACGGAAGCTGGCAGCAGCGCGACCGGAACGGCTGGAAACCGGCGCCGTCCGGGGCCCCGCCGTCCTCCCCCGGGGCGCGTCCCGCGTCCCCTCCCGGTAACCGGCCCCCTCCGGCGCCCGGCGCGCGCCCCGCTCCGCCGCAGATCCAGCGCGACTACACGGCTCGCCAGCGCGGGAACCAGCGCGTCCAGAGCTACCAGTCCAGCGTCGGCGGGGGCCCGGGGCACGCGGCCAAGCCTCCCTCGGCGCCGCACAAGGCTCCCAAGCCCCAGGGCCACTGAGACCCCCTCGGCTCAGAGGGCCCGACGCACGGCCAGGCTGGCGAAGAAGCAGCCGGCGGCGGCGGCGATGATCACCGGCCCCGTCGGGCGATGGGTGAGCGCGGCCGCGACGCTCCCGGCCAGGGTGGACGCCACCGCGACGCCCACCGCCACGGCGAACATGGTCCCCACGTTGCGCGCCAGGTGCTTGGCCGTCGCCGCCGGAATGATGATCAGCGAGCCCATGAGCAGCACGCCGAGGTAGCGCAGCCCGAGCGCCACGGTCACCGCGAAGGCGAGCAGGAAGGCGAGGTTGAGCCGGGCCACGTCGATGCCCACCGTGCGCGCCAGGTCCGGCGATACGAGCGAGATGAGGAGGCGGTGTCGCGCCGCGCCGAGGAACGCCACCACCCCGAGCGGGGCGAGGAGCCCGAAGGCGAACTCCCAGCGGCCCATCGCCGTCGGCCTCCCGAGCAGGGCGTCGATCAGCTCGTCGCCCGAGGCGAGCAGGCTCCCCACCGCCAACGCCGCGGAGAAGACCACGCCGACCACGGTCTCGGTGGGGATGCCGGTGCGGCGCTCCAGGCCCCAGATGAGGATGGCTCCGAGGAGCAGCGCGGCCACACCCCCCACGATGGGATTGATCTGGAGGACCAGGGCGAGCCCGATGCCCGGGAGCGCCACGTGCGAGATGGCGTCGGCGGCGAGCGTCATCCGTCGCATGAGCGCGAAGCAGCCGACCACGCCGGCGGCCACGGCCATGCTTCCCGAGAGAACCAGCGCGCTAGCGTCCATGGACCTCGTGCAGGTAGTGGTCCACCGGGATCCCGTAGGTCTGCTCGAGCGTCTCCGGGGTGAGGATGTGCCGGGGCGGGCCGAAGCAGGAGACGCCGCGCCGGCCCAGGCAGAGCACCTCGCCCGCCATCCGGTAGACCAGGCTCAGCTCGTGGGAGATGAAGATCAAGGTCAGGTGCTCCTCCTTCTGGAGCCGCTCCACCGTGGCGTAGAGCAGCTCCTCGCCGGGCTCGTCGATGCCGGCGGTCGGTTCGTCGAAGAGGAGGACGTTGGGCCGGCCGAGCAGCGCGAAGGCGAGCAGGAGCCGCTGGAACTGCCCGCCGGACAGGCTCCCGATGGGCCGCGCCTCGACCTCGCGCCCGAGCATGACCAGTCCGGAGGCACGCTCCACCTCGGCCTCGGGGGCGTGGAGCAGCGCCGCCTTGGCCCGGAGGAAGTCGGTCCCGCTCAGGGGGAGGTCGCGCTCCAGGTCGAGCCGCTGCGGCACGTAGCCGATGCGCGTCCCGGGCGCCCAGCGCACCGTGCCGGTGTGGGGGAGCGCGTCGATGAGTGCCTTGAAGAGGACGGTCTTCCCCGAGCCGTTCGGGCCGATGACCGCCACCGCGGACCCCTCGCGCACGGCGAAGCTCAGGTCACGCAGCACCGCCGTCGCTCCGAAGCTCACCCCCAGCGAGACGACCTCGAGCCGGTTGGACAAGGGGGTCTCCGGTGCGCCTAGCCCAGTCGGAGAAGCGTTCGCGCCTGGGTGGGAGTGGCGATCTCGCGCCCCGAATCCCGGGCGCGCCTGGCCGCCTCGGCCACCAGCTCCCAGCTTCCCTTCGCCAGCACCCCCTTGGAGAGGTAGATGTTGTCCTCCAGGCCGACCCGGCCGCAGCCCCCCTTGCGCGCGGCCATCTCGGCCATGGGAAGCTGGTGGCGTCCCACGCCGGCCACGGTGAAGGTGCTTCCGCCGGGCAGCGAGGCGATGAGGAAGTCGAGCGCCCGCTCAGTCGCCCCGAGTGCCCCGGGAACGCCGAGGACGAAGTCGTAGTGGGCGGGGAGATCGACCAGCCCCTCGCCGGCCAGCGCGTCGGCCTCCCCCACCATCCCGGCGTCGAAGCATTCGATCTCCGGGCGGATCCCGAGGGCACGGATGCGGCGCGCGATCTCCCGGACCAGCGGCCGCGGATTCCAGAACACCTCGTCCCCGAAGTTCACCGTCCCGGTGGTCAGGGTGGCCATGTCCGGCCGGTCCGTCCCGGTCAGCCGGAGCGGGCCGCAGCGCTCGTCCACGTCCATCCCCACCGCTCCCCCGGTGGAGGTCTGGACGAGGATGTCGCTGCGGCGGCGGATCTCCCGGATGGCCGCCCGGAAGAGCTCGGTATCCTGGGAGGGCCGCCCGTCCGGATGGCGGACGTGGAGGTGGACCATCGCCGCCCCGGCCTGGCGGCAGCGCGCCGCCTCCTCGCCGATCTCCTCGGCGCTGATGGGCAGGTAGGGAGTCTGTTCCCGGGTGGTCTCCGCCCCGACCAGGGCGGCGGTGATGACGTAGGGGGTCATCGCCGGCCCCGCTGCTTGGCCAGCGGCACGACGCAGGTCCCGGTGGCGCGGGCCACCAGGATCGGCTCGGCCAGCATTTCCGCCGCCGAGTCCGAGACCTCGGGCAGGGGCCGGATGACCTTCCGGGCCTCGAAGCGCATCTTGCGGCTGGTCCTCCCCACCTCGGTGATCCACCCTTCCGCCTCGACGTAGTCGCCGGCGAAGACCGGGGCAAGGAACTCCACCGCGTCGTAGGCGCGGAACAGCCCCTCGTCGCCGTCGTGGAGGATGCACAGCTCGGTGGCCAGGTCACCGAACAGGCCGAGCAGCCGCGCGCCGTCGACCAGGTTGCCGCCGTAGTGGGCGTCCTGGCTGCTCATCCGGATGCGGATCACCGACCGAAGGGCGCTCACTCCGGCTCCCCCTCGAAGTGGAGCCCGGGCGGCTCCTTTCCCATCCGCTTGAGCAGCGCATGCACGATGTAGTTGGCCACGTCCGAGGGCTTCGTCCCCGGGCCGAAGCCGGCGTCGAACCCGAGCTCCAGCGCCAGCCGGTGATCGACGCGCGGCCCGCCGAGGAGGAGCGTGGTCTTCCCGGGCAGCCCGGCGGCGCGCGCCGCCTCGACGAACTGGCGGCTGTTGTCCTTGTGCACGTCGCGCTGGGTGACCACCTGGGAGACGAGGATGGCGTCGGCACCCCGCTCCTTGGCCCGGCGAATGAGCTCGTCGTTGGGGACCTGGCTCCCCAGGTTGTGGGCCTCGAACCCCGGGTAGCGCTCCAGCCCGTAGTCGCCGGCATAGCCCTTCATGTTCAGGATGGCGTCGATGCCCACGGTGTGGGTGTCGGTGCCGGTGCAGGCGCCGAAAACCACCACCGGCCGCCGGATCTCCTCCTCGATGAGCCGGTTGAGCGCGTCGAAGCCGAGCTTCTTGAAGCGGACCTCGGGGACGTCGATGGCCCCGTAGTCCAGCACCACCGGGCTCCGGGCGTAGACGATGAAGAAGGTGTAGTGCCGCGAGGCCGCCTCCGCCGAGGCCACCTTCACCTCCTCCAGCCCGAGGGCGGCGCAGTACTGCCGGGCCGCCTCCCTCGCCTTCTCCGAGAGGGGTACCGGCAGGGTGAAGGAGAGCTGGATCACCCCGTCGTCCCGGCGGTCGCCGTAGGCACGGATGGCCTGCCGCGCAGAGGTCATCGCCGGGTCCCCTCGAGCAGCTCGAGGAAGGGGTTGAAGTGGTCGGGCGCTTTCTCGATCACCCCCTCCAGCCCCTTGCCCCCGGTCTCCGTGCGCCGGACGTCCCCGAAATGTCCCCGGCCGATGACCGCCACCAGCCCGTCGGCGCGACACTCCCCGAGCAGCTCCATCGACCGGGCGAACACCTCGCGGGCCCGCGAGGCGATCTTCCCGTCCTCGCGGACGGTGAACTCGGCGTCGATGCCGCGCGCCGCCCGGTGGATGTACCCGGCCGACTTGATGGCCACGTAGCGGTCGGCCAGGAGCGGCGTGTGCATGGCCTCGGTCATCATCCCCAGGAGCTGGATGCCCTGCCGGGTCCAGACCGCCACCAGGTCGGCCATCACGTCGTAGGCGTGGCTGAAGAAGATGTCCGTCTCCTTGTGCTTGGTGGGCGGCATGTACTTCAGGGGCGCGTCGGGGAAGCAGCGCCGCACGAGCATCGCCTGGCTCAGCTCGAGGAGCAGCGTCTCCGGGCGGGCGGGGTCGATCTCGTAGCTGTGGCCCAGCCCGAGCTGCCAGTCGGCCAGGCCGGCCCGCCGGGCGAAGGCCTCGTTGATGAACTGGCTGGCGATGACGGTGTGCGCCGCCTCGTAGGCGTCGGCGGTGGTGATGTAGTTGTCCTCGCCGGTGTTGATGACGATGCCGGCCAGGGCGCAGATCCGCCGGCTGAAGTACTGGTCGATGAACGTCCGGCGCATGTTGATGTCGCGGAACAGAATTCCGTACATCGCGTCGTTGAGGAGCATGTCCAGGCGCTCGTAGGCCGCGCAGAAGGCGATCTCCGCCATGCACAGGCCGCTCGAGTAGTTGGTGAGCTGGATGTAGCGCTTCAGCGCCCGGGTCTCCTCGTCCAGGGCCTGGCGCATGATGCGGAAGTTCTCCTGGGTGGCGTAGGTGCCCCCGTAGCCCTCGGTGGTCGCCCCGTGGGGGACGTAGTCGAGGAGCGACTGGGCCGTGCTGCGGATGACGGCGATGATGTCCGCCCCAGCCTGGGCGGCGGCACGCGCCTGCTCCACGTCGTCGTGGATGTTGCCGGTGGCGACGATGACGTACTTGTGCGGCGCCGGAGCCATGGGGAACTCCTGGCGGAGCGCGTCCCGGGCGGCCACCCGGCGCCTCAGCTCCTCCACCGCCGAGCGGGCCTCGGCCCGCACCTCCTCCCTCAGGTTGCCCTCCATCTCCGCGGAGAGGGGGCCGAGCCGGTCCGCCGGGAGCGCGGCGATCCGCTCCACCGCGTCGAGCGGGCTCCGCGCCCCGAGCTGGAGCGCCCGCCCGTACCAGTAAGCGGCGCCCCGGTTCAGGACGCCGGCGGCCTTGAGCCGGTCGGTCATCAGATTCGGGAGGGGGACGCCGCTCGGGCCCGCATCCGCCATGCCGAACAGCCGCAGCACGGTGCGCTCCACCGACACGGTGGTGTGTCGCCGGATGAGCTCGAAGACGGGCTCGATGACCTCCTGGGCCACCGCGCGCGCGCGGGCGATGTCGGCATCCTGGACGAAGGGACCGCTCATGGTTCGGGCTGCGGCTAGCACGGGCCGAGCGGCCCACGCCAGTCCTGGTGCGGTGCGCTCGCAGCGCATCCCGAGCACCCTTCCGGCCGGGGCTCACGCACCCGAGCAAGGCAGCACTTCCGCCCCTCTGACACGTAGACAACGCCCCGGAATGACTAGGAATTCCAGAGTGGCCGCCTCGCCCGTTTTCCCCCCGGGGGCCCCCAGGCCCGACGGTACGCCTCACACGTAGCGCGCAGCGAAGAGCTCGCGAAGCCGCGGCTCGCTGCGCAAGAGCTCGAGGGTGAGCTCGGCATGGCCGGGCACGTAGCCGTTCCCCATCACCAGGGTCACGTCCTTGCCCACTCCTTCGGCGCCGAGGGCCGCGGCGGTGAAGGAGGTGGCCATGGAGAAGAAGAGCGCCGTTCCGCCGTCCCGGGTGGAGAGAATGGTGGCCATCTCGGTGCTCGGCACCGAGGCACAGTTGACCACCAGGTCGGCGAGCGCCCCGCCGGTGGCCGCCGCCACCGCCTCCAGGACCTCCACGGCGCGGGTGGCATCGACGCGGAGCGCGGCGTCGCACAGGCCGATGCCCAGGAGCCGGTCCAGCGCCGGCGCCGAGACGTCGAGGGCGAGCAGCTGGCCCTTCCCGGCCATCGAGCGCCGGGCCTGGGCCAGGCACAGCGCCCCGCTCTTGCCGGCGCCGAGCACCGCCACGCGCATCCCGGACCGGGCGTGCCGCGCCATGAGGGCCGGCGCCCCGCACACGTCCAGGGCGGCCAGGGCCAGCATCTCGGGCATGTCCGGAGGCAGCCGGGCGTAGAGGCCGCTGGCGAAGAGGATGGCGTGCCCCCGGACGTCGACGCGGTCGATGCCCGGGTGAACGGCCTTCACCTCGTCCAGATGCAGGGGCGTCAGCGACAGGCTGACCAGGGTGGCGATCCGCTCTCCGGCTCGGAGCCGGCCTGCCGCCGGATGCTGGGGGCCCACCTCGCGCACCCGGCCGATGAGCATTCCACCCGAGCCGGTGGCTGGATTCTGCAGCTTGCCGCGCGAGCGGACGATGGCCCGGATGGCTTCGGCGATGCGCGCCGGGTCGCCGCCGGCCGCCTGCTCGAGCTGGCGGAAGGAGGCGGCGTCGACGTTGAGCGATTCCACGTCGACGAGCAGCTCCGAGGGGCGGATGGGCAGCGACGGGTCGAGCGCCTGCGCCCGCTGGGGGAGCACGCCCGGCTCGTTCAGGACCCGGCCGAGGCCGTAGGGATCCAGGGTGGCCATCGGCCTCGGGGCGCTAGCACGGCCGCGGCGCCGTGCGCCACCCCTCAGCTCCGGGCGAGCCGCGGGAGCAGCAGGCGCAGCGAGCGATCGAACCGGTAGGAGGTTCCCATGTGGCCGTCGTCGTACTCCTCGTGCGTGACCGGCGCCCCGGCCTGCGCCAGGGTGCGGGCGAGCATCCGCGCCCCCCAGCGCAGCCCGAACTCATCGCGGCTCCCGCAGTCGATGAAGACAGTCTCCAGCGCAGCGAAGGGGCGCACGTCGGCGGCCACGAACCTCACCGGGTCCTCCGCCAGCCAGCGCGCCCAGACCCGGGGGCGCAGCTCGCCCGTCTCCGGCTCGAAGGGGAGCTCCAGGCCGAGCGGCTCACCGGCCTTGGGCGAGTAGGCGGCGGCCATGGCCAGGGCGTTGATCACCGCATGGTCATCGCCGGCCATCTTCGTCTGCCGGGCGCGCACGCAAAACGGCTGCCACCAGGGGACCACGCCCCCCGCCCGCAGCAGCGCTCCCGCCACCCGGGGGAAGTCCCCCAGGTAGCAGTATTCGAAATACGCGTCGCCCGAGTGCGAGGCGATGTGACCGAAGACCTCCGGATGGTGCCGGACCAGCTCCCAGGTAGCGTGCCCGCCCGAGCTTCTCCCCAGCACCGCGCGCGCCTCTCGACGCCGGACGGTGCGGAAAGCGGCCTCCACCCAGGCCAGGACGTCCTGCACCACCGCGTCGCGGTAGCGGCCGGTGGCCGGGCTGTTGGTCCACTGGCTTCCGCCGAGCGCGTTCCACCCGTCGGGGAAGACACCGATGCACGCCGGGAGGCCCTCGTCGGCGATGAGCAGGTCGAGCCTCTCCGGCACGGTGGGGGCGAAGGGCGAGACGTTCAGCCAGCCCTCGGCCGACCCGAGGAAGGCGTGCAGGAGGACGACCAGCGGGAACCGGTCCCCTCCCCGGTCGTAGCCGGGCGGGAGGTAGACCACGCAGGTGCGCTCGTCCGGATCCCCGAGCGCATTGCCCGCCAGCGCCGGGCACGCGAGGCGATGGACCTCGACCCGGCCCTTCACGGCGGCGGCGCGGGCCGGGGCAATCCCAGCTCCGCCATCACCGCCTTCAGGTCCTCCCAGGCCTTCTTCTTCTCCCCCGGCGGGTTGCGCAGGAGGTAGGCAGGGTGGAAGGTGGGCATCAGCTTCATCCCCTGGTACACGCGCCACACCCCGCGCAGCCGGCTGATGGGCGTGCCCTCGCGCAGGAGCGTCTGGGCGGCGAACTTGCCCAGGGCCACCACCACCTCCGGCTGGATGCTCACGAGCTGCGCACGCAGGAAGGGCTCGCAGGCGGCGATCTCCTCCGGCTCCGGGTTGCGGTTCCCGGGCGGCCGGCACTTGACCACGTTGCAGATGTAGACGTCCTCGCGGCGCAAGCCCATGGCCTGGATCATCTTGGTCAGGAGCTGGCCGGCGGCTCCCACGAAGGGGAGACCCTGGGCGTCCTCCTCGGCACCCGGCCCCTCGCCGACGAAGACCAGCCGGGCGCGCGGATTGCCGACGCCGAAGACGATCTGCCGGCGCCCCTGGCACAGCTTGCAGCGGCGGCAGTCCCCGAGCTCGGCGCGGATCTCCTCGAGCGTCCGGCGCTCCATGGGCGGGGGCTCAGCCACCGGCTCGAGCAGCCCGAGCTGGCCAGCCGGCCCGGGCGAGGAAGCGGGCGCCCCGGAGGGCGCGGCCGGAGCGGCAGGGCGGTCGCGCGCCCCGTACAGCTCCGCCCCCGCGTCGTCGCGCTGCCAGGCCAGGTGTGCCTTCAGATCTCTGAGCACACCTGCCACCGGGCCCAGCGCTTCGACCGACGTCGGTTCCGCCACAGGGGAGCCACTGTGCCACGGCCCTCCGACGCGCCGGTCTGGCCGCGCTGGGCCCGGAAACCCGGGGGCGGCTCAGCGCGACGCCCGGGCCGGCTGCGGGAAGGCGCTGAGGAGGAGGTCCCAGAGAAGCTCCGCCACCTCCCCCTTGGTCCCGGACAGCTCTCGCCGGTCGCCGCTCCGCGAGAGCACGGTCACCGCGTTGGTCTCCGTCCCGAAGCCGGCCCCGGGCCGGGTGACGTCATTGGCCACGATGACGTCCAGTCCCTTGCGGAGGAGCTTGGCGCTGGCGTGCTCGACGAGCTTCTCCGTCTCCGCGGCGAAGCCGACCAGCACCGGCCGCCGGGCGGCTCCGCGGACCGCCTCGGTGGCCTCGGCGAGGACGTCCGGGGTGCGCTCCAGCCGGAGCGACTCCGCCGCCGGGGCGTCGGCCTTCTTGCGCTTCTGGGCGGCACGCTCGGCCGGGCGCCAGTCGCTCACCGCGGCGGCGGCGACGAGGAAGTCGGCCTCCCCGACCCGGGCGAGCACCGCGTCGCGCAGCTCGGCGGCGCTCACCACCGGCACCACCTCCAGGCCCTGCGGGTCGATCTCCACGCCCGGGCCCGCCACCACCGTCACCTGCGCTCCCCGGCGCCGGGCGGCCCGCGCCACCGCCACCCCCATCTTTCCCGTCGAGGGGTTGGAGAGGAAGCGCACCGGGTCGAGGAACTCGCGCGTCGGCCCGGCGGTGACCAGCACCCGCCGCCCGGCGAGCGGGCCGGCGGAGAGCGCCTCGGCGCAGGCACGGAGGATCTCCTCCACCTCCGCCAGCCGCCCCGGCCCGGTGTCGCCATCGGCGAGCGGGCCAGTGGCTGGCCCGACCACCCGGAACCGGTCGGCGGCGACGAGCGCGGCGACGTTCTCGCGCGTCACCGCGTTCTCCCACATGGCCACGTTCATCGCCGGGGCGAGCAGCACCGGGCCCCGGAAGGCGAGCAGGGGCGTGGTCACCGCGTCGTTGGCCATCCCGGCCCGGAGGCGAGCCAGCAGATCGGCCGTGGCCGGGGCGACGACGAAAAGCTCCGCCCAGCGGGCGAGCGCGAGGTGGCCGAACCCGGCCTCGCTCGCCGCGTCGAAGGGCTCGGTCAGCACCGGATGCCCGGAGAGCGACTGGAGCGTGAGCGGAGTGACGAAGGCCTGGGCGGCCGGGGTCATCGCCACCCGCACCTCGGCGCCGGAGCGACGGAGCGCGCGGACCAGCTCGCAGGCCTTGTAGGCGGCGATTCCGCCACCGATGCCCACCGCCACCCGCCGGCCGCCGAGCGCGCTCGCCTCCATGCCAGAAGAGCCTCTACCGCCCAGCCCGGGGGGCCGCAACTTCCCGCCTAGTCCTCGGCGAAGGGCTGCACGCCCTGAGCCACCGCCAGCTCCTGGCGAACCTCCGAGAGCTCGGAGTTGGTGGCCCGGAGCCGGTCGGAGAGCACCTGCACGAAGCTCCACAGGAGCTTCACCGCCAGCACCGACTCGCGCTTCATCAGCCCCATGAGATCGCCGCGGGCGATGACCACCACCCGCGTCGGCTCCAGCGCCCGGACGGTGGCGCTGCGCGGCGCATTGTCGATGAGGCCCATCTCGCCGAAGTGCCCACCGGTGGTGAGCTCGGCGATCTCCACCCCGTCCTTCTCCACCGAGACCCGGCCGCGCACGACGACGAAGAGCTCGTCGCCGACGTCGCCCTCCTCGACGATCTCCTCCTGCGCCTCGTAGCTCCGCGAGCTGGCGATGGAGAGGATGGCCGTCTGCTCCTTGTAGGTGAGGTGGCGGAAGAGCGGGATCCGGCGCAGCGCCTCCATCCGCGACTCGGTCTCGCGGAGCTCGTCGGTGGCCTCGCCGGTGTCGCCGAAGCGCACCACCACCGCGGTGATGTTGTCCCGCCCGCCCCGCTCGTTGGCGATGGCGATGAGCCGGGCCGGGAGATCCTTGAGCACTCCGTTGGCCAGGATCGGCGCCAGCTCGTCGTCCCCGAGGTAGGTGTGGAGCCCGTCGGTGCAGAGCAGGAAGGTGTCGCGCGGAAGCAGGTCGACCATCAGCGTGTCGACCTGGACCGACTCCTGGATGCCCACCGCCCGGGTGATGACGTTTCGAAACTGCGAGGCGTGCGCCTGCTCGCGGGTCAGCGTACCGGCCTTGACCTGGGCGGCGACCAGGGTGTGGTCCTCGGTCAGCCGGTGGCATTGGCCTCCACGCAGGAGATAGACGCGGCTGTCGCCGACGTGGCCGACCACCGCCTTGCTCCCCGCCACCACCAGGCAGACCAGCGTGGTCCCCATGCCGCGCTTGCTCGCGTCGGCGGCGGCCAAACGGTAGACCTCGGCGCAGGCCCGCTGCACCGCCGTCTCCACCAGCGCCGCCGCCGCCGCCCGAGCCTCCGGCGTGGAGGCGCGGGACAGGTCCTCCAGCGCCTGGCGTCCGGCCCCGAGCTGCGATCGCACCACCTCCACCGCGCGCGCCGAGGCGACCTCGCCGGCGGCGTGACCGCCCATCCCGTCCGCCACGAGGAACAGACCCAGGTCCGGGTCCACCAGGAAGGCGTCCTCGTTGTGCTGGCGCTTTCTCCCGACGTCGGTGCGGCCGTACGCCTCGGCGGTCAGGGCCACGCGTGCTCCCCCGAGAGAGACTGTCCTTCCCTCCCCGGCCTCGTCCTCCCCTTCCGACCCTGCGCCGGATTCCCGAGGATGATCAGGGACATGGGTGACACGATGTCCTCGCAGGCCGGGGCGCGCGTTGTCAATGTCGACCTGGGGAGAGTAAAGAGCCGGCCCTCGTCCCCGATGCCGCTTCGCAGGATCAAGGCCAAGGCCGCCCAGGCCGCCGAGCTGCTCTCGCGACTGAAGCGCGGCGCCCGGTCCGTGGCTGCCTGCGCCCCGGTGCTGGTCGTCTACGGCCAGGGAGAGGCAGCGAGCATCTACTACGAGGCCGAGGCCGTCGCCCCCGGCCAGAAGCCGCGCCGGACCTAGGGCGCGTCCTTCCGGCGGTAGACGGCGGCGCCGGCCGGAGACCCCACCTGGACGTAGTGAGCCTGGAGGTAGGCGTCCAGCTCCGGGAATGCCTCCAGCGGAATGCGGGACCAGTGGTGGATGTCCGCCGGCGCGGTGTCCACGAACCAGCGCGGCTTGCCGCGCCCGAGGTCCTCGAGCGTTCGCCGGACGTCGGCCTCGTTGCGGTACCGGCGCGGATCGAAGTCCACGGGGAGATGAGCGGGATCGAAGTTTCCCATGTGGGTCGAGGTGTTGATGTACCGCGTCCCGGGGTCGAGCCCGGAGAGGACGTAGAGCGGCGTGACGTGCCCCCAGACGAAGAGGGTGTCGCCGGGCGCGGCCGCGCCGCGGAGCCACTCCGCCACCGCACGCGTCTTCGCATCCTGTCCCGGGTATCCCCCGGCCACCGCGCGCCCGACGGTGTAGCCGAGGTTGCCGAGCACCGGGAGGACGAGCAGGGCCGCCACCACGGAGCGCTTCCATCGCGCCAGCCCGGGCCATCGCGCGAGGAGCGCCGCACCCCCGACCCCGGCAAGCATCGCCAGGGGCGGGGCGAACTGGAGAAAGTAGTGCTCGTAGAAGCGGCCCCCGAGGCTCACCGGGACCCAGGTGAGGACCAGGGCCGACACGAGCATGGCGCGCACCGCGTCCCAGCGGCGGAAGGCCTCGCGCACGGCGAGCATCCAGAGCAGGAGCGTGGCCCCGAGGACGCAGACGACCAGCGACTGCATGAGGCGCCCCCAGGGCGGGTCGGCCTTCAGGGCCGCGTAGGCAAAGTCGCGCACCACCACCCACTCGAAGAACTCCGGGAGCGCCCCCTGGAGCCACCAGGCGCCGGCGGCCAGGGCCCAGGGCACGCCGGACGAGGCGGCCAGGAGCGCGGCCGCGCCGAGCCGCCGGCCCGGCCGGTCGAAGGGAGGAGCCGCGTCGGGCTCCGGCCAGAGCACGCCCACCGCCAGCGGGAGAAGCAGGACCGCGGCCTGGTGCTTGACCAGCGACGCCACCCCCACCCATGCGCCGGCGGCGGCGACCCACGCCCACCCGCCCCGGCGGCGTGCCCGCACGAGGGCCTCCAGGGCCAGGGCGGAGGGGAGGTTCATCACCAGCTCGGAGCTGACCGAAGGACCCTCGCACAGGGTGGCGAGCAGGCCGGCCCAGGCGGCGAGCCAGCCGGCCCGCCCACTCCCGGTCCAGGTCTCGGTCGCCCGGCGCAGCACCAGGCAGGTCGCCCAGAGGGCGAGCACCCCCACCACCCGGACCGGCAGGAGCGACGCACGGGTGAGCGCCGTGGGCAGGTAGGCGACGTAGATGAGCGGCGGCACGCCTTCCACGACGTCGCGGAAGACCACGCCCCCCCGGGCCATGACCCGGGCGATGAGGAAGAAATCGCTCTCGTCGACGTTGACGATGCCCACCGGGACGCTCACCGCGCGCACCGCGCAGATGGCGAAGAGCAGCCAGAGCGGGGCCCAGCGACCGACCAGCCAGCGCAGGGGCGGATGCTCGCCGGGGAGCTCGGACGTGGCGGACATCGCGGGGTGGGGGCCTAGCACGGGACGCACCACGCGAGGGCCTTGATCCCGCTGGGAGTGGGTGTGTACACCCGCCGGCCACCCCAGCCCGCCGTGCTCGCCCTCCTCCTCGCCACGGTGCTCGCCGCGGACATCCCTCGCTGCGGGCCGCTCGACCTGGCCACCGCGCAGGCCCTGGCCATCGCCCGGAGCGACGAGGTGGCCATCCGCAAGTCGGAGGTGCTCGCCGCCGAGGCGGACGTGGCGGTGGCGAAATCCATCAACTTCGTGCCCGACTTCAATCTCCTCTTCCTCGGGGGCGTGGTGCCGGGCGCCAAGCTGGTCAGCGGGGCGAGCCCCAACGACATCACGGCCATCGCTGCCGGCAGCAACCGCGGGCTGACCGACGTCGGGGTCTTCGGCCGGGTCGAGGTCAACGTCGTCCAGCCCATCTACACCTTCGGCCGCATCGGAGCCGCCGGCGACGCCGCCCGGGCCGGGCTCGGGGCCCGGCAGCAGCTGGTCCAGGAAAAGGTCAACGCCGTGCGCCAGCAGGCGCTGCAGCTGGTGATGGCCGCCACGCTGACCCGGCGGCTGCTCGGGATCGTGGCCGACGTCGAGTCGGCCATGAAGGACGTCGACGCCCGGATGGCCCAGTCGCTCAAGGACAACGACGGCGAGGTCACCACCGAGGACCGCTACCGGCTCGAGCTCTTCCGTTCCGAGCTGATGCAGAAGAAGGCCGATGCCGTCCGCGCGCAGACCCTGGCCCGGGCGGCCCTGGCCACGCTCATCGTCCTCCCCGAGCCGGACCTCCGGCTCAGGGAGGACCCGTTCCCCGACCTGGGCGAGGTCACACCCCCGGACCTGGTCGCCGCGCGGCTGGAGGCGGAGAAGGATCGCCCCGACATCCGGGCGCTGGACAAGGCCATCGAGGCCAAGCAGGCCGAGGTCCACGCCGCCTGGGCGGAGCAGTTCCCCCAGTTCTTCATCGCCGGAACGTTCGCCTACTCCCGGGCGCCGGGCCGGGACATCGTCACCAACCCCTACGTCGGCGACTTCTTCAACGCGCTCACCGTCGGAGCCGCCGTCGGCTTTCGACAGAACCTGTCCTTCTACGTCCTCACCGCGAAGCTGGACAAGGCGGAGGCCGAGCTGCGGACCCTCAGACGCCAGCGCGAGGCCGCCTCGCACGGCGTGGACCTGGAGGTGGAGCAGGCGCACGCCGACCTGGTGGCGGCCATCGCCAAGCGCAAGGCGACGCGCGCGGCGCTCGCCGCCGGCAAGAGCTGGTTCCGGAGCGCCGGCCTCAACTTCGCCGTGGGAGTGGGGGACGCCAAGAATGTGGTCGACGCCTACACCGGCTACGCCAAGAGCCAGCTCGACGACGCCCAGGCCACCTATGACCTGTTCGTGGCCCAGGGACGCTTGAACCAGGTGCTCGGCCGCGGCGACCCGCCCGGGCCGGCGCCGTGCGTCCCGTGACGCCCGCGCCCGGCGCCGCGGCCGGGCCGGAGATCCAGCCGGCGACCGGACCCATCGCCGCGCTGACGCGCGCCTCGCTGCGCCACCCGGGCCGGTTCCTGGTCTCGGCCACCCTGCTCTTCGCCCTCTCCTCCTGGCTCACGGTCAAGCTCTTCGGCGACATCCGTTCCTCCTTCCAGGAGCTGCTTCCGGCGGACATGCCCTCGGTGCAGCAGATCCAGGAGCTGGTGCGCCGCGTGGGCGGCGACGGCTCGGTGCTGGTGGTGGTGGAGTCGCTCGACGGCGCCGCCGGCCTGGGCCGGGCCGAGGCCATGGCCCGTGCCCTGGTCGAGGACTACCTCGCCCTCGGACCGGGAGTCATCCGCAGCATCGAGTGGAACGTCCGCGACACGGAGGCCTGGTACGCCGATCACTGGCCGCTCTTCCTCGGGCTGGACCGCCTGACCGAGGCGCGCGACGCCCTGGCCAGGGCGGTGGCCGAGCACAAGCGCCGCGCCAATCCGCTCGCCCTCGGGCTCGATGCCGAGGAGACCGGCCGGGACACGCTGGTCGTGGCGCGGGAGTTCGAGCCCTGGCTCGACCTTCACCAGCCCCTGCCAAGGGACCGGGTCCGGGAGAGCTTCGCCCGCTACCGGGACGGGATGCTCGTCCACCCGGACGGCGCCTCGGTCACGCTCAACGTCCGCCCCACCGGGACGTCGCTGGGAGTGGCCGAGGCGCGCGCGCTGGTGGAGCGGATGCGGGCGGTGGCCGAGCGGCATCGGCCCGAGCTCGACCGGGACCGCCTCCGGGTGGGCTTCGGCGGCAGCTTCCCGCTCTTCGTGGCCGAGTACAGCTCCATCGTCGGCGACGTGCGCAACACCGCGCTCCTCACGCTCGGGCTGGTGCTCGGCTCTCTCTTCCTCTTCTTCCGTGACGTTCGTTCCACGCTCTCCCTGGGCGTGGCCGTCCTTACCGGCGTGGCGGTCACCTTCGCCGTGACCTGGTTCGCCATCGGGCACCTCAACACCCAGACGGCGTTCCTCGGCGCCATCGTGCTCGGCAACGGGATCAACTACGGCATCATCTACCTGGCCCGCGTGCGTCAGCTCCGGCGCGCCGGCGTGGGCCTCGAGCCGGCCTGCCTCGCCGGAGCCCGGGCGGCGTGGCGTGCGACGCTGCTCGCCTCGGCCGCCACCAGCCTCAGCTTCGGCATCCTCGTCCTGGCCGCCAACCGCGGCTTTCGCCACTTCGGCATCATCGGTGGCATCGGGATGCTCAGCTGCTGGGTCTTCACCTTCCTCCTCCTCCCGGCGCTACTCGCCGTCTGGGAGCGCCTTCGCCCGGTGCGCGCCGGGGCGCGCCCCGGCCCAAGGGCGTCGGCCGTCCCCGGCTGGCTGGAGCGGCTCTTCGCCCGGCCGCGGACGATGGTCGCCGGGTTCGCCCTCCTCACGGTGGGCGCCGGCGCACTCTTTCTCCACTCCCTCCCGGTGGCCATCGAGCGGAACCTCAAGAACCTGACCAACGAGCTGAGGGGCCAGGACACGCTGCTGCGTGACCACGACCGCGCCCAGGCGGCGCTGGGCAAGAGCATCTCCGGCGCAGTGGCGCTCCTCGACTCGCCCGAGGAAGCGGAGGCCTTCTGCGCCGTGGTCCGGCGGCGCGTGGAGGACCCGCGCTACCACCCGGTCATCCAGGGCTGCGAGACGGTGCGCAGCGTGGTCCCCGCCGACCAGGAGGCCAAGCTCGGGGTGATCCGGGACCTGGCCCGCCGGCTCAGCGACGCGGTCATCGACTCCCTGCCCGAGGAGCAGCGCCCGCGAGCGCGCGCCGTCCGGGACGACCTCCGGGCCCAGGGGCCGCTCGGACTGGACCAGGCGCCGCACTCGCTCCTCGACCGCTTCCGGGAGCGCGACGGGACGGTGGGACGGCTGGCGGTGGTCACCGCTCACCCGGACGCCCAGCTCGAGGAGGCGCCGCGGCTCAAGGCCTTCGTCGACGGCGTGCGCAACGTCCCGGTCGGAGCTCGCACCGTCGACGCCACCGGCGAGAACGTCATCTTCTCCGACCTCCTGCAGAACATCGACCGTGAGGGCCCGCTCACCACCGTCTTCTCCCTCCTCGGGGTCTGCCTCCTGGTGGCCCTCTTCCTGCGCAACGGCCGGACCAGCGCCGAGGTCATCGCCACGCTCGTCTGCGGGGTGGTGATCATGGGAGGAGTGGCGGCCCTCACCGGCCTGCACATCAACTTCCTGAACTTCGTCGTCTACCCGATCACCTTCGGCATCGCCGTGGACTACGGCGCCAACGTCGTGCTCCGGGCCGAGGAGCGCCGGGGCGCCGTGCTGCCGGCGCTGGTCGAGGTGGGGCCGGCGGTGATGCTCTGCTCCTGGACGACGACCATCGGGTACGGCTCGCTGATCATCGCCTCCAACCGAGCGCTGCGGTCCTTCGGCTGGTACGCGCTGCTCGGCGAGGTGGCCTGCCTGGCCACCGCCCTGCTCATGCTCCCGGCGTTCCTGCTCGTCGCCCGGCGCGGGGCGGTGCCGGTCCCGGCCCGCCCGGGCGAGAGCTGACTCGCGCGGCCCGGAGCGCCGCGCCGCCGAGCTTGGGGGCCTCTCGTTGAGCCGGCAGGGGCACCGTGCTACCAGTGGGCCGGCACGGACCCATGCCAACCGACCCCTTGCGCCCTCCGCGCCCCCTCGCCCCGGTGGATCGCGCCCTCGACGGTGCGCCGGAGGTGTCGGTGGTCATTCCTCTCTTCAACGAGGAGGGCAACGTCGAGCCGCTCCTCGACGAGCTGTTCGCCACGCTCGAGGGGCTTGGCTCCCGGTTCGAGGTGGTGGCCGTCGACGACGGCAGTCGCGACGGAACCTGGGCGGCGCTGGAGCGGGCCGCCGCCCGCAGGCCCGCGCTGCGCGTGCTGCGCTTCCGGCGCAACTTCGGCCAGACGGCGGCCATGTCCGCCGGCATCGACGCCGCCCGGGGCGCGGTCATCGTCCCCATGGACGGGGATCTCCAGAACGACCCGGCCGACATCCCCCGGCTCCTCCAGCGCCTGGAGGGACGGCTCGCCGGCCATCCCGCCGAGGCGGTGGACGTGGTGAGCGGGTGGCGCCGGAACCGGCAGGACCGCGAGTGGGGCCGCAAGCTGCCCTCGCGCATCGCCAACCGGTTGATCAGCCTGGTTTCCGGCGTTCGCCTCCACGACTATGGGTGCTCGCTCAAGGCCTACCGGCGCGACGTGCTCCACGGCGTCCGGCTCTACGGTGAGATGCATCGCTTCATCCCGGTCTACGCCAGCTGGCAGGGGGCGCGGGTGGCCGAGCTGGTGGTCAACCATCGCTCCCGCCACACTGGCCGGAGCAAGTACGGCCTCGGCCGCACCGGCAAGGTCCTCCTCGATCTCCTGGTGGTGAAGTTCCTGGCCAGCTACACCACCAAGCCCATCTACCTCTTCGGGGGCTTCGGCCTGATCTCGCTCGGCCTCGCCGTCGCCTGCGGCGTCGCGGCCGTGGTCTACAAGCTGCTCGGGCTCAAGGACCTGGTGCAGACCCCGCTTCCCCTCCTGGCCGTGGCCTTCGCCCTGGCCGGTCTGCTCGCCCTGCTCATGGGGCTGCTGGCCGAGCTGCTCATCCGCACCTACTACGAATCGCAGGAGAAGCGGCCCTACCTGGTCACCGCCGAGCTCAACGCGCCGCGGCCCGCCCCGGCCGCCGTCGACCGGCGGGCGGGCACCGTCTAGCGGCGGCTCCCCCGGGACCGACGGCCCGTCCCCATGTGTGGCATCGCCGGTGAAGTGCGCTTCGACGCTCCGCCCGACGCGGACGCCGTGCGCCGGATGGCCGATGCGCTGGCCCACCGGGGACCCGATGCCGAGGGCTTCGCCGCCGATGGCACCGCGGCGCTCGGCCACCGGCGCCTGTCGATCCTGGACCTGGTCGGCGGGGTCCAGCCGATGCAGCGCGACGGCGTCACCCTCGTCTTCAACGGCCAGGCCTACGACTTCGCCGCGCTCCGCGCCGGCCTCGAGCGGAAGGGCCACCGCTTCACCACCCGCAGCGACACCGAGGTCGTCCTCCGCGCCTACCTGGAATGGGGGGAGGACGTCTTCCCGCACCTGGACGGGATGTTCGCCGTCGCGCTCTGGGATGCCCGGTCGCGCAAGCTCCTCCTCGGCCGCGACCGGATGGGAAAGAAGCCGCTCCACCTGGCGCTCGCCCAGCGGGGCCGCTGGCATGACTCCCTGCCCGCCGAGGGCGCCCCGGCCACTCCTGTGGACCGGCTGGTCTTCGGCTCCGAGCTCAAGGCGCTCGTCGCCCACGGCGGCGTCCCGCGCTCGCTCAGCCGCCCGGCGCTCATCGAGTACCTGGCCACCGAGGCCGTCCCCGCCCCGCGCACCATCTGGACCGAGGTCCACAAGCTTCCTCCGGCCCACGTCGCCGTCCTCGACGCCTCCGGCCTGCGCCTTCGCCGCTACTGGGAGCTTCCCGTGCCTCGCCCCTCGCCCGGCAGCCGGGACGCCGCCGCCGAGCTGCGCGGGCTCCTGGACTCCGCGGTGGCCAAGCGGCTGGTGGCCGACGTCCCGGTGGGCATCTTCCTCTCCGGGGGCATCGACTCCACCGCGCTCACCGCGCTGGCGGTCCGCCACGCTCCGCGCATCCACAGCTTCTCCATCGGCTTCGAGGAAGCCAGCTTCGACGAGTCGGCCCATGCCCGCCTCGCCGCCGATGCGCTCGGCACCGAGCACCACCTGGAGATGCTCTCCGGCCGGGCCTGCCTGGAGCTGCTCCCCTGCGCGGTCGACCAGCTCGACGAGCCCTTCGCCGACCCGAGCTACCTTCCCACCCACCTCCTCTCCCGCTTCGTGCGCCGGAGCGTGAAGGTGGCGCTCGCCGGCGACGGCGGCGACGAGCTCTTCGCCGGATACGACCCGTTCCTCGCCCACCGCCCGGCGGCACTCCTGGCCCGGCTGCCCGGGCCGCTCCTCGGCTTCCTGGCCGGAGCGGCGGCGCGCCTTCCGGCGGCGGCGACCAACATGAGCTTCGACTTCCGGCTCAAGCAGCTCTTCCGCGGGCTCACCGCCCCCGCCTCGCTGCGCCACGCGGCGTGGATCGGCGCCTTCCTGCCGGAGGAGCTCGGCTCGGTGCTGCACCCGGACCTGCGCCCGCTGGCCCGCGAGGAGGTCGCCTACCGTGCCGTGCTGGCCGAGGCGGAGCGCGCCCATCGCGCTGGCATCTCTCCCGGGTCGGTGGACGAGGCGCTTCGCTTCTACCTCACCGGCTACCTGGTCGATGACATCCTGGTGAAGGCCGACCGGGCGTCGATGGCCGCCTCGCTGGAGGTGCGCGCCCCCTTCCTCGACACCCGGGTGGTGGAGTTCGCGGTGGGCCAGTCCTGGCAGGCCAAGCTCTCCCTCACCCGCACCAAGGTCCTGCTCCGGAGCGCTCTCCGGGGCCTGGTTCCGGAGCCCATCCTCGCCCGACCGAAGAAGGGCTTCGGCATCCCGGTGGCGCAGTGGATCCGCGGTCCGCTCCGGCCGCTCTTCGAGGATCTCTTCTCGGAGTCCTCGCTCCGGCGGGCGGGGGTGTTCGCCCCGGAGCCGACCCGGGCGCTGCTCGAGCGTCACCTGGGCGGCGCCGCCGATCTGCGCAAGCCGCTCTGGACGGCGGCCATGTTCCTCCTCTGGCAGAGGCGGTGGGCGGCCGGCGCGGGTCCCTAGCCCGCGGGCCCCCGCGCTCAGCGGGCGGTGACGAAGGGATCCATTCCCGCCGGGAGGCGGAAGACCTTGACCACCTCCACCCCCTCGATGGTCTCGACGTGCCAGGGGGCCTCCTGGGACAGGCGCTCGAGCGCCTCGACGTTGTGGCGGTACCACCGCCCGGCCTGGGTGACCACGTAACACGGGTGGCCGGACCGACAGGCCGCACCCGGCCGGAAGGCCGAGACGACGAGGTCGGTGCGCCCGGCGCGGTCGGCGTAGTAGCGCGCCGGCCAGTCGATGTCGGTGGCGATCTCCGCGCCCGGCTCGGCGCGCGAGGCGATGGCCTGGATGGCCTCGCGGAATCCGGCATCGAAGTAATCGCAGTGCGGGAAATAGAAGGTGACCCGCGAGGAGCCGCCCCCGAGCACGCTGACGTACAGCCGCTCGTGGGGCGCATGGACCAGAGCGGCGTGCGCCTCGGTGCCCACCAGCAGCGCCCCGAGGATGGCGGCCAGTGCCGGGGAGATCCACCGGGCGCGCTTCCCGCTCCGCTCCGCCGCCCAGGCGACCAGCGCCGCCACCGCGTAACCGGCGAGCAGCGCCAGCGCCGGCTGAAGGGTGAGGAAGAAGCGACCCCACTTGCTGGCCAGAGGCACGAGGATGGCCGCCCACGCGCCGATCCAGACCAGCACCAGGCGGTGCGAGGGGGCGCGGAGCCAGAGCGCCAGGCCGAGGCCCAGCCCGGTGGCGAGGAGCGTCGGCGGCGCCAGCTTCACCCAGGCGAAGGTCAGGTAGAACCAGGGCGGAAGCCCGTCCCGCCCCACCACCTGGGCATTCCGGTAGATGTGCCCGGCGAAGTAGAGCCCGCCGTGGATGGTGACCTTGGCCTGGAGGTACTGGAGGAGGAAGGCCCAGGTCGACGGCAAGAAGAACATCCAGTTCACCGCCGCGAACGTGGCCAGGGAGGTGAGCAGCAGGACGGCCCAGCGCCCCGGGGAGATGCGCCAGGCTGTTCCCGTGCCCCGGAGCCAGGCGTAGGCGAGCGGCGGAACGGTGGCGAAGAAGAAGAAGTACTTCGAGGCGCAGAGCAGCCCCACCGCCGCGGCCGCCCCGAGCTCCCAGCGCCGGCTGGCCGCCGGGCTCTCCCCGTCGGCGGCGACCTTCGCCTCGGCGGTGCACAGGACGGCGAGGAGGAGGAAAAACCCGAGCAGGGTGTCCTCCTTGGCCACCCGGTTGTAGCCGATGAAGGTGGGTGAGGCGGCGAGCAGGCCGGCGGTGACCAGCCCGGCCAGGCGGCCGAAGAGGCGGCGCCCGAGCCAGGCGGCGACGAGCACCGACAGCCCTCCGGCCAGGGCGAGCGGCAGGCGGGTGATGGTCTCCGGCGCCCAGCCGAGCGGCCGGCCGACGAGGAGCGTCCCGGTGATGAGGAGCTTCATCAGCATCGGATGCTCGATGTCGTCGCCGAGGAAATCGCCGTGCAGGTAGCGCTCGGCGGCAAGCCACTTGTGCATCTCGTCGTCGGCGAAGCCCTCCGCGGACAGCCCCTGCAGCCGCGCCCAGAGGCCGCCCAGGACGATGGCGCCGAGCAGCAGGACGCCACCCGTTCCCCAGGGGCGCACCGGGCCGAGCAGGGCCAGGCCGGGCAGGTCTCCGAATCTCGGGCGCCGAGATGCGTCCATGAAGGGCGCGGCTTCTACTACGTTCCGCCCGAGGACCCTACCGAAGGAGTCCATCCCCGTGCCCAGCTTCGCCCCCCTCCGCCTCGCCCTGGTGGCGGCGCTCGCCGCCGACGGCGGTGCCCCGGCTCCTGCGCCGGGCGAGCACCAGACGCCGGTCCCGGTCAAGATCTTCGCCGTCGTCGAGCAGGACTCGGGGCCGGTGAGCTACTACTCCATCGTCACCGAGGGAGACACGCGCTTCATCCGCTCCGTCTACAAGCCGGGGCTGGAGACGGTGGTCCTCGGCGCGGTCGTCCCCGAGCAGGCCAGGAAGAGGGTCAAGTCGGTGAGCTGGCGCTGGCGCGTCCACAGCCTGCCCAGGGATTCCAACGACTGCGGGCCGGGCTACTCCGACTCCGGCGCGGCCGTGTTCCTCACCTTCAAGTCCGGGCTGAAGTACATGATCCTCAAGTACGTGTGGGCCACCATCGGGACGGTGGGAAGCTTCTGCCAGTCCAAGCGCGGCTGGTTCCTGGACCGGAACACCATCCTCCTCGAGGTCGGTGGCCCGCTCGGGGTGTGGAAGACCGAGGAGGTGGACGCTCGGGCAGAGTTCGTCCGCGCCTTCGGCGTCAAGCTCGAGGACGTCCCCGACCTGGTGGGCATCGGCCTGATGACCGACGGAGACCAGTCCAGCTCGGTGGTCGAATCCGACTACGCCGACTTCCTGGTGCGGTGGTAAACGCCGGTCCGCTGCTTCTGGTACCAGTGCCAGAAGCGGGTCACGCCCTCGGGGAAGGACACCTTGGGCGCGTAGCCGAGCAGCTGGCGCGCCTTGCCGATGTCGGCGTGGGTGGCCGACGCGTCCGAACCGAGCTTGGGCCGGCTGACGAACCGTGCCCGCCGGCCGGCCAGCTCCTCGATGCGGCGGACGAAGTCCAGCAGCAGGACCGGCTCGCCCCGTCCGAGGTTGATGACCTCGAAGCCCACCCGGTGGTCGGCGGCGGCCACCACCCCGGCCACGGTGTCGGAGACGTAGGTCCAGTCGCGGTACATCTGGCCGGCCTCGTAGAGCGGGAGCTCCTTGCCGGTGAAGATGCTGTCCAGCACCTTGTAGGCCATCATGTCCGGGCGGTTGCGCGGCCCGTAGACGGTGAAGAAGCGCAGCGCGGTGAAGTGGATGCCGTACAGGTGGTGGTAGCTGTGGCCGAGCATCTCCGCGGCCCGCTTGCTCGCCGCGTAGGGATTGAGGGGGCGGTCCGCCGAGTCATCCTCGACGAAGGGAAGCCGCACGCTGTTGCCGTAGACGGACGACGTCGAGGCGAGCACGACGTGCGGGACGGAGAATTCCCGCGCCGCCTCGAGGACGGCCAGGGTCCCGTTGACGTTGACGTCGAAGTAGAGCTGCGGCTGCTCGATGGAGGCCCGCACCCCGGCCACCGCGGCCAGGTGGACGATGACCTCCGGCCGCCACTCCGAGTACAGCCGGCGCAGGAGCTTGTCGTCCCGGACGTCCCCTTCCACCAGGAGTAGTCGCCCGGACTCCGGGCGAGCCTGCAACTCCGCGACGTTGGCGCGCTTGCGGCTCTCGTCGTAGTAGGGGTCGAAGTTGTCGAGCCCGAGGACGTGGTCGCCCCGCTCGAGAAACGCCTCCACGGTGTGGCTGCCGATGAAGCCTGCGGCTCCGGTGACCAGTATGCGTCGTCCCACCTGGGGTGCCCTTCGCATTGCCCGGACTCGTCCCGGGGAGGCCCTCACCTACGCCGGGACGCGTTGCGTCGCAACTCAAATGTAACCCTCTCAACGGAAAGCCGGCCGGGGCCGGTCCGGGCCCCGGACGCGAGGCGGGCTTATCCGACACCCGCCCTAGGGAGGGGGGGAGGCGGGGAGGGAGAGCTCGTAGATGCGGACCGAGTCCTTCCCTCGCTCGAGGCGGAGCTCCTCGCGCGCCCCGGCGAGGTCCACCGCTCCCTGCCAGCCGAGCTCGCGATCGAAGTCCGGATGAAACGCGCGGAAGGTGGCGATGTCCGCCTGGACGTAGAGCACCGGTCCCCGGTAGCCGCTCCGGCGGGCGCGCCGGATGCGCTCCCGGAAGTCGAAGCCGCGCTCGAACTCGGGATCGCTCCTGCCCAGGACGCGGCTCTCGGCCCGGCCGGCGACCGGGAAGGGGCTCCCCGCCTCCAGGTCCACCCATGCCTGGGTGCGCACCTGCTGGGGGAGGTAGCTCACCAGGCAACCTTCCCGGCACCGTCCCTCGAGGTAGCGGGCGAGCTCGGTGAACACGGGGCTGTTCGCGACGTCCTTCTTCCCGAGCAGCACGATGGCCAGGACCGCGGCGAGCGCCACCGCGGCGCCGGCCAGCGCCGCCGCGCGGTCCGAGAGCCCGGCGACGAGACGGTCCGTGCCCCGGGCCATGGCCAGGAGGAGCGGCGGGGCGACGGTGAGGAAGTACGCCGGCGCCGACGACGGGACGAAGAGCACGGCGAGCGGTCCGGCATAGGCCAGGAGCACCCAGCCGCGCTCGAACGTCCCGTCCGCCAGTCGGCCCCAGCGGAGCCCCCGGAGACCGAGCGCGGCCAGGACCAGGCCCACCGGCGTCAGGCTCCCCGGCCATCCCAGGGCGCCGAGGAAGTCCACCGGCTTGGCGGCGATGCGGAGCAGCGCGGCGCGAGGATGGGTGACCAGGGCGCGGGCGATGCTCCCCCCGTTCTCGGCGTAGGTTCCGAAAAAGCGGACGGAGGCGCGATAGCGCCCGAACTCGTCCTCGTCCCTCGACGAGGGCCACATCAGGAAGGGGAGCCCGTCGTAGAAGGTGTAGAAGCCGTAGTTCTCCGAAGCCCCGGGTGGCCCCTCGGGCCGGTGACGGAGCTTCGCCGAGACCAGGCTCCCGGCCACGGCTCCTCCGAGGAGCACGAGCGCGGCCAGCCGCGGCCAGTGAACTCCGGCGAGCGAGCGGCCCAGCACGAGCAGCACCACCGCGCCGCAGGCGATGCCGGCGAGCGACTCGAAGCGGGCGGACGCCGCGAGGAGGGCCAGGAGCCCGGCGCCGAGCAGTGACCAGCCGCAGGGTCGAGGGCGAGCGGCGGAGGCGACGCCCAGCGCCAGCGCGCCGGTGAGGGTGGCGGCGCCGACGAGGACCCCGAGGTTCCGGTAGCCCGCCACGGTCGCCAGCAGCGGGGTGAGCGCGACGACGAGCAGAAGGATGATGCGACGGCGCGGAGAGGCCTCGGGCCAGAGGAAGTTCCCGAGCCCGAGCGTCCCCAGGGCGAAGGCCAGGTGGGAGGCCAGGTAGGTGGCACCGATGGCGCCGAGGGACTCGGCCCCCAGGCGCCGGAAGAGCACGAGAAGCAGCACGGTGAGGGGCAGCTCCTCCATGGCCTCCGCCCCGCGGAGCGCGTAGGCCTTGCCGTGCGCGAGGTATCCCCAGTTCATCCACCCCGCGTCCCAGCCGAACCGCCAGAGGTAGAGCGCGCGCAGCGCGAGCACGGCCAGGGTTGCGACGGCCAGGAACGGGAACGGCCAGCAGGTGAGCCGGACGAGAGGCCCGCGCCGGGCTGCCACCGACTCCGCGCCGTCTCGCTCTTGCGCCGAGGGCATCGCTCGGTCGGCTCGATTAGCCCGTGTGCCGACCACTTTCCACCGGCGGGCGACCGCGGAGCGTGGGTCCACCGCTCCTTGGAGCCGCTCGGGTCCTGGTGTAGAGGAGCGAGCGCGGTTCTCCGGCTAGGTAGCTCAACTGGTTAGAGCGGCGGTCTCATAATCCGCAGGTAGTCGGTTCAAGTCCGACCCTAGCCACTCAGCATCCTTCAGCTTTTTCATTACCGAACCGGCGTCTTTTTCTCCAAGCCCCATTCCTGCCCCACGTGCACCAGCGACAGCGGCGACGTGTTGCCACGCAAAGGTCGGGGCGTGCGGGGCAGGCGCGGGGGCAGTCTCCGCCTGCGGTCATTCGAGACTCGAGCCTATTGGAGCCCCAGGCCCGTCTGCTGACGCAGCAGATGGGAACTGGGTCGGGTTTCAGTTGGAGAGTGGGTTGGGGACCGCAACTCGGATTGCCTCCACCATGCGGTCGCCGATGGTCCGACTCATCCCAAAGAATCCCGGCCAGGTGGCTTCGTCCACCCGCTCAACCACTTCCGACAACGGCCCGGTTAGGTCGAGCGATGCGATGTCGCCAAAGAAGTCCGGCCAAGTCTGCGCAACCCAGGGAAGGGCAGTGGCTAAAGCCGCCCGTCGGTCGAGGAGAGCGAGTATCGACAGCATGGCGTTCGGGTACCTCGTGTTCGCCCATGCACGCTGAACCTCATCGGCGTCGTATTCTAGGCGTTGTCCTTCGCGCATGTTCCTTCGCCACCTTCTCTCCATTTGGATAAGAGGGTCTGCCTCCATTTGGGCAATCATTTCCTCTGGGGTTGCTCCTCGGTAAGCGATGACGCTGGAGGAGCTCGGGAAGAACGCGCTCAGCCCGCCACGGGAGACGGCGAGGGAGACGTGGACGTAATCGTCGTTCTTCTCTAGGAGCGTGGCTTCAACCTCGCACCAGCCAGCGTCCCCTGCCTTCCCCACGGAATAAACCTGCGGGTACTCGATGGCGCTTAACTGCGCATAGGACTTCTGGCTCCACCGCTCCAACTCGGATTTGAGCAACGCAGCGAGCTTCCCCATCTCGAAAGCCCTTTTCTCAGCAAAAGTCGCCGGGTGGACATTTTATCAGCCGGCCCGCTCAATGACGGTAGGGTCTCGCTGCGAGGCGGAAGGTGAACCTTTGGAGGCGGCGGGCGCGTAGCTCGCGCAGCCTCAGCGTGGCCTCCTCGTCAAGGCGCTCGCCCTCCACGAGCTCCAGGCGGCCCGGCTCATGCCGGACGACAGGCTCGCCGGCCCAGAGCGCGAGGAGCTGCACGTAGGTTTCCGACCCCTGGCCGAAGTGCTGCCGGGCCAACTCCAGGGCATCGCGAATCCCTCGCGAGACTTGCGCCCGTATGCGGAGACCCCACTGTGCCGGGTTGCTGCGCTCCAGGTACCAAGCGGCGGCCTGCCAGGTCCCAAGGCTGGCGGCGGCGTCGATGACCCGGAGGGTAGCGTCCGCTCGCTCCGCGCCTTTTCCACCGCCTCCCGGAACTCCCGGAAACGGCCTCGGGGCTGGCGCTGGCCTTCCGCCATCCATCGGTGAAGGGTACTCGCACCGGGGGGAGCCCACCCCGCACCGCGGGGGGCCGACACCCCGGAGCAAACCACCGGGATCGGGGCCGCCGCGCCCGCTGTCGTGCCCAGGCCGCGACCGCACCCCACACGCCGTCGGAGCCCCAGCGAGCGCAGGAATCGGACGATGACGGACCGGGCGCGCTCCTCTCAATAGGGAGCAGTGCACGCCCTGGAGGGCGCGCCGTCGCTGCCGGCCGGGGGACGGCTTGGAGGTCCTTCCGATGAAGGTGCTCTCGTTTGTCATCTGGCTGTCGTGGGGGGCGATCATCACCCGCGTTCTCCTGGCACCCACCGTCGGCCTGACCCTGAACCAGGCGCTGGTGCTTCTCCTGCTCGCCGCACCGGCCGTCGGAGTCCTGTGCTGGCTTCGCTGGATCTTCCGGCCGCCGTCGGAAGCCTCGTCGCTCCTCCGCCGCCGCCAGGCGGCAGCCGAGGACGAACGGCTCGACGGCGCGAGCGACTGGCCGGGCATCGCCGGTCAGCTTTTTTGACAGTCCCCACGGGCGGCTCGACCATCCCTGTCACCGGGGCTAGAGGCCCGTGACCCGCTGTAGCGGCCAGTCACGGCTGCCCCGGGGGAAGGGACGTTGGTCATGCCCGATTCGTCGGCCCTCACCGAGGCCGCCACAGACGCGGGGGTCGCCGAGAAGGACGACACCGTCAGCACGCATGTCCTGGTGACCGAGGAGGACGTCCGCCGGCTGCGGGCGCTCTCGCGGCGCACACGGATCGCGCAGAGCGAGTACCTGCGCGAGGCGGTGGACGACCTGCTCCGCAAGTACGACGCGGCGCCCAAGGAGGACTAGCCCTTGGCCCTGCCCGTGCGCGCCCGCCGGCCGGCCACGGCCGCCGTGCTCTCCGAGCGCCCCCTGCTCGTCTTCGACTTCCACGGCCGACCGGTGCGCAACGGCGCCGCCCCGTCCGCCGAGCCCCACCCGCCGCAGAGCATCCGCGACGCCGTCCTGGCCTGGATCGACGAGCACCCGTAGCGCCGCCGGAGCACCCTAGCCGGCCCTGGCCTCGCTCGCCTCGCGCTCCTCGTCGAGCTTGCCGGCCACCTCGCTGAACGAGAGCCGGTCCACCGAGAGGAAGAAGAGACCGAAGGCGATCTGCTGGCCGGTCTGGCACAGCCAGAGCACGTTGGCGTAGGCCAGCCCCGGGCCGCGCACCAGCTCGCCGGGGAGGAAGAGCGCCAGGCCCACCCGGACCGCCGCCTGGAAGGTGCCGATCATCCCCGGGGCCGCGGGGATCATCAGGCCCACCACCAGCACGCAGAGCACGACGTAGCTCTGGAACAGGTCCAGCGGCAGGTCGAAGCCGCGGGTGGCGAGGAGCCACATCCCGAAGCCGTTCAGCCCCCAGTAGACGAACGTCCAGCCGAAGAAGGCCAGGAGCCCGAGAGGACCGGGGAGCTGCTTCACCGCTCCCACGAAGGCATCGACGATGCCGGCCACCTTCTCCGCCAGCCGCGGGCTGGCCCAGCCCATCGCGCCGCGGACCAGGGCCACCGCCCGGCCGTGGTGCCAGGCGGCGAAGAGCAGGAAGAGCAGGCCCCCGAAGAAGATGGAGAACATGGCGTTGGCGCCGATGCGGACGAAGCGGACGTCCGGGGCGCCCGGGGGAACGAAGAAGAGGAGCACCCGGAGGAGGAGGGCCACGAACACCCCGTCGGTGATGCGCTCCAGCACCACCGTGGTCATGGCCGCGCTCCGGCGGATGTTGCTCCGGCTGGCGATGAGGAACGGGCGGGCGAACTCGCCCATCCGGAAGGGAAGCACCAGGAGGTACATGAAGCCGATGGCGCTGGCGTCGTTGAGGGGGCGGAAGGGGACCCGCTCCAGGCCGGAGAGGAGGCGCCCCCAGCGGAGGGTGCGGCAGACGTGGATCAGCCCGAGGATGACCAGGTAGGGCAGGAGCCAGAGGTAATGCGCGGCGCGCAGGCTGGCCCACTGCTCCGCCCAGTGCGTGTCGCGGAAGGCGTAGACGCCGCACACCAGGGTCACCGCCAGGCTGGCGGCGAGGCGCAGCGCGCGCTTCACGGGAGCTCCTCATCCCCGAGGATCAGCGCCGGGTGCTCGGCGAGCAGCGCCTTCGCCGCCCCCTCCCCCGCCCGGGCCCGGAGCTCGGCCAGCGCCTTCTCCAGCCAGGCGCGTGCACCGGTAGGAGCATGCAGGTCGGTGGCCGCCACCGCATAGAGGCCCTCCTCGAGGAAGGTCCGGGCAAGCCGGCGGGCGAGCGGGCCGTAGCGGTTCACCAGCGCCCCGAGATCGAGCTGCAGCCGCGCCCCGAGGCGCACCACCTCGGCGGCCCGACCGGGCCGGTCGAATTCCTGGCACCGCTCCGGATGGGCGAAGAGCGGCGTCACCCCCTTGCGCAGCATGCGGAAGACCATCTCCGGAAGCGCCGGAACCGGCGAGTGGTAGGGAGCCTCGACGAGCACGTACCGGCCGCCGTTGACGGTGCGCGCCCGGGGCGTCCCCAGCCCGTCGAGGAAGCCGTCCAGGACGAGGGCGTTCTCCGCATTGGGATGGAGCCGGAGGGGGACGGCGGCGCGCTCCAGCGCCTCGGCGAGCGTCCTCCGCCGGTCCCGGCACACCTCCTCCGGCGCGAAGTCCGGACGGGCGTGCGGGCTGGGGGCGGCGGCGGCGAAGCCCAGGTCGACGAGCACGCGGGCCATCTCCACCGCGTCCTCGAGGGTGCGCGCGCCGTCGTCCACGCCGGGAAGCAGGTGGCAGTGCAGGTCGACGTAGCCTTCCATGGAGCCTAGCGGCGACCCTCCGCATCCTCCTCCGCCGGCCCGCCGGCCGGCGGCCCACGCTCGCCCTCCGGCGGCGCCTCGGGGACGCGGTACTCCTCGCCGAGCCACCGGCCCAGGTCGACGAGCCGGCAGCGCACCGAACAGAACGGAGCGCTCGGGTTCTCCGCGCGCGGAGCGGCGGGACGTCGACAGATGGGGCAGGGGGCGGCCACGCGAGGCGCTCTGCATACCCCGGTTGGTGCTAAACGGGGAGGGCCGACCATGAAGGCCGTCCGCATCGTCCGCCCCGGCAGCGTGGACGGCGTCGAGCTCGCCGACGTCGCCGAGCCGGGCTGCGGCCCCGACGAGCTCCTCGTCCAGGTCCAGGCCACGGCGCTCAACCGGGCCGACCTCCTCCAGGTCCTCGGCCGGTACCCGCCTCCTCCGGGCGTTCCCCAGGACATCCCCGGCCTCGAGTACGCCGGGACGGTCCTCCGGGCCGGCGAGCGGGTGCAGCGGTTCCGCTCCGGGGAGCGGGTGATGGGGCTGGTCGGTGGCGGAGCGTTCGCCGAGCGCCTGGTGACGCACGAGCGGGAAGCAATGCCCGTTCCGGAGGGGCTCGAGCTCGCGCCCGCGGCCGCGGTTCCCGAGGCGTTCCTCACCGCCTTCGACGCCCTCGTCCTCCAGGGGGAGATGCGGCCCCACGCGCGCGTCCTCGTCCACGCGGCGGCGAGCGGCGTGGGGACGGCCGCGCTGCAGCTGGTGCAGCTCTTCGGCGCCGAGGCCATCGGCACCGCCCGGACGGAGGAGAAGCTCGAGCGCTGCCGGGCGGTGGCCCCCTTCCACCCGCTGCTCGTGCCGCCGGGGGCTCCCCGCTTCGCGCCGCGGGTCCTCGAGCTCACCGGGGGCGCCGGGGTGGACATCGTCCTGGACCTGGTCGGGGGCCGCTACCTGGCCGAGTCCCTGAACTGCCTCGCCTCGCGGGGGCGCATGCTGATGGTGGGGACGCTCGACGGCCCCCGGGCGGACCTCGACCTCTCCCGGCTCCTCCACCGGCGGGCACGGATCATCGGCACCGTGCTGCGGACGCGGCCGCTCGAGGAGAAGGCCGCCCTGGCCAGGAGCTTCGAGGAGCAGGTCCTTCCCGCCTTCGCGGGCGGCCGCATCCGGGCGGTGGTGGACGCCGTCCTGCCCCTGGCCTCGGCGCCGGTGGCGCTCGCCCGGATGGCCGCCAATGCCTCGGTGGGGAAGCTCGTCCTTTCCGTCGGGGAGGCGCGCTGACCTCCGGCCGGCCGAGGCAGTGGCTGGCGCTCGTGCTCGCGCTCGGGGCGGCGCCGCTCCGTGCCGACGTGACCCACCGTCACACCGCCGTGGTGGAGGTGGTGCAGAAGGTCGGCCCGGCGGTGGTGTTCATCGGCACCGAGCAGCGGGTGGACAGCCGCCTCCGGGGCTCGACCCTGGAGGACCTCCTCCTCGGACCGGGGCGTTCCGCCGAGCGGAGCATCCAGTCGCTCGGAAGTGGCGTGATCATCGACCCGGGGGGGCTGATCGTCACCAACAACCACGTCATCCGGGGGGCCTCCGCCATCCACGTCATCCTCTCCGACGGACGACAGCTGGAGGCCGAGGTGGTGGGCAGCGATGCCGGGAACGACCTGGCGCTCCTGCGCGTCCAGGCCCGGGGGCCGCTCCCCGCGGCCCAGCTCGGGACGTCGGCCGACCTGATGATCGGCGAGACGGTGGTGGCCATCGGCTCGCCGCTCGGGTTGCAACGCACGGTGACGGTGGGAGTCCTCTCGGCCACGGGCCGTAGCTTCAAGACCCGCACCGAGACGTTCGACGACTTCCTCCAGACCGATGCCGCCATCAACCCCGGCAACAGCGGCGGCCCGCTCCTCAACCTCGACGGCGAGGTGATCGGCATCAACACCGCCCTGCTCACCAGCGCCCAGGGCATCGGCTTCGCCATCCCGGCGGACAAGGTGCGGCGCATCGTGGGCGAGCTGCGCAGCTTCGGGAAGGTCCGGCCGGTGTGGATCGGCATCGAGGCTGGCCCGCTGACGGCGGCGACGGCGCGGCGGATGGGCTGGCAGCGCAGCCACGGCGTTCTCGTCCAGCGCATCGACGCGGGAAGCCCGGCGGAGTCGGCCGGGGTGCGGGCGGGCGACCTGGTCGTCGACGTCGGCGGCTCGCCCGTCCAGGACGTCGATGACTTCGACGCCCGGCTGCGCAGCTACCCGGCACGCACGCCCTTCACCCTCGGTGTCTTTCGTGGCGGGCGCACCCTCAACCTCACCCTCACCCCGCTGGAGTTCCCCGCCGAGCTCGCCGACGGGCTCGCCTGGGAGCGACTGGGGGTGAAAGTTTCCGCTCGCAAGGGAGCCGCCGGGCTGGTCATCGTCGCCGTGCGGAAGGAGAGCCAGGCGGCGGAGATCGGCCTCGCCCAGGGCGACGTCATCACCCGCATCAACAACCAGCCGGTGGACTCGCTGGCCTCGTTCCGGGAGGGGCTGCTGGCGAGCCAGGGCCGCGGCATCCTGGTGTCGGTCCGGAGGGGGGCCTTCACCTACCCGATCGGATTCCGTTTTTGAGGAGGGTGCTCCGACCGCAGTAGCATCCCTGTCCTCGGCTGACCGCTCCCACGATGCCCAACCCCACATACAGGCCGGTCGGGCCGCTGCTCGCCGGCACCCGGTCCACGGCGGTCCTCGGTCTCGAGGAACGCGCCGATGGTCCGGGGCGGGCGGTGGTTCTGGTCTGGGCCCCGGCCGACCTGGCGCGCGACGAGGAGCGGACGGCGCAGCTGCGGCGCGACACCCGGCGCGCCTCGGAGCTCGACCATCCTCACATCGTGCGGGTGCATGGCCTGGCCAGCCTGGAGCAGGGGCTGGCCCGGGTGGTGGAGTTCGTCGACGGGGAGTCGCTGCGCCAGGTGCTCGACCTCGTCGCGCCGCTTCCCCCGCGCATCGCCGCCCGCATCGTGGCCGACGTGGCGCTGGGAGCCCACTACGCGCACCTGGCCGGCAACGACGACGGCTCGCCCATGGTGCACGGCGACCTGCGGCCGGAGACGGTGATGATCACCTACGCCGGCAAGGCGAAGGCCTCCGGCTACGGTGCGCTGGCGGTGGCGCCCCGCGAGGCCTCCGGTCTGCGCGTGGTCAACCGCCGCCGCTACGCCGCGCCGGAGCAGATCATCGGCGGCCGGACGGCGAGCACCCCGCAGACGGACGTCTTTCTCCTCGGGCTCCTGCTCCACGAGATGGTCAGCGGCAAGAAGCCGTGGGACGGCGAGGCGGAGCTCGACCATGCCGTGGTGGCCGCGCCGCTGCCGCTCGGACCGGAGCATCACATCCCCCCGGAGCTGGTCCCGGTGCTGGAGCGGGCCACCCGCAAGCGGGCCGCCGACCGTTACCCGACCGCCCTCGCCTTCCGCGATGCCGTGGACCAGGCGGTCTCGCTCGCGCCCCACGGCGACGTGGCCGCCTTCATGGAGCGGCACTTCCCCAGGGAGAACTCTCCCCGGGCGGCGCGCGCCCAGGTCCTCGCCGAGGCCGTTGCCGCGCAGTCCCGCCGCCAGGCGGAGGCACGTGCCCGCGCGCCCAAGCCGGCGCCGCCCCCCCAGCCGGCCCGCGAGGCGGAGCCCGAGTCCATCTACGACTGGCGCAGCCGGATGCCCATCGTCTTCGGCCTGGTGGTGGCGGTGGTCCTGGTGGGGGCCATCGTCTACCGGAGCCTCTCCGCCAAGCCCCCGCCGATGATCGTCTCCCCGCCGGGGACGCCCACCGCGGCGGCGGTGCGCACCGAGCCGCCGCCCGCTCCTGGCCCGCCGGCCACGCCGCAGCCCATCGCCTCCCGGGACGTCCCCAAGCCGGAGACGCGGACCGACGCCTCGCCGGTGGCGCAGGCCAAGCCGGCCCCGAGCCTTCCCGGGCCCACGCCCGCCGAGGGTCGCCTCACCCCGCCCCCGGCCCCGGGGAAGGCGCCGTCCACGCTGCTCGAGCTGACGGTCGAGCCGGCGGTGGAGGTGACGCTGGACGGGGTCAAGGTGGGCCGCTCGCCGGTCACCGTGCCGGCGGCGCCCGGCAAGCGGCTCCTGCAGCTCATCGATCGCTCGCGCGGCATCGACGTGAAGCGAGCGGTGGTGGTGGGCAAGGAGGGAGTGACCCGGCAGACCTTCACCATCGGCCGTGGCACGCTCAGCGTCCGGATGCCCGATGGGGCCGCGCTGTCGCTCGACGGCCGTCTCCTCGGGGCACACCCCCCGGCCGAGATCCCCGTCTACGAGGGCACCCACCACCTCAAGGTGACGCTGGGAGATGCGGTGTGGCAGGAGACCTTCGCCATCCGCCCCGACCAGACATTGAAGTACGACGTGGCGCTCAAGCCGAGCGCCTCGAACTAGACGGCCGGCTGCGGATGATGGCTCAGCGCCACCCGGTTCCCCTCCGGGTCCCGGACGTAGAGCGTCCAGCGGGTCTCGTGCTCCACCGCCACGCCGGCGCGCTCCAGCTCGGCC
>Ga0187779_10000199_pt1 | contig 44274 bp, 37 predicted proteins | sample 1015_Q2_SP10_10__FD_132435 | JGI IMG/M metagenome (GOLD analysis project Ga0187779, IMG submission 132435) | Tropical peat soil microbial communities from peatlands in Department of Meta, Colombia - 1015_Q2_SP10_10_MG | ecosystem: Environmental > Terrestrial > Soil > Wetlands > Peat | place... | reverse complement strand
TCGAACTGCTGCCGAACACAAACGTGCAAGTTAAGATTTTGGTGCGCGAGCGGCGCGGCGCGCTGGTGGTGCCGCGCGCGGCGGTGCACGAGGGAGACAAGGGCCAGCGATACGTCTGGGTGTTCGATGGTGATCGGGTGCGCCGGCGAGACATTACGATCGGCGTCGCCAGCGCATCCAAATACGAAGTTCTGTCCGGGCTCGCGGTGGACGATCGCGTGGCCGAGCCGGCGGACCAGGAGCTGAAAAACGGCATGGAGATTCGACCGGGGGAGGCGAAGTGAAGGCCCGAGCGTTGCGCGTGGCGTCGATTGCCGCGATTGCGATTTGTTGTGCGCCGCTCTCGATGCGTGCCGCTGCCAACGATTCCAACGCCGAAATTCAGGCGGCGCAGCGGCAATTCAATGCGGGAAATTACGCGGCGGCGATCTCCACTCTGCAATCCGCGGTTACGCAGAACTCCACTGGCGCGGAGGCGTATTACTGGCTGGGGCGCAGCTACTACGAAGTAGCCGACTACGATAGCGCCGTCACGCAGGCGGAAAGATCCGTCGCGCTCGACCCGAAAAATTCTCTCTATCACCAGTGGCTGGGCCGGATTTATGGCGGCAAGGCCGACCGCGATAGGAGCTTCTCTCTCGCCAAGAAAGTGAAAAAGGAGTTCGAGGACGCCGTTAGCCTGAACCCATCGAACCTCGAGGCGCGGCGCGATCTGGAGGAATACTGTCTCGATGCGCCGTGGATCGTCGGCGGCAGCAAGGACGAGGCGCTCGCACAAGTCAACGCGATCGCTGCAATCGATCCCGTGCTAGGGCACCTCGCGCGCGCGCTTTACGATCGCGAGGCGCTCAAGAAACCGGACGACGCGGAAAACGAAATCCGGCAGGTGCTGGCAGCAAAGCCCAAGACAGTCGATCCATACCTCGAAGTGGCCGGTTTCTTTCAGTTGCGGAATAACCCGGACGACATGCGCGGCGCGATTCAGGCCGCTGCCGCAGTGAGTCCTAACGATGCGCGCCTGGCCTATTATCGCGGCGTGGCCGGCGTCCTTTCCGGAAACGATCTCACCGACGCCGAGCGTAATTTGAAATCGTATCTGGCGAGCACGCCAGACCGCAGCGACTGGCCGGCTCATGCCGCCGCGCGCGAATGGCTGGGGCGGCTCTATGAAACGCAGGGCAAGCGCGCCGAGGCGGCGGAACAGTATCGCGCGGCGCTCCAGCTCGATCCCAAGCGAAAAGAAGCCCGGACGCGGCTCGCTAAGCTGGAAAAATCACAATAGCCTTGCCGCGGCTGAAGTCTGAGTTCCTGTCTCCCGGATCCTGCAGTTAACCGCATGAGAGCGATGAAAAACACGTCCGCGTTCTGGGGCGAGATATGGAAACTGGCGCTGCAGGCGCTGCTCGCTAACAAGCTCCGCTCGGTCCTTACAATGCTCGGAGTCATTATCGGCAGCGCGTCGATTGTGCTCGTGGTGACGATAGCGCTTTCGGGGCAGCGCTACGTCGTCGGGCAGATCGAAGGCATCGGCGCGAATCTTGTCTATGCGCGCGTGGTGACGGGAGGCGAAGGGGAAGCACTCGCGCAAGCGGATCAAATCAATTCGAACGACCTCGCGGCGGTGAAGGAAGCGCTGCCAAATCTGGTGTCGGACGCGGCGGGCGTTGACGGAGTGTCGATGACGGTCACCGCGGGCGGACAGGAGCGGCCGGTCAACCTGGTCGGCGTCACGAATGGGTTCGAGAAAATCCGGAACCTTGCGATTCTGCGCGGCCGCTATTTCGATGCAGACGACCTTCAGTTCCGCAGTAAGGTTTGTTTGATCACGCAGACTCTCGCGCGGCGTGTGTTTCCCGCCGAAGACCCCGTCGGGAAAGATATTCAGGTGGGGGACCTGCACTTCAGCGTGATTGGCGTGTTCACCGAACACGTGGGCGCCATTGGGCAAACGGAAATTTCGCGCGAATCGGTGCTGATTCCCTACGCGTTGCTGCATTACTTCACGGGAACAAATAACTTTCAGACGCTCTACGTCAGCGCCGACCGTCCCGAAGACGTGCCGCTGGTGACGCGGCAGGTGCGGGAGATCCTGAGAAGCCAGCACCGCGCGGGAGCCAACTATCGCGTCGAAAACCTGACCGGCATCCTTGAGACGGCGAAGAATATCGCGCTGGGGCTCACGGTGGTGCTGATTCTCGTCGCGCTGATTGCGCTTGTGATCAGCGGGATCGGCATCATGAACATCATGCTCGTCACCGTCACCGAACGGACGCGCGAAATCGGGATTCGCAAGGCGATCGGAGCGTCGCACGACGCCATCCGCTTTCAATTCCTGATGGAAGCGCTCGCAATCAGCGGAACGGGCGCTCTCGCCGGGGTTCTGATCGCGATTGCGATTCCGGCGCTGATGAATTTCCTGATCGGCTTTTTCCCGGACGCCGAGGGGATTGTCGTTCCTGTGTCCTGGGTCTCGGTGCTGCTGGCGTTTGTAGTATCCTCGTCGACGGGCCTCGTGTTTGGTTTTCTCCCCGCGAATCGAGCGGCGAGACTTCAGCCGACGGAATCGCTTCACCATGAATGATCGAGTGAGTTGCCGATGATTCGACAGTGCCAAGGCCATGTTTGCGCGTTCACGGTCACCGCCGCGTTGGTGCTCGGTTCAGCCTTGCCGGCCTCGGCGCAGAATGCTTCGCCGATGACGCTGCGCCAGGCCGTGACGCTGGCGGTGCAGAACAGCCGGGACGTGAAGCTGGCGCAGGTGCAGTACAACGTCGCGCTGGGACAGGTCGGAGTACAGCGCGCCGCATTCCTGCCGAACATCTACACAGGCACAGGCGTGGCGTATACGCACGGCTTTCCTTCCCTGCCGGGCGGCGGAGCTCCTGCGGTCTTCCAGTTGAGTTACGCTCAGGCACTTTTCAATCCGCTGCTCAAGAGCCAGCAGCACGCAGCTGAAGAGCGCGCCAAGACTCAGAAGCTCGAGCTCGATCGAACGCGCGAGAACGTGATGGTTCGCGCCGCCACCAATTATCTCGAACTCGCAAAAGTGCGCCATTCGCTCGACCTGTTGCAAAAAGAGGAAGTGAGCGGCGAAAAGATTCTGGAAGTGGTGCGCGAGCGCATCGCGGCCAATCAGGAGCTGCCGATCGAAGGGACGCGGAGCGAATTGGAGCTGGCCCGGATCAGGCAGCGGATCGTGAAAATCGAGGACCGCGACCAAGTGCTCGAAGCGCAGCTTCGCGACATTACTGGAATTCCCGAGGGCCAGTCGCTCGAGGTTGAGGCGGAGGAGCAATCATTTGACGATACGCTCGCCGCGGACACCGCCGCGATTCAGGCCGATCTCGTGAACCTGGCGCTGCAGAACGACCGCAACGTCGCCGAAGCCGAAAACGAACGAGCGGCGCGACAGCAACTCGCTCACGGCGCTCACTGGAGCTATTTCCCGACGATCGATCTGGTCGGCCAATACTCGCTGCTCAGCAAATTCAACAACTACGATCAGTTTTACAAGAAGTTCGAGCCGAACAACGTGAATATCGGCGTTCAAATTACGATTCCCCTGTTTGCCGCAAAGACCGGTGCCAATGATACGCTCGCCAAGCGCCAGCTCAATGAGGCCGAAGTGGCATTGAGCAACAAGCGGCAGCAGGCGCGGTTCGACATCCAGCAAAAGTCTCAGAATCTGCGTGAGCTGGAAGCCGACCACGAAGTCGCGCGCCTCGATCTGCAACTGGCGCAGGAAAACCTGCAGCTCGTGCAAGCCAAATTCGATCAGGGCCGAGCGACACTGCAGGAGATCGAACAGGCTCGCCTCAACGAGAACGACAGATGGGTCGCTTTCCTCGACGCCGATTTCGCCCGGCAGCAGGCTCAACTGACGCTCTTGCAGGCAACCGGACAGCTGGCAAAGGTTTTCCAATAGTCTGCATCTGAAAACCTTCTATATGGCGCGGTTGCGATATACAGTAGAATGAAAAGCCTAGATGGCCCTGGCCGACAAACTGAGGGGGACATAGATGCCGTCGGTGATGAAGACGCTATTCCTGAATCCGCCGAGCTTTGAAAAGTTTGACGGCGGAGCGGGTTCTCGCTGGCCCGCGACACGGGAGATTGAGTCCTACTGGTACCCCGTTTGGCTCTCCTATCCCGCCGGAATGCTGCCGGGCAGCCGCCTCCTCGATGGCCCACCGCACCACATCACCCCCGCGGAAGTCGTCGAAACCGCGCGAGATTACGAATTCGTGGTGCTGTTCACATCGACTGTCGGTTTCTACAGCGATCTGCGCATGGCCCGCGCGATGAAAGAGAAGAGGCCGGACATCAAGATCGCGTTCGTCGGCCCGCACGTCCAAATCAAGCCTGCCGAAAGCCTGCTCGCGAGCCCTGATATCGATTTCGTCGTGCGTGGCGAATTCGATCACGCCGTGGTCGAGTACGCGCAAGGGAAACCGCTCTCGGAAATCGGCAACGCCACCTACGTCAAGGACGGCCAGGTCGTCCACAATCCGTCGCGGCCCGTGATGCAAACCGCCGAGCTTGATGCTCTGCCGTTTGCGACGGACGTCTACAAAGACAACGTGACAATCGAGAATTACAACGTGCCGTTCCTGCTGCATCCGTTCGTGTCCTTCTACACGGCCCGCGGTTGTCCGGCGCTTTGCACTTTCTGCCTGTGGCCGCAGACGCTTTCGGGCCACGCCTGGCGCACGCGCTCGGTTGAGAATGTGGCGCGCGAATTCAAGCAGGCGCACAAGATGTTCCCGCAGGCGAAGGAATTTTTCTTCGACGACGACACGTTCAACATTCGCAAGGACCGCGTTCTCGCGCTCTGCAAGGAATTCAAGCCGGTGGGCTTCCGCTGGTCGTGCACCGCGCGCGTCCACGGCGATTATGAGACTCTCAAGGCTATGGCCGACGCGGGCTGCCGCCTGCTGATCGTCGGCTTCGAATCAGGCGACGCGCAAATCCTGAAAAACATCAAGAAGGGTCAGACGCTCGAGATGGGCCGCAATTTCGTCAAGAATTGCAAGAAAGTCGGCATCCACGTCCACGGTGATTTCATCATCGGCCTGCCGGGTGAGACGAAAGAGACGATCGAGAAGACGATCCAGTTCGCAAAAGAACTCGACTGCGAGACGATTCAAGTCTCCATGGCGCACGCCTATCCGGGCACGGAGCTTTACGATCAGGGTGCGCGCGAAGGCTTCCTCGCGGGCGAAGCGATCACCGACATTGGCGGCCACCAGCTCCCGCACCTTGAGTATCCCAACCTCTCAAAGGAATACATGGTCGAAGCTGTCAACCGTTTCTACGACAGCTATTACTTCCGCCCGCGCGTGGCGTGGCGGATCATCCGCGACGCGCTCTGGGATTCGCACGAGCGCAAGCGGCTCTACCACGAGGCGGTGGATTTCCTGAAGCTTCGCGCGGACCGCATCAAGATCTCGCGCGCGAATAAAGGCGTCGATAAGAAAGCGCTCGTCGCCGTCCCCGCGATGAATCCGGGCTCGGAGGTCGGCGAGTCGCAAGGCGCATGACGTCGTCGTCAGGCCTGCACCTCAAAACGATCGCCCTCATCGTGGTCATGGTCTCCGTCGCTCCGCTCGGAGACACGTTTCTCGGCAAAGGCATGAAACAGATCGGTGCGTTTCCGGGATGGAAACCTGCCGAAATGTTCCATTTTTTTTACCGCGCGTTTACGTCCGCGACGATCTGGACCGGAATCGGACTCCTGCTGACTTTTTTGGTAGCGTACCTCGTCGTGCTTTCGTGGGCCGATTACAGCTACGTCCTCCCGGCGTCTTCCATTTCAACGCTCGTCGTCGCGCTGCTCGCGCGGTTCGTGCTGCATGAGACGGTCCGCCCGTTGCGCTGGGCCGGCGTCGCGATGGTTTGCCTCGGCGTGTTCACGGTGGGGAACACGCACCCGCGGACAACGGAGCACTAACGGTGTTGACCCAAGCCTTTCTTTATTTCCTGATCGTGGTTCCCGGCACGGCGGGCGAGATGTGCATGTCGCACGCGATGAAGAGGATCGGCGAGGTGACGGATTTTCGTCCGCACGCGATCGCGCGGGTGATCGGGCGCGCGATGAAAACCGGCTGGTTCTGGATCGGGATTACGATGATGGCTTCGGGATTTTTCGCGCTGCTCGGGATGCTTTCGGTGGCGAAAGTCAGCTTCGTTTTTCCGGCGACGGCGCTCAGTTATGCAGTCGGCACGCTTGGCGGGAAACTTTTTCTCGGCGAGCGCGTAGGACGGCAGCGATGGTTCGGCGTCGTGATCGTATGCATCGGCGTGATTTTGGTGGCGCTTGGGAAGAGCCAATAGCTCCAAGGTTGTGCAGAAACGCAGTTATCATCGATAAGCCCAAAGCGGCCAGTTTAGGCACAGAAACGACACGGAAAGAGGCCTTAAGCGAATTTTTCTGCCACTCTAGCGGCTCGGCGGCTCGCGGTGGCGGTCGCCAGTCGATTTGTGAGATGGTTTGAGGCGCGATGACGGTTTGGACGGCGATCCGGGGCGCGCTCTATCTTGTAGCGCTCGTGCCGATCGCTTATTCCCTCGCGGCGGCGCTGATCGGCCAGGAATTTTTCTTCGGCCGTAAGCGAACGGCCAGCGCGAGCGAACCTCCTCCTGTTGAGTTCACTCCCTCGATTAGCATCCTGAAACCGATTCGCGGGCTCGACCGCGAGACTTACGAAAACTATGCGAGTTTCTGCCGCCAGGATTATCCCGAATTCGAAATTCTTTTCTGCGTGACCGACGATTCCGATCCTGCCGTGCCGGTGATCAAGCAAATCGTTCGCGATTTTCCCGAGCGGCGGATTCGATTGCTCGCCGGAGCCGAGCCGCTGGGAGCGAGCGACAAAGTGAACAAGCTCTGCCGCATGGCGCGCGAGGCGCGGCACGAACTCCTGATCGTGAGCGATAGCGACGTCCGCGTCGAGCCGGGATTCTTGCGCGCAATCGCTGAACCGTTTCGCGATCCGGCAGTGGGCGGAGTCACGTGCCTTTATCGCGGGCTCACCAACGGCAGCTTGGCCGCCGAGCTCGAAGCGCTCGGCAACAGTACGGATTTCGCGCCCGGAGTGCTGGTCGCGTGGGCGCTCGGCGGTGAGAAGCTCGATTTCATGCTCGGCGCGGTGATGGCGACGACGAAGGAGCATCTCGCGGAAATCGGCGGATTCGAGGCGCTGGTGGATTATTTTTGCGACGACTACGAGCTGGGCAACCGGCTCGCGGCGCGCGGGCGCGTCGAGCTGAGCCGTTTTCCCGTCGACATCGTCTATCCGCGCGAGACGCTCGGCGAAGCATTCCGCCACCAGATTCGCTGGAATCTGAGCATCCGCTACTCGCAGCCGTGGGGGCATCTCGGGCTCGTTTTCGCGCAGTGGGTGCCGTGGGCGGCGCTGCTCGCGGCGTGCGTGTCGTGGCGCGCGGGCGTGGGCTATCTCGCAATCGCGCTGCTCTTGCGAATTCCGTCCGCGGCGATTATCGGCTTGCACGGAATGAAGGACCGGCGCGCGCTGACCCATTTCTGGTGGCTGCTGTTTCGAGATCCGTTTGCGTTCGTCGTGTGGCTGGCGAGCTTTTTTCCGCAGCGGATTCACTGGCGCGACCGGAAATTTCGCGTGCGCGAAAAGCGGCTGGTTCCGAGCGATTAGGATCGCTCGAGGCTCTACTTCTGGTCCATCACGCGCTGATCCAGGTGCGCGAGGACCTTCGGCCAGGCGTCGTCGTGCCCGCGGGCGACAGCAGCGCCCAGAATAAATAGAATTGTCCTATGAACGGTTGGGCGCTGAAATTCAAGACTCCGGAGTTGGGGGCCCGACTGCAGGCTTTCTGTGAGCGGGTCATTCACTGCTTCGATCTCCCCTCTCTGAGATTGCTCTGCTTTTTTGACGACGCCACTCCCGAAGAGTTTGACGAACTTCTGGGCTCGTTGCACCGCGGCTTCCACGTTCCTGTCCTAGGGAGCGGGAACTTTTGGCCATCGTACGTTCAGCCTCTATTCACAGATGAACTCGCGAACTTCATCTACGACAACGTGATCTATCTCAACGGCAGAACAACTCCGAGCATACAAGCCACAGTGATTACCTTCGCGCACGAACTGCAGCACTTCGCACAGTGCGGGCACATGTGGAAGGTTTGGAGGGCCAACTCTCTCATCCAAGCTACGTTGCGTGACGGACCGCCGACATCTCTCAAGTCTTGGGATATCCCATACGAGATCGATGCGATGTTGGCTTCAAAGCGGGTGGCTGAGAAAGTACTCGGGGGGACCGCTGTCAAGGCGCATGCTCTGGCACAGATTCAGTTGGGCGGTACGAAGGAGGAATGGGAGTTCTTCGACCGCCTGTCGCAGAGACCTTTTGATCTTCTAGAGGAGTCCAAGCCGTGGGTTGAGGAGTATAGAGCGAAGCTGCAACTACTGAAACAGAACGACGTCGATTTCACGGTCGAGGAATGGTGGAAGTAAGAGACAAAAGGCGTGCCCGTTGACGAAAATCGAGCGCGTCAGTAAAGTAAAGAGAGGTCGCGCCTGCGGCCTTTTTTGTTGCCAGCCTGCCGGCAGGCAGGTCTCCCGTCGGCTGGGAGGTCGTACAATTGGCAGTACATCAGACTCTGGATCTGATTATCCTGGTTCGAGTCCAGGCCTCCCAGCCAAAATTTCCTGCCATTCTTGGATGAAGCAAAAGCACAGAGAAGAGACTCTGGATCTGGACGTTTTTTTCTGGCCCGCTAGCCGCGGGCACCTGGTTCGGGGCCTCCCAGCCAAATTAGCCACAATTTCGGGGCTTACTGTTTATCCCAGACGGTCACGCTCGTAGCGGACTTGCCGGTCGCGTCGGTGAATTTTGCAGTGACCGTCGTGACCTTGCCATCTTTTGAAATTGTGGTCTGGGACGTCCGCACCTCTTTGCCCGCTTTCAGGTAGGAGGTCGTGAGCGTATTCGCGTCGATGCGCTTGGTAGCGAGCATATCCGCGCCGGAAGGGACACCCGATCCGGTGACCGGCGCCGCCTTGCCGTCGAGATTGGTGCTGAAGCTCCAGGAAATCTTGCTTCCATCTGCGGCGACTCCCTCGATGCTGATTTTCAAGCCGTTGCCTTGCGCCGCGACGGTGCGCGTTTCGCTTTTAGGCGCCGGTGCGCCGGCAAAGTTCGATTTGGCGAGATTCAGCTTCCATGTGCCGACGAAAGGGCTCTCTTGGGCCGGCAGCGTGTTGGAGGTGAGAGTCACGAATAGGGTAATGGCGGCCAGTGTGAGAAGTTTTTTCATGTGATCTCCTAAGTGAGGATTTCCGCTTGAGGGCCCAGTTGGCGTGGTTATACCAGAGACGACCGCGTTTTTCACCTGCTACACAATTCTCCCTTCTTGATTGTGGGTCGAGTCGGGCCATCGAATCGTGCGCGCCATCGGTCAATCGGGGGATGATGCGACACGGTTTCAGCACAATCGGTTTTGCGTGCGTGATCGTGTGCGCGTGTGCGCTCGGCGCGCGGCCGTTTAGTTCAATTTGGGCGGTGCAGGAGGCGCGGGAGGATTGATCAGCGCGCCGTCCCAGTGCTCGTCGGCCTTGCCACCCACGAAGCGCCACATGTCGAACCACGTGGTCGTGTACTTCTTCGACGGATCGCGCGGATCGGTATTTTCGCGCGGGCGCACGACGATCACGTAGTCGCCCTCCGCCACGACCGCCGTGACGACAGTCGCCGTCAAATGCTCGGGAATCGGCGTGGGCTTGCGCATTGCGGTGAAATATTTCACCACGCCGGCGAGCCCTGACGCGACGTTGGGATTGTGTTGGAGGTAGCGGTCGGTGATCCACTGGTTCGCGAGGTCCCAGTGATTGGCCTCGAGCAGGTCCTTCATGATGTGATAGGCGGCCTGCTTGTTGGTGTTGAGTTTCGAGTTCTTGCTGGTAAAGAGAGCGTCGGCCGCGGCGCCCGTCACGCCGGTAACCGGCTCCTGAGCGATCGCCGGGACGCATGCGAACAGCAGCGCAAGAGAAAGGCACAGCAATAGGTGAGTTTTCATGTTCGCTTGATACAACCGGCCTCGCGGACTGTCAAGCCGTTTGGAGAGCCGCTTCCCGCGACTGCTTGGCAGCGGAGTTGCAGCACCGACGTAGATGTTGAAACTTTTCGGCAGATGCAAGGAGCAAGCAAGTCATTGATGCGGTCTGGGTTTCAAATGGAAACTCGCTATCCCAATTCGGGAAACGGCGCATGGAGGGTGAGATGACAAAGAGACGACAGATTGCGATCGCCTACACCTTCGCCATCCCGATTCTGTTTGCGTTTCTGACGTTCGAGGTAGGCGCGCTCTACCGGCTCGACGCGCACGAGCGGCAGATGGTAGAGGACTCCGCCGCGTCGCGCGAATGTTACAGCGTGGAATCGGCGCTGCACGATGCCGAAGCAGCGGCGCGCGGCTACGTCTCGAGCGGAAGCGGAAACTATCAAGCTGCCTATGCCGACGCTTCTTCGCGCGTCAACGTTTCGCTTGCGAGACTCGATGATCTGTCGAAGACCGATCCGGCGATGCAGGCGAAACTCCGCTCGCTGCGCGAATTGACCTCTCGCAGGTCCGAACAGTTGCAGCGCGAGATCGACGCGAGAAACTCGCAGCGCGCCGCCGGCATCCATTCGGCGCTCGAAGTGCAGGGCGCGAGTATGACGGCGGAAATCGAGCAGGCCGTTGCGGGCATCCGCGCGGACACCCAAACTCGATCGCAGCAGGAGCAGGAACAGGCCGCGCGCAGCGCGTCCACGGTCGATCGTTTGGTGAAATACGGAGGAGTGGTGACGATCTGGATCGTCGGCGTGGGCGCGCTGCTTCTTTTTTACGACGATTCGGAGCAGTTTCGCGGGCGCGTCGAAAAGCGATTGCACACTGATATTCTGGAGTCGCTTCCGCTGCCCGTTTGCCTGACGACGGAAACGGGCTCGATTCTATACGTCAATCCCGCAGCGGAGGCGGCTTTCGGCTACAAGCCGGGCGAACTCATCGCGCGTAACATCGCGCTTTTGCACGATGCAAACGGCGGCATGGAGCCGAGTCTGGCGGAAGTGCTCGCACGGCTGACTCCGCACGAGCTCTGGTGCGGCCAGCTTCCGATTCGCACGATCGCAGGGGTGCTCGCCGTGGCGGTGTTCGTCATCCTCATCTTCCGGATGAGGAAATCGACGTCGCGGTGAGCTGCGGCCCGTCGCGCGTTTCACGTATCGGCGGAAAAGATGTGCTTGGAATTTCAAAGGGCCGCGCGCGCGTCTACAACCGCAGCAAAGGCACACTTCTGGCGTCGTGCGCCTGGATTGCTGATTCGTTTGCAGCGCGGCTCGTCGGTCTACTCGGAACAAAAGGCCTCGACGAAGGGCAGGGGCTGTGGCTCGTTCCCAGCAACTCGATTCACACGATTGGGATGCGCTTTCCGATTGATGTCGTGATGCTGAGCCGCTCCTCCACGGTCGTTGCAGTACGCGAATCGGTTCGGCCGAACTCCATCCTCTGGCCGAATATTCGTGCGCGAAGCATTCTCGAACTTCCCGCGAATTCGATCGCCAGCACGCGCACCGAGTGCGGCGACTCGCTTCGGATTGAGACAACCGAGACTTAGCAACTCTTCTTTTTTCGCACCACTCTCGATTCAGCCGATCTCTGTCACACAGAGCGACAGGCCGGACCGGTTGCCCAGAAATTGCTCTCACCCCTTTTTGCAGGCGGGAGTATGATGGCGTCCCCGGCGGCATGGGCGCCGCAGTTCGTTCCGTCCTCGGAGGCTGGCCATGAAAAAATTCCTCAAGATTATCGGGATTATCGTTGTGGTGCTGATCCTGATCGCGATCGCGCTGCCGTTTGTGATCAACGTGAACAAATTCAAGCCGACGCTCGAGACCGAGCTGACCACGGCGCTTGGCCGCAAGGTGCAAATTGGAAACATCGAACTCTCGATTCTCTCCGGCGGCGTGAAGGTGAGCGACGTCTCGATCGCCGACGACCCGGTATTCAGCCAATCACCTTTCCTGCAAGCGAAGGAAGTGACAGCGGGCGTGGCACTGCTTCCCTTGATTTTCTCGGGCAAGCTCGCGGTGAGCTCGTTTACGGTGACCGACCCGCAGGTGCAGCTGTTGCACGCGGCGTCGGGCAAGTGGAATTTCTCGAGTCTCGGCGGGAGCGCGTCGAAAGCACCCACGAAGGGAGGCTCCAGCACGACGAACATCTCGGTCGAGAAACTGACGATTTCCAACGCCACTGTTAATGTTGGCACTGCCGGGGCGCGCGGAAAGACGCAAACCTACTCCGGCATTGACATCGAGGCTTCCGATCTGTCCTTTACTTCGCAGTTTCCGTTTAAGGTTTCCATGAAAACGCCCGGCGGGGGAACGATAAGCGTCGATGGTAAGGCCGGCCCGGTCAATGCGACTGACGCGTCCCTTACGCCGCTTGACGCCAAGGTCGGCGTGAAGAATCTGGATCTCGCGAAAACGGGTTTTGTCGATCCCGCGACAGGCATCGCCGGAATCGTAGATTTCACGGGCGATCTTTCGTCTGATGGCCACCAGATGAAATCGAAAGGCACCGTCGGAGTGAACAAAGCGAAACTCGTCGCGAACGGGTCGCCCGCGAGTGTTCCGGTCAACGTCGATTACGCGACGGCGTATGAACTCGCGAGCCAGAAGGGCAATCTCACGCAAGGCGACATTCACATCGGCAAAGCGCTCGCGCATCTCACCGGCGCGTACAACATCTCCGGGGCCACGGCCGCGATTCAGATGAAAATGAACGGCCAGGGCATGCCGGTTGCAGACCTCGAAGGCGTTCTGCCGGCTGTTGGCGTCGCGCTGCCGACCGGCGCGAAGCTGGAGAGCGGGAGTCTCGACCTCGCGCTCGCGATCAGCGGACCCGTCGACAAGCTCGTGATCACCGGGCCTGTGAATCTCGCGAATGGTAAGGTTGCTGGGTTCAGCCTTTCGTCGAAGCTCGGTGCGCTGGGCTCGTTCGCAGGCCTCGGCGGCAAAGGCGGATCGGACACGGAGATTCAGAAGCTCAGTGCCGATTTGCGACAGGATCCCAGTGGAACGCAGGCGAACAATCTGGTCGTCGTTGTGCCCTCGATCGGCACAGTAACGGGTACAGCCAACGTGAGCGCGAGCGGTCAGCTCGATTGCAAAATGAACGCCAAGCTCGCCGGTGGTCTGGGCACGGTGACTTCGGCGATGACTTCGTTCGGCGGTAAGGGCGCACAGAGCAACGGCATCCCGTTCAAGATCACCGGCACGACTTCGAATCCTATTTTCTTGCCCGATGTGACCGGGATGGCCGGCAGCATGGCGAAGGGCCTGGCCGGTGGTGCGACGGGCACTGCCGGAGGTGCAGCGGGTGCGGCGACGAGCGCGCTCGGCGGCCTTTTCGGCAAGAAGAAGTCGAACTAGCGACCTTAGAATCGCGGTTCGTTTCTCTTACTCAACGTTTAGAAAGACGGTGACGTTTTCGGTGACGTTGTTGATGGTCACCATGGCCGTCATCTGCGTATCTGCTATCGGTGCGCCCTGATTTCCGCCACCACCTCCCCCACCGCTGCCGCCCCCGCAGCTTGCGCTCACGACGATCAGGAAGAGCGCGAACGCAGCCAAACCGGCCCAGCGCAATTGTCCTTTCCGCTGGCCAAGCGCCAAGAGTTCCAGAGCGAGAACGCACGCGAGCGCGAGGATCGGGACGGCTGTCCGCGGGCCAAACACACCCGGTCGATTGCGCGATGCCGTAATTGCTGAAGATCCCGCGGTTGTGGTGCAGTTATATGTAGCCATGGCAGTGCCGTTGGTCGGGATGTTGATGGTGCTGGTCGTGAATCCGCAGTTCGCTCCGAACGGCAGGCCGGAAGTGGAGGCAGAGATCGCGACGTTGCCACCGCTGCTGAATCCGTTCTGACCGGTGAATGTGAAGGTCGAGGAGCCGGATCCGCCGGGCGCGGTGACTGGAATCGTCGTCGGATTCGCCGAGATTGTAAACGACGGCGCGGGGTTGACAGTCTCGGTGATCGCACTGGAACTCGAGCTCGAGTAATTGCCGTCGCCGCTGTAAGCCGCTGTGATCTGATCCGAACCAACCGGGAGAGTTGTCGTCTGGAACTGAGCCTGCCCGTTTGAGACGTTGACGGCGTTTCCGATGTTTGACCCGTTGGACACGAATTGCACCGTGCCGGTTACGGTTGGGCCGCCATTTTGCACGGGTGTAACCGTAGCCGTGAAAGTCACATTGGATCCCTGCGAAATTGTGTTGCTTGACGACGAGACGGAAGTCGTTGTGCCGAGGTAAGTTCGATGACTGTGCGTCCCCTTGAAACTCTGTTTATTTGAAAGCCGTGAGATTGAAGCCACGAGGTGACCGTCTGGATGTCTTGATCGGACGGGCCGAATTGCTGGCCGAATTGCGCGGGGGTGAGCCACTTTTGGAAGTTCGGCGAAGACGCGTCCTGCTGTTGCTCGAGCAGTGTTTCGAGCGCCGTTTCCTGATCCGCGCTGCGCCGCAGGACGAGCCGCATCCGTTCCATCGGAAGCTCCGACGGCGCAGTTCCGCGGTCAAGCTCAGGGCGTGCGAGCGGATGTGTGTTGCCGCGAAGTGTCGTGAGCTTGGTTTCGTCGATCGCTTGAGTGATGCGCGAAGCGATCTGGGGCGCTTGCCCCGAAGTGAGAATGGGAAATGCGAGCGAAGCGATAGCCGCCAGCCACAGGCCGGCCGAAAACTTGGACTGGATTCTCATAGTGCCTCTGCGCGGCTGGTGGCGCTTCCAGGGGAGAACTGCCGTCCTTCGACCGCCCCGTGAAGCCTAGTCGAGAACGGCACCGAGCCCGGAAGCCTAACCGCTCGTTCGTCGAGTATCCCTGAAGACCGACGCGATATTGCCAAAGCAATTAAGGGCCGTCAAGGATACGTCTTCAAATGGACCGTTAGGACGGCAGGCCAAAGGTTGCATGCGGTTGAACGAAATCAGCTGGCCAGCATCTGGCGGAGGACGTACTGCAAAATTCCGCCATGCTGGTAGTAGGCGACCTCGAACGGCGTATCGACGCGCGCAACGGCGGTGAAATGCAGCGTCACTTTACCATTCGCATCGCGCGCGGTGACGCGGATCCGCTTGCGCGGCTCGAAAGTTTGGGAGAGTCCCTCGAAATCGAAAATCTCGAGGCCGGTGAGCCCGAGCGACTTGAAATATTCGCTGGGCAGGAATTCGAGCGGCAGCACGCCCATGCCGACCAGATTGCTGCGGTGAATGCGTTCGAAGCTTTCGGCGAGCACGGCGCGGACGCCCAGAAGAATTGTGCCCTTCGCGGCCCAGTCGCGCGACGAGCCCGAGCCGTATTCCTTGCCCGCGATCACCACCAGTGGCACGCCCTCGGCGCGATATTTCATGGCCGCGTCGTAGATCGCCATTTTCTCGCCGCTCGGCTGATGAATCGTCCAGCCGCCTTCCGTGCCGGGAGCGAGCTGATTGCGCAGGCGGATATTCGCGAACGTGCCGCGCATCATCACTTCGTGATTGCCGCGCCGTGCACCGTAGGAATTGAAATCCTTCGGCTGGACGCCGTGCGCGATCAGATACTTTCCCGCCGGGCCATCGGGCTGGATCGAGCCGGCCGGCGAAATGTGATCGGTCGTGATGCTGTCGCCCAAAACGGCCAGCGCGCGCAGGCCGCGCAAATCGGAAATTTCTCCCGGCTTCACCTTCATGCCTTCGAAATACGGTGGATTTTTGATGTAAGTGGATTTTGCGTCCCACGCGTAAAGATCGCCTTCGGGAATCGGCAGCGACTTCCAGTGCTCGTCGCCGGCGAAGACGTCTGCGTATTCTTTGGAAAACATTTCTTTCGAAACAGCGCTACGGATTGTGGATTCGACTTCTTGAGGCGTCGGCCAAATTTCGCGCAGATAGACGGGCTTGCCGGATTTGTCCCTGCCAAGCGGCTCGTTGACGATGTCGAAATCCATGCGGCCCGCAAGCGCGTAGGCCACGACGAGCGGCGGCGATGCAAGATAGTTCGCGCGGCAGAGAGGGTTGATGCGCCCCTCGAAATTGCGGTTGCCACTCAAGACAGAAACTGCGACGAGACTATTTTCCTTGATCGCTTTGCCAATCGGATCGGAGAGCGGTCCGCTATTGCCGATGCAAGTCGTGCAGCCGTAGCCGACAAGATTGAAGCGCAGCGAATTGAGATAGGGCCAGAGACCGGCCCTTTCGATGTAGTCGGTAACTACTTTCGAGCCGGGCGCGAAACTTGTCTTCACCCAGGGCTTCGTGGTGAGGCCGCGCTCGACAGCCTTTTTCGCGAGCAGTCCTGCACCAAGCATGAGCGATGGATTTGAAGTGTTGGTGCAGCTCGTGATTGCTGCGATGACGACGGAGCCGTCGGCGAGATCGAATTTGTCGCCGTTGTCTTGAACGCTTGCATGCTTGGGCGCTTCGGTGAGCGATTTCTCGAATGCGGTCTTCGCCTGCGTGAGCGGGACGCTATCCTGCGGGCGCTTCGGCCCAGCCATCGTCGGAACGACGGTCGCAAGATCAAGCTCGAGGCGATCCGAGAAAACCGGATCGGGCGTTTGGTCGGTGCGGAAGAGACCCTGCTCTTTCGTGTACGCCTCGACGAGCTTGACCTGATCTTCGCTGCGCGCCGTGAAACGCAAGTAGGCAAGCGTTTCCGCATCGACGGGAAAGAAGCCCATGGTCGCGCCATATTCCGGCGCCATGTTTGCGATCGTGGCGCGGTCGGGAAGCGTGAGGCTCGAAAGGCCGCTGCCGTAGAATTCGACGAATTTTCCGACGACACCTTTTTTGCGGAGCATTTGCGTCACGGTGAGGACGAGATCGGTGGCCGTAGCGCCTTCCGGCAGGCGGCCGTGCAGCTTGAAGCCGACGACTTCGGGGATCAGCATCGAAAGCGGCTGCCCGAGCATGGCGGCCTCTGCCTCAATTCCTCCGACGCCCCAGCCGAAGACGCCGAGGCCGTTGACCATCGTGGTGTGCGAGTCGGTGCCGACCAGCGAATCGGGAAACGCGACCCAGGTGTCATCTCGCTTTTCGCGAAATACGACGCGCGCGAGGTACTCGAGGTTGACCTGATGACAGATGCCGGTGTCCGGTGGAACGACTTTGAAATTTTGCAGGCTCTTCTGTCCCCACCGGAGGAAAGCGTAGCGCTCGATATTGCGCTGCATTTCGAGATCGGCATTAAAGGCGAACGAATCGGCGGAGCCGAATTTATCGACTTGCACGGAGTGATCGATCACAAGCTCGGCAGGAAGCAGCGGATTGATTTTTTTCGGATTGCCGCCGAGATTCTTGATCGCGTCGCGCATTGCGGCGAGATCGACCACCGCAGGCACGCCCGTGAAGTCCTGCATCAAAACGCGCGCGGGCATGAAGGAGACTTCTTTTTCCAAAGCGGATTTCGACGGGTCCCAGCTTGCGAGGGCGCGTATGTCGGCCGCATGAACGAAATGATCGTCCTCGTGGCGCAGAAGATTTTCGAGCAGCACCTTGAGCGAAAAAGGAAGCCGGTCGATTTTGCCGACTCCCGCGCGTGCGAGCGCGTCGAGGCGGTGGATCTCGAACGAATCAGAGCCGACGCGAAGCGTTGCGCGAGATGAGAACGTATTCTTCGAGGTTGCGCTCATGCGGGGACGAATTCTCCTTTGGTGGAACGCATCATTCTAGCGCACGGCACGCGCGCATCTCCGGTTTTTGGAACCGCATTTTCTAACGCGGTTGGCGTATCGCCAGAAATTTGGAGATTAGAAAAAATTCCACCGTGTGTTTTCAGTGAGTTGAGGCGAATCTTCTCGCTCATATTGGCGATTAAGAAAATCATAGGGATCCGCGGATCTGCGGAAGGTACCGAGGGCAAACTCCCACGCGGCTGGCTGAGCAGCCAACGCAGCGTCTCAGGCTTCGTCAAGCTTCTCACGCTATCCATGTTAGGCGCGACGAAGTCGTTGTCAAGCGTGGGAGTCTGTGGACAGCGAAGAAATTTACCGGGTTTTCGACACTGGGTTCGCGAAACTGTGAATCATTGAAACGGTAAGCATTCAGAGGTCGTCATAGAGGCGGGACCCCGATTGCTAGCTGGAGGCTTCCGATGAGGGCTTTCTGGCGGGTTGCCACCCCTGTTTTCTTATTCGCCGTTTCGATTCTTCCCAAAACTACGTTCGCGCAATCGACGACGATCGAGCCGCAGGTTGTTCGGCTGACTTATGTCGAAGGCGACGTACGAATCTCGAGCGGCGGCGGAGGGAAGACGGCAGTTGGCCAGGACTGGGTCCAAGCGCAGTCGGGTCTTCCGATCGAAGAAGGGTTTGATCTTTCGACCGGAGCCGGCCGCGCGGAAATCGAGTTTGAATCCGGGTCCGTCGTCTATCTCGCCGATAATTCCGCGCTTTCTTTTCCATATCTCGCGGTGCTCAACGGCGTCCCGAGCACCGACATTGTCTTATTAAGCGGGACGGCAACGATCAACGTCCATCCGACAAAGGGAGAGACCTTCCGGCTGGAAACGCCGAGCCTCAACTCGATCGCGGTTACGAATCCCGACTTCGCCTTTCTGCGCATCGAGAGTTTTCTGGATGGCATGAAGGTGACGCTGCAGGACGATACTTTCGCGACGCACAACCGCTTGGAGGGGGTTCATCTCGTCGCGGGGCAAACGATCACGTACCAAGGACCGAACATCACCGCGGTCAGCGCCGCAAGCTCGTCAGCGCCTGACGAATGGGATAGCTGGGTCAAAGCCCGGCTCACGAGGCGGCAGGCGACAATGGATGCCGCGCTGAAGGCATCAGGCCTTTCCGCGCCTGTCCCGGGACTAGCGGAGCTCTATCAGAGCGGAGAGTTTTTCGATTGTGCGCCGTACGGGGCGTGCTGGCAGCCGAGCACGGCACCGTCAGAATCGCAACAAACGGAAACGAAAGAACCGGCTGCTCCTGTGGCACAAGAAACGCCGCAAACTAACGCGCCCGTACCAGCGAACGCCCCGACGAAGAAGCCAATCACGATCACGCGCGAATACTATCAACCTTGCTGGACAACGATAGTTGCCTACACGTGGGACCCGAAGGCGAAGAAATGGGTCGAGACCGACTACGCACAGCCGAACTGGACCGGACCACCTGTTCCGATTCGTCCCAATTGGCTTCATCCCTACTGGGATTGGGCGCTGTGCGGTGCCGGAACATGGATGCATCAGGGTCGTGGCTATGTGCTCGTGCTCCGAAAGAAAATTCACCATCACCGCCCGGTTCGCTGGGTCAACGTGGGCGGCAAAGTCGGTTTTGTGCCGACGAGTCCGAAGGACGAGAAAGGCAAGCCACCGCACAATTTGAAATACGGATTATTCGTGCCGACGGGAAAAGCGGATCGGCCCCTCGAGATGGTGACGGTTGATCCGAAAAAGGAAGTGAAGCTACTGGCGGAGGTGCCGAAAAGTTTTCGTGATTTTACGACCGGCATGCCGAAGGCTGAGCGGCCGGACATTACGCAGCAGTTTCTGGACGCGAAGTCAGCAACTGCAGCCGGCGTCGTTGCGAAGGATGGCCAGCTCAAAATCGCGTACGACTACAAGCGGCAGGGATTCGTTGAGGCGAAGACGAATTCCGGAGGGCACGCTGGCAAGCCCGTCCTAGTCGCCACACTCCGTCCCGACGTTGGGGGGACGGGGGCCATTCGCCAGCTTGCCGAGCGCACAAACGGAAGCGGATCGAGAATTGAATATGGCGCAAGCCGAAGCGGCGGAGGGTACAAAGGCGGCGGTTACAGTGGTTCGAGCGGCCGCTCGAATGGAAGCACTGGTGGTTACAGCGGTCGGAGCTCGGGTGGTAGTGAGGCGCGCAGCGGCGGGTACAGCGGCGGAGGCGGGGGAGGTGGCGGAGGCAGGAGCGGCGGAGGAGGCGGTGGAGGGGGCGGTGGCGGCTACAGCGGCGGCGGAGGCAGCAGCGGGGGCAGTGGAGGCAGTGGCGGTGGCAGCAGTCGCGGGAAATAGAGCGATATTGAATTCAAGCGTTGCAGCGGTTCGCCACCACTAAAGGACGGGTAATTCGTGCTCGGCGTGATCGCGGGTTGCGCGCACGGATTGTGCAGCGGGATCCCGAGCGAACGCATTGCTGAACTTCTCGAGGGCGCCGGCGGGCTTGTTCATCTGTAGCAACAGCACGCCGAAGACCTCGCAATCGAGCGGGCAGTTTGTGCAAAGCACCGAGCTCTTTATTTCTCAATCACACCGCAGGCGATACGATCGCCGGAGTTGCCCGATGGATCGGACATCAAGTCATCGGCCTTCGCGTGGATGACAAGAGCCGTGCCGCCTTCGTGGAAGAGCGAGTTGGCGCCGTCGCCGAGAGTGACAGCAGTGTCGACGAAGGTGGCTTTCGCTTTGCCGTCCTTGGCCACGACGAGGTTCAGCAGATCACCCGCGTGCGGATGAGGGCTTTGCGCATTGTTAATGCCATGATGCGCGCTGGTCGGATTGAAGTGGCCGCCGGCTGAAGTGAATGCAGGGGCTTCGCACTTTCCGACTGCGTGGATGTGGATGCCGTGCTCTCCCGGCGTCAACTGGGAGACGCTGACCACGATTTTCACGCCGCCTTTGGTGGCCGTTAGTTTGGCAGTGCCGATCTTTGCGCCCTGTGCGTTCATGATGTCCGCATGCGCCGATTTCGGCGCAGCGTCGCCGTGCGCGACGACAGCGGAGAAGCAGAGAAGCGCGGGAACCAAAAGAAGATATCGACTTCGCATGGCGTGTTCCCCCCTAACGAGCGATAGAGAAGCCTCGACGGGCGGAATTCTATCACACGTGCGAGCTAGTGATCGGGAGCGACGTAACCTTCGGGGACCTTCGCACCTTCGCCGAAAAAGAAGAGTTCCATCTGTTCTTCCATTATTTTCTGGGCGTTGGGATCAAGAGGATTCAGGCGGTATTCGTTGAGCAGCATCTTGGAATGGTTGACCCACATGGCCCAGGCTTCTTTTGAGACGTTCTCGTAGATGCGCTTGCCGAGTTCGCCTTTCCAAGGCGCACGGTCGAGGCCGGGCAGTTCGCGGCCAAGCTTTACGCACTTCACCATACGGACCTGTTGCGCGCCCTGCTTGTCGTCGGCCATCGGGGAAAGTCCTCCTTGAAATCTAGACAAGCTCTATCTTACGAGCGGACGCTCTGCGGCTGCAACTCGGGCCGCGAGGCTGCGCGCGACCTCAGGCTTGCTTCAGCGCGTCGAGATTCTCGATGAACAAGTCACGCAGCGAGCGCGCGGGGCGGCCCGTAAGAAGCTGCACGTGGCGGGAGCAGACGGAAAAATATCCTTCGCGGACGGCGCGCTCGTAGGAAACCATTTCGTCGCTGCCCCACACGCCGGTACCGTCTTCGTTGGTCATGCCATCGACGTATTCGCGCGGGAACCCGGCCGCTTCGAAAATTGCGCGCTTTTCGTCGTCGCTAATGACGACATACTCGATGAGCCGGCCTGTAAGTTCCGACGCGATCGCGGCGGCTTGGCGAAAAGTGTAAAGCTCAGGGCCGGTGATTTCGTAGACGGCGCCTTCGTGACCGGGAGTCGTGAGGACAGCAGCGGCAGAGGCGACGCAATCTCTCTTCGATACGAAAGCCATGCAGCCTTCGCCGGCGCTCATCAGCCATTTGCCGGTCTTAACCGCCATCGGGGCGATCATGGTTGCAATCACTTCGGCGTACTGGCTGTCGCGCAGGAACGTAAAGGCCGGGCCACAGCGGCGCAGGAATTCTTCGGTTGCGTAGTGATCTCCCACGGCAAGCGATGGGCTTTTCGGGTGAATGCCGGCGCTGGAGGTGTAGGCGATGTGCTTTACACCTGCCGCGACCGCTGCTTCAATCGCCGCCTGGTGCTGGCGCCGGCGGCGCGGGCCGACGGCCAGCGTGCTTATCAGGAGCATCTTTTCGCCGCCAGCGAAAGCCTTCGCGAGCGTCTCGGGTTTGTCGAAATCTCCGGCACGGACTTGCGCGCCGCAAGAGGCGAACTCCGCGAGTGAAGCCGGACTGCGGGTGACAAGAATCAGTTCGGATGCAGGAATTTTTTCGAGAACGAGTTGCGTAACCTGACGGCCGAAACTGCCCGATGCTCCGGTGATGATCGTTTTCAAGAATAAATCCTTGGAATGCGGCAACTGGGACCGCGCATCTTAGCATTTTCGCGGAGCAACTTGACAACGCTTTGGAGCGAAACCAGTATCGATAGGCTTTCGAAGCGGCAGTCGCTCGCTGGCGGAAGGAGATCGGGATTGCAGCACGTGAGATTGGGAAATACGGGACTAAGGGTGTCGCGGTTATGCCTGGGCACGATGACGTTTGGCTTCCAGTGCGATGAGCCAACGTCATTTTCAATTCTCGACCGCGCCGCGAGCGCGAGAATTACGTTCATGGATACGTCGGATGTGTATCCGCTGGGCGGTGGGCTTGAGCGGGCGGGCCGCACGGAAGAGATCATCGGCAAATGGATTCGAGGCAAGAGGCACGATTTCGTCATCGCGACGAAATGCTTCGGCCAGACCGGGCCGCAGCCGTTCCATTCCGGAAACAATCGCCGGCACATTTTCGACGCGATCGATGCTTCGCTGCGGCGGCTTGGCACGGACTACATCGACGTCTACCAGCTTCACGGATTCGATCCAAACGTGACGGCGGATGAAACGCTCAGCACGCTCGACGCGATCGTGCGCGCGGGCAAAGTTCGCTACATCGGCTGCTCCAACTACCTCGCGTATCAGCTGGCGCGTGCGCTGGGACGCAGCGACGTACATGGATGGGCGCGATTCGTCTGCGTACAGCCGCGCTACAACCTGCTCTACCGCGAAATCGAGCGCGAACTGCTGCCGCTGTGCGGAGAGGAGGGAATCGGAGTGATTCCGTTCAATCCGATTGCGGGCGGATTGCTCACTGGAAAATACGACCGATCAAGACCACCCGCGGAAGGCACGCGCTTCGCCTATACAGGACGCATCGGGGAGCTATACCGGAGCCGCTACTGGCAGGATCAGGTGTTCGATGGAGTGGACACGCTGAACAAGATCGCGTCGCGCGCGGGGATTCCACTGACGACGCTGGCGGTCGCGTGGGTGCTTGCCAATCCGACAATCACGGGTCCGATCATCGGCGCGAGTAGGACGGAACAGCTCGATGCGACGATTGCGGCGCTCGATGTGAAGCTGGATGCGGAGTTGATGGCCGATCTGGATAAGGCAACCATACACTTCCGTTAGATGCGGAAGCGGAGAGCCCAGTCGAGGCGAAGAGAGATTATTCGACTACGCGTCCCGACGCGGAGAACGGAATGCGAGTCTCCGGGAGAAAAAAAATTGTTCGGGACGCTTCGCTCAGATTGTCGGTGCCGTCTTGACGCGGGCCAAGAAATTGAGCCCGAATCAGTTTTTGCCGCTTTCCTGGCTGCGGCGCCAGGCGAAATAGCCGTCGAGAACCTTCAGCTGGTCGACGCTGGGCACGGGAATCGCATGCGAGGGATCGTTCAGATCCATCACCTGCTGGTTGGCGTCAGTGAACTTAGGCCAGCGAGGCAGGTTCGCGCCATTCGGATCACCCGTTTTCGCGAAATTCGTCCAGTAGGTTGAGATTTCGTCAGAGACCTTCTGATCCCCTGCGCTCGGCGGCATGGCTTTTGTGAAATTGCCGAAGACGTAGGAAATCTCGCCGCCATGAGCCGCTCCCCAGTCCTTGTACTGCGGCGTATCGGGATAGGGCGGGCGATGGCTGAAGTGATAGACGTAAACCGCGCCCTTGCCGGTCTTCGATTGCAGCCGCGCCCAAGTCCAGGTCGGCCAGCGGAACAGGGTGTCGCGAGACATGTCGCGCGCCGAACGCAGCGCATGCGCGTCTGTATCGCCGGGATAGGCGGCAAGAACCTTCTCGGCGTATTCGCCGTATCCCGTTTGAGTCTGTTTCTGATAACCGGCAGCCGTCGTGGTTGCGACGAACAGCGCGCCTTCGTCGGCGTTGGTGCCGATTAGCACTGGGGTGTCGTTATATTTCCCGGCTTCGTACAAATTGTATTGGTCCCCGAGCAGAACATAGCCGTCGAAGATGGGCCACGCGCCACCACCTAAACCCGCGGGAGATGCTTTCAGAATGTCGTCCGCCGACTTCTTGCGCGCCTCGGCGACCGACCCACCGACCTTGTCAAGGAACGCAGTGCCGTTCTTTTCCGCGTCGGCGAGCGAGAGCATGTTCGCGCCGCCCTCGTCGCTGTGGCGCTCGGGACCGAAGTTGCCGCCGCTTTCCGATATCGCGCCGCTGAACAGACCCTTCGCGAGCGGCGATGCACAGAGCATGCTTACCGAAATTCCGCCGGCCGATTCGCCGAAGATCGTCACACGGTGCGGATCGCCGCCGAATGCAGCGATGTTCTTCTTCACCCACTGAAGCCCGGCGATTTGATCCAACAGGCCGTAGTTGCCGGAATGGCCGCCCTGTTCCTTGCTGAGTTCAGGCGAGGCGAGAAACCCGAGCTGACCCACGCGGTAGGCGATGCTGACGAGGATCACACCTTTCTTGGCGAGGTTCTTGCCGTCGTACTGCGCGAGCGACGTGCCACCGATCGCAAATCCGCCGCCGTAGATCCAGACCATCACAGGGATCTTGTCCTTCGGCGTTTTCGCGGCAGTCCAAACGTTGAGATAGAGGCAATCCTCATTCACGGTGAGTGCGTCGAGCCCGAACGCGGGCATTACGACGGAAGTCTGCATGCACGCGGGAGCAAACTTGTCCGTGATTTTCACGCCGGACCACCGCGCCGACGGCTGCGGCGCGCGCCAGCGCAAATCACCAAGAGGCGGAGCAGCAAATGGGATGCCCTTGTAGACCCTGATGCCGTCTTCCACGGTGCCTTGTACGAGACCGGCCTGCGTGCGAACCGGGGTGGGCGCTTGCGCGAGCGCCACGCCGACGAGCATGAACAACGCCGCACACAACGAAAGGCCTTTGACGATTCTCATCGTTCTCCCCCCTCGAGAAGAACATTGACGCGCGTCCCGATCGACGTGAAGACTGGCGCTGGACCGAATACCTAAAGTTCGGTAGCCGCCCCCCAAAACCGGCGGCATTCTAACGCGCTTTCGAGCCGGTGGGATGCTGCAATTTGGCGATTCATTTGTGCTGGATCACGAGCTCGGGCGGGCGCTTGCGCGGCACGCGCTGGCCCCGGCCCGGAAAACGCGCGAGGATTTCGCCGTCCCAGAGGCGGATGATGCGCTTGCGAAAAAGCCAGCGGTTGCGAACCTTGACGAGCTTGTCCTCGTAGTAGCCGGCGAAGCGCAGCGTGTACGGCGGCTCGCCGTGACATTCGGTGACAAATGCAAATGATCGCGCGCTGCAGCTCTTTGAATTGCCCTTCACGACTAGTTGAGTGACGTGGTGCTGGCGGCCCGGAAAATTCGGCACGGTGCGATAGTGTTCCGCGAATCGACGAATATTTTCGCGGCCCTCCCAGCGATCGGGATCCTCAAAGACTTCCTCGAGCACGACAGCGTCGGGAGTAAAGCAGGCGACGAGCGAGTCGACGTCACCGGTATCCAACGCCCATGCGTACTCGGCGATGAGATCATTGATGGCGATGCGGTCGGCAACGGTCAGAGGTTTTGCTTTCGGCATTGGAGGATTACCCGATCTACGCTTGTGGGGTCGATCCGCTTTCCTTATGTAGCGGCCACATTTTGAAGAACTCTGCGTAGAGAATTAGGAACGGGAACGTCACAGCCAGCAGAGCCGATGCCAACCAAATCTCGAAATCGTAGCCCGGCGGGCCCGGCTTCACAACACCCGTAATCACGGGTGCCAGGGCCCCGTAGAGAAGAGCGAGCGCCGTCCCGATAGCAGCCGAGGCGATCGAGTTCAAAGCGCCCTTTAGAGGTTGGGTCAGCCTACCGAAAAGCGATCCATGCATCATGTTGAGCACGATTATCGTGCCGAAGATGAACGGTATAGGAACGCGAACCATGAATGAGACCACGTCCATCTTCAGCGCGCCCACCACGAGGTAGAACACGAGGCCACCACTCGCGAGAATCGTGGCCGTCCAGACGATTCCCAGAACCGGCTGCCGCATAAGCGCGGGAGAGGCGGTGAAAGGCCATAGATCGAAATTCAGCGACAGAAACATGACCGCGATCACGGTCAAGTAAAACACCAGCGCGTCCCAGGCGTTGAATAATCCGTGCGGATCAAGCGACGGGACATAGACCGGCGCTCCGCGCATGAAGCCATAATCAAACAACAACCGGAACAGGAGGTAGTTGATCGCGTAGCAAGCCACGAGCATGACCAGCCCTGCGGCAACAGGGCTCTTGATGAGCTTGGTGAATGGCCAGCCGCCCCACATGATCGCGAGCCAGAACGTGATGATCACGGATGAAATGATGCACATTGCGAGCATTGGCGGTGGCGGATTGACGCGTCCGCCCACCGTCGTGAAATGGACAACTGCAACAATCGCTCCGACGGCCAGCGCCAGCAGAGTGAGCAAAAGTCCCTTGGCCGGTTGCGATCGCTTGGCCGCAAATTCAGGGTGTTTGCAGCCCCAGGTCACGGAAATGACGATTTGCATAGGGATGAAGCAGATGGTCAGAAACGCGACCCACGTCGCAAATATGGGGAAAGCGAACAGGGCGATGAAGCCAAGCGAGACGGCGATGACGAGCACGGAAGATGCGACTCCAAGCGCCGGTTGTTTCATTCGGCCTCCTTCGTGACCTCGCAAGATACGGCAGAGCGGACCGCGTCAGTAACCGACAGTGAAGCGCTGGTGATGATGTTTCGGGTGCTCGGCCTCGTTCAGCATCGCGACAGCGTAATCCTGGAGCGAGATATGGCTCCTGCCCTGTTCGTCGTACAGCACGTGGTCCTTGCCGAGACGAAACCTGCCCGTTCGCTGACCGGGCACAATCATCACCGAAGGCGAGAGAAAAACCCAATCGAGTCCCGGTTCCTTCTTCAAGAGATAGTAAAGTTCCCGCGTGCCGCGAATGCCCGGCTTGAACGGCTCGAAAGCCGCAGGGAATTCGGGCGAGTCCAGAAATTCAATGCCCGCCGGCGTTTTCAGGCTGGCCGCGCCGCCGACGGCGAGAAAGCGCCTGACGCCCGACTTTTTCGCCGCGGCAATGATGGCGCGATGTCCGCGAACGTGCCGATGGAAAACTTCAGGGCCGGGGACGCCACGCGCGGGATTGTAAGAGTTGATGACCACGTCGTGCCCGGCGAGAAGCCGTGCAAGCTCGTCGCGACGGAGAACATCCGCTTGCATGACTCTTAGATTGCGGTGAGGAGCGAGCCGCTGCGTGCGGCGAACGATCGCCGTCACATGGTGGCCGCGGCGCAAAGCCTCGGCGAGAATTTTCGAGCCGACGAATCCCGTAGCTCCGATGAGGGCGATTTTCATTGGGCTCCCCGATGTCAACGACCACGCGCGGCGCAGTGGCGACGCGGATCGCGATTGACAGACGCAAAGATCGGCGGGATTGTACCACCTTCGCATTTCATCGCACCGCCGGAGATATCGATGACCGGAATGGAACCATTTGGCGACGCACACTCGCTGCTGCGAGAGCCGAAGCTCGAATTCGCGTTTGAAGTTCGTTTGCGGTTTACGCGCGTGCAAAACATCGTGTCGATGCCTAGCGGCGCGGGGCGCGGCGCAGTCTATGTGGACAGTGGCGAATTCGAGGGGCCGCGATTGCGCGGAAAGGCCGTGCCGAATAGCGGCGGCGACTATTCGCTTTTTCGCCCCGACGGCGTGTTGGCTTTCGACGCCCGCTACATGCTGCAGGAGGACGACGGCACGCTGATCATGCTCTACAACAAGGGATACTTGTGGGGGCGAAGGCCGGACACGATGCAGCGGCTGCGAGAAATGGCGTTCGCGGGCGGTCCAACGGTCGACGCGTCAGAATATTATCTGCGGGCGTTTCCGACGTTTGAGGTTGAGACAGGGAAACATGACTGGCTGATGCGGTACGTGTTCGTCGGCGTCGGCGAGCGAAAGGCAGATGGCAATTTGCTTCGCTACTACGCATTGCTGTAGCAGCGAAAAGGCTACAGGAGAGATTCTTCAACTTCGGGCCCGTGCGAAGGCGCGAATTAGGTTCAATCCGCCCCGTGTTCGCCCGAAACCTACAGAGCCGTAACAGCGAGGACGGCGTGCGAACATCGGTGTTCGCGCGCGAAAAAGGCGCCGCCGGATTATGGTAGGCTGGTGCTGGCGGGGCGGGCTCGACCTCTGCTATCGGCCAGGTTTCCGCACGAACTCTCAGAGCGTCCTTCCGGAGAGATGTCATGAACACGCGCGCAACCGATGTTGCGGAATCGGTGAAAACGGACGGCTATTTCTGCGAAATTCCTCACGAGCCATGTGCCGTGGTCATGTTCGGCGCCTCGGGCGATCTCGCAAAACGGAAGCTCTTGCCTGCGCTCTACGATCTCGCGGTCCATGCGTGCCTTGCCCCTCGATTTCGATTGCTTGGATTCGCGCGCAGCGAGATGAGCGACGATCAATTCCGGTCGATTACAACGCAGGCCATCACGAAGAAAGAGGGGCCTGGCGCCAGCGAACAGAAGCGCGAAGATTTCGTAAAGCAACTCGGCTATTTCCAGGGCGATTACGACAATCCGGAATCCTTCCGCCGCCTTGGCGAGCGGCTCGAGCAACTCGATCGGGAAGGCCGGCTCGGGGGAAACCGATTGTTCTATTTGGCGACGCCTCCGGAAGTGTATCCGCAGGTCGTCGAACAACTAGGGCGCGCAGGGCTGGCGAAGCCGAGGGGAAACGGATCGTGGACCCGAATCATCATTGAAAAGCCCTTCGGGCGAGACGGCGCTTCGGCACAAGCGCTGAACGCGAGGGTTCTTTCCGTTTTCGATGAGTCGCAGGTCTACCGAATCGACCACTATCTCGGCAAGGAAACGGTGCAGAACTTGTTGGTCTTTCGGTTCGGCAACGGGATTTTTGAGCCACTGTGGAATCGCAATTACATCGACCACATCCAAATCACGGCGGCAGAAGCGCTGGGAGTCGAACGACGCGCAGCGTTCTACGAAACAGCGGGCGCGCTCCGGGACATGATTCAAAGTCACGTGCTGCAACTGATGTCGCTGGTCGCGATGGAGGCGCCGGCCACCTTCGATGCCACGTCAGTCCGCAACGAGAAGATCAAGATCCTGCAGTCGATTCGGCCGCTCGAAGCAGACAGCGTGTGGAAGTCGGTCGTGCGCGGACAGTACGGGCCCGGAAACTTGCAAGGCACTGCCGTTCCGGGCTACCGGCAGGAGCCAGGCGTGAAACCGGATTCGGCGACGGAAACCTTCGTTGCACTGAAGCTTATGGTCGACAACTGGCGGTGGAGCGGCGTGCCGTTCTATCTGCGCTCCGGCAAGCGAATGCCACGGCCGGCGACCGAGATCGCGATTCGCTTCAAGCAGGCACCGCACATGGTTTTTCAGGGCAACAACATCGAGCCGAATTCGCTGGTGCTCAACATTCAGCCGGACGAAGGGATTTCTCTCTCCTTCGGCGCCAAATCGCCCGGATCGCAGATGGAGATCCGGCCGGTGACGATGGACTTTCTATACCGCCAGGCGTTCGGAGGCGGTTCGCGCGAAGCGTACGCCACGCTCATTAACGACTGCATCCGCGGCGACGCCACGCTATTCGATCGAGCCGACAGCGTGGAAGCGGCATGGGGATTGGTCGATCCGATTCTGAAAGCGTGGCAGAGCGCGTCGGCTCCGCCGTTCCCCAATTATCCCGCGGGGAGCGAAGGTCCCAGGGCCGCGGACGATCTGACAGCATCTGAGGGTCGGCGCTGGCGTTCCCTCTAAGGCATTCGTCCACACCATGAAGCCGTAAGGCGAATCTCACCCTTGAATTCTCGGGAGACTGCATGATTCTGGCCGGCGACATTGGCGGAACAAAAACCAACTTGGGGCTGTTCGAAGAGAGGCAGGGCACGCTCGTCAAGCTAACCGACAAGCGTTACCCCAGCCGCGAGCACAAGGGTCTTGAAGAGATTGTCGCCGACTTCGTCAAGGGCACTGGAGCAAAGGTTTCCTCCGCCGCATTTGGTATCGCAGGGCCGGTTGTCGATGGCCGCGTCCGCACCGGCAATTTGCCGTGGATCGTGAATGGCGCCGTGTTGGCGAAGCAGTTGGCGCTCGGTCACGTCCGGCTGATGAACGACCTGGAAGCCACGGCGCACGGGATAGCTGTGCTCAAGCCTGGTGACCTCGAGATACTTCATCAAGGTGTCGCTGCGCCACAGGCGCCGCGCGTGGTGATCGCCGCGGGAACGGGCCTCGGAGAGGCGATTCTTTTCTGGGACGGCAGCAAACACATCCCTACTGCGACTGAGGGCGGACACGCGGATTTTGCGCCCCATACCGATCAACATGCCGAATTGTGGAAATTCATCAAGACGCGAAGCGAGTTTGTGAGCGCCGAGCTGATCCTTTCGGGAAGGGGATTTCGCACCGTCCACGAGTTCCTGAGCGCGACTGTGCGGCATCCGAGCTTCGACGATCCGAAGACGGACGCGGCCGTGGAAATCACGAAGCTGGCGCTGGCGAAGCAGTGCCCGGTGTGCGTCGAAGCCGTGAATTTGTGGGTGGAAATTTACGGCTCAGAGGCGGGGAATCTCGCAATTCGCACCGTAGCGCGCGGCGGCATCTACGTCGCAGGCGGAATTGCCGTAAAGATCTTACCTGTGTTGAAAGACGGGCGCTTCGTCGCTTCCGTTCAACACAAAGAGAAGATGACCGATTTTCTCGCGCAAATTCCCATTCAGGTTGTTTTAGATGAGGAATGCCCTCTAAAGGGCGCAGCGAACGCCGCTTGGAAGAAACTGTAAGTCAAGGTTGTGCTCTTAAGCTTCCCATTCGAGATGGAATTCTCGCCCGTCGAACGCTCGGGCCGCGTTCTAGTCCCCGGTTCTGGTACCGACTGAATTTGGCGCTCCGCTTTTTCTCACAGATGGGAAGTGCGATTCCGCAGTACTCGCCCGCTGTCGAAACTTACCCCCGAATGGGAGGCATAAGCCTTTGCACATCATGCAGATCGCTTGCCGCAATTCTGGCACACGGATTGCGTTCCTTGAATGTTTCAATCCGTGCGCACATTTGCGGGAAGGGGACGAGAATGAATCGATTTCTTGGACTGATGATCCTGACAGCGGGCCTAGCCTTGCCTGTGCACGCACAGACGTCGCGTGGGACGTCCGGAGCCGGCGTCGCCGGAATGACGGCGAGCAACAGCACAAACACGGGCGGAGGCGCGGGATACTCGGGCGGTGGATTCAGCTCGGGAGGCGGATCGCGACCGGTCAAATACCCGGTCACTCAATTTGGAGTTGCCAGCGTCAGCGGCTCGCTGCAAGACTTCACTCCGTCGACTTTCCTCGCCTACGATAAGGCATTGGCCACGGGACGGGACATTCTGGCCAATCCGCCGAAGACGGTTGTCGAAGCGGCGCACAACCAGGAAAACAGCGGCGCGCAGAAAGCAAGATTGGCTCTGATTCAGGACGCCAACGGGGCACCCGTCATCGTCGTGCGATAGGGCTGACGTTGGCGGAGGATTGGGCGATTACCTAGGGATCGTCGGCCAGCGCCCGAATGTAAAGTCGCTCCATATATCATATCCTCGCGGACTACTGCCTAGCGCGCGTCGATCGCCTGTTCCGAGCACGTCGCGAGGCTCCTACGAAACGAAATTTCGGAGGCGTATGAAAAGACCGCTTGGCGAATAATTCGCCAAGCGGTCTTGTGTCAAGAAGTGCTGCGGCTCCGCCTCGCGAAGGCGGAACCGGTAGCTTGAGGTTACTTTAGATTCGCGCTGCTGAACGTGTAGACAAACCCGAGCGTCGCCGTGTTCTGCTCCTTAACTGACCTGTCGGCAGAAAAGCTCTGCTCGAATATCGGCTGGCTCGCGAAATCATACCTGTACTCCGCACGGAACAGGAAAGAGCTCGTGACGTTGTACGAGTAGGTTCCGGTAACTTCTTGTGCCCAGCCTCGTTGAGGGACCGAATCGATGGCCGGAATTATCCCGCTAAAGCCCTCCGGATCGTCGTAGTACTCGTAACGAACTGCGAAGTTGGTCTTGGGACTGAGCGTGTACTTTGCGTATCCCGCCACGCCCCACCAATCGACTGACGAAGAGAGGCAACTTGAAGGAAGTCCCTCGGGGGTACGGCTAGCCGGTGACACGATGGCGAAGTCGCACACGCGCGGGTCGAACACCCTTGGTCCGAATCCATAGTCGCCGTTCAACTGGAAGGCCCACTTCGAGTTTGGCGTGTAGCCAATCACGGTGTCTGAAATCTGCTTCCAGTCATTGAACGTGGAACCGTTCTCGTTAAATGCATCGACCACCGGGCCGGCGAAATAGTTCTCCGTGACGGACCACTTCATATTCGGCGTGATAGCGAGGCTCGCACCGTACGTAAGGCCTGAACTCACACCGAAAGCGCAGCAATCGTGGTTGATGATCGTGTTGTTCCAACCGTTCACAAGATAGCCGGTGACAGCCACCTTGGAATTGAACGCGTACTTGGCGCTCGCTCCGAAGTGGAAGAACGGGATGGCGTAATCGAAAAGCAGACCGCGGGTATAGTTCCAGTTCGCGTTGCTCTCGATTACCTCCGCCCCCATCGGTGTGACGAACTTCCCGACACTGACGGTCAGACCTTTCCCGACAGGAGCCAGATACGATAGGTATGCTTCCTTCAGGAAGAAGTTGCTGCCGTCACCAAACCCAGTATTGTCGGATTCGTTCACGATCCTAGCGGCGGTTCCGTACCCTGCGGAGACGTGATACCCGAGTCTGCCTTCCGCGCTCATCGCGTCGGGCGGCTTGTCCAAAATCAACTCGGCCATGTTGAAGTTGAAGCCGTTCGTCGGCCCCTCAAACGAGCGCAGCCCGGCCTGGTTGTCGGGTGGGTGGTTCGGGTCATAGCTGTAGTACGCGTCGCCGAACCCGCTCAGGGTCACAGGCCCTAGCAGGCCTGCGAGATTCACTTTGGGGGCCTCATCGGCGGGTGCATTCGGCGTGATGCCTCCTGTCGCTGCAACGGGTTGCACCAGCGCTGCGGTTTTCAGACCCGGTGCACTGTCTTCCTTCAGCGCCGCGATTTCCTGCTGAAGCGCGGCAACTTCCTTTTCCAACTCTTCCAAACGCTGATCCGAACTCGGTTGCGCCGCGGTGGGTTGCGTTGCTGCCGGCTGCGAAGTCGCAGCAGGCTGGGCCGCTTCCTTGTCGGACGGCTTGTCCTCAGCCCTCGACGCACCTGCCCAACCTAACGCAAGCGTGGTAGCCAACGTGGCGATGGCTAGTTTATTGATGCAATTCATGTCGTTTCCTTTCCCTCCCTATCGCGCTCACGATGTGGCGTGTGAGTTCGCGTTTTTTGGCCTGGATAAACGAAGGTGCAGGTAAGGTACAGGCAGATGCCTAAGCGGTCCAACTCATTAAATCTATGGCTCATATTTGAATTTGTGTGCTCAAAACTTATGTAATTTGTATCTCCGCGACGCCGATCCACACACGCCTCGAGCCGTACAACGCAGCTTGAGCGCACAGCAACCAGTCTCAGGAGCTCGACGGCTCGTCGGCCCATCTCTCCATGATTCTATCCATTTTGTTTACAATAAGTTGGCGGAATTCCACGTTGGTCGGCGGGAAAAACATAGGGGGCCTGCCGACGAGATCACGTGCTGCAGCCGTGACACCGGGCGATTCTGGATGGCGGGTTAGTGCCTAACGAAGAGGAAGAGCAGCCCGAAGACGATAACCGGAATGAGCGCGAGCATTATATAAAACAGAACTTGTCGGACCCACGGCGTACGACGCTTGCGCCAGTCATGCAGCTCGGGCCGCTCCGAGACCCCGATTTTCTCCGGGTGTTGAAGATCGAGAGCCATCTCGTGTGCGTTGGCATACCTGTTTTTCGGATCGCGCTCGATGGCCCGGTAGATGATTTCCTGGAGCTCAGGTGAGATCGTAGGGTCGACCTCGCGGGGAGGAATGGGATTGTTGAGCAATCGGTCGTTCATGATCGCGAACGGATTGGGGCCTTGGAAAGGCGTCTTGCCAGTCAGCATTTCGTATAACATCACTCCGAGCGCATAGACATCGCTTCGGCCGTCTCCCCGTTTACCCTTCACTTGCTCCGGCGAGATGTAATCGGGAGTGCCCATCACCTGAGAGAGTTTCGCGAATGTCAGGCGTCGCGCGCCCTCGCGCCCCGCAATGCCGAAGTCGATCAGTTTGATGTGATCGTCCGCGTCCACCATGATGTTTTCGGGCTTCAGGTCGCGATGAACGACTCCGTGCGAGTGGATATAACTGAGCGCGTCGCAAATCCCGAGAGTGATCTTGATGGCGCGCTCGACTGGAAGCTTTTTCCGTTCGTGGAGAATCTGGCGCAATAAGCGGCCGTCGACCCATTCCATCGCCATGTAGAGCTGGCTTCGGTCGGGGTCGTCGAAGACTTTCATCACCCCCGGGTGATCGAGGGCCTTGCCGATTTCCATCTCGCGATGAAAACGGTCGAAGAGGACCGGGTCAGCTTCCATCTCAGGGTGGGGAATCTTGATCGCGACCGGCTTGCCAGTTCGCAAGTCGGTAGCTTTGAAAATGGAGGCCATTCCGCTGCGGGCGGCCACGCTCTCAAGCTTGTAGTGATCGAGTTGGTCGCCGGGGCGGACTGGAAGCCTCTTGTGTCTCGGTCAGGCTGGAATCCGCGGCGTACGCCGATCAGCGCAGACGATACGGGCGCCCACGGTACATTCCGACGCGTTCGACGCCTCGGACGCGGATTATTTGCAGGGTGATATTATCACTGCCGTCCCGCTGGTTGGCAATATCCACGAGCCGGCGTGCGGCTGCCGCCAAGTCCCCGCCATGGCCTACAACAGCCGCGATTTCTGATCCGCTTACCGAGCCATGCAACCCGTCAGAACAGAGCACAAGTACGTCACCGGGCAGCACCTGGTGTTCCTGGACATCGACATTGACGAATAATTCCGAACCAAGGGAGCGCATCAGCAGATGGTGCGTACCGGAGCCGGACGCTTCGGATGCGGAGATTATTCCGAGGCGGACTTGTTCATTCGCGACCGTGTGATCCCGAGTAAGCAGATTGGCGTGGCCGCGGCGGATTAGATAACAGCGCGAGTCACCTACGTGCGCGATGGCTGCGCGATCGTATCGAAGAGCGCAGGCCACGAAAGTCGTCGCCATGCGAGAGCCGCCTGGGCTCGCCGCGTGGCCGGCGTCAATCACGCGCGTGTTCGCGGTTTTGATCAGCCGTTCGAGCAGCGTGGTATGCGGTTCAGCAGGCGAGGCCTCGCGGAATCCTTCGAGCACACACTCAACCGCTGCGTGTGAGGCGACTTCGCCGAGATCGTGGCCGCCTACTCCGTCAGCCACGGCAAAAAGCCAGCCGCGCGAGCGGGCATCGTCCGGCGTCGCCGGAGCGACGTGCCCGAAATAATCCTCGTTGCCTTGACGAACTCGGCCAAGGTCAGAAAGCTGCGCGAACTCGACATCCATGGAGTCGTGAAACGGACGATGGCCTTCGGCGACCTCCATCCTCGCTGCAGCCGCTGCTTGAAGGCCTCTATACATTAGAACCTAATCTCACTTGCCGCAGAGCTTGCCAACACTTCGACTGCGACCGATCATTCAACGCCGCCGCTCGTGCTCATTCCCTTAGCGCGTGGGCAGCAATCTCATTATTAGGCGAGCAGGGCATGCGTGGGGATGCAACCTTTGAATGGGCCGCATAAATGATTCGTATACCAAGCTCAGGGAAAAAAAGAGCGGGCCCGAAACGTCCGGGCCCGCTGGCTGACTGTTGGTTTGTGTGAAGGCTACGCGCGGCTGGTGACGAGTGTCGTCTTGCCCTTCTTCTTGCTGGCCATTGTGAAGTAGATCGCGCCGTAGATCGCCCATATAGCCGCGATGCCCAGCGCGCCGTACGGTTCCATCTTCGTGCCGTAACCCATGAACGGAAGGACCAGGTAAGCGCCCATGCAAACCAGGTTTGCCGCGATTCCGAACGCCGGGATGGCCCAGTGCTTGATGAAGCTGAAGTTGGGGTGCTTATGATAGGCCACCATGCAGATCACGCAGCTCAGGCCGTAGAGCAAAAACGTGCCGAAGTTGGACGCCAGCGTCACCAGCGTGAATGTGTTTGGCAGAGCGGCCATCTTGTCGTGGGTCGTATAGCCAAAACTCGACCAGAAGCCGTGAGGGAGGGCCTGAATCGCGGCGTCCGTCGGAGCGCCGGCATCGCCGAACACCACCGAAAGTCCGATGCAGCCGAAGACGATGGACACGATCGCCAGAATCCAGATGGCTCGGTGCGGACTGAGGTTCTTTTCGTGCAGGATACCGAAGTGTTCCGGCACTTCCTCGTCTTTGCCCATCGCGTAGGTGACGCGTGCGCCCGTATTGATGCAAGCGAGCGTCGTGCCGATGAGCGCCAGGAACACCGTGAAGGCCTCGATCAGCATGAACGTGCGGCCGTGGCCCGGACCCAGGATGGCATCGCCGAACATCACCATCAAATCGCCGATGGGCGCCGCCGAACCGGAAGCGCTTTGCATCGAATAGCCGCTACTTAACGAGTAGTTTGTGGCGAAATACTCGAACAAATAGCAGAAACCACCTTGTATCAGCAGGGAGGTGATAACGGCTTTTGGAAGGTGCCGTTTCGGGTCTTTCGCCTCGCCGCCGAGCGCGGTACACGATTCGAATCCGACGAGGATGAGAATCGCCACAGTCGCCTGGACGAACAACCAGCTCCATTTATGGACTCCGATTGAGGAGGCCGCGCTCGGATGGGTCAGGAAATTGCCCATCGAGTCGTTCCAAGGATAGCTGATGTGATAGGGAACGACGGCGCCGCTCGCGTCCTTCTTGCACTGCGGGACCATGTTCGAGTCGCGCACCGGATTGCCCTGCGCATCCGTTTGGAATTCGCAGTTGTACGCGTCTCCCGAAGTTGCGTCCCACTGCCACGCCACACTGCCAGCTTGGTGGTTCAGCCGGTAGCCGATTGCCATTACCGAGAACACAAGCAGGGCCGAAATCTGGATGATATTGATGACCAAGTTGGCTCCGGTCGAGGCGGTCACGCCGCGATGCGCGATGTAGCAAACCAGAATGCAAAACATGATCGCCACCACTATCATGAAGGCGGGCCCGGGATTCGATGCGCTCATGAAGTTTGGCCACAGTGTGCCGGTGATGTACCCGATGAACAGCCCAGTTGCCACGAGCATCACACCCGGATAGATCCAGTAATAAAGATGCGAGCCCCAGCCCACGATGAATTTCATCAAGCGGGCGTATCTCCACGCCTTCTCGTGGTTCAGGAAAGCTTGCTCCGCAAAGTAGTACGAGCTGCCCGAACCTGGATATAGCTTGGATAGCTCCGCATACGACACAGCGGTTGCCAGGCACAGCAACAGCGCAAAAAAGATTCCGGCCCACATCGATGGCGAGGTCGCGCCTTCCGTCGCCTGCGCGTAAAAGGTGAGCCAAAGGAAGGCGCCCGGCGCGATCAGCGCCATCGCGTTGACCGTAAGACCGGTTAAGCCTAAGGTAGCCTTCATCTCACCCGTTGTTTTCTGTTCGGCCATAACACTCTCCTTGTGTTGGGGGGTGGATCCCGAGGGCCAGAGGTTATACGGAAGTATGATTTTCGTAAAATGCAACGTTTTGATCGAGGATATATATGTTTCAAATGACGTGATACATGTCTAAGCCAAACGATATCTGCCGTTTATCTCGGATATCTGACGAATCGTCACGCGCTCTCGCGAATTCGCAATATATACTTTCGAATATCTGGCACATCTGAAACGCGCCGAAGGAGGCAAAAATGATCCGCAGTTTTCAGGGCCGAATGCCGCAGACGGCGCCGAGCGCCTACGTCGATCCGCAAGCCGTCGTCATCGGCAACGTTTCGATCGGCGAGGATTCAAGCATCTGGCCCTGCGCCGTGCTGCGCGGAGACTACCACTCGATCCGCATCGGCGTGCGGACGAGCATTCAGGATGGCTGCGTCCTCCACATTCAGGGGGAACGCTTCTCGATTTCTGTCGGCGACGACGTCACGGTCGGGCACGGCGTGATCTTGCACGGCTGCACGGTCGAATCGAACTGTCTGATCGGCATGGGAGCGATCTTGCTCAACGGCTCAAGGATCGGTATGGGTAGCATCGTCGCGGCGGGCACGCTGATTCCCGAAGGGATGGAAGTTCCTCCGGGCAGTCTCGTGATGGGCGTGCCGGGGAAGGTACGGCGGTCAGTCACCCAAGCCGAGCGAGCGCAAATAGCTGCTTCCGCCGAGCACTACGTCGGATTCAAGAACGCGTTTCTCGCCGAAAACTATCGCTAATTCCTTCGTCTCGCTCCTGCGGGTTCGCTGCGGCGCTCCTTTGCATCATTATTCACGCCTGCTAGTATGTTCGAATGACATTTGTGTTGCTGCGCCTCTGGAAATGACCGAAAAGCGAGAGTTTAGGGCCATAAGAGGTACTCGAGACATCTTGCCTGCCGATTCCGCGCTTTGGCATTGGTTCGAGCAGATCGCGCGGGAAACGCTTGAGTCCTACAACTTTCGCGAGATTCGCCTGCCGATTTTCGAAGATACGCAGCTTTTTGCGCGTTCCATCGGGGTTGATACCGACGTTGTGTCGAAGGAAATGTACACGTTTGAAGATCGTGAGCAGTTTCACGTCGCGCATCCATTATCTCTGGTTGACGTGATTCGGCTCGACGAGGCGGTTGCCGAAGCCTGGCAGCGCGGTACCATTCCGCGCACGGCTGCAAACGAAGCCGAGGTGCTCACGCTCCATGAGGCGTGCCGGGATATCGAACGTGCAGGTACTCCTGCCGTGCTCCGATTTCTCGATTCCGTCCGCAACCTGGCCCTGGGCGACTCGCTGACTCTGAGGCCGGAGGCTACGGCGAGTGTCGCGCGCGCGTATATTGAGCATGGAATGCAGACGCTGCCTGGAAATCAGAAGCTTTACTACGTCGGACCGATGTTTCGTCGCGAGCGGCCGCAAAGAGGACGTTACCGGCAGTTTTATCAGGTTGGCGCAGAGGTGCTCGGCGCATCGGACGCACCTGCAATCGACGCCGAAGTCCTCGAAATGCTGCTCGTGCTTTTCAAGCGCGCGGGCCTCGAGAACACGACGCTCTACATCAATTCAATCGGCTGCAAGGAATGCCGGCCAAAATATGTCGAGCTGCTGCGCGAGGAGCTGCGAAAGGTGGTGGACAAGCTCGGCCCGGACAGCCAGCGGCGCATCGAGACAAATCCGCTGCGCGTTCTCGATTCGAAGCTGCCAGAAGAGCAAGCGGTGATCGAAAAATTGCCGCGCATTTCCGAGCATCTGTGTGCAGCCTGCCGTCAGCATTTTGCGGAGCTGAAGGATGAGCTCCATTTGCGCGATATTTCGTACGACGAGAACTGGCGTCTGGTTCGCGGCCTCGACTACTACACGCGTACCACTTTCGAGGTGACTGCCACGGGACTCGGCTCGCAGAATGCAGTCTGTGGAGGAGGCCGCTACGATGGCTTGGTTGACTTGCTCGGTGGCCCGGCCGGCGTGAAGGGAATCGGTTTTGCGATCGGGACCGACCGCGCGATTCTTTCGATTCAAGAGGGCGGGAAGCTGCCGCACTTGCCTGGGCTCAGCGTGTTCATCGCGCGGATGGGAGCGAAGGCGTATCCGGTGGCGGTCAACATCGCCAAGAAACTGCGTGCGTGCGGATTGGCCGTTGAGCTGCCTCCGCAGGAGATGAAATTCGGCAAGGCGCTTGGCTTGGCTGATAAGCTCGGCGCACGCTACGCGCTGATTATCGGCGAGGATGAAGTTGCCTCCGGCACGTACACTTTGAAGCGTCTCGCTGACGCCGAACAGAAGAAATTGAGCGAAGACGAACTGCTCGAATATCTCGAATCGGAACGAAGAGGATCTGGTGCTTGACACTCTTGGAGATTTGAAACGCACAAAATACTGCGGCGATCTTAGAGCGGCCGACGCCGAACAGGACGTCGTGCTGATGGGATGGGTGCATCGGCGGCGGGACCTCGGGCAGCTGATTTTCATCGATCTGCGCGACCGCGCCGGAATCGCGCAAATCGTGTTCAACAAAGAACACAATGCCGAAGCGCACGCCAAGGCTGAAGAGCTGCGCTCGGAATTTGTCGTTGCCGTCGAAGGGCGCGTCCTACGTCGGCAAAAGGCAAATCCGGAGATTGCGACGGGCGAAGTCGAGGTGATGGCAACTCGCCTCCATATCCTGAACAATTCAAAAACGCCACCGTTCGCGATCGAGGATGAAGTCACGGCCACGGAAGAGACGCGCCTGCGTTACCGCTATCTCGATCTCCGCCGGCCGAAGCTGCACAGCAATATCGAGCTGCGCCATCGCATCGTCTTCGAGATTCGCAAGACGCTCGACGGACTCGGCTTTTTCGAAATCGAGACGCCGCTGCTCACGCGCTCGACGCCTGAGGGCGCGCGCGATTGCCTCGTGCCTAGCCGCATCCATCACGGGCAGTTCTACGCGCTGCCCCAATCGCCGCAGATCTTCAAGCAGATCCTGATGATTTCCGGCATGGACCGCTATTTCCAGATTTGCAAGTGCATTCGCGACGAAGACTTTCGCGCCGATCGCCAGCTCGAGTTTACGCAGCTCGATCTCGAGATGTCGTTTCCGCGCCAGGCGGATATTTTCGACGCGATCGAGCGCGTCATGGAACGCGTCTGCACGCTGGTCGGCGTGAAGGTGCAGCGGCCGTTTCGCCACATGGACTACAAAGATGCTTTGCGCCGCTACGGCTCGGACAAGCCCGATCTGCGCTTCGGGATGGAGCTACAGGAAGTCACGAAATTCTTCGAGCCCGCGCGCCCCGCGCTCCATTTCGAAGGCAACGTGCAAGCAGTAGTTGCGCCGGGCGCTGCAGTGTGGTCGCGCAAGCAGCTCGACGAACTCGCCGAATTCGCCAAATCAGCAGGCGCGCGTGGAGTTTACGCAGTGAAGGTGACAGCGGAGGGAATTTCGTCGCCGCTCGAGAAGAATCTCGGCGCAGAGGGCCTCAAGAAGCTGGCCGAGGCTGTTGGCGCGAAGGCTGGCGACCTGATCGTCGCCGCTGCCGCAAAGGAGCAGGTCCAGCACAGCGATACGTCGCTCGGTGTGGCCGGGCAGATTCGCCTGCATCTCGGCGACAAACTGAATCTGATAGACCGCAGCAAGTGGGAGTTTCTCTGGATCACGGGATTTGCGCTCTTCGAGTGGAGCGATACCGAAAAGCGCTGGGTGAGCGCGCAGCATCCGTTCACGGGCATCGTCGAGGAAGATATCGACAAGCTCGAAACCGCGCCGTGGGAGTGCCGGTCGAAGGGCTACGATTTGGTGCTCAACGGCAACGAGCTTGGCTCGGGCAGCATTCGAATTCACCGCCAGGACGTGCAGGCGCGCATGTTCAAGGCGCTCGGCCTTTCCGATGAGCAGGCCAAGCATCGATTCGGATTCTTTCTCGATGCGCTGACCTACGGCACACCGCCGCATGGTGGCATTGCACTCGGCATCGACCGCATCGCAATGCTTCTCGCTGGCGAAAAATCCTTGCGCGATGTCATTGCTTTCCCGAAGACCGCTAAGGCGCTGGACCTGATGTCCGAGGCACCCTCGACCGTCGATCAAGATCAGCTCGACGAATTGGGGATTGCAATTCAGCCAGAGACGAGAGAAAAGTGAGCGGGACGTGCCTCTCTTGACGGCGCGTCCAGAGGAAGGGGAGATGAGACAATGCAGATTCTCTTCATACCTCTGAACCCTGAACGAGACGCTAAGTATCGGGACCTCGCCTATTTGATTACGATCCCCATTGCATTGGTTTCTGTCGCGGTCGCTGTTTGGGCTCTTTGGGTTTTGCCAATCTGGTGCGCATTGCCTGCAGCGATCGTCGTAGTTGCGTTTGGTTTTGTCGCAGCCTTGAAACTTCTCAATCGCACGCTTCCAAAGAAATTCCCAACAGATGGGGCGTTTTGATGTCCCGAATTCGCATACTGGCTGAAAATGTCGCGAACAAGATCGCGGCGGGCGAGGTGATCGAGCGTCCAGCGTCGGTGGTGAAAGAGCTGCTCGAGAACGCGCTCGACGCGGGCGCGCGGTCGATTCGCGTCGAAGTCGAATCGGGCGGCAAGCGCATGATTCGTGTGATCGACGACGGTTCCGGCATGAATCATGACGACGCGCTGCTGGCTTTCGAGCGTCACGCAACCTCGAAACTGCAAACCGCCGACGATCTGCTTTCGATCGCAACCCTCGGCTTTCGAGGCGAGGCGCTGCCGTCGATCGCAGCGGTCTCGCGGCTACTGCTCGAAACGCGCACGGCGGAAGAAGAGCAGGGAACTCGCGTCGAATTCGCCGGTGGCAAACTCGTTGGGGTCAAGCCAGCGGGCCTGCCAGCGGGAACGTCGATCAGCGTGGCCGATATTTTTTACTGCGTCCCCGCGCGGCGGAAATTCCTGAAGTCCGAGACGACCGAGCTGGGTCACATCGCGTCACTCGTAACGCACTACGCGTTGGCGCATCCAGAAGTGCAGTTTCTGCTGAAGACGCCGTCGCAAGTGATTATCGACTGTGCGCCGGTCGAGAAACTCTCGGATCGCGTGTATCAGGTTTTCGGCCGCCAGGCGTTGGACGAGCTGGTCGAAATCCCCGCGAGCGAAGGGCCGGTGCGCTCGGCGATAACCGAGCCGGAGGTCGAATCCGAGGAGCAGGCAGCGACGCTGCGCGTGACCGGCTTCACGTCGCGTCCCGAAGTGCAGCGCGCGAACCGCAACGGAATCTATATTTTCGTCAATCGGCGGCTCGTCCGCGACCGGCTGCTGCTGCACGCGATCGGCGAGGCGTACCGCAACGTGACCCCGCCGGGAGTGTTTCCGGTGGTGCTGCTTTTCATCGAGCTGCCATACGAGGAAGTCGACGTGAACGTGCATCCGGCGAAGATCGAAGTGCGGTTCCGCCATCCGCAGTTCATCCACGACTTCACGCGGGACGCGATCCGGCACGCGCTGTCGATCGCGCGGCCGATTCCGGGATTTCCGGCGGCGCGCGCCGCAGCCGCCGGCGTGGCGCCGACCCCGGGAGCGACTTTCAGTTCCGATGCGCTGCGCGGCTACCCGCCGATCTCAGACGCAGCCGCATTCCCCGGACCGCCGCGAGCCGAGATTCCGACCTCATTTGCATCGAGCCCGCCTGCCGGCGAGGCAGGCGCGGCGGTCGCCGAAGGGTTTGAGTTGAGTGGTGCGCCCGAGCGACCTTTTGCCCAAAGGCTGGGATTCGGTACCGACGGCGCCATGAATTTTTCCGCCTTCGCCGACAGTTCGGCTACGGCGGACAGGCCGCTGCCCTCGGAGATGGCCGCGCCGATCTCCGAAGTCGGTTCGTTGCCAAGCCCGGAGTCGATTGCTGAACTAAAGCCGCTCGGCCAAGTGAATGCGAGCTTCATCGTCGCGGTGAATGGCGAAGGGCTTTGGATCATCGACCAGCACGTGGCGCATGAGCGTGTCCTTTTCGAGCAGCATTTGCAGGCGCGGCGCGAAGGCACGCTCGGCGGGCAGCGGCTGCTCGTCCCGATCATTGTGGAGCTCAATCCGCGCCAGCTCGCCACGTTTGAACAAATCAGCGAAGAGCTGCGCGCGAATGGCTTCGAGGCGGATTTGATGGGCGGCCGCAGCGTCGCGATCCAGGCCGCTCCGGCCGGAATTGCGAGCGGCGACGCGGAAATGCTGCTCTTCGAAATTCTCGATGACGTTGCGCGCGAGAATCAGGCGATTTCGATCGATTCGCTGCAGTCGAAAATCGCCGCTTCGACCTCCTGCCACGCGGCGATCAAGGTCAACACGCCGCTCGATACGACGAAGATGGAATGGCTTCTCGGCGAGCTTGCGAAGACGGAATACCCGATGAGCTGTCCGCACGGGCGGCCCGTCGTGCTGCGCTATTCCGTGCGCGAGATCGAGCGCGCGTTCAAACGCATCTGATGCCTCACCTCATCATTGCCATCGACGGCCCGGTCGGATCAGGCAAGAGCACGCTTGCGCGGCGCGTGGCGGCGATGCTTGGCTACATTTACATCGACACGGGCGCGATGTA
>Ga0187779_10000195_pt1 | contig 44532 bp, 42 predicted proteins | sample 1015_Q2_SP10_10__FD_132435 | JGI IMG/M metagenome (GOLD analysis project Ga0187779, IMG submission 132435) | Tropical peat soil microbial communities from peatlands in Department of Meta, Colombia - 1015_Q2_SP10_10_MG | ecosystem: Environmental > Terrestrial > Soil > Wetlands > Peat | place... | reverse complement strand
TATCGAGATGATCTTCATTCGATGGCTAGTGAAGCCGTCGGTGTTGCGTATGATCATCATCACCATCGGCATTTCTATCCTGATCCGGGAGGCGGCTTTGGCGTTCTGGGGCGAGGGGGTCCGTTCTCTGCCCTATTTCACCGGCGATGAGGTCTCGTCCCTTTCGCTCGGCGGCGTCCGGGTTTCTCCACAGGCCCTCTGGAGCCTCGGGGTGTGCTCGGTCATCGTCCTGATGCTCAACATCTTTTTCAAGCACACGATGCTCGGCAGGGAAATGCGGGCTTGCGCTGCGAACCGGGAGGCAGCCGCGCTCTGCGGTGTTCCAACGAAGAACATGGTCACCTTGTCCTTCATCCTGTCGGCGGGCATTGGCGCCCTGGCCGGGTGCGTGGTATCGCCGATCACGTATACGCAGTATAATATCGGCGCCGGACTTGCCATCAAGGGATTTACCGTTGCCATCCTCGGGGGACTCGGGAATAGCATGGCCGCCGTTGGGGCAGGCTTCATTCTGGGCATTCTCGAATCATTCAGCATCTGGGTGCTTCCCACGGCCTACAAGGATGCCATCTCTATCTCGATCCTGCTCACGATGCTGTTCATAAGACCTAGCGGACTGTTCGGAAGTAAAGAGGCAATGAGGTTGAAAGATTTCTGATGAAAAGCTTCCGATTCACTCCAGCCCTGGCCCTTCTTGGTGCAGTCACGGTTGTCCAGATCGTGACGCTGGCGACGGGAAAGGAATTCTACCTCACCCAGCTCACGATGACGGCGTACTATTCGCTCATTGTCCTCGGGCTTTGCCTCTTGATGGGCTTTGCCGGTCAGATTTCCTTGGGCCATGCAGGCTTTTTTGCCATCGGAGGTTATACATCGGCAGTGCTCACAACGCTTGATCTCTCGGCCTATACGAATACCTCCCCCGTCGCTCTTTTTACAAAGCTCTCCGTGCTGACGAGCCGCCAGGACCTCTACGGCCACATGGTACTGAACGTCCATCCTTGGGCCGCCTGTGTCGTTGCCCTGCTACTGGCCTTGATCATCTCGTACGCCATCGGCATTCCCGTCCTCAAACTCAAGGGCCACTACCTTGCCATGGCGACGCTTGGTTTCGGTACCATTATCTTCAGCATCGTGCTCGGAACCCAGCGCTTCGGCGCTGCTGATGGAATCTCGAGCGTACCGCCGTTCCCGCTTTTGCCCGGAGTTAGCGTCAGCGGCAACTCTCCGCTCAGGGTGTTGAACTATTATTTCGCCTGGATCCTGGTGATCGCGGCCATGGTTCTGCTCGTGAACCTCATAAATTCCCGGGTCGGACGAGCGCTCCGTGCCATCCACGGGGCGGAAGACGCGGCGAACGCCATGGGCGTTGACACGGCCCGTTACAAGTTGTACACGTTCATGATGAGCGCCGTGCTCGCCGCGATCGCCGGCGTGTTCCTTACACACTTTAACGGAGGCATCGGTCCGTCCGAAGCGTCGATCATGAAGTCCGTCCGCTACGTTGCCATCGTTGCCGTCGGAGGAATGGCAAGCCTCACCGGCACGCTCATCATGAGTGTCGTCCTTAACTTCTTTTCTCTCCGCGGCTATTTCGGAACGTTAGACGATGCTGTGTTCGGCGGAATTTTGATCCTCATCATGCTCTTCGCGCCAGATGGGATCATCGGATCGGATTTACGGGCGTTGCTAAAGAAGCTTGTGCACGAAATACGGAAGAGGATGCATATCAAATCACAGACGACAAATTCACAATAAGCTCCATTTTTCAAATGCCAAATTGGCAACAGGCAGTCTTGGTTCTTTGGTTTCTTAATTCTCTTGTATTGCGTGGAGCGAAGCGTTTATCCGCATATGGCACTTCTGGAAGTCAACAACATCAGCAGGCGTTTCGGCGGTCTTCAGGCGGTGAATGAAGTGAGCTTCACTGTCGAACCGGGAAGTATCAAGGCGGTCATCGGTCCGAACGGCGCAGGGAAGACCACACTCTTCAACCTGATTTCCGGCTTCCTCTCACCGGACTCGGGCGCCATCGTCTACAAGGGCCTTCCGATCCAGGGCAAGAGCCCGTATGAGATCGCGGAACGGGGTCTGTCGCGGACTTTCCAGCACATTAGGCTGTTCGCGCACATGACAGCGCTTGAGAACGTCATGGTCGGCCGCCATGTAAAGAGCAGGGCAGGGTTCATTGCCGGCATGCTGAATCTTCCCTGGACAAAGCGCGAGGAGGGGGAGATAAGAAAAAAGGCGCTCGAGCTCATGGGATTTCTCGACATAGCCAGCTTGTCCCATCATGAAGCCACAAGTCTTTCTTATGGACAGCAGCGCGCTGTTGAGCTCGCTCGCGCACTTGCGTCAGAACCGCAGATGCTGCTCCTCGATGAGCCTGCAGCAGGCCTCAACATTCGCGAAACTGCGGATATGGCGAAGCTCATCACAAGAATCCGGGACCTCGGTATCACTGTTTTAATTGTCGAGCATGATATGTCTTTGGTCATGAACATCTCCGATGAGATCATCGTCCTGAGCTACGGGCAAAAGATCGCTGACGATGCGCCTCGTGCGATCCAGCATAACCCCGATGTTATCAGTGTCTACCTGGGAGAAGACGATGATTAAACTGCGGAATCTCAACGCAGGGTACGGAAGTCTGAATGTTCTGAGACGCGTATCGCTTCATGTGAACCCCGGTGAGATTGTCACGATCCTCGGAGCAAACGGCGCGGGCAAGACCACGCTCCTCAAGACCATCATGGGCCTGCTCAGGGCCCAGTCCGGCGAGATCCTTTTCAATGGCCGGGACATTCGCCGCGTTCCAACGGAGCAGATCGTTTTTAGCGGCTGCTCGCTCGTCCCTGAGGGCAGGCAGGTGTTTTCCGCCATGCCAGTGGAAGAGAATCTCCTGCTCGGCGCGTATGTTCAATATCGGCGCGGGAACAAGCGTGACGTGGAACGCAATCTCGAATATGTGTACAGTTTATTTCCGGTACTCAGGCAACGAGAGCGGCAGCTAGCCGGTACCCTTTCCGGAGGCGAGCAGCAGATGCTGGCCATGGGCAGGGCTCTCATGGCAAGGCCGTCTCTGATCATGCTCGACGAACCGTCCATGGGTCTCGCTCCGCTCATGGTGAAAGAGATCTTTAACATCATTGTCAGGATCCGCGAAGAGGGAAATACGGTGCTGCTCGTGGAGCAGAATGCTCGGAGCGCCCTCAAGATCGCGAACCGCGGATACGTGCTCGAGACCGGTAGGATCATTCTTGAGGGTGAGGCGGAAGATCTCCTGGCGAACCGCGAGGTGCAGCGCGCATATCTCGGAAGAGACCTTGATGATAACATCCAGATTCGAAGTACAAAGCCTGGATCATCACATGTGAACGAAGCATAAAATATCGTATTGTCTCTACGAGTTTTGAAATTAATTGGAACTTAGAAATTAGAGTCGTATTTGTTAGTGAACGGAGGTGCTCATGTACTGGCAGCCTGAAAGCGAATGCATGGACAGAGAAGAGCTTGAGCAGCTGCAACTCGAACGGCTCGAGTCAACCCTGAACCGAGTTTACAGGAACGTCCCTTTTTATCTGAAAAAGTTTGATGAAATCAAGTTCAATCCCGACGATTTGCGCTCCCTCGACGATCTCGGCAGGCTCCCCTTCACGACCAAGAACGACTTGCGAGACAATTACCCGTATGGTCTCTTCGCCGTTCCGCTTCGTGAGGTGGTCCGCGTTCACGCTTCATCAGGGACGACGGGCATGTCCACGGTAGTGGGCTATTCGAGAAACGACATCAAGACCTGGTCGAACCTCGTCGCGCGGATCCTCGCCGCCGGAGGCATTACGAAAGACGATGTGATCCAGATCGCGTTCAACTACGGCCTCTTCACCGGCGCTTTTGGCCTGCACTACGGTGCGGAGCGGATAGGCGCCTCGGTTATACCGATATCGAGCGGAAACACAAAGCGCCAGATCAAGATCATGCAGGATTTCAAGACCACAGCCCTCGTTGGCACACCGAGCTATGCCATGCTGATCGCAGACACGATCATGGAAATGGGAATCAATCCGAACTCGCTCGCGCTCAAGTACGGTCTTTTCGGTGCCGAACCCTGGTCAGAAGCCATGCGAAGGGACATCGAGGGAAAGCTCAAGATCATCGCGACGGACAATTACGGACTCTCCGAGGTCATGGGGCCAGGCGTCGCCGGCGAGTGCCTCGAACGAAACGGCCTGCATATCAACGAAGACCACTTCCTCGTCGAGATGATCAATCCCGACACGCTCGCGCCGGCCGAGCCCGGCGAGATTGGGGAGATGGTGATTACCACGCTCACGAAAGAGGCCTTCCCGGTCATTCGGTATCGGACCCGCGACCTCACCCGGCTCATGCCCGAGCCCTGCCCCTGCGGCAGGACCATGAGGAGGATGACGAGGGTGTTCGGCCGGACCGATGACATGCTCATCATCCGCGGCGTGAACGTCTTCCCTTCGCAGATCGAGACAGTTCTCTTCGAGATCGAAGGGATTGCCCCTCACTACCAGATCATCATCGACCGCAAGGCAGCCCTTGATGAGACCACAGTGCTCGTCGAGGTATCGGAAGCGATTTTCTTTGATGAAATGAGGAAACAGACCGAGCTGAAGGAGACCATCAAAAAGCGGCTTGCCGCGGAACTGGGCATCTCGGTCGAGGTGAAGCTCGTCGAAAAGAAGACGCTGGAGAGGTTCGAAGGAAAAGCAATGCGGGTCATTGATAACCGAAAATTCTGAAGCGCTGTCAGGGGGTGACAACGGCAAGCAGACGATGTTCATTGCTGAAGGTACTGATGAAAATATACCTTGCGAAGATAGAATATTGGCTCTGTTTTACGATCATGAATGGTCAGTGTAAATCCGTGTCAATGATCTCTTCAGTTCCTCTGTAACGACATGAAAGGGAAATTAGCATGAGATACGTTGATTTTCACACTCACATCTTTCCGGATAAGGTCGCTAAGGCCGCCATGGACGCCCTTGCTTCCGAGTCAGGCCGCTACCGGCCCTGCACGGACGGAACATTACAGGGCCTGCTCGAGTCGATGAGGACCGCGGATATTTCAGCGAGCGTCGTCGCGAACATCGCCACGAAGCCTTCGCAGATGCTGCCAATCCTCGATTTCTGCATAAAGGTCAAGAGCGAGGCCATCCATCCGCTCATCTCCTTCCACCCTTCGAACGATACCGAAGAGGTGGAGGATATGTTCGGCCAGGCGCACCGCTCGGGAATCCGGGGGGTCAAGCTTCACCCCATGTACCAGAACTTCTTCATTGACGACAAGTATATGTATGGTTTTTACGAGCTTATGGCATCATTCGGCTTCTACGTCATGTTCCACAGCGGGTTCGACATGGCGTTCCCAGGGAATACCCAGGCTGACGTTGAGCGCTTGAGGAAAGTTGCCAACTGGTTCAAGGACCTCACGATCGTATGCACGCATGTCGGTGGCTGGAAGCAATGGGACCGTATCAGTTGCCTGAGCGATTGCGAGAATATTTATACCGAGACGTCGATGACCCTGAGCGAGGTGAGTGACGACCAGTTCATTGAGCTCATCTCAAATTTCGACGATGACAGAATCCTCTTCGGGACAGACAGTCCCTGGACAGATCAGAAAGAGATGCTGGAGCGTACGCTGAAATTGAAGATATCAGACCGGCTGAAAGAGAAGATGCTCTATCAAAACGCTGCGAAGCTGCTTGGGTTGAAACAAAGTGAATAAATCGTCTCGCCGGATGCCTTTGCCGCAAGCCGGCAGCAGCATTCATTTTACCTTTTATGCTATAATCAGAAATGCGCGATGTACGCCATCCATCGCAATCGAAAGGAGCAGGTCGAACGACCACGAGGCAATCATGAAAAAAATTTTAATAGGGAAGGATGTTCACAAGACGTTGCGGCAGAAGCATAGCTTTTTGGACCGGACGGATATCAAGATATTTACGGCGGCCTCGAACGATGAGACGCTCAAAATCCATCAAGAGGAGCGTGTACATCTTATCATTACAGAGCTGGACATGCCAGGAATGAGCAGTGAACAGCTATTCTCCCTAATCAGAAAAGATGCGGATCTGCGTTCCGTATCGGTGCTCATGATCTGTCCGAACACGCCTGCAGCGCTCGAACAAAGTTCGCGGTGCGGTGCAAATGCTGTACTGCTGCGGCCGGTCAATCCCGCTATGCTCCTTGCGAAAGCGCAGCAGCTCCTCGAAATAGCATGGAGGGAGACATACCGCGTGCTTGTCTCCGTTGAGGGAAATGCCATCATTCACGGGAACCCATTGAACACGACATTCTTCTGCAGATCACAGAATATCAGCACAACGGGCATGCTCATTGAAACCGACAAAACGCTCGCCCAGGGCGACCGAGTGGTCTGCTCGTTCTTCCTCCCTGATTCGATCCGGATACAAGCGACAGGGGAGATCATCAGGGTCCTCCCGCCGGCATCCGGAGCAAAAGCCCAGCAATACGGCATAAAATTTTCCGGCCTTCCTTCTGAAGTCAGAAAAGCCCTGGAGTCCTTTGTCGACAAGAAAACTCAAAAAATGCGTCGTGGGGTATCGTGACCGTACGCATTTGACCACATGCAGCAGGTTCGCTTATGCCATGGGGAAAGGAGAAGTGCTGACCGCCGGGCAGCACTGCCTGCTTGTCATGAGACACGCGCCTTTCCAGCCGCAAAAGCCTTCTGATTGATCTCGAGGACTTTTTTGGGAACCGTGTTCACGATTGCGTCGATGATGATCGATTCCTTGAGCGGGAGGAACCTGAGCGCCGCACCGAGCATGACGAGGTTGAGCGTACGCTTGTCTCCGGCTGAAACCGCAAGCTGCGTGCCGTCGAAGGGCAGGATGGTCTTGACGCGGCTTTTGATGATGTCTTCGATATCCGCAGGATATTTTTCCGCGGCGATGGAAACGCCTATAGTGCCAATAGGACGGGTGTTATAGATGACGGCGCCATCGTCCTTCAGATAGTGGAGATACCGCGCTGTTTCGAGCGGCTCGAACCCGATCAGGAGATCGGCCTCGCCTTCGCTCACGATCGGCGAGAACACCTTCTCTCCGAAACGCACCTGCGAGAGGACGCTTCCGCCCCGCTGAGCCATGCCGTGCACCTCGCTCTGTTTCACATCCAGGCCCTGCAGGAGCGCAGCCTCGGCAATTATCTTGCTTGTCAAGAGCACTCCCTGCCCGCCTACTCCGCTGATCAGAATATTAAAAACATTCACGTTTACACCCCTAAATAAATGACCCAAAATCATGGGACGCGGACTTCCGCGTATTGCCGGCAGATCAAACATCTTGAGCGGATATCATATCCAGATTTTTCTGCGTTCATGAGCGCCCGAACAGTTGTTATCCTCAGCGTCGTCTCCGGGAAAAAACCGCTACATCGTCTTCATCGATCCCGTGGTACACAGCTGCGCGCAGACGCCGCACCCGTTGCACAAGAGAGGATCGATCTCAACGTGTCCCGTTTTCCCTTCAGGAGTAAAGGAAAGGGCAATGCATCCTGCCTTGAGGCATGCCTTGCACCCGACACAGGTCTTCCGCTCCACTGCAAAGGCCTTCTTTGAGATACGGTAGCGCAGCACGCAGGGCTGGTTCGATATGAGCACGGACGGGCCCTCATCCGCAAGTTCTTCCTTCATGATTTTCTCAAGGTCCTTGATCTTGTAGGAGTCGATCTCGCGCACCCGCTTCGCACCGACAGCCTGACAGAGTTTGGCAATGTCGAGCCGCGGTGCGGCCGTACCTTTTGCCGAGCGGCCTGTGCCAGCGTGCTCCTGGCCGCCGGTCATTCCCGTTGTGTCGTTGTTCATTATGATGACAATGGCGTCGCCTCCGTTGTAGACCATATTAACGAGGCCGGTAATGCCCGAATGAAGGAACGTGGAGTCGCCGATAACGGCTACGGGCTTCTGTTTGACCCCCTGCAGAGCAAGTCCTTTGGCCATACCGTGGGCTGCTGAGATGCTCGCTCCCATGCAGATGCATGTGTGCATCGCCGAAAAGGGCGGGAGTGCGCCGAGAGTGTAACAGCCGATATCGCCGGAAACATAGAGCTTGAGCTTTGCAAGGACCGTGAACAGGCCGCGGTGCGAGCAGCCTGGGCAGAACGTCGGTGGTCTCAGGAGCAGCCCTGACACAGGTTCCTTCATCGGAAGCGGGCTACTGGAAATCTTCTCGCGAACTAGCCGCTGGCTGAATTCGCCACAGGATGGGAGCAGGTTCTTACCGAGATGGACCGCTATACCCATTGCCTTGATCTGTTCCTCGAGGAAAGGATCAAGCTCTTCCACCACGGCGAGCTTCTTTACGGATGCAGAGAACCTCCTGATGAGCTTCTCTGACAGGGGGAAACTTATACCGAGCTTGAGGACCGATGCATTCGGGAAGGCCTCGCGCACATACTGGTAGGAGATGCCGGAGGTGATAAAGCCGATTTCCTTGTCGCCGTCGATCACCTGGTTAAGTGCTGATGTCTCAGCCCATGCTTTGAGCCGGACGAGGCGGTCCTCAACGAATACATGCCGCTTTTTGGCGTTGCTCGGGAGCATCACGTACTTGCCGAAATCGCGGGCAAGTCCGCGCCCGGCCGGACTCTCGGCAGCATCGAGGGTGACAACGCTTTTGCAGTGGGAAATTCGCGTCGTCGTGCGAAGGATGACCGGCGTATCGAACGACTCGCTCAGCTCAAAAGCGGCTTTTATATACTGTTTTGATTCTGCCGAATCCGCCGGTTCGAGGCAAGGGATCTTACCGAGCCGGGCAAAATGACGCGTGTCCTGCTCATTCTGAGAGCTGAACATGCCCGGATCGTCGGCTGCCATAAGCACGAGCCCGGCGTTGATGCCGGTGTAAGCTACGGTCATGAGCGGGTCGGCCGCAACGTTAACGCCCACATGCTTCATGCATGCGAGGGAGCGCACGCCAGACAAGGCGCCGCCGATTGCTACCTCGAGGGCTACTTTTTCGTTCACGGACCATTCAGCGTGGATGCCTTCGACCTGAGAAAGGGTCTCGAGCACCTCGGTGCTCGGTGTGCCAGGGTAGGCCGCGGCGATTTTGCCTCCAGCTTCGATAAACCCACGGGCGATTGCTTCGTTGCCTGAAAGGATTGTTTTCTTCAAAAATATACTCCTCATATAATGTGAACCGTCATGGCGCATAGCTCACAAGGCACTGCCGTGAAAAGGCAGTTCTTGCCATGCTTAACGGCACTGAGTAATTTGGGATTTTCTTACTTCGGCCGGTTGTCAATCACACGTTTGGCCTTGCCCTCGCTGCGCTGTATCGTGTTCGGCGGCCGGAGCGTCACCTCGGTGTTCACACCGATGATGTCCTTGATGTTTTTCTGAATCTCACGTTTGAGGTGAATGAGAACCTCCTCTTCCTGCGCGAAGGCCTGAAGGTCCGTGGAAAGCACCTTCTGCGCCATTTCGTCCATGAACTTGGTCGTCACCTCAACGTTCACGTTCATCTCATCGAGCCTCCCTTTGCGCGAGACCTCAATGACATAGTGGGGCGCAACCTCTTCGGAGCGGAGCAGGACCGATTCAACCTGAGACGGGAACACGTTCACGCCGCGGATGATGAGCATATCATCGGCGCGGCCGCGCACACGCTTCATGCGGACAAGCGTTCTGCCGCATTTGCAGGGTTCGGGGTTCAAGCTGGTGATATCGCCCGTTCTGTAACGGATAAGCGGCATGGCTTCGCGCGATATGCTGGTGATGACGAGCTCACCTTCCCGTCCGAACGGCAGCTGCTCTCCCGTTTCGGGGTTGATGATTTCGGGATAGAAATGGTCTTCATTGATGTGGAGCCCGCTCTGCGCCTCGATGCACTCCGACGACACACCCGGCCCGATGATTTCGGAGAGGCCGTAGATGTCGATGGCCTTGATACGCAGCCGCTCTTCCACCTCGCTGCGCATCTCTTCGGTCCAGGGTTCGGCGCCAAAAAGTCCGACGCGCAGCTTGATAGTATCGAGGTTGATCTTCATTTCGCAGGCAACGTCATAGATGTAGAGCGCGAAGGAAGGCGTGGAACAGATCACGGTGCTGCCGAAGTCCTGCATGAGCATAATCTGCTTCTGCGTATTGCCGCCCGAAATTGGAATGACCGAAGCGCCCACGCGCTCTGCTCCGTAGTGCGCGCCAAGGCCGCCAGTGAACAGACCATACCCGTAGGCATTCTGGACCACGTCCTTATTTGTCACGCCGGCGCAGGTAAAAGTGCGCGCCATCACATCGGCCCAGAGCGCGATGTCGTTCCGGTTGTAGGCCACAACGGTCGGCTTGCCGGTGGTGCCTGATGAAGCGTGGATGCGGACGATTGATTCGAGGGGTTCAGCAAAGAGCCCGTACGGATAATTGTCCCGGAGATCGGACTTCTTCGTAAATGGAAGTTTGACGATGTCCTGGATGCCTTTGATGTCGGAAGGTTTGATGCCCTTCTCGTCGAACTTCCTTTTATAGAAAGGGACGCGGGCATATAGCCGATCACAAGCCTTCTGCAAGCGATCGCTCTGCAGCTTCGTAAGTTCCTGTCGCGAAAGGGATTCTTCGGCATTCCAAGGCATACTTCGACTCCTCTGTATTTTGATATTTCATTCCAAAACCGTGATTTGCTTAGGAAATATCAATTATTATAAACCACAATGCACTGTTTTGTAAACACAAATTCATATTATCTGTTGAGTCAATAAGGGCAATTTTGATATAATATCATCACTTTTGTGGCTAGTTGAATTTAACAACATAGAAAGAAGAATTTCAAAAAGCGTTATCACGATTGACGCATATAATGTGCTTCCCCTTATGACATATGAATAATTCGTGCAATCCGCGTTCATGCCTTAGGGTGTTCGTTTTATTTAGATAGAGGAGAGGACCTCGTCATGGATGATATAAAAAGGTTCGTTCATAATGACCGCTTTGCCAAACATCTCGGCATCGTGATGCTCGAATGTTCCCAGGGCAGAGCAAAAGCCAGAATGGAAATAAAGGATCATCACTTGAACAGCGCAGGAACCGTTCACGGCGGCGCAATCTTTGCGCTCGCGGATTCAGTCTTCTCAGCTGCCTCCAATTCTCACGGCACGCTTGCCATGGCAATCAACGTGAGCATTTCTTTTTTTAAGGCGGTAAAAAACGGCTTTTTGACCGCCGAGGCAAAAGAAGCATCCTTAAACCCCAAGCTTGCGACTTATCTGATCAACGTGACGGATGACGACGGCAACGCTATCGCTTTGTTCCAGGGGACCGTGTACCGGAAGAAAGATAATATCGCTGATATCATCAAATAATTTACTGATTACATGAGGCTTATGGAGTTGCGGGTCAACCTGCGTACTGTTGAGATTGACTTTGTTTCTTCAATTCATTATTCCTTTCGTTAATAAATTTTCTGTCTCTTGAAGAAAGGTATGTTGTCTCTTCATGACCGAACCTAAACCCGTCCGTCATCCCTTCCACTACGCATGGATCATTGTCGTTACCGGCATGCTCTGCATCGTAGCCTGTCTCGGATTCGGCAGATTCGCGCTCGGCATGCTGCTTCCATCGATGGCGTCGGCGCTCAAGCTCTCCTATTCTCAAATCGGGTTTATCAGCACCGGCAATTTCCTCGGCTACCTTGCCTCGGTGTTGTTCTGCGGCAGCGTCGCACGAAAGACGGGATCTCGTCGCTTGATTATCATCGCGCTCATCATAATCGGCGCCTCGATGGCGCTCATAAGCCGGGCAGGGAATTTCGTCACGGTTTTGATCCTGTACACGATCACCGGCATAGGCAGCGGGGCAACGAATGTGCCAGTCATGGGCCTTATCACCGCATGGTTCGATCGGACGATCAGGGGGCGTGCAGCTGGGTTCGTTGTGATTGGTAGCGGCTTCGCCATCATAGTATCTGGTAAGCTTATCCCCTTCGTGAACACGCTCGGCGGACAGGAAGGATGGAGAGTCAACTGGTTGATCCTTGCCGGTTTGGTGATTATGATCTCCTTGATCGGATATGCCTTCCTGAGAAACAGGCCTGAGGACATAGGGCTATCGCCTCTGGGCAGTGAGGAGATGACCATAACCCCGGTAACCGGCGGCGATAGAACGGCTCAGAGCATCTACAAGAACAAGACCCTCTATCTTCTCGGCACGATCTACTTCCTCTTCGGTTATACCTACGTGATCTACGCGACTTTCATTGTTACGATGCTGGTCAAAGAGCGCGGATTCTCGGAGACCATTGCTGGAAATTTCTGGGCCTGGGTAGGATTGTTGAGTCTTTTCTCCGGTCCAGTGTTCGGCACCCTCTCAGACCGGCTCGGGCGCAAGGCAGGACTCATGATCGTCTTCTCGCTCCAGATGCTTGCCTACCTCATGGTAGCTGCCAACCTCCCGCCGCTCTTCCTCTACCTCTCCATCGGCTTCTACGGCATCGTGGCCTGGGCTATTCCGTCGATCATGGTAGCGGCTGTAAGCGAGTATGTGGGTGTTAATAGCGCGCTCGCTGCCTTCGGTTTCATCACTTTCATATTCGGTTTGGGACAAATCGCCGGTCCCTCGGTCGCCGGGCTCTTGGCTGAAAGGACCGGCAGTTTCTCGTCCAGCTTCTTCATGGCAGCTGTTTTTGCCGGCATGGCAATCGTGCTCACCGGTTTGCTGCAAAAACCCCGCGCGACAGAGTTCCGGGAAGAATAAAAATTCCCGTGACTTCTGCTAGCGGCGTTCTCGGATTGCCCGACTTTTGCAGTCCACTTGCCATTCTATGGTTCTCGCAATTGGACCAATGAAAAGCAAGAGGGCGTTCAAATGCTTTTTTGCAACCCCGCTCATGGTTTCGCAGTATAAAAGTAGTATTTAGCTTTGTATTGCACCCGAGCTTCCTGGCCGACTTTTGCCTGGTTACATCCTTCTGAAGGCGCTTTGCCGCCGGAAGTATACAGTCGCTGGATGCTTTGCGTCTGACTGAAGACACCGCTTCCCGAAGTTGACTTCGCATTCAGTAGCAACCACGGGATGGCGGTTGGATCCGGCCCGCTGTCTTGCGCTCTGACCTCGCCGACCACTTTGCTGCCATCATTCGATTCCCAGGTCGGACCAGCATAGTGCCTACCGATCTTTTTACCAGCTTCATCGAACAGTTGAGCCTCAGGCGCTTTGAAGATCCACTCAAGCCGCGTTGGATCATCTTTACTGGCCCTGCATTCGTAAATCTGCACGCCCGCGGCTTGTGTCTCAAGAAACAATACTTGATTCACTGGGACCTTGAGAGATGCAGGGACATCGGGCATCGTTCCAGCACTAGCCGCTGAGAAGCCTGCAAAAAACATGGCGATTGAAACTCTGGCAATTGCTATTACAGATCTTTTATTCATCTCTACAGTTCCTCCACTCGCAACATTCTCGTCGCCTTCGGTTACCTGCACAAGTCCGCCTCTGGACGAATGAGTGCGTAAATAGACCATCGCCCACAGTGCGTTTGTGCGTGACAGGCCGCCGATTCATCCAGAACGTCCTGTCAGGCGCCACTAAACCCGGAACGCTCCGGGATCAAGAATAGGGACAAATAGCATCCCAATTTCAGTATATCACATAATGATCTAAGTTTATAAGACAGGCATTATGGATTTCGAGTAGAAACCCACTACGATGATGGATTCGAGAAGAAGCATTGATTGTCTGAGAGAATGAGCGGCTACAGCGACTTCAGTGGGTAGATTTGGATAATAAACTTCAGACGGTTCAAACGTGTAGGCTTTCATATTGACGTCGAGCTATGCCCGAATGCCCAATTCGGAAACCGTGAGGTGCTGCGACATCTCCTTACTCTTCAATTCCTGAATAATAATTATAAAACTGCTTTGCTGTTCTTCCGCTTTTAGAAGCTCTCGACAGCGAGAACATCCTTGCGGCTTCGAAAAGCTTAGCCTTGTCTCCTTTATAATTTGGGAAATAGCTTTCAACGATTCTTAAATAGCCTTCCATATCGACTTGATAAAAGGATAGCCACAGTCCAAACCTGTCCGATAACGATATTTTTTCCTCAACTGAATCGGAATAATGCAATTCCCCGTCGACAACGCTTGTTTCTAAGTTATCCTTCATATATTCAGGCATTAGATGCCTGCGATTCGATGTTGCATATAATAAAACATTGGTTGGTGGTTGCTCTATGGATCCATCCAGGATTGTCTTGAGTGCAATATATGAATTGTCGTTTTCCTCAAAAGTAAAGTCATCGCAATAAATAATGAATCTGTGAGGAAGTTCTCTAATGCTGTCTACTATAAAGGGCAGGTTGTGCAAGTCACTCTTAAACACCTCGATTAAACGTAATCCACTTAACTTATATCTGTTGAGCAATGCTTTTATTAGGGAGGATTTCCCTGTGCCTCTAGCTCCCCACAATAACGCATTGTTTGCGGGTTTACGCGCGACAAATCTCTCTGTATTTTTGACAAGCGCTTCCTTTTGGACTTCAATGCCTATTAAGGTATCAAGCGTAATGGGGTCTATTGCTCTTACAGGACGAAGCCTGCTGGTATGCTGTCTCCATACTGCTGCATATATTTGGTCCCAGTCTATGTCCATATAAACCGTCCTGACAATATATATCTGACCATCAAGTCTTACTCCTTTGAGATGTGCGGGATCAGACTCCCAGCCCGCGGTTCGCTAGGTTAATTCAATAATGGCGTGGGAATCCGAAATCAGCGGCTTGGAATGATCCCTATGCTTTACAACGGCAGTATGGAGATACATCAAGCATATCACACTTTTTATTTTATGGAAATTAGTTATAAAGCATGCTCCGGAAAATTGAAAAGGTTCCCCTTGTTTTTCATAAAAAATAATATTGCTAGAAACCGGGAAAATGCGGTAAAATTGGAAATCTATGGTTATGGAAATATTGAAAAGATACTTTTCCTGGGCACTGGACAAAACCATGGAGTCCCGTCTCCAAACGCTCAGCGACGGTCCTCTCTTTAAGGGCATTAGCAAGAAACTGCTCAGGAAACTGCTAGTTGACCTCATCGAAAAAAAATATGCAGAGGGCGATATCATCTTTCACGAGGGAGAAGTCGGAAAGGCGTTCTATGTCGTCCTCGAGGGATCTGTCAAAATAATCAAAGAGTCGAATCCAGAGAACAAGACGCTTCATGTTCTGGGGCCAGGCTCCCATTTTGGTGAGCTCGCGCTCATTGGCAACACTTCACGCTTTGCGTCTGCTGTCGCTGAAAAGGATTCGCTCCTTTTGATCATGTATAAGTCATACTTTGACGATCTTATCAGGCGCAATAATGCAATCTCTACGAAAATTCTTCTCAACCTCGCAGAGATTTTATCGGATTACATACACCGTAACCAACCCGAATGAAACTCTTAAGAAATATCGTCATGAGTGATAAAAGACATAAAAGTGGGACCTTGCTGAACGATTTGCGCGAGATTCATAATCAGATACCAAGGTGGGTTCTCATCCTCCTGGCTCTCGGTCTCGCTGCTGTCGTCGTTACTCGTATTACGCAACTCATCATAATGTTGATAGCCGCAGGCGCCGTCGCATATATCTTAAATTCTGTTATCACTGCATTTGAAAGGCTTGGAATGAAGAGGAGCGTGGCGGTCATTTTGCTCTTTGTATTCGCTGCTATGTTGGTGATTGTAACAAACCGCATTTTCATTCCGGATCTTAATCAGGAAATAATGAATGTCTATGCAAGGTTTCCCGAGTTCTCGCGTCAGATACAGGACGCTCTCTTGTTAACCGCGCAAAGCAGCGCAGGAAAATACCCTTTCATTGAATCAAGTATCATGAAATTCGTTGACATTGTGTTCGGTCCGGGCGGATTTCTCGAGCGGACACTCAGCGCCTCGGAGATTCTCATGCAGGCTACGCCATTTATTATGGCATTCATTCTTGTCCCTTTCTTTGTTTTTTTCCTTCTTAAGGACTGGCCGGGCGCAATGAGGAGGGTCATGGGCTGGGTTCCAGCTTCTTACGTGGAAACAACTATTTCGGTAATTGAAGAGATCAATATCCTCGTTGGAAAGTATCTCCGTGGCCTTGCCGCTGACTGTTTTGTCATAGGGGCACTCGCTTCAGCGGGGCTTTGGCTCATCGGGGTCAACTATCCTTTGACACTCGGAATTTTGAGCGGTGTGGCAAATATAATACCGTATTTTGGTCCCGTTATCGGATGCACAGTGTCCTCCTTCGTTGCACTGATGCAATACCGAAGCTTTGATCCCTTATTAAATGTCATTGTCCTGTACATCGTCATAAAACTCATGGACGACCTCGTTATACAGCCGCTGTTGATTGGCAAAGGCGTGCACCTCCATCCCATGCTCCTCGTGATTACGTTAATAGTGGGGGAGAAGCTCTTCGGCATAATGGGAATGATCTCGGGAGTCCCTGTCGTCACTGCGGCACAGAAGACCGCTGTAATCCTGCTGGAACACCATCGGGATAAGCAAAGAAGGGAATCCACCAGGAGCACAATAAAGCTGAATCCTGTCAAATCTCCCGTCAGACCTATTTAGTATTTTCTTATTTAATTCCTTTTTTGAATGAAATTGCAAAATTGTGGCCCGCATCGTACGAATACGGCTGAACAACTCGATTACATGCGTCTATGTAATGGTTTCAAATCAGGGACTGAATGTTTCATTAACCAGTATCTGAACCGGTTGCCGGACTTCTTTCGAATGTGTATTCCTTCCACGTCAACATAGTACACAATCCCCGTGTATGGTGTTTATCTCGAAGATGGCGTCTAGAGGCCTTTCATAAAAGCTAATGTTAGGCCTAGATTTCCAACACAAATGGTCACATCCTCTTTTTTTTATTTGCATCCTCATTTATATTACACCTTATATTTCAATATATTATGTGTTAATCATTGCCCAGCCCAATAATGAACTAGCCAATATTTAACTAGGTTGTAATCCGCAAATTATGTGAATTTTTTACACATCATCTCACTACTTGGTCATATAACTTAAGGATGATAATCGTTTTGGGGATTACGCCAATTTTTAAATACCGATGTTGTCTATTGATTTATATAATCTGTTGTTATTACATGTCTTTTTTTACATACACGATGGTACAATCATTGCTAATACATAAGTAGCATATATGCTTGGTGGTGTCCATATCATATAGGTTGAACAAACATTAATTGTTATTGAATCATTTAAAATCAAGCACTTTCAACCTCATTCCGGATGGAGAGTAAGATATCTCAAGCGAAAGGAATGCCATATGAGAGTATTATCGTACATATTATTGATGGTTATGTTATCCAGCACAGCTTTCGCCCAGCAGGAACTCAACAAAGAGCAACAGAGAAATAAGAAGATGGTTCGTCACTATGCAGAATTGTTGAAGGTCGATGTAGATCTTTGTGATGCAATCGCACAAGTCGAAAGTAGCTATAAATCAAAAGCTTTCAACAATCCTAAGAAACCTCTAAACAACGAAGTTTGGATAAGTCGGGGTGTAATGCAATTAACATTCGACACAGGAAAGAAATTCAACAGGAAGATAAAGAAGAAAGATGATCTATATAATGCTGAAAAAAACATCATTGCAGGAATTCGATATATAAAGTACCTAATTAATAAATATCCTCTTTATACTCTTGAAGACATCACACAGCTTTACAACTTAGGCGAAACGAAATTCTTGCAGGGTACACGAAATCCGTCATATGCAGAGAAGTTTCAAGCTATATATTGGAATATCAAAGAGAAACAATTGAGTAATTTATCTCTCTACTTTGGTGCTGAACCCAATGGAATCCGGAAAACAGCAACACGCTGAAATTGGTCGTTAAACTCTACACACAAAAGTGTTTAACAATTTTTGTGAATTTCTGGATGAACTGTGGATTGCACGGATACGTTGGAAATATCTTCCTGTCAACCTGAATGGTTTTAAAAATTAGCCTAGCGCCATACCGGCTATAGCCTGTCCCATACCTTCCTCGCTATTAGCCATTTGTCGCAAATTCATGAAATCTCGCAACGGTGGCCCGCCGAACAACCGGCTGTACGCGCGGCGAAACTGGAGAAGGCTTTCATAGCCAACCTGAAACGCTGCAGTCGTTGCATCCTGATTTAAGGTAAGCATTAAGCGCCGAGCTTTTCATCGATACGCGTCTGCCATATGAAGTTGCCCTTCCGTCCCGCTGACTCAGCGTCAGTCCCGGGACCGCAGTCACGACCCGGTCGCTTTTGTCGGCCCATCGGGCAATGCTCTTTCCCACCGTTCCACGCGCAATTTCTAATCGTTATTTTCAAACATCCGCTTGTCGGCCTGCTCTCGCATTGATACTCCATGATTTAATTATTTTCAGACTTTACGTGACTGTGTAATATTTATAGAAGAATTCGGACGATTGGGCAAGAAAAAGGCAGGATTGGTCTACCAACGTATGCTCCATCAGCGGTAGTATATGAGCATGAAGAGCGTATCATACATTTAATTAATATTTTGGTCCTAGGTGAAAGGAGAAACAATGCAAAAACGTAAATTAGGAAAAAGCGACATGGAAGTTTCTGCTCTTGGGCTCGGCTGCATGGGAATGAGCATCGCCTACGGTCAGCCAGGGGACAAGCATGATATGATCGCTCTTATACGTAAAGCCGTCGAACGCGGCGTCACATTCTTTGACACCGCCGAGATTTACGGCCCCTATACAAATGAAGAACTCGTAGGCGAAGCTTTGGCTCCGTTCCGCGGGAAAGTGGTGATCGCCACCAAGTTCGGGATCAAGCTCGATGCCAGCGGGAAGCAGGTCCAGGACAGTCGTCCCGAGAGCATCATGCAGAGCCTCGAGGGCTCACTCAAGCGGCTCAAAGTCGATGCCATCGATCTCTTCTATCAACACCGCGTTGACCCGGAGGTGCCGATCGAAGATGTTGCGGGAACGGTGAAGGATTTGATTCAGGCGGGGAAGGTCAAGCACTTCGGTCTTTCAGAACCAGGAGTCAAAACGATCCGCCGTGCACACGCGGTCCAGCCGGTAACCGCGGTCCAGAGCGAATACTCCCTGTGGTGGAGACGGCCTGAAGAGGGATTGCTGTCCGCGCTCGAGGAGCTCGGAATCGGTCTCGTTCCCTTCAGTCCTCTTGGCAAAGGTTTCCTCACGGGAAAGATCGACGAGAAGACGACGTTCGATAAGTCCGACTTCCGCAACATCGTGCCCCGCTTTACGCCGGAGGCACGGAAAGCCAATCAGGTTTTGGTCGATCTTCTTCGCACGATCGCAGACCGTAAGAAAGCAGCACCCGCCCAGATAGCGCTCGGCTGGCTGCTGGCCCAGGAACCGTGGATCGTTCCAATCCCGGGCACCAAGAAACTAGAGCGCCTAGACGAGAACCTCGGAGCAGTCGCGGTCGAACTTACGTCCGATGATATCCGTGAGATCGATAGCGCCGCCTCAAAGATTACGATCCAGGGGGCTCGGTACCCCGAAGCCCTGGAGAAAAGGACCGGTCTCTAACCGGTAGACTGAAGGAAAAAACGATGGGATGCGCCGTTTGGGCGCCAACAATGTCGTGCTCTCCTCTGATCTCCCTGCCGGGGGTTAATAAGATGTTGTAATCGGGGTCGCAGCGTATTCGACGACAGGCACAAAATCACCAAGCCCAGCCCCGTGCGCTCTGGGAATGATTCATCCAGGGGGAAGTATGAGCAGCAAAAGGCGTGCCGATCCGAGTGGCTTGGGAACTAGGCAGACTGGGAAACAGTTAATGATTTGCAAAGGGTTCTCGCGAAGCAAGTGAGGATATATGACCGACCATCCCGTTCACGACATCCGCGAACAAAAATATGAGGTCTCTCCGCTAGAGCTGTTATTCGACCTCGTGTTCGCGTTCGCGGTATCCCAGCTCTCGAATCATCTGTTTGCCCATCTGACATGGCGTGGCACGGCCGAGACGCTGGTGATGCTGCTGGCAATCTTCACGGTATGGTTTACTACAAGCTGGTCGGCCACCATGATCCGGGCCGATCAATCCCGGACCCGCTGGTTGGTCTTGACGGTAATGCTGCTAGGCCTGTTCATGAACGCTTCTGTGACCAAGGCCTTCACCACCTCCGGTTGGGACTTCGTCATTCCTTTGATACTGATCCAAGTGGGACGCACTGTCTGGACGCTCATAAATTCAACCAATACGGTGCTGCGAGACCATTACTTCCGGACGCTTCTCTGGGTAATCGCCACAACTCCCTTATGGATAGCGGGCGCTGACGTAAATGCGGAAACCCGCCTGCTGTGGTGGGCGCTGGCCGCCGGAATCGACCAGGTGGGCAGGTGGCTGGCGCATCCCATTCCCGGCCGGCCGCTGCGGTCCGAGAACGTTCAGTTCGACGCGGGTCATATGTTGGAACGCTGCCGCCTATTCCTGCTCATTGCGCTCGGAGAAACGGTGCTCACCACCGGCATGGCCATTGCCGAAGCCCCCACAATCTCGATGACCCTGGCAACAGGACCGTCCGCGCTTGCGGGAACAGTCGCCCTGTGGGCGCTGAGCTTCGGGCGTTCCCATCGGCTCATCATTGGGCACTTGGAGAAGGCGCGTGACCCCATCCGCGTAAGTCGCCATGCGGTAAACGCCTTGACAGTAATGGTCGCGGGACTCATCGCCCTGGCGGTCGCGAATAAAGAGGTGATCGCGCACCCGCATGGACATACATCGTTTGCTTTGTGTCTGCTGCTTGGCGGAGGGCCAATTCTCTTTCTGGCTGCCCAAGGCTGGTATCTGTGGACGGTGCCGAATGTTCGGTCTAAACTGCATGTAATCGGCGGGGTCGCGCTACTGTTTGTTGGTCTTGCCACTCTGACTGTTCCACCCTATGTCGCATTGCTCCTTGTCGGTGCGAGTGTCTCTGCCCTCGCGATACTCGACCGATAGCGATTTCGAATATAAAATCCGCTTCCGATCGAGCAGTCGTCTTGGGTGAATGCGTGGTTGTGGCATCGATGGAAACGTCCCGGACTCTTGCAGCACGATAAAAGCTTTATTACTGTCACAGGCTTGCGCGCTAATCGTACCGAACAAACCGATTTTCATCTTAAGAAGACAATTGATCGGCGCTTCAAGCGTTGCACTTCGCTATTGAATTCGCGAAATTCGTATGTTATATATACCACATGTATACTCTCGGCATGAAGAAAACTCTGATAATCGGCCTGTCCGTTGCTATCTTGTTGCTATCTATTATATGTCTTGTTTCTCAAATTAAAGATCCTGATTTCTTCTGGCACCTCAAGTCAGGAGAATTGCTTTGGAAACAGGGAGCGCTTCCAACCAAAGATATTCTCGCTTATACGTCGCCTCCGTACCAAAATGACCGGGTCCGCTTCGTTCTGACGGGCTTCTGGCTTTCACAATTACTGTTCTATCTGATATACGCACTCGGAGGAATGCCGGGGATCGTCGCCCTGAGATTTGTCCTTATAGGAATACTGGTTTGCGTTATGATGATGAGAAAAAAAGGCGACCTTCTTCTTTATGTTGGCCTCCTCTTGATCTGTCTGGCCATCATCATGACCTCATTCCCCCTCGAGAGGCCGCAAGTGCTATCCTTTCTTTTTTTTGCAATTCTGCTTCTTCTGCTTGAAAGACTCATTGATGACACCAACTCAAACAGAGGGAAATGGATATATTTTGCATTTCCGGCTATGATGCTGCTCTGGGCGAACATTCATCCTGGTTTTGTACTTGGTTTGACGGCGATAGCTATTTATATTATCTCGGAGGGTATAAAATACCTGCACCCGTCTTTGAGGCCGATGAAGTTCGCAGCCTATAGGAAGCTGGTTTTGCTGGGATTATCTGGTATCCTGATTGCGGCGCTGAACCCTAACGGATATCATGTTTTTTCTGAGTTAAGCCCACATGCTTTTAATACCGCAGGCAATATAGAGTATTTTTCTACGCCCAAATTTTTCACTACTTTCGGTGACTTCAGCTTAATACTGTACTGGCTCCTCCTGCTTCTGACTTTTTCTGGTTTTATCATTAATATTCGCAGGGTTGATATCACTGCATTGGCGCTGCTTGCCGGCACGGCGTATTTCTCTTTTACAACCGTCAGGTATGTACCCCTATTTGTGATCGCGGCACTACCCACGGTTTCAAACTTTTTTTCCGAGGGAAGGTTTCTAAAACCGGCCAGAATACTTGTAATAACTATAGCAATTATCTCCTGCATAGTATTTTCGTGGAATAGAAGGCCCAATTTAGATAATCTTACATCAGGGGATTGGATTAGCGGCAGCATGTTCCCGGTAAAAGCTGCAGAATTTGTCATAAACAATAACCTTAAAGGCAATATGTTTAATCCTCACTTCTGGGGAGGCTATCTTATGTGGACGCTTGGCCCAGAAAGAAAAGTCTTCATAGATGGCAGGGATCTCTACCCCAATGTTTTTGCCGACTACCGCCTGATAAAAGGTGTAGCAACTAATAACATCGTGGGGATGCCGGCCTGGAAGGCAATGCTCTATGCGTACAACGTGAATTATGTTATCACGCCTCTTGTTCACTTTGAAGGAGGATCGGAACCACTGACGAATGCACTATTGATTGATAAAGATTGGGTGCCTATTTTTGCAGATGACAGATCTGTCATCTTCATGAGAGACACAGCTGCTAACTCCGACGTTGTGACAAAATACGCAATTCCGAAAGACAATTTGAAGGCCGTAATATCCAATATGCTCGTTAAAGGGTAGAACGTCAAAACTGTTCCTATCGAATCAATGTATCGTTCGTTATCTTGAAGTGATGCATCAACAAGATAAAGAACTTCAGAACGAAATTCTCTATCGAACCATTTTTTGAACATCTCCGGATCTCGCTTTGCCGGTCAGCTATTCTTTCCGCCCGCCAGCCACCTAGCCGATCCTCAATATTAGCTCGTAAAACTGCAGCCAAAAAATCTTAATTGCTGTTAGAACGTTAACATGACGTCATTTCTTTGTTTGAGTGTCCAATTTTAAGGAAAATCCTGATATTAGATTTCTGACTTATCACTTGATACGTATCTAAGAGGGAAGGTAAAGAACAATGGGGAAAATAAAATGACGTTAAGAGACATGCATGATCCATATTTATTGCAGCGTGACCCTATAGATGACCGCCGAGCGATTCGCAAACACGGCCTGCGCGCCAGCCGCAACCACCTTACTTTTCCATTCGTCCCGTGAACAGCTCCATTCGCGCGGTGTGCACAAAATATATTTAATATGATTAGTCGCCAAGAAATGAATCATGTCCGATTCCGGGGTGTTGGTAGAGTAGAATATTCTGGTCTCCCACGATTTGCGAAATGCATTGTTTGTTTGAGCCCAATGGCCAATAAAAGTTCGTGTACCTGAATATCGTGGGATGAAGTTTCCGCTATCATATGAGGCGAGGACCACATCTGTCTTTTTTGCGTTGTCATCGAGCCATTGGAGGGCGGTTCGAAAATCCTCAGAGATGTAACATGGGAATGATCCACTCTCGATAACTGCTGCATCATTGAGTAAAAACATGATGTTTCCGGCTGAGGCGAAAATAATGACCGCTACGATGATAACTAGGGCCCATTGGCGTTTTAAATTCCGCACGATCTCCCCGATTGCCACCGTCGATAGAATGACCAGAGGGATATTCAGACCCATCGCGAGCCGCCGCTGAAAACTGAATGGAGCATACAAAAGACCGAACCCAATCAAGAACCAGCTCAGCAGAAAATAATAGTGTCTGTTTGCCTTCTTGACGACGATCACAGCGCCCCAAATGCCAAGCGGGAAAAGGATTCCGAAACCGAGAATGTATGATAGGGGTGACGGCGAGGCCATCGCGATTTCGCTCTGCATTTTAAGCACGGGGTCGGACACGATAATTAAATAATTATAAAGAACGCCAGGGATAGCTATGGCCAAAAAGACGGTACTGCCTAACACTGCCTGTTTAATCTTTTTATCACGAAATGCCATAAAAAAAACATATGATAATCCGATGGGCGCAATCGAGAATATATCGTATGGATGCACTACCGACAGCATAAGAACAATACTGCCAGCGTAGACCATGCATTTCATAGATCCGCTCTCGATGAACCTGAATAAGCAAAGGAACACCCCCAGCATCATGGCAGTCCCGAGCGAAAACGTGAAGGGCCAGCGCATCGATTGAAAGAGGTACATCTCGGGCATCCACCAATCAGCCGAAAATTCGCCGACGAACCAGCCGAACCCCGATGCAACTGTCGCCAAGATGAATGCCGTAATTAGTGCTATCCGAGGATCAAGATTGAACCTTCTATCCTCCATTTCACTTATTGTCTGTGCTATATCGCTACGTGAACCACCTGAGCTCTGCGTGATTAAAAAATATTTGATGAAGCTATACAACGCGAATAGCATTAGGAAGTTTGAAATGAGCATGACGGTGTACCACACGTACATGACATCGACATGCAGAAGACGGGCAGTATGGCCGATGAACAGGAACACCGGGAGAAATATCCACGCATGGTGCATCTCTGTTGTGAATTTGTCTTCAAAGAGCAACTTACCATCGTACGCCTGCTTTATCCATGCGAAATAGCTGTTGACATCTACAGGATAAATAGAATCGTTGAGCCCACTGTACAACGATCCCGGCATCTGGTGAAAATAACCGTAAATCGTCGGTGATAGTGCAGCGAGAGATATGATGACGCTCCATAAAACGACGGTTCTCAAGTAAGCATGCTGAATCATTTTATCGAACATTCTATTTTCCTGTTAAAAACTATTTCACTTTTGGTGCAAATTTTCCCAAATATCCATTTCCTGGATGAGGAGTCATCCTGCAAAAAGCTCGCTTATATTTTAGACCCCCTTTTTGCACTTCCTCTTGCTTAGGACATGAGTGTTTTCATCGCATTCGCGGTTAATAACTAATTGCATATTAGAGGGTTGAAACGTACAATTTTCTTTCTCTATCTCGCGAAAGGTTTGGCTTTATCGGGAAATCGTTCATTTTCCTCAAGCAAATGGGCGTAAACAGAATGTCACTAATTGGTTATAAAATTCATTCTAGCTAGTATGGGACTGAAGGTTTATTTTGTCAAGGATTGACTTTGGGCCTTTCTAGGCTAGTTACGTAAGGTAAGGCATAGGATCAGATGCTACACCCACACCGTTCCTTATGTGACTGATGGCTGTTTAAATTAACGATATGGAAAACGACATTGTGACGCAAAAAAGGGCCAATTTCTTCGGAAATTGGCCCTTTTTTCTTTCTATGGCTCCCCGGGCGAGACTCTCAGCAAAACTCTTTAGTGTACTATTTCGGATTCTTAATGACCCCTATCAAGAAAAATATCCCTACAGTAAGTTATTCTATCTGTAGAATATGAAAAATGGCCATGAGTTGGCTAAAATCGCCAAATTCAAGTATTAATATCATTGCAAGTCATATCGTGAGATGGCGTATGATGCACCTACTGATATGGAACGGTATCTAAGCTGAAAACTAACAATTATCGGTTGAAATATGCGAACATTAAAAAGTTATATTACTGCTCCTTTACATTGTCTTTGTCGACGTGACTCGGCAGTGCTCAAGCGTCAATGTTGCTTCTGAAAATATCAAGCCATGCTCGCCAAGACAATCTGCAAATGCACTTCAATCCACAACGATCACAGGACATCATTAGGGCACGTCACTTTCTTCCCATTTTATTTCCTTCAATTCAGGCAGTGTTGATAAACGTTTGACGAGACCTGACCAGTGCTCTTGACTTTGGTCGCTGTGATGCAATCGCATGTTATAGGTCACGGTATTTGAAGAGAGATCTCGGTGATAATTGACAAACTGAAGGGATATGTCCTTGTATTGGGCAAGGAGTTCTTTGATACGGACCAACAGGCCTTCTGTCGTGACAGCCTTCACTGTTAGGATCGTATATATCCTGCGATGCGAAATGGCTTTAACCGGATATGCAAGGTAAAGACTCCCAAGAATGATGAGCGTCGTTACGATTGACGCAATAACGTATCCGGCTCCGATAGAAAGACCGATGCCAGTAGCCGACCATAGACCGGCCGCAGTGGTCAATCCTCGCACCGAACCCCTGCCCTTTATGATGGCGCCGGCCCCCAAAAAACCCATGCTCGCGATCGCATAAGACGCGATTCTGGCCGGGTCAACACGCACTACTGATTTGTCAGCAGGAAGATTACGGAAGATTTCTTCCATGTGTAGCGAGAGCATCATCATCAGGCAGGACGAGACGCCGACTATGAGGTATGTTCTGAATCCAGCAGCCTGCCCATGAGATTCACGCTCGAATCCGATTGCACCGCCGATAGCAGCTGCGAGTAATAGCTTGCCAATATCAGAAATAATCGTATCCATAGTATTGCCTCTTATATCGCTGTAATCCGCAAGCCAATTTGCAGCGAGACCATTGGCATGCTTCCTATTATGAAGATATCACTACGTGAAATAATATCAATGCAGCGAAAGTATGTCCCTTGTAATTAGACACGATAATGCCATTGATTCGAATTCTGTTTCAAATAAAATACGGAAGGGTGCGACGGCTTAACCCTGTCCACCCTATTGGGCGAATGCTTGAGAAGGTTAATCGCTTTTCTGCCGATGTGTGCCCTGCTTTTTATCAGCCGCGGAGATCTCCAAATGAAAGTGATGAAGAAACCGGTGTAAAACTGGAGCAAACATTATACCTGCGGCTATGAGAAAAACTATGCCAGAATATAGTGCATAGAAACCAGCAAATAACTTGCCCACAGTCGTGTGTAGCTCATTGACTGGTCCCATGCCACCCAAGATCATAGCTGCGTTAACGAAGGCATCTATCCATGAGAGACCTTCGGAAGCATGATAACCAACCATGCCGGCTATCAGAGATGCGAGGACTATGAGGAGCGCCATAACGCTATGGCGGACGAGGCGTTTAAAGAAGGCAGCACGAGGAAGCACAGGTTGAGTATGATGTTCAAACATATTCCTAGATACTATTGAGTAGACCGAATTCAGCTCAACAACCCTTATTTTGTCCGCAACGCCTATCCGTTTACTTCTGATTGTACCATGCAATTTCGTGAAAATGCAATAGTTGTGGATTAAGGAAGAAAAAGTGCACAACCTTCGGCAAGAAGATACCGCCAAGTTCTCTAGTCAAGCAGAATCTCCGAAGTCTTACACAAACCTGTGCTTCAGGTTCATGACGTCTCGGTAAGGGACAACCCCGAGAATAACATTCCTGTCATCAGTGATTGGAATGGCCCGGAAACTGTACCTTGAAAACATCTCAGCGACTTCAATCAGCGTATTATCAGGGTTTAAGTGGATGATGTTCGTGGTCATGATATCCGCCAGTTTATCGTCGGCCTTCGCTTTCAGTACCTCTTTAATATCTATGACGCCCAGTAAAACGTCTTGTTCATCGACAATGTAAAGGTACATGATCTCGTCCCTATCCTGGGCGATCTCCCGAAACCCCTCCAGAACATTGCCAACCTTTGTATGCGGAGGGAGTTTGATGAATTGCGAGGTAGAGAAGTTGATGATCTTCTCGTCCTGTTTATCGAGCATATATTGGATCTTCCCGGCATTTTCCTTATCGATCAGTTTCAAAATATCATCTGCCTCGCTTGCAGGCAAAATGGCAAGGATATCGGCAGCCTGCGCTGGGGTCATCGCATTTATCAGTTCCGCCGCCCGCTCTATCTTGATGGAGGAAATCAGTTGCCGCTGAACGCGCGGCTCTATCTCTTCCAGGGTATCCGATGCCTGCTCTGTCTCAAGTTGATTGAAAAGCACAAGCCGCTGCTCGCTGCTCAGTTCCTCCAAAATGTCCGCGAGATCGACGGGTGGGATTTCCGTAAGTTTCTCTTTCAGCACGTTCAGCTTGACGTTGCCCTTGAAACTGCCCAGATACTTTGGCAATGGCTGGACATAGGACCAGGATAGAGTTTCTTTTTTGATGAAGTCTGTGCCGCCGAACAACAGTTTTATGAACGGTTCGAGGCCAAGCCTTTTGAACAGGGCATATCTGCTCAAATCCACGTCAGTTACGTAAAGGACCCCATTGCGGAGGACCAGTTTGACGTCGTAGACCACATCAACCTCATTATCATCCATGTCAAGAACCTTTTTGTCCAGTACATGGTCGTTCAACAAAATCTGGCTCTCCGTCGTCTCACCTTCATACTGTTCAACATTATCCAGATCGACTATGATCCTGCGAACATTAACAGCCACGACCCGCTCCCAAGGTACGAGGAGCGTTTTACGACCGAAGGACCGGTGAACTATAAAGTGAGTGACGATCGGCAGTTTGTCTTTTTCAATGATGGCGACATCACCAAGCTTCCCTATCTTTTGGTCGCCATTCAGAACTTTGATCCCTATCAGATCACTTAGTGAAAAGACTGTATCGATGGTTTCCTGCTTTTTCTCCATTACGGTATTCATCGTGCGCCCCCTACTTTAGCATAGTGAAAAATTTGTACAGCGATAAGCCAATCAGGGAGAACAGGTATAATCGCAGCAACAACAACGAAACCTTCACCCCCCTTGACATCTCTATCCCTGGCTTCTCGTATTTTTTGTTGATTTCGCGGACTTTCGCGTAACTGTGATTGAAAAAATCATTTATCATGGCTGTTCTCCTTCGTTCATTTAAATAAATTCGGGAACAAGGTGCTGACACCGTACATTGTGGAAAGAGCAATAATGACGGCGGCAATGCCAATATTGACAATATTCTGCCATCTTGTGTTAACATATTCGCCCATGGTCTTCTTATCATTAAGGAGCAAGATCAAGAAGACCAAAGCCGCGGGCAACAAAGTTGTTGCGATGACCTGGACGAACAGCGTGATCAGGACGAGGGGTGCTCCGGGGATGAGCACGACAGTACCAGCAAGCAACAGGTCAAATATATAGTATGCGTAGAACCAAGGCGCTTCCCTGACCTTGTCGTTGAGGGAATGAGCCCAGCCGAATACCTCTCCGAAAGCCCAGGAACTCGCCAACGAGATGCAAATCGCCCCAAGCAGTCCGGCATCAAAAAGTCCGATTGCAATCAGGGTTCCGATAATGCTGCTTTGAGGCATGATTTCTTTGGCCGCTACCGCAGCGTCATCCACCGGCACTCCATAGAGCAGTTTACCACAGACAATGATCAGGACCATCGCCACCACGACGGTCAGGAACGCACCCGCGGCGGTATCTAACTTCCCGAACTTGATATCCTTCTCATGAAGCCCCTTGTCCACAACCGAACTCTGCTGGAAAAAAAGCATCCAGGGCGCGATCGTGGTCCCGATATTGGCCATCAAGAGGAAGAACAGCTCATTCGTGAATCCGCCTGGTGGGAAATGCGGGACAAGGCTGTTGACAGCGATGTCCTTTATCGAGGGATGCACAATGAACGCAGCGGGAATGTAGATGAGATTGAGCACGCAGAACAAGAGTGCGATCTTCTCCCAGGTCCAGTAGCGTCCCGTCATGATCATGGCGCCCATGATGATCCAGCAGAGCACGACTGTCACAACCGTTGGAATGTGGAAAATGCTCAGAGCCGCAGTCATGCCAATAAATTCTGTGATCATGGTGAGCCAGTCGGTCAGAACCAGGTCGAGCAGGGAAAACCAGCCCCAGAACCGGCCGAAGACTGAAAAGATAGCTTCGGCGTGGCCCCGTTTGGTGACCGCTCCCAAACGCAAAGTCATCTCCTGGACATAATAAGCCACTGGTCCCAGAATGATCAGAAACCATAGAAGATGCATCCCATATTTGGCGCCCGTTGCGGTATAGGTGGTGATTCCGCCGGCATCGTTGTCGGCAACCATCACAATAATACCGGGTCCGGCTGTAAGCAGAAAGAGGCGGATGGCCTTAAACATTCTGCGGTATTGGTAATAAAGCCGTGTTAAGATGTTCATTGGTCTGGCCTCCAGAGATAGATTAATAATTCAGGCGCAATCGCACGGAATAAACCTCGGCTTGTCCCCGATCACGGTTGTATCCGGGGTTCTGAATGTACTGAAAATCAGGTGACAATTGCGCGAATCTGCCGATCTGGACGCGATAATAGGTTTCAAGAACCTGTTCCGGCCCGTAATTGAGCTTACCGTCTCCAAGGAGTATGCCGATGCCGCCTGCCGCCAGATAATCCTTGTGTGGCGTAGACAGGCCGTTTATTCCGTAAGCAATGCCGAACCGGTCTTCCATCCTCCCCCAGTGTACACCGCTCAACTGGGCTCCAAGGCTTGCATGACGGTCCGATTCCGTATATGACCAGGTCTCGTATGAACCGTCATTCCAGCCAATACGCCCGAACAAGCCTGTTTCACCTTCATCCGCAAGCGGCTGTTCGAAATTGAGTCCAAAACCGTACTTCGTGCCGCCGAGCTTCTCAATGAGTAGAAGGTTGGGTACCATGGAGGTAGCCCGCCCGAGCTCCAGGGCCTCATCGTAGCTCCCCATTCGGGCCTCATTGAAATAAGAGAGCACACGGACCACCGTTCCGGCGTCGTTTGGCTTCAGGGTGAGTTCCAGATTATATCCCAGCTCGCTCGTGTTAAAAACATCAAAGTCGGCGCCATTGCCGGCATTGGGTTCCATGAAGACGCCGAAGGCCAGCCTCCATCTCGGCTGGACAAGGGCTGCGACAAACCCGTAACTGTAGCCCCGTGTGTCCGATGCATAATCCCAAGCAGTGTTATACAAAAAATCGTAGTTGAGAAACTGGGTTCGATTATTGTTGGCGTAGCGGTTCAAATCAAAATCATCTGTGAGGGTAAGCATTCCGGCTTTTACCTCCCACCGGTCGACTGGTTGGCTGCCGGGGAGTTGATCCATCCCCCGTTCAACCTTCTCGGTTTCGGAGGAAAGCGGAAAGAAGTACCTGAAATACAAACGTGCAATATAGGGATCTTTCGGTAGATTCGACGATCCCGCCCTGATGACGTCCCCATTGATGTATCCGCCGAGCCCTACGCCGTCGCTGACCCCATGTCCGCGGAAATATTCAAGGTCCAGATAGGCCTGCAGTGCCAACGCTAGTTGCGAACCCAAATACACTCCATACGTCTGGGTGAAATCGCTTCCCTTGCCGTCATGGGTCGTGAAGCTGTTCGGCCCCTGATAGGGGCTCGTGAAAGCCGGCACGTTCTGGTATACGCCATTGAACTGCATCCCAACGACCTTAGGCGCCCAATCCGGTTCGGGTGCGGTTTCTGCATATGCCGTGCTGGCAAAGAGTAGGATTACAGAGAGAACCGCTCTCTTTTTAAGAAGTTGTCGAGAAAACGAGACTATTACGATGAAGTCCATTATCCGTACCTCCTCTGTTAGATTGTGCCGGACAACAGTTGCATGTCGCGGCGTCAGACAGGAGCTACCTGGAATAATGGAAAGAAAGGAACGGCTACTGGGAGGAGAAAGGCGTGATGGAGGCTGGCAACAAACGGTCCCTTGGGTGCACTATTTCCGGTAGCGGAATGAATAATATGTTGTTGTTGCAAATGTGACTTGGGCCACCGTCCATTGACGACCACCTCCTGACTTTTTAGGTTAAATTTCCATTTGAACGACCGTTTATAACAGACGAGAAAAACGATGTCAAGTTTTTTTTGAAATATGGAGATCTTTTTTCATTGCCGGCCCTACTAAGGGCAGAGAATAGAGTAAATTAGTTAGGCGAGGATGCGCTTCACATGACATTCGCAACAGAGACGTCGCACGGTTCTATGTACACTATAATCTGGCTGTTGGCGAGACTTTCTTAGGCTAACAGAATAATTAGCCCTATCATAGGTTGCCTTTGAGTGATTAACCATTTAATTAGATAACGATGACTATGGTACCTGAAATTTAAAATATTAATACAGTGTCGAAAATAGAGACTTTATGAGATCAGAGAATCCAGATAAAGATTTCGGCATGAAAAATGTAGTTCCTAGAAGAGACAAGATTTGCGGAGGATGGAGTTATGTTTCTTTACAATTGCAGAGCAATGAAGATTACGGAAGTAGTTATAGAAGAGGTTTGTTAGTGCATGAGGTCGGCGGAAATATGTCTGTGAATCAGAATTTCAAAGGAAAAAAACATGAAACGACAATCACGTTGCAATGTAAAAAAAGGGCCAATTTCTTGGGAAATTGGCCCTTTTTTGGCTCTGGCTCCCCGGGCCGGACTCGAACCAGCGACAGGGTGGTTAACAGCCACCTGCTCTACCGACTGAGCTACCGGGGAATTATTCGGTATTCTTTAGGCGATTCTTTCAGTGCAGGCTGGTATAGATAACATATAAAGCCTCGTCTGTCAATGAGTTATTTTTTTCGTTACCTTGGCGGACCATTATCTCTGGGGACGCTGCTTTTCTATTACCCTTCCTGTCCCCTCTTTAGTTCCATGATAACCAGTTTGGCAATGGCTTTGAGCGTGTCGAACACACCGGTGCCTTCCATCGCAACAGCCTCATAGTCGGGAACGCTCCTAGGGTTCAATGCTTTTTTCATCTCTTCCAACGGCACAACGTTCGGCAGGTCTCGCTTGTTATACTGGATAACAAAGGGGATTTTATCCAGATCATATTGCTGTTCCGACAGGTTGATACGGAGATTCTCAATGCTCTCTATGTTCGCCTCCATGCGTTCGATTTGCGAGTCCGCCACGAATACGACACCGTCCACTCCCTTCAGGATGAGCTTGCGGCTTGCATCATAGAAAACTTGGCCGGGAACGGTATAGAGGTGAAACCGCGTTTTAAAACCGCGAATCTCGCCCAGAGCGAGGGGGAGAAAATCGAAGAACAGTGTTCTCTCGGTCTCCGTTGCCAGAGAGATCATCTTGCCTTTACTGTCGGGATTGGTCTTTTTATAAATATACTGCAGGTTGGTGGTCTTCCCGCAGAGCCCTGGTCCATAGAAGACGATCTTGCAATTGATCTCTCTAGACGAATAATTGATAAAGGACATGGGACGGTAATTCCTCTCCTTCGTACATTCCGGGAACAATCGAGGTTGGGCTAACCGAAGAGTTTATCAATATCCTCGTCCGTTATCTCTGCAAAGGGTGATTCGCCGCCTTTGCCCGTAACTTTTTCCGTTTCAACTTTTTGAAGGAGGTTATTGAATATGCTCCCGAGCACTTCCGCACTCTTCTTCACACGGAGCCGGACAAGACCGAGCGATGAACGCTGATCGAAGATCACGACCAGGATCACCCGCTGGCCGATGATGGATATATGGATATTGTCGCGCTGCCCTTCATGGAAAAGAATGGAAAACTCTTTTTCTCCCAGGAGTTTGGCCATGCCACCCGTGGCAGCTATGTTACCCGCGGTAAGCGATGCAAGCGATGTGGTATCGAGGTTTTCCGTCTCCCCGGTCGCTGCAATCAGCTGGCCGTTCTTGTCTACGAGGAACACGACTTTCGCGTTGGCTTGAGCAAGGAGGCGCTGGAGTTCTGAGTCAATTTGCTTAAACTCTTCCTCATACATCACCAAATCGGAACCCAGCATGTGCGTTCTCCTTGTTCAACGTTAGAGCCGCTCCGCCTGTAAAAACAGGCGGATGCCGCTATTAAACCATACTAACAGCTAGATTTCAAGCGTTTTTTTAGAGGCCGCTGCTGTAAGAAAAATAGCCGGGTAGTTAATGCCCGGCTATTGATTCTTTGCTGTCACGCTGTATCGAAGATCCCGTATTAGCTTTTAGACATATCCTGAAGTTTTTTTAGGCTCTCCCAGTCCTTGTCAACAAGATCCTGGAACTGCTGAAGCAGCGTCTCGTTGCCCGGTGCAAAGAGGTGCTTGAACCTGCCTTGGGGCTTGAGCCAATCGGCGATGGGTTTTTTTCGTTCCTTGGGGTCATAGTTTATGGTCCACTTTCCGTCCTGCACTTCGTATAGCGGCCAATAGCAGGTCTCGACTGCAAGCCGGGAAAGCAGGATAGAATCATTTGTCTGTGAGCGCCAGCCTCGGTTGCAGGGGGAGATGATGCCCATGTAAGCCGGACCGTTCGAAGCAATGGCTTTCTTCACTTTGGTCACAAGGTCCTTCCAGTTATGAGGCGAAGCCTGGGCTGCATAGGCTACATTATGTGCAGCCATGATGCGCGTGAGGTCTTTGCGACGCTGGGGTTTTCCCTTGACTACTGAACCGACGGGGCACGTTGTTGTGTCTGCGCCAAATGGTGTTGCACTTGAGCGCTGGATACCGGTGTTCATATAGGCACCGTTGTCATAGCAGATATAGAGCAGTTGATGGCCGCGCTCCATTGCACCCGAAAGTGCCTGGAACCCGATATCATAAGTGCCGCCGTCTCCCCCAAAGGCGATGAACTTTATCTCCTTCTTGAGCTTGCCCTGCTTCCGGAGCGCTCGGTACATGGTTTCGATACCCGAGGCGGTTGCGGCTGCATTTTCGAAAGCGCTGTGCATCCACGGTACCTTCCAGGCCGTGTATGGGAACAGGCACGTCGAGACCTCGAGGCATCCCGTCGCATTTGCAATTACCACCGGTTCGTCAATGGCCATCAGGACCTGGCGCACGATGGTCGGTGCGCCGCAGCCCGAACACATGCGGTGACCGCCGGTGAGCAGCTCTTTCTTGTGCGATAATGATTTCAGGGTTAAGGGTTTTTCCTGAGTTGGTGTGCTCATATCTGATCTCCTTTTATTCTTAGACAGGATAATGAGGATTACTATCTGATCATTGACCGCCTCTATTCTGTGATCCTGTCAAAAGGATACTGTGCTTTTCCGTGTGTTGTCGCAGTAAGTTCTTCTAATCCCTAATCGTAATGTACTCTTTCACTATCTTGACCTTGCCCGTCTTCGCGACTTCGATGGTCTCCTCAATCACCTTGTCAACGTCGAGCGGCATCAGGTCCCTGCCGCCGAGTCCATAGATCTTATTGAACAGAAGCGGTCCCTGGCGAGATGGGTAGACGGCAGGCGCGATCTCCATGAACATGGGCCCGTATCCGCCGTAAGAATCCGCCCGGTCCATGACGCAGACAGCCTTGGCGTTCGTGAGCGCAGCGCCCACTTCCTCATACGGGAACGGCCTGAAAACGCGGGGTTTGAGTAGCCCGGCCTTTACCCCTTTTTCACGATACCGATCCACCTCGTCCTTGATTGTGCCAGCGGCAGAGTTGAGCGCCACCAGCACAACCTCGGCGTCCTCAAGTCGGTAGGCTTCGAACAGGTCATATTTACGGCCGAAGGATTTGGCAAACTCAGCGGAAACATCCTGGATGACCTTCTTGGCCTTCATCATGGCCTCATGTTGAGCACGCTTGTGCTCCATATAGTAGTCAGGCAGCACGAGGGCACCGATACTCTTGGGCTTATCAATGTCGAGCAGCGGATCTACAGCGGTGTATTCGCCCACGAACTTTTTCACGTCCCCATCGGGGATGAATTGCATGGTTTCGATGGAATGACTGATGATGAAACCGTCCATGTTGACTGCGATCGGCAGCCGCACGTCCTTGTGCTCTGCGATACGGTAGGCCATGATCATGTTGTCGTACGCCTCCTGGGCATTTTCGGTAAAGAGCTGTATCCAGCCACAGTCGCGCATGGTCATCCCGTCGGAATGGTCGCCGTGGATATTCAGCGGCGCGGATAGCGCCCTGTTCACAAGGGCCATCAGGATAGGCAGGCGGTAGCCTGAAGCGATGTGCAGCATCTCCCACATGAGGGCCATGCCCTGTGCGCTCGTGGCCGTGGCCACTCTGCCGCCAGCTGCCGACGCGCCGATGCAGGCGCTCATGGCGCTGTGCTCGCTCTCCACGAGGATAGTCTCGGTATCTACTTGACCGTTCGAAACGAACGTGGTGAACGATTCCATGATGCCCGTTGACGGCGTGATAGGATAGGCCGGCATTACGTCGGGATTCAACTGGCGGAGCGCTTCAGCAACGGCTTGGTTGCCAGTGACCGCGACCGTCTTGGTCGTTGTTACAGCCATGTTATTTGCCCTCCTCTTCCATGACAATGGCCTTATTGCCTTTTTTGCCTGGACACTCCATGGCGCAGACTCCGCAGCCTTTGCAGTGTTCGTAATCAAAATCCAGCCTTTTTTCATCCTTCACCGGGATAGCAGAATCCGGGCAATAGACCCAGCAAAAGAGGCACTGAATGCAGTTCTCTTCGATCCAGCGCGGTTTGAGTGAACGCCACGAACCGGTCTTATATTCGTTTGCATTGCCGGCATCCAGGATGGTTCCCGCATGGGGCAGTTCTTTCCATTTCATCTGTTTCATCCTTCACGTACCTCCTCGTACCCGCGCTTCACTGCGGTCAAGTTACTGTCGATGATCTTCTGCGCGAACTTCTTGCCGAAGCTGCCCTTCACATCATCGAGCAGCACTTCCATGGTCACGATATTCGTGGCCCTGTTCACCGCGCCGAGCATACAGGAGTTCGGCATGTTCCTTCCTATCGTCTCGGTTGCAATCTTGGACGCATCGACAGTGAAAACTTTCTGGGTAGGCTTAGCTTTCAGCTTCGCACGTATATCCTTTGGGTCTTTACCCGTATTGATGATGAAAATCGCGTCGTCTTTTGCGCCCTCGGCGACATTGATGGCATCAAGGAGTGTAGCGTCGACCACTGCCACAACACTCGGATTAAGCACCGGGCAGTGCATCCGGAGGGTTTTCTCGCTGATCCGATTATAGGCTCGGAGAGGCGCACCAGCGCGTTCCGGCCCATATTCCGGGAATGCCTGCACATGGCGACCGCCGCTCAAACACGCATCGGCGAGCACCTTGGCTGCTGTCACGGTCCCCTGACCGCCTCTCCCGTGCCATCTGATCTCTATCATTTCTGCCATGATGATATCCTCCACAGATTAAATCCCGAGCTCTAATCTCAACTCATGAATGACCTTCAAATTCAATTCTCGGCCAGCCAATCAATGGGCGCCTGATTTTCGCTTCTGCGGTGCCTAAACTTAAATTTCACGCCGGCCTTCCAGCGCTCGCTGCACCGTATTCTCGTCTGCGTACTCGATATCCCCGCCCACGGGGAGACCGTATGCGATACGGCTGACGCTGATGCCCAGTGGCTTGATTAACTTCGACAGGTACAGGGCCGTGGTCTCGCCCTTTACCGTTGGGTTCGTTGCGATTATGACTTCTTTCACCCCGCCCACCCTGAGCCGTTCCATAAGGCCGTCTATCTTGAGATCCTCAGGGCCAATTCCGTCAAGAGGCGCAATGGCACCCAGCAGCGCATGATAGCGACCACGGAAGATGCCCGTCTTTTCAAGGATGAGGATGTTGCTCGGCTCTTCAACCACGCAGATGCGGGTGCCGTCCCGCGTTGCATCGCGGCAGATGCTGCAGACCTCGTCTTCGGTGATGTTGTTGCAGACCGAGCAGTAACGACTATTGTTCTTGAGATCCAGGATGGCTTGCGCTATCCCGCCGGCTTCTTCTCGAGGCATCCCGAGCACAGCAAAGGCCAGGCGTTCGGCGCTCTTCCTGCCGATGCCCGGCAGTTTCATGAAGGCGTCAATCATCCTGCCGAGTGTCTTACCGGAAACATCGGCGGCTTGAATTCCTGCCTTTCCCTGCCGCCTCGTATGTAAAGATGCGTGAGGCGTTGTTTCTCGTTCTTTCACCGCCGCCGTCCTGTCCTGACCGCCACTTTCCATATCATTCACTAACGCTCAAATCAGCCCCGGCGGAAGCCCCATGCCAGCGGTCAGTTTGGTCATCTCTTCCTTCATCAGGTCCTGTGATTTCCGGAGGGCCTCGTTGACCGCGGCCGTGACCAGGTCCTGCAGCATTTCTATGTCCTTCGGATCGACAACTGAGGGGTCTATCTTGATAGAGAGCACTTCCTGCCTGCCGTTGGCGACCACCGTTACCATGCCACCGCCCGAGGACGCTTCCACGGTCTTGCCCGCAGCCTCTTCCTGGAGCTTTTTCACACGCTCCTGCATCTGCTGGGCCTGTTTCATGAGATTGCCGATTATATTTTTGGACATGATATGCCTTACACAGTACGAAATAAATTCAACACATGAAAGGGATAATATAATAAAAGAATTTTCATGGTTTTGCAACTAAAAATGCGGGAATTATGGAAATATAAAAAAATTAAATGTGCTTGCTGCATACGGCCCTAGCTCTGTCTTCGTCATTCGTGCGGATTCTCCGGTTCGACCACCTCGCCCCCGAATATACGAAGTGCGTCCTGTACAATGGGATCCTGCTCCTCCGGTTTCTGCTTTTTCTGCGTTTTTTGCTTGGTTTCGTGCTTTGCAGGTTCTGCAAGGAGTTGAACCTTGATCTGAAGCTTTTTGTTTAAGATCTCGGCAGCAAGGTCTTCGATGATGTTCCGGTTTTCCCGCTTCTCGACGAGGTCTTTCTGAAAACTGCTGCCCTTGATGCTGATCACAAGATCGGTATCCGTAATTTCCACGAGCTTACTGTGCGCGAGCGCAGAGGCAAGGCTCGGTTTTTTTGACTTCAGAGCGTTCATGATCCTGCTCCAAGCGTCATCATGTCCATCGCCCGGTGGTGAGGCCGGCATCAGGGGTGACAATGATACCGGCGCCTTTGATGAATATTCCGTGGACTGTTCACGTGTCCTGTTGATGCGGGGTGCGTTCGTCCCGTGACTGGAGGCGAGCCGAGCTTCGAGTGTTGTCAATCGCGCGAGTGCCTCTGCGAGCGGCTTAAGCGGCGCGAGATTGCAAGCTTTGATGAGCCCGACCTCAAATGTAAATCGCTGCTGCGGCGACCAGCGCATATCATCGAGCGTCTTCGACAAGCTGTCGAAGAGCAAGAGAAGATGCTCAGCCTCTGCCGCCGCTGCCTGCTGTTTGATGGCATCAATATCTGCAACAGGAAGTTCAATGATCTTGCCGGGGTCGGGTGATATCTTTACAATAAGGAGATTCCGCAGATGCTCCACCACGCCGGACAGGAATTGACGCATATCCTGTCCTTGCTCCAGCAGGGCGTCCACCAACTTGAGCAATCCAGCTGAATCCCTGGACAAAAGGCCCGCCGTGAAGCCCAGGAGAGCTTCTTGGGCAATGGAGCCGAGTGTTACGCGGAGATCACCGTCATTGATTTCCATGCCGCTGTAAGACACAGCCTGGTCGAGGAGACTCTGAGCATCGCGCATGCTGCCCTCTGCGGCCCGGGCGATCATGGCGAGTCCCTGGTCGGTTATCCTGATGCCTTCGGCGTCAGCAATCTTTCTTAACTGACCGATGATATCTTGCACCGGGATACGCTTGAAGCTATAGCGCTGGCAGCGAGAGTGAATGGTCGCAGGGATCTTCTGGGGCTCGGTAGTGGCGAAGATGAAGATCACATGCGGTGGCGGCTCTTCGAGGGTCTTAAGCAGGGCATTAAACGCCTCGTTCGTGAGCATATGAACTTCATCGATCACATAAACCTTGTACTTGCCGCCCGCAGGCGCATATTTCACCGCCTCGCGAAGTTCGCGAATGTGCTCGATACCGCGATTCGATGCGCCGTCAATCTCGATGACGTCCACCGAAGTACCCGCCGCAGTCTCGATGCACGAATCGCACTTGCCACAGGGCGTCGGCGTGGGGCCCTCTGCGCAGTTCAATGCCTTGGCAAGTATGCGCGCCGTCGTTGTCTTTCCCACGCCACGTGGGCCGGAGAACAGAAAAGCGTGCGACAGTCTACTAGTGGTAATTGCGTTCTGGAGCGTTCGAGTAATATGTCCCTGTCCAACCACGTCATCGAACGCCTGCGGCCGCCATTTTCTTGCCAGGACCTGATAGCTCATGAAAACCTCTTCAATTCCTGCTTGAATAGGACAATCCATGTAACCACGGATCAACATGGATGCGCACCAGTTAATACAACTGTGACAGAGAATTGTATTTTAACGAGTGCATGTCATTACAGCAAAATCTTTTTCTTCTCTCCATGTGAATCAGTGTTTTAAGTAGCCTCCGCTGTCCCACAGCTGTCCGTAGTACAAAATTCCGAAAAAAAAGCTCACAAACCCGGGCACCCCTGCGGCACACCCGGAACCCGCTTACCGCTGCTTCCTTCCGGACCTGACGGGGTTCACGGGACCGTGGTTGCGCAGGACCCGGGCTCATGAGCGCAAATTATCGTGCATCATAGAAAAATGATCAAAAAATCAAGCGATGCTTTTTCTAATCATCGATTTACTTACAAATGGCGGAGAGGGTGGGATTTGAACCCACGTTAGGTTTCCCTAAACACGCTTTCCAAGCGTGCGCCTTCAGCCGCTCGGCCACCTCTCCTTTTTCTTTCATTTCAGACAGTTAGGTAAATTGCTAAATGGCGGAGAGGGAGGGATTTGAACCCCCGGTGGAGTTACCCCCACAACAGATTTCGAGTCTGCCGCCTTCAGCCAGCTCGGCCACCTCTCCGAATGTTGCTAAGGCATAATTTATGACTGATGAATAAAGAATGCAACCATAAACAATCCTTCTTGTTAAAAAAGCACCAGTTACTTGGTTGCCTTAATCCTCAGTTTTTCGAAAAACCCGTGAAGCACATTACGACACTCTTCCTCCCGTATACCCGGGGTTATACGAAAAACATGGTTAAGCCTGCCGTCGCGAACCACATCATAGACTGAGCCGAGCGCTCCAGCCTTGGGATCGCGGCAACCATACACAAGCCGACCTATTCTCGCAAGCACCATAGCGCCCGCGCACATGAGGCAGGGCTCAAGGGTCACATACACAGTCGCATCCTGCAGTCGCCATCTGCCGAGCCGCGCCGATGCCTCGCGTATAACGAGCAGTTCAGCATGGGCTGCGGGATCCTGCCACGTCTCCCGCATGTTGTGGGCAGCGGCAATGATCTCATCACCGATTACAAGCACCGCGCCGACAGGTGTCTCGCCGCATGCCGCGGCCTTCTCGGCCTCTATCAAGGCCTCGCGCATGAAACCCTCGTCGGATTTGTGATCGGTTTGATGCATAAATAATTCCCGTTGCTCGTTCAGGGAAGCTCTGATGAGTGGCGCGCCCAAGAGGATTCGAACCTCTGACCTACGGATTCGTAGTCCGTCGCTCTATCCAGCTGAGCTATGGGCGCAATAAAAAGCGTACGGAGCTCAAGGCAGCTGCGCATTGCATGACGGCTGCTCCTTCTCATTAACCGCTACTTAGCAACGCCACCCACGAGAATGATGCCCACGTTCTCGTGCTGGAATGGGTGAATACTGGGCTGCATAGAGAAAAGCCAATTGTTCCATATCTCCTTGCCGTTCTCGTTTACCGCAATGAGGGCGGCAGGCATGTTCGGCTTGTTTGATGCTGATTTGATCTCTTTGTCAGTCATTTTGAAGTCCGGGAGGAATGCTAAGACCTTGACGGTCATATTGGTGTTCGGTATGGACAATTCAGAGCCGACATTAACCGTGTATTCCTTAGTTGTCTTGGCGGACTTGTTTTCGATGGAGAGCTTAACAGCCTTCCAGGTTGCCACGATATCCTTCGAAACGACGACCTGACGCTCCACCTTCGGCATCTGGGGCATCCCTGCTGGCGGCATGCCGCCTTCCATGCCAGGATGTCCAGCCGGCATTTGAGGCTTCTCTTCTTTCTTCTTACATGCTCCAAATGAAACCGCGAGAACGAAAACTACGAACACTGCAAGCACTTTCTGCATCATCATGATACCCTCCTTGAATATGTTTATACATTCAGTTAAACAGCTTTATCATGCTATGTCTCTGGTATGGCCTCTGTTCAGAAAACTGGCGGAGAGGCCGGGATTCGAACCCGGGGTGGAGTTACCCCCACAACTGCTTAGCAGGCAGCTGCCTTCAGCCGCTCGGCCACCTCTCCGCATCCATAATTCATTATCCACACTCAAATATATGGCGGAGAGAGAGGGATTCGAACCCCCGGAGCTTTCGCTCAACGGTTTTCAAGACCGCCGCCTTAAACCGCTCGGCCATCTCTCCGGATAGAGCAACCGATAAAGTTTAACTTATGATAGATAAACAGGTGTTGCCTCTGTTTATACTAGCAGCTGCTCGTTAAATGTTACGAATTATTTTTTCCGCCCCATCCATGTATTTGCGTAGCACCTCGGGGACAACCACGGTCCCGTCCGGCTGCTGAAAATTTTCCAGAATGGCAACCACTGTGCGGCCCACGGCAAGGCCGGATCCGTTCAGCGTGTGTACGAGTTCAGTCTTCTTGGTTCCTTTGGGCTTGTAGCGGATATTCCCGCGTCGTGCTTGGAAGTCCTCGAAGTTGGAGCACGATGATATCTCACGGTACCGGTTTTGTCCTGGGAGCCAGACTTCGATATCGTATGTCTTGGACGCAGAAAAACCAATATCGCCCGTGCAGAGCACGATCACCCGGTATGCAAGGCCAAGGCGCTTGAGTACTTCTTCAGCGTTCAGGAGCAGTTTCTCGAGCTCGCCGTACGAATCTTCGGGCCTTGCAAATTTCACTAATTCTACTTTGTCGAACTGGTGCTGGCGGATAAGACCGCGCGTGTCCTTGCCATACGAACCCGCTTCCCTGCGGAAACATGGGGTATATGCTGTATAGAGCACCGGAAGGCGCTCTTCGGGTAGGACCTCATCCCGGTGTATATTGGTCACCGGGACCTCGGCAGTAGGAATCAGATAATACGTCCCGTTCTCAACCTTAAAGAGCTCTTCTTCAAACTTGGGAAGCTGCCCGGTGGTAGTCATGCTGATCTTGTTCACCATGAACGGCGGAAGAACTTCGAGATATCCGTGTTCCCCCGTGTGAAGGTCGAGCATGAAGTTGATCAACGCGCGTTCGAGCCGGGCGCCCATACCTTTATAAAGAGCGAAACGGGCTCCCGTAATTTTGGCAGCCCGGTCAAAATCGACAATATCCAGATACTCCGCTAAATCCCAGTGAGGTTTCGGATCGAACGGGAATTTCGGCGGCTCTCCACCATGCGGCGACCACCGCTTGATCTCCACATTATCGTTCTCATCCTTGCCGTCGGGGACAGAGACGTGCGGGATGTTCGGGATGGTGAGCAGGATGTTCTGCTGTGCTTCTTCGACCTCACGGGTGCTGTTCTCAAGCGCGGCAATGGAATCGCCAACCGCGCGCATCTCCGCAACCTTGTCCTCCGCAGGCTGCCCAGCCTTTTTGAGACGACCGATCTCCTCGGATACCTCGTTACGCCGACGGCGAAGGGTCTCAATCTCCTGCTGAGTTGCGCGCCGGCTGGCATCCAGAGCGAGGAACTCCGCCAGGTCAAGGTTTATGCCCCGCCGGGAAAGCGAGGCCTTGACCGCGTTCGCATTCTCCCTGACAAACCGCAAATCAAGCATTTAAAGTATCATTCTCCTTGTGAGTTGTCAATAGCTTTTCTTGATAATCCGTGTCTCAAGCGCCTTGATTTTAATCTGAATGGCCTCGGGGTTCGGATAGACAGGCTCTATTTCCTTATAAAGCTTGAGCGCATCGGTCAGATAGTCACCTGCCTCAAGGCACCCAGCCAAGGCGAACTTTGCCTTGATGACAAGCTCGCTGTCCGTGTTATTTTCGAGCGCCTTTCGGTAGAACATCTCCGCTTTTTCAAGGTCGCCCTTGGAAAATGCCGTGGTTCCCAGTCGGAAGTATGCAAGTTTTGCCTGCGGTCCATTCGGAAACCCCGATACCTGACGCATCCAGGTGTCCTTCGCCTCATCTATCCGGCCGACACGAAAGAGACACTCGGCGAGACTGTACAGGCTCTTTTCTCTCACCTCGCGGTTCGAATATTCTGCTGCCTTCCTGTATTCCTCGATGGCACGCTCATAGTCATTGTAGCCGAGCTCATAGATCTGAGCGATATACCACTGCGCGGCAGGCGCCATGTCGCGATGTGGATACCTTTTTAGCAACAACCTCAATGTCTGAAGAGCCTTCTCCGTCTCGCCGAGATACAGGAACTGCGTCACCCCAGCCCAGTAAAGCGCATCATCCGCGCGCGAGCTGTTGGGATGCTCCTTGGCGAGCTCAAAATACATATTGACAGCGCTTCGATAGTCACCGACGTTCCAGCGTTTCGTAGCGGCTTCATATTCATTTATTGCGGTCTTATCGAATGCATCACAGCCTGCCAGGAAAGACCCGAGCAGAAGGATGACCATTAATTTCTTCATCATGGTTATACATCATGCGGGGATGGGGCTTCCGGTTCGTTTTTACCCTGCGTTGTCTCTTTTTCTTCTTCTCGCTCTACAACCTTGGCGAAACTAATCACCTTGTCGCCCTCGTCTATATCGAAAAGGCGAACGCCTTGGGTATTCCGCCCCTGAACAGAGATGTCCTTGGTTCTGATTCGCAGAACTTTGCCGTTCGTCGTAATAAGAATGATCTCATCATCCTCAGATACCTGTGCTATGCCAATGACTCGGCCGTTCTTCTCTGTGGTCTTGATCGTTATGATGCCTTTGCCGCC
>Ga0187779_10000194_pt1 | contig 44824 bp, 53 predicted proteins | sample 1015_Q2_SP10_10__FD_132435 | JGI IMG/M metagenome (GOLD analysis project Ga0187779, IMG submission 132435) | Tropical peat soil microbial communities from peatlands in Department of Meta, Colombia - 1015_Q2_SP10_10_MG | ecosystem: Environmental > Terrestrial > Soil > Wetlands > Peat | place... | reverse complement strand
CGCTGCTGGAGGCCGCGGTCGAGTGGGCCCGCGCGACGGGGATCCGCAAGCTGGAGCTGCACGTCTTCCCGTGGAACGAGCCCGCGATCCGGCTGTACGAGCAGTTCGGGTTCGAGCGGGAGGGGTACCGGAAGGGGCACTACTACCGCGCCGGGGAGGACGTGGACGCGATCCTGATGGCGTACCGCGTCGGGTAGGGCCGGGGCCGCCGGGGACATCTGGCACCGGTCGAAATGACCAACTAGACTGGTCATATGGCAGTGAGGAAGACGGTCCCGGCGAGCGAGTTCAAGGCCAAGTGTCTCGCGCTCCTCGACGAGGTTGCTCAGACGAGGGAGACACTCGTCGTGACGAAGCGCGGCAAGCCGGTCGCGCACGTCGTGCCGGTCGAAGAGCCGCGGAGCCTGATCGGCAGCGTCACGTACCACATCTCCGACGAGGAGCTCGTGAACTTCAACGCCTGGGAGGGCTACGAGGACGACGAACTGTGATCGTCCTCGACACCCATGCCTGGGTGTGGTCGGTCGACGCGCCACACCGACTCTCGAAGTCCGCGAGGCGAGCGATCGAGCACAGCGACCGGATCGGCGTGGCCACGATCAGCGTCTTCGAGCTGGCGCAGCTCGTGCAGCGGCGGCGGCTCACGCTCGACGCACCTCTGCGCACGTGGGTCGGCGAGGCGCTCGCACGTGAGCGGGTCGAGCCGCTTCTGCTCACCGCAGAGGTCGCCCTCGACGCGGCACAGCTGCAATTCGAGTCCAACCCAGCCGACCGGATCATCTACGCGACGGCGCGCGCCGCGAACGGGCAGCTCGTGACGCGCGACGAGCGCATGCGCGCGTTCGATCGCGAGCTGACGGTCTGGTAGCCGGCTCAGCTGGCGGCGGCGGTGACCAGAAGCGGTCAGGTGGCGCATCGTGCTGTTGGATGCACTGTCAGTCGCCCACACGGCTCCAGAATGTTGCGCCGGCCTCCTTGAAGTGTCTCTCTATTTCCGGTGTCGCTCGCCGGCGCGCTCGCGATGGGGACGGCGGCGCGCAACGTCGTGCTCGTCGGCGACCCGCTCCAGCTCGCGCAGGTGCTGCAGGGCTCGCACCCCGAGGGCGCCGACGCCTCGGTGCTCACGCACCTGCTCGGCGAGCACGCGACGATCCCGCAGGACCGCGGCATCTTCCTCGAGCACACCTTCCGCCTGCACCCCGACGTCTGCGACTACATCTCGGAGGAGTTCTACGAGGGGCGGCTGCGCAACGACGAGTGCACCGAGGCGCGCGGGACGCCGCTCGGGACGGGCCTGCGCTTCATCGAGGTCCCGCACGAGGGACATCGCCACGAGGCGGAGGAGGAGGTGGACGCGGTCGAGGCGGAGGTCGCGCGGCTGCTCGCCGCGGGCGTGTCGCCGGGGGACGTGATGGTCGTCGCGCCGTACAACGCGCAGGTGAACCTCCTGCGCGAGCGGCTGCCCGAGGCGGTGCGCGTCGGCACGGTCGACAAGTTCCAGGGGCAGGAGGCGCTCGTCGTCCTCTGCTCGATGGCAAGCACGAGCGGGGAGGACGTGCCGCGTGGGCTCGAATTCCTGCTCTCGCGGAACCGGCTCAACGTCGCGATCTCGCGCGCGCAGTGCCTCGCCTACCTCGTGGCGAGCCCGCGCCTGCTCGAGGTGAACTGCCGCACGATCGACCAGATGCGGCTGGCGAACGCGCTCTGCCGCTTCGTGGAGCTTGCCGGCGGCTCTCCTCCGCTCACGACTTCTTGAGCGCTTCGAGGAAGGTGCGTGCGTCCTGGATGGGGAGTTCGTCGGCGAGCTTCAACAGGTGCCGGTCGCCCGAGACGAGCACGGCACGCGCCGCCTCGGCGAGCCCGAGCAGGTAGTCGTCGCCGGGGTCGGCCGAACGGCCGGCTGACGTCGGCGCGTCGGGGGCGAGGATTGCAGCGTGTGCGAGCACCGACACGAACTCGGCCGCCTCCTCGGAAGAGATGCGAGCGCGCAGCTTCGGGTAGGCGAGCGCCCGTTCCAGCTCGGCGAGCAGGGACTCCGAGACCACCAGCTCGAACTCACCGGCGAGCCAGCGCGCGACGAGCTGCCCCGGCGCTCCGCTGCGCGAGAGCAGGGCGGCTATGAGGATGTTCGGATCGAGGACGGCGCGCACTCAGCGCCGGCGTCGCCGCGTCGTGTGCTGGGCCTCGACGGCGAGCGCGAGCGCCTCGTCCTCGCCCAGGTCGTTGCGCTGCCAGAGCCGCTCGAGGAGGTCGAAGCCGAGCTCGCGCCGCAGGGCTTCTTCGATCACCTCGCTGTCACCCTTGCCCGTCCGTGCGCCCCGCACCTTGACGGCGCGGAGCACCTGCTCGTCGATCGTCAACGTCGTCCGAACCTTCGGCATCTAAGCATCATAGCATCATGATGCGACACCGCGACTAGGCAGCCGCGAACCGCTCGAACCGTGCCGCGAGTCGCTCCCGATCGGGTCGCCACGAGCGACGCGCGGGAAGCACTATCGGCTTCTCGTGGAAGCCCTTCAGCAGCTCGAGCATCGGGCCGTCCTCGTCGTCGAGGAGACGCTGCGAGACGTGCACCGTGTATTCCGGCGAGACGCCGACGAGATACTGGTCGAACGCTCGGTGATGAATCGAGCAGAGGCTGAGCCCATTCGCCACGCGCGCCTCGCCGGCCGCCTCGACGTCGCCCACGATGTGAGCCGCGTCGAGCAAGCGCACCTCCTTCAGCTCGCAGATCGCGCACCGGCTCGCGTAGGCAACGAGGACGCTTCCTCGGAAGCGAGCCTGGTGAAGGCGAACCCGTGTCTCCCGCACCGCGTACCGCCGCTCGAGCTGATCCTCGAACTGTGCGGGGTCGCGCTCATCGACCGGCCCCACCATCCGCCCCGGTGCTACCAATACGCGCCGCGCCGCCCGATCGTCTCCGATCACGTAACAGGGATAGAGCGGGCGGTACCAGTTCGCTCGCGTCGCGATGAAGTACACGAGCGGCGCCGCGGAGTCGTGCGCCGCACGGAGCGCGCGGTTGTCCGGCTGGTCGGGCGAACCGGCGCGGTACGCGTACAGAAAGCCGTCAGGGATCGCCTCGTCGTCGTACGGCGATCGGTGCGACGTCGTGATCGAAAGCGCGGCCGGGCCTTCCTGAACGGCCGCCCGATGAATCCCCTTGTACCGCGACAGGAACGGGATTCTTCTGCCGCGGAACGCGAATCCGCGGTCGAGGCCTCCAGGGTAGGGAACGTCCTCGCCGAACTGCGCGCAGAGGACGTCGAGCGCGGCGAAGCACGAGGTTCGGAGCGCTTCGTCTGGCACGCAGCGATCCTAGAACGGTGCGAAACCCTGGGTCTACGCGGCGGCGAGCGCGGCGCCGAGGTCGGCCGTCTCCACGCGCTGCTGGGGAAGCGTGATCACGATCTTGCCCTCGCGCTCGTGCCGGCGGCGCGCGTTCAGGATCGTTATGCCGACCAGGCTTCCGTCCTGTCCGTAGCGAAGGCCGTCGCCTTCGCCGGACTCGTCCCAGTCGACCGCGGACGCCGGGTCGCCGACGTGCAGGTAGAGAACGTCGACCTCGCGGTCGTAGAACACGTTGTCGAACTCGATACCCGCGAGCTTCACCGTCACGGCATACCCCTCCGCGCGAACGCCGTCGTGATTCGGCCCTCTTTCCGCTCGTAGTGTACGACCACGCGAATCCAGCGGCTCGGTCCGACACTGCGACGGTAGAACCACTCCTCGCCCGGCTCGCGGCCGGGCTTTCGCGCATCCGGATTCGCCACCACCTCGAGCAGATCCTCCGGCCGCCCGCCCAGATCGGGATGCCGCTCGCACACGTGCAGCCAGCGGGCCGCACTGAGGATCACGCGGCGGCCGTCCGGATCGGCGGTCTCCCACACGTAGCGATCGTCGCCGTCGTGGTTCGTGTCGCCAAGACGCTCTTCGAGTCATGGACGATCTGGCGGCATCGACTCGAGAGGAGGACAATGAGCCCGTGGCGACCACCGCCACCCGCCCCGCGAACCAGGCGCCTCCGCTCGAGGGATACGACCTCTACGGCGAGAACCGCCCGCTCGTCGCGGCCGTCGCGCGCGAGGGCGCCGCCTACGCCGACGACGAGCTGCGCGCCCTCGGCGCCCTCCTCGGCGGCGAGCCGCTCGAGCTCGGACGCGTCGCGAACGAGCACCCGCCGCAGCTCCGCACCCACGACCGCTTCGGCAACCGGATCGACGAGGTCGAGTTCCACCCCGCCTGGCACCGGCTACTCGGGCTCGGCGTCGAGCACGCGCTCCACGCCTCCCCCTGGCGCCAGCCGCGCGTCGGCGCGCACGTCGCGCGCGCGGCCGGCTTCGTCACGCTCGCGCAGGTCGAGGCCGGCGTCGGCTGCCCGCTCTCGATGACCTTCGCCTCGCTCGCCACGCTGCGCGAGGAGCCCGAGCTCCACGACGAGTGGAAGCCGCTCTTCACCTCCATTTCGTACGACCCCGGACTCCGTCCCGCACACGAGAAAGCGGGCGCTCTCTGCGGGATGGCGATGACCGAGCGCGTGGGCGGCTCCGACGTGCGCGCGAACGAGGCCGTCGCGCGGCCCTCCGCCGACGGCAGCGAGGCGACCCTCCACGGCGACAAGTGGTTCTGCTCGGCGCCGATGTGCGACGCGTTCCTCGTCACCGCGCAGGCTCCCGGCGGGCTCACCTGCTACTTCGTCTCGCGCGTCCTGCCCGACGGCGAGCGCAACGCCTTCCACGTCGACCGGCTCAAGGACAAGCTCGGCAACCGCTCCAACGCCTCCGCCGAGATCCGCCTCGACGGCGCCTGGGCACGTCGCGTCGGCGAGGAGGGACGCGGCGTCCGGACGATCATCGAGATGGTCGCGCACACGCGCCTCGACTGCACGCTCGGCTCGACCGGGCTCATGCGGCGTGCCGTCGCCGAGGCGACGCACCACGCCGCCCACCGCTTCGCCTTCGGCCGCGTCCTCACCGAACAGCCGCTCATGCAGAACGTGCTCGCCGACCTCTGCCTCGACTCCGAGGCCGCGACCGTGCTCGCGCTCCGGCTCGCACGTGCCTACGACGAGGACGACGTCGCGTTCCGCCGGCTCACCACCGCCGTCGCGAAGTACTGGGTCTGCAAGTCGACGCCGCCGCTCGTCGCGGAGGCGCTCGAGTGCCTCGGCGGCAACGGCTACGTCGAGGAGAGCGTCCTCCCGCGCCTCTACCGCGAGAGCCCGCTCAACTCCGTCTGGGAGGGCGCCGGCAACGTCAACGCGCTCGACGTGCTGCGCGCGATCGCGCGCCAGCCCGAGAGCCTCGACGCGCTCCTCGCCGAGATCGACCTCGCCGCCGGCGCCGACCCGCGGCTCGACGCCGCCGTCGCCGCCCTTCGCCGCGAGCTCACCGACCCCGCCGACGCCGAGCTGCGCGCCCGCCGGATCATCGAGCGGCTCGCCCTCTGCCTCCAGGGCTCGCTCCTCGTCCGCCACGGCGACCCGGCCGTCGCCGATGCCTTCTGCGCGACCCGCCTCGGCGGCGAGGGGGGCCGCGCGTACGGCACGGTCCCGCCGGGGCTCCCGCTCGCCGCGATCGTCGAGCGGCACCGGCCTCGCGTCTGAGCACTCCCACGCTCCCTCCGAGTCCTGCCTCGCGAAGCGATGTCCGGAAGAGCGTCTGGCGCCGCTTCTCGATGCAACGTACGGTCGAGTCGATGCGTGACCTCACAGCCCTCGTCGCCCGGCTCGACCTCGACATCGGCCGCATCCGGGTCTGCCACGCCTGTCTCAGTTTCGTGTCGCTGCCGCTCGACGCCGGCGACGACCGGGAGGCGAGACGCGAGGCGCGGAGGCTGACGCCGGCCCTCTGGGAGGAAGGGCTCTCCGGGGCGGCGCTGCCGGCCCTGGAGCACGCCTGTCGCAAAGGCGTGCCGGGTGCGGACGCCGCCCTCGCCGACCTCGAGCGAAATGCCGGCCGCAGTGCCGTCGCGCGCGCAATCGTGCTCCGGCTCGCGGCGGAGCTCGTCGAGCGCTGCCGCACGGAGATGCGGCTCGAGGCGGCGGCCCGCGAGCAGCTCGGTCTCGCGCCGCCGGAATGGAACTGACGCGAGGCTCCGCTCATGCAAGCACAGTGCTAGCATGAGCCGGCGTGGCGACGCTCTACGTCCGCAACGTCCCGCCGGAGCTCTACGAGGCGCTGAGGCGCTGGGCGGAGGACTCCGGCCGCTCGATCAACGCCGAGGTGCTCGACGTGCTCGAGCGGGAGGCTGCCGCCCGCGGGCAGCGCGCCGAGTGGCGGTGGAAGCTCGAGGCGCTTCGCAGCGAAGCCGGCGCACTGAGCGGCCCGCCGTGGCCCGAGGATCTGATCCGCGAGGACCGCGACCGCGGCCACCGGCCTCGGCATGGCTTCTAGCGCCGTCCTCGACGCGAGCGTGCTCGTGCGCGCTCTCGTCTATGTCGATCCGCAGGCGCAGGGCTGGCTGGAGCGCGTCGCGCTCGGCGAGGTCGAGATCACCTGGCCGACGCTGCTCTACGCGGAGGTCGCGCACGCCCTGCTGCGGCTGCACCGGGCGGGCAGGATCTCGCTCGAGCGCGCCCGGCGATCGCTCGACGCCGTGCTCTCCGCCCCGGCCCTCGCTCGTCCGCTCGAGCCGCTCGTCGAGCCCGCCCTTCGGCTCGCGCTCACGCGCGGCCTGACGGTCTATGACGCGTGCTACGTCGTCCTCGCCGAGACGCTTGACGCCCCACTCGTGACCGCCGACCGCCGGCTCGCACAGGCCACGCCCTCCGCCGTCCTGCTCACGCACGACTAGACCGGCTCGAAGCGCGCGGTGAAGTGCCGCAGCGCCGGCGGCTCGAACGTCATGCGCAGGCCGCGCAACCCGGCCCGGCCTGCCGCGACCGCGGAGCACACCTCGATCACGTAGTCGATGTGGCTCTGCGTGTACGTCCGCCGCGGGATCGCGAGCCGGACGAGATCCATCGCCGCCGGCTGCTCGCTCCCGTCCGGATGCCGGCCGAACATGACCGTGCCGATCTCGCAGCCGCGCACGCCGCCCGTCTCGTACAACGCGACGGCCAGAGCCTGGCCCGGATACTGCAGCGGCGGTATGTGCGGCAGCAGCGCCCGCGCGTCGAGGTACACCGCATGCCCGCCCGGCGGCTGCACGATCGGGATCCCCGCCGCGCTGAGCGCGTCGCCGAGGTACGCGGTCGAGCGGACGCGGTAGCGCAGGTACTCGTGATCGACCGCCTCCCGCAGCCCTTGCGCGATCGCCTCGAGGTCGCGGCCCGCGAGGCCGCCGTACGTCGGAAAGCCCTCGGTGAGGACGAGCAGGTTGCGGCACTGCTCGGCGAGCGCGTCGTCGTTCACCGCGAGCCAGCCGCCGATGTTCGCGAGCGGATCCTTCTTCGCGCTCATCGTCATCCCGTCGGCGAGCGACGCCATCTCCCGCACGATCTCCACCACCGACCGCTCCGCCTGGCCCGGCTCGCGCTCGCGGATGAACCAGGCGTTCTCGGCGAAGCGGCACGCGTCGAGGAAGAGCGGCACCCCGTGCGCGTCGCAGGCCGCGCGCACGCCGCGCAGGTTCTCGAGCGACACCGGCTGGCCGCCGCCGGAGTTGTTCGTGATCGTCACCATCACCGCCGGCACCCCCTCGCGCCCGCGCTCGGCGAGCAGGTTCTCGAGCGCGGCGAGGTCCATGTTCCCCTTGAACGGATGCACGAGCGCCGGCTCGAGCGCCTCCGGGATCGGCAGGTCGACCGCCTCCGCCCCCGTGAACTCGACATTCGCGCGCGTCGTGTCGAAGTGCGTGTTGTTCGGGACGACCTTGCCCGGCCCGCCGATCGCCGTGAAGAGGATCTTCTCCGCCGCCCGCCCCTGGTGCGTCGGGATCACGTGCCGGAACGGGAACAGCGCCTGCACGCTCTCGAGGAACAGGTACCAGGAGGGCGAGCCGGCGTAGCTCTCGTCGCCGTGCTGGATCGCGGCCCACTGGTCGCGCGACATCGCGCCCGTGCCCGAGTCGGTGAGCAGGTCGATCAGCACGTCGGCTGCGTGCAGGTCGAAGAGGTTGTAGCCCGCCCGCCCGAGCGCCGCGCGCCGCTCCTCCTCCGTCGTCATCCGCAGCGGCTCGACCGAGTGGATCCGGAACGGCTCGATGATCGTCCGGAACGCCACCGGGCTCATGCGAGCGCGCGGGAGCGGGGGAGGGCCGCGTGGACGGCGGCGACGAGCCGCTCGACGTCGTCCTCGTCGTTGTAGTAGTGCGTCGAGACGCGGATGCCGCCGACGCGCGAGGTGTAGCGGCGCGACGCGTAGATCCGCGCCTGGAGCAGCCGCTGCAGTAGCGCCTCGTCTTCGAACGGATCGCCGGAGACCGTGAACGTCGTGATCCCCGACCACGACTCCGGCTCCGGGCGGCTGACGATCCGCACGCCTGCCGCCTCGAGCTCCCGGCGCACGAGCGCCGCGAGGGAGAGCACGTGCCGCTCGACCTTCGCCGTGCCGATCTCGTTCACGAGCGCGAGCGAGGCGCCGAGGCCGACCGCGCCCGGGTAGTTCGACGTCCCGTTCAGCTCGAACCGCTTCGCCGTCGCGACGAACTCGTACGGGCGCACCGGACTGATGGACGGCGTCGAGAAGTACGTGCCCCAGCCGCCGTACGGCGGCTCGAGCCCGAGATACCCCCAGGACGGCTGCGCGAGCCGCGCCTGGAGCTCGCGGCGGACGTAGAGGATGCCGCAGCCGAAGGGCGCGTTCAGCCACTTGTGCCCGCCCGCGACGAGCACGTCGACCGGCGTCCGCTGCACGTCCATCACGAGCGCGCCGAGCTCCTGCACCGCGTCGACGACGAGGACGATCCCCTCGCGCCGGCAGAGCTCCGACAGGGCCGCGAGGTCGAGCCGGTAGCCGTTCGACCACTGCACGGAGCTGACGACGACCGCGCGCGTTCTCGCGTCGAGCTGCTCGGCGATCGACTCGACGGTGATGGCGCCCTCGACGTTCCTCGCGACGCGCACCTCGCCGAGGGCGCCCTCCTCCACGAGCTTGAACCACGGGATCGCCACCTGGAGGAACTCGAGGTCGTCGGTGACGACGTTGTCCCGCGGCCCGAGCCCGAGTGCGCGCGCCGCGATGCTCAGGCCGTGCGAGGTGCTCTCGACGAGCGCGATCTCGTCCTCGCCGGCGCGAAGCAGCGCCGCCGCCTCGCGCACGGCGCGGCCGCGCAGCTCGTCCATCGCGATGTGGTGCGTCGACGCGTCCCGCTCGGGGCAGAGGACGGCGTTCTCGAGGAAGCTCGCGATCGCGTCCCGCGCCTGCGTGGGCGCGAGGCTGACCGTCGCCGCGTCGAGGAAGACCTTGCCCTCCAGGCCGGGGAAGGAGGCCCGGGCGTCGCGCACGTCCATCAGCGCAGCTTCCCGGGCGTGTCCGGGGCGGGCATCGGTGCGTCTCCGCCGCGGCACTCAGCGATAACTACCGATCCGCCGCTCCTCGAATCGCATAAGGTGGCCCGGTGCCGCCGAACTTCCGCCGCTTCCTGCCCTTCATCCTGATCGCGTTCTTCATCCTCATCGCGGGGCAGACGCTGTTCAAGCGCCACAGCTCGGGGCCGACGACGAGCGCGCGGGCGACCGAGACGATCGGCGCGATCACCCTGATCGGCAAGGCCGAGCAGGCCTACCGGGCCAAGAACGGCCGTTTCACGGCCAGCATCGCCGACCTCGTCCCCTTCGGCCGCCACCTCACCTTCGACCTCGCGGACGGGATCGGCATGCAGCTCGACGTCAGCAGCGACGGACACCGCTACCTTGCCCAGGTGCTGAGCGACGTGCTCAGCCTCAACCGCACGTACGACGACGCGAAGGTGATCGCCCAGGACTGCGTCGTCGTCAAGAGCGGCTCCGGCGTCGCCTGTCCGGCCCCGGTGCACTAACCACGCTACATAAAGTATAGTGGTGTCTTCCCGCGGATCACGGAAACGAGGAGGAGGAGCGACAGATGGCCATCCAGCTTGGTGACGAGGCCCCGGACTTCACTGCCGAGTCGACGGAAGGGGAGATCCACTTCCACGACTTCCTCGGCGACTCCTGGGGCGTCCTGTTCTCGCATCCCGCCGACTTCACGCCGGTCTGCACGACCGAGCTCGGCCGCGTCGCGGCCCTGAAGGGCGAGTTCGAGAAGCGCAACACGAAGGTCGTCGGGCTCAGCGTCGACCCGCTCGACAAGCACGAGCAGTGGTCGGACGACATCCAGGACGTCACCGGCCACCGGCTCAACTTCCCGCTCATCGCCGACAAGGACCGGAAGATCGCCGACCTGTACGGGATGATCCACCCCAACGCGAGCGACACGATGACGGTGCGCTCGGTGTTCGTCGTCGGCCCGGACAAGAAGGTGAAGCTCACGCTCACCTACCCGGCCGCGACCGGCCGCGACTTCAACGAGATCCTGCGCGTGATCGACTCGCTCCAGCTCACCGCGAGGTACAAGGTGGCGACGCCTGTCGACTGGCGCCAGGGCGAGGACGTGATCATCACGACCGCCGTCTCCGACGAGGAGGCGAAGGAGCGGTTCCCCGGCTACGAGACGGTGAAGCCGTACCTGCGCAAGACGCCGCAGCCGGTCGGCTAGCATCTTCGCTCGGGATCCTGCGAGCGAGGAGGCTGACGTGGCGACGAAGAAGCAGCAGGCACGCGCGGCGGCCGCCGGCAACGCGACGCCGGCGAAGGCCAAGAAGAAGCCGAAGAAGACGTCGCGCGGGAAGTGAGCGAGCCGGACGGCGCCGCTCTCGACTTCGAGCGCGTCGTCCAGGCTGCTCTCGACTCGCTGCCGCCCGAGCTGCGCGGGCGCATCTCCAACGTCGAGATCGTCGTCGAGGACGAGCCGCCGCCCGGGGAGCGGCTGCTCGGCCTCTACCAGGGCATCCCGCTGACCCGCCGCGGCAGCGGCTACAGCGGCGCCCTCCCGGACAAGATCACGATCTACCGCGGCCCGCTCGAACGGCTCTACGGCGCCGATCCGGGCCTGCTCGAGCGCCGGATCCGGCACGTCGTGCTCCACGAGGTCGCGCACCATTTCGGCATCAGCGACGCGCGCCTGATCGAGATCGACCGCTATTGACGCTACCGTGGATGCACACGACAGAGAGAGGCCCCATGGCGTCCAAGAGACAGCAGACGATGGCGAAGATGCAGCGCGAGCAGCGCGTCCGCGAGAAGCGGGCGGAGAAGAAGCTGAAGAAGCAGGCGGTCATCGACGCACGCAACGCCCCGCCGGCCGAGCACGACGAGGCGGTCACCGCCGAAGGCGCGCCCGCCGAGGAAGCGCTGAACCTCACGCGCTGAACGCGCCCCGCGCGGCGTAGGATCGACGCGATGCCGGGCGCCGGCGATCGACTGCTCCAGGCGTGGCGCGGCGAGATCGAGGCCGGCGCCGTCTACGAGCTGATCGCCGGGCGCGAGCGCGACCCGGAACGGGCCGCGATCCTGCGCCGGATGGCCGCGGCCGAGAGCGGCCACCGCGGCCGGCTCGAGGCGCGCATGGGCCAGCTCGGCATCCCCGTCCCCGATCCGGCGTCGGTCAAGCTCTCGCCTTGGCTGCGCCTGCAGGCGCGACTCGCGCCGGTCGACCGGCTGCTCGCCGCGCGCGAGGCGGCCGAGACCGACGAGGTCGACGACCTCTACCTGCGCCCGACGGGCGACGAGGAGACCGACCGGCTCCTGCACGACATCCGCCGCGACGAGCGCTCGCACTCGATCGCCGTCAACGAGATGCTCGCCGCGCCGCCCGCCGGCGGTCCGACCCCGGTGCCAGGCACCGTGCCTGGCACCCGGGGAGCCGCGCAGGCACGGCTCGACCGCATCCTCGGCCGGGAGCAGTGGCACGAGTCCGGCTCCGGCTGGATCTCGGGCGCGATCTACGGGGCGAACGACGGCCTCGCCGCCGTCTTCGGGATCGTCACCGGCGTCTCGGGCGCCACCGGCGGCTCGAGCTTCGTCCTCACCGCCGGCGTCGCCGGCGCCGTCGCCTCGGCGCTCTCGATGGCGACCGGCGCCTTCCTCGCCGAGCGCTCCGAGCTCGAGGTCGCCGCCGCCAACGTCGAGCAGGAGCGCAGGGAGATCGCCGAGCACCCCGAGGAGGAGAAGGAGGAGCTCTCGCTCTTCTACCAGCTCAAAGGACTCGACCGGCAGACGGCCGACGCGCTCGCCGCCGAGCAGGCCGAGGATCCGGACGCGATGCTCCGCCTGCTCACGCTCGAGGAGCTCGGCGGCAGCAAGGCCGCCGGCAACCCGGTCGAGTCGGCCCTCGCCGCCGGCATCAGCACCGGCGTCGGCGCGATCATCCCCGTCATCCCCTTCGTCTTCCTCACCGGCGGCGTCGCGATCGTGCTCGCCGGGATCGTCTCGCTCGTCGCGCACTTCGCCGTCGGCGCCGCCAAGTCGCTGTTCACGCTCCGCAGCTGGTGGGCCTCGGGCCTGGAGATGACCCTCGCCGGCGTGCTCGTCGGCGGCGTCACCTACGCGATCGGCCTGGCATTCGCCTAGCGCAATCCGGCCCGCCCGTGCAGCCGTACAAGAGGGGACTGCACGACGAAAGGAGCAAAGGATGCGAAGTCGGCTGATCCGCTCGGGATTGCCGCTGGTGCTTCTCGCGGTGATGGGTGTCGGCGTCGCGATGGCGGCGACGACGTCGATGCGCGCGAGCGGCGGGACGGTGAAGGTTGTCGCGACCAAGTACGGCAAGGTGCTCGCTGCCGGAAGCGGGATGACGCTCTACCGCTACACGCCCGACAGGAAAGGCGTCAGCGTGTGCAGCGGTGCGTGCGCGCAGTACTGGCCGCCGCTCCTGCTGAAGGGGGCGGCGAAGGCGACGGCCGGCCCCGGCGCGAGCGCTGGACTGCTCGGCACGATCAAGAGGGGGAGCGCGAAGCAGGTCACGTACGCCGGCTTCCCGCTCTACTTCTACGCGGGCGACAGCAAGCCCGGAGACGTGAAGGGTCAGGGCTTCGAGAAGATCTGGTACGTCGTGAGCGCGAAGGGCGCGCTCGTGAAGCAGGCCGCCGCCGCGGCCCCGGCCCCTGCTCCGACCACGTCCACCTCGTCGTCCGGGAGCGCCTGGGGCTAGAGCGGCTAGCGGTGGGCGACCGCGCCCAGCCTGACCGGGCGGAGGGCGACGCAGACGAGCATGTTGCTCACGGTGAGGGTGACGATCTTCCCGGCCGAGCAGGAGAAGGGCTTCTCGACCGGCGCGCCGGCGCAGGCGAGGCCCGAGGCGCCGAAGCCGATGCTGCTGCAGATCGGGACCGGAGGCGTTGTTGCGATCATGGGCCGCTCTCTCCTGCATCGGCGGGGGGCGCGGCCCACTCGATTCCCGCTTCCGCGCGAGGTGGATCGCACGATCCGGTGAGGGTAATACCATCGGTTGCCCGTGCCCGAGACCCCTCCTTTCGTCCACCTCCACGTCCACTCGGAGTACTCGATCCTCGACGGGGCCTGCCGGATCCCGGAGCTGGCGGCGCGTGCCGCCGAGCTCGAGATGCCGGCCGTCGCGCTCACCGACCACGGCTCGCTCGCCGGCACGATCGACCTGTTCAAGGCGGCGAGGAAGGAGGGCGTGAAGCCCGTCGTCGGCTGCGAGGTCTACGTCGCCGACGACCGGCGCGCGCAGAAGAAGGGCAACGCGCACCTGACCCTGCTCGCCGAGACGACGGAGGGCTACCGCAACCTCATCCGCCTCTCCTCGCTCGGCTACCTCGAGGGCTACTACTACAAGCCGCGCGTCGACTGGGAGCTGCTGCAGCAGCATGCGCCGGGGCTGATCGCCCTCTCGGGCTGCCTCTCCGGCCGCGTCTGCAAGGCGCTCGAGGAGGGCCGCGCCACCGACGCCGAGGGTGAGCTCGACCGGCTGACGACGATCTTCGGCCGCGACAACGTCTACGTCGAGATGCAGAACGCGCACCTCGAGGTGCAGCAGCGGATCAACCCGGTTCTCGTGCAGCTCGCCGAGCGGCGAGGCCTGCCGCTCGTCGCCACCGGCGACGTCCACTACCTCCGCCACGAGGACGCGCGCGCTCACGAGGCGCTGCTCTGCATCCAGTCCGGCGACTCGCTCAGGAACCCGAGCCACTGGCGCTTCGAGACCGACCAGTTCTACTTCAAGACGCCCGCCGAGATGGCCGCCGACTTCCCCGGCCACGAGGACGCGCTGCGCCGCACGCTCGAGGTCGCAGAGCGCTGCAGGGTCGAGATCGAGCTCGACCGGATCCTGCTGCCGCACTTCCCGACACCCGACGGCCGCGACGCGTTCGACTACCTGGTCGAGCTGTGCGAAAACGGTCTCGCCCGCCGCTACGCCAAGGTCACGACCGACCTGCGCGAGCGGCTCCAGTTCGAGCTGAAGACGATCAAGGAGATGGGCTTCGCCGACTACTTCCTGATCGTCTCCGACTTCATCGGCTTCGCGAAGCGCAACGGCATCAGCGTCGGGCCGGGCCGAGGTTCCGCCGCCGGCTCGCTCGTCGCCTACTGCCTCGAGATCACCGACATCGATCCGATCCGCTACGACCTGCTGTTCGAGCGCTTCCTGAACCCGGGGCGCAAGGAGCTGCCCGACATCGACATCGATTTCGCGGTCGACGGACGGGAGCGCGTGATCAACTACGTCGCCGAGAAGTACGGGCGCGACCGCGTCGCGCAGATCATCACCTTCGGCACGATGGCCGCCCGCGCCGCCGTGCGCGACGCAGGCCGCGTGCTCGAGGTGCCGTACGGCTCGGTCGACAAGGTGGCGAAGCTGATCCCGGAAGGCCCCGGGCAGACGCTCGAGGAGTGCCTCAAGCCCGGCGCGGAGCTGCGGCAGGCCTACGACTCCGACCCGGTCGCGCGGGAGATCGTCGACCTCGCGCGGCCGCTCGAGGGCCTGACGCGGCAGGACTCGATCCACGCCGCCGGCGTCGTGATCGGCGCCGAGCCGCTGATGAACGTCGTCCCGCTCCAGCAGAAGGGCGCCGACCAGGAGGTCGTGACCCAGTTCTCGATGAACAACGTCGTCGCGGTCGGCCTGCTCAAGGTCGACTTCCTCGGCCTGCGCAACCTCGACGTGATCGACAAGGCATGCGCGCTCGCCGGCAACCTCGACCTCGGCGCGATCCCGCTCGACGACCGCAAGACGTACGAGATGCTCGCGCGCGGCGAGGCGACGGGCGTCTTCCAGTTCGAGTCGTCGGGCATGCGCGAGGCGCTGCGCCAGGTGAAGCCGACCGGCTTCGAGGACCTGATCGCGCTCGTCGCGCTCTACCGGCCGGGCCCGATGGCGTACATCCCCGTCTACGCGCGCCGCAAGAACGGGCAGGAGGCGGTCCACTACGCCGACGAGCGGCTGAAGCCGATCCTGAAGGACACGTACGGCATCGCGATCTACCAGGAGCAGTCGATGGAGATCGCCAAGCACATGGCCGGCTTCTCGCCGGCCGAGGCCGACGACCTGCGCAAGGCGATCGGCAAGAAGATCCACTCGCTGATGGCCTCGCTCAAGGGGAAGTTCCTCGAGGGCTGCGCACACAACGGCGTCTCTCCCGCGGTCGCCAACCAGCTCTGGCAGGACATGGAGCAGGCGCAGGACTACGCCTTCAACAAGTCACACGCCGCCTGCTATGCGCTCATCGCCTATCGCACCGCCTGGCTGCGCGCGAACCACGCAAAGGAGTACATGGCGGCGCTCATCTCCTCCGTGATGAACACGAAGGACAAGGTGCCGTACTACGTCAACGCGTGCGACGAGCTCGGGATCGAGGTGCTCCCCCCCGACGTGAACACGTCGCAGATCGACTTCGCCGTCGTCGAGGGGAAGATCCGCTTCGGGCTCAACGCGGTGAAGAACGTCGGCGAGTCGGCATGCCGCGCCATCGTCGCCGCGCGCGCCGACGGCGGCCCGTTCACCACCATCTGGGACTTCACCGAGCGCGTCGATCCGCAGATCGTGAACCGGCGCGCCCTCGAGTCGCTGATCAAGTGCGGCGCCCTGCCCGGCTCGCGGAAGGCGATGCTGGACGTGCTCGACCAGGCGCTCGGCTCGGGGAACGCGGCACACGACGCGCGGCGCTTCGGACAGGGGTCGATCTTCGACCTCGGCGACGAGCCGCAGCAAGCGCAGTACACGCCGCTGTCGACGGAGGAGTTCGAGAAGTCCGAGCTGCTGCACATGGAGAAGGAGAGCCTCGGGCTCTACGTCTCCGAGCATCCGCTCGCCGCGATCCGCGAGCAGCTGCGGCGCAAGACCGACTGTGCGCTCTCCGAGCTCGAGCGGCGCCGCGACGGCGAGATCGTCGTCGTCGGCGGGATCGTCGCCTCGCTCAAGCAGCTGACGACGAAGAAGGGCGAGCCGATGGTGTTCGCCGGACTCGAGGACGTCACGGGGGCCGTCGAGGTGGTCGCGTTCAACTCGACGTACCAGCAGGCGCGCGACCTGCTCGTGCAGGACCGCGTGCTGATCGTGAAGGGCCGCGTCGATCACAAGCAGGCGGGCGAGACGAAGCTCGTCGCGCTCGAGATCTCGGGCTTCGAGGCGGTGCCGGAGCGGCGCGAGGTGCGCCTGAAGGTCGACGCGCGCATCGCACCCGCCGGTCTGATCAAGGAGCTCGCCGACATCGTCGAGCGCTACCCCGGCGAGGCGCCGGTCTACGTCGAGGCGGTCACCTCGGTCGGTCCGAAGCTGCTCGAGCTCGGCAAGAAGGTGCAGCCGATCGCGGACTTCTACGCCGAGGCGAAGACGCTCCTCGGCGAAGCCGCAGTCCTCTAGCTCGTTCTCGTGTCGCTACCGTGGGCCGTCCAATGGCCCGCCGTGAAGACCTCCGCAACGTCGCGATCATCGCGCACGTCGACCACGGCAAGACGACCCTCGTCGACGCGCTCCTCTGGCAGGCGGGGTCGTTTCGCGAGAACCAGGACGTCGCGGAGCGCGTCATGGACTCGCTCGACCTCGAGCGCGAGAAGGGGATCACGATCCTCGCGAAGAACACGGCCGTCCGGCTCGCCGGCGGCGTGAAGCTCAACATCGTCGACACGCCCGGCCACGCCGACTTCGGCGGCGAGGTCGAGCGCGGCCTGACGATGGTCGACGGCGTGCTCCTGCTCGTCGACGCGAGCGAGGGGCCGCTGCCGCAGACGCGCTTCGTCCTGCGCAAGGCGCTCGAGGCGCGCCTTCCGGTCGTGCTCGTCGTCAACAAGGTCGACCGGTCCGACGCGCGCATCGAAGAGGTGGTGAACGAGACCTACGGCCTCTTCCTCGACCTCGACGCCGACGAGAGCCAGATCGAGTTCCCGATCGTCTACTGCAACGCGCGCGCGGGACGGGCGGGGCTCGCGCCCGGCGAACTCGCCGCGGATCTCGGCCCGCTCGTGCGGACGATCCTCGACACCGTGCCGCCGCCCGAGCACGACCCCGGGCATCCGCTCCAGGCGCTCGTCACCAACCTCGACGCCGATCCGTACGTCGGCCGGCTCGCGCTCTGCCGCATCCGCCACGGCACGCTGCGCAAGGGCGCACAGGTCGCGTGGTGCCGTGCGGACGGGACGATCGCGTCCGCGCGGATCACCGAGCTGAACGTCGCCGAGGCGCTCGACCGGATGCCGGCCGCCGAGGCGGGGCCGGGGGAGATCGTCGCGATCGCCGGACTGCCCGACGTGACGATCGGCGAGACGATCGCCGACCCCGACGACCCGCGGCCGCTCCCCGTCACGACGGTGGACGAGCCCTCGCTCTCGATCACGATCGGCATCAACACCTCGCCGCTCGCCGGCTCCGAGGGCGACCGGCTCACCGCGTCGATGGTCAAGACGAGGCTCGAGCAGGAGCTCGTCGGCAACGTCTCGCTGCGGGTCAACCCGACCTCGCGGCCGGACGCATGGGAGGTGCAGGGCCGCGGCGAGCTGCAGCTCGCCGTCCTTGTCGAGCTGATGCGCCGTGAAGGGTTCGAGCTCACCGTCGGCAAGCCCGAGGTGCTGACGCGCGAGATCGACCGCAAGCGGCACGAGCCGGTCGAGCGCGTCGCCATCGACGTGCCCGAGGAGTACGTCGGCGTCGTCACGCAGCTGCTCGCGCTGCGCAAGGGACGGCTGCAGCAGATGGTCAACCACGGCACCGGCTGGGCGCGCATGGAGTACCTCGTCCCGGCTCGCGGCCTGATCGGCTTCCGCACCGAGTTCCTCACCGAGACGCGTGGAACGGGCATCCTCCACCATGTCTTCGAGGGCTGGGAGCCGTGGTACGGCGAGCTGCGCATGCGGCCGACCGGGAGCCTCGTCGCCGACCGCCGCGGCCAGGCCACCTCGTTTGCAATCCTCAACCTGCAGGAGCGCGGCTCCCTGTTCATCGCGCCCGGCGACGAGCTCTACGAGGGGATGATCGTCGGCGAGAACTCGCGTGCCGACGATCTCGACGTGAACGCGTCGAAGGAGAAAAAGCTGACGAACGTCCGCTCCTCCACCGCGGAGGAGCTCGTCCGGCTGATCCCGCCGCGGCCGCTCTCGCTCGAGCAGGCGCTCGAGCTGATTCGCGAGGACGAGTGCGTCGAGGTGACACCGAAGAGCATCCGCCTGCGCAAGGTGGAGCTCTCCGCCCAGAAGCGGCAGAGCGCCGCCGCGCGGGCGAAGCGTGCCGCGAGCGTCTGAAATCGCTAGTGACAACTTGTTACTTGCGCTTGCGAGGCTGTGCCGAGCCTCGGGCGAAGCGCGTAACCGGCATCTCCACGTGCAAGTAACAAGTTGTCACTAGCGGTTGCACGGCTGCGCCGGGCCGGAGGGAGGGACCGGCCCGGCGCTTCTGCGGGAGGGAGCTGCTACGGCGTCGTCGTTGCCGTTCCGCCCGCGTCACTCGCGGGCGACGGCACGGGCAGCTTCTGCCAGTCGTGGACGCGCTTCGCCGTGAACGTCGCCTTCGACGGGTCGAAGCCCGGCGCCTTGAAGAAGCCGTTGGCGCCGAAGATGACGCCGACGCGGTCACCGACCTTCAGGTCGGAGTAGCCGATCGTGGTCTTCGGCCGGCCCTTGACGTACAGCGTCGAGCCGTTCACCTGGATCGTCACGTCCTTGCCGTTCAGCACGGTGTCGAACGGACCGGTGCGGGCCACCTGGACGTCGAGCGAGCTGCCCCCGAGCGCGCTGATCGTGCCGCCGATCCAGTGGCAGTTGCACCAGATCCGCATGTGCGTCGCGGTGAGCGAGGTGAGGGTGGAGTCGCTCGAGGCCGCACGCAGCCCGAGCAGGTCGCCCGACTGGATGTCCGACAGCTGCGCGGACGAGCCGTCCTTGCCGTTGACGATCTTCGTGTCGGAGTTGACCGCGACCGTGACGGTCTGGCCGTTGAGCTGGCCGTCGTGCGGGCCGGTCCAGAGCACGTTCAGGCTGACCGAGTCGCTGCCGACCGTCGTGACCGAGCCGGCGAACCAGTGGACGTGCACTCTGGCGGCCGGCGTCGGGGCTGCGGCCACACCGAGGGGGAGCGTTGCGAAGACGATGACCGCCGCCGCAACGAGACCGAACTTGCGCATCGTGTTCCTCCTGCTTGTCTGTCCTGCCCTGTCCTGCCGGCCGAGCCGCGCTCAGCCTGACGAACGGTGCTACGCGTGCGTTCGGCCCGCGTCAGGCGTGGGTCAGACCTGTGTAAATCCGCGCGCGCCTGGAACCGCCCCCACCGCTGCGGTGTAGTTAGCCGCGTGGAGGGCCGTCCACGCGAGGAGCAGGAGCTCGTCCTGCGCGCACAGCGCGGCGACGAGCGCGCGTACGAAGAGCTCGTCCGCGCGCACCAGGAGATCGCGTTCAGAGTGGCGTACCTCATCACCCGCAACGCCGCCGACGCCGAGGAGGCCTCCCAGGACGGCTTCGTCAAGGCCTGGCGCGCGCTCGGCCGCTTCCGCACCGCGGAGCCGCTGCGGCCGTGGCTGCTGCGGATCGTCGCCAACGAGTCGCGCAACCGCCGCCGCTCCGCGGGCCGCCGCGAGCACCTCGCGATCCGTGCGGTCGCATCCCCGGGCGAGGCGGCCCCCTCGCCCGAGGAGGCCGCCGTCGGCAGCGACGAGCGGCGCCGCCTGCTCGCGGCGCTCGACGAGCTGCCCGACCAGGCGCGCCTCGTGCTCGCCTGCCGCTACCTGCTCGGTCTCTCCGAGGACGAGACCGCCTCCGCGCTCGGCGTCCGCCGCGGCACCGTCAAGTCGCGTTCCGCGCGGGCGCTCGCGCGGCTGAGGGAGGGATATGGACCTCGAGCGTGAGCTGAGGGCGATCGAGCTGGCCTGGCCGGACACGCCCGAGCTGCGGCTCGAGCTCGCGGCCCGCGCGCGCCGGCTGCCGCGCCGGCCGCTTCTCGTCGCGGCCGCGCTCCTGCTCGCGGCGCTCGCCGCCGCCTTCGCGGTGCCGCAGTCGCGCGGCGCGATCCTCCGCCTCCTCCACCTGCGCGGCGTCACGATCGAGCGCGTCGCGCAGCTGCCGGCGGCCGAGGAGCGGCCGCTCGGCGCCGACCTCGGCCCGATCGTCACGGGGGCGCAGGCACGGAAGGCGCTGAGGCATGCGCTCTCGCTGCCGCCGCTCGAGCCGCCCCCGCTCCATCTCGAGCAGGGCGTCGTCTCGCTCGTCTTCGCCGACCGCGGCGAGCCGGTGCTGCTGAGCGAGCTGAACGTCGGCGAGGGCGTTGCGATCCTGAAGAAGGTCGTGTCCGGCTCGAGCTCGGTCGTCCCGGTGCAGGTCGAAGGGGGGACGGGCTTCTGGATCGCCGGCGGCGAGCACGTGTACGTCCTCCCTGGTGCGCCGCCCCGCCTGGCCGGCAACGTCCTGCTCTGGCAGGCGCACGGCCTCACGCTCCGCCTCGAGGGACGGGGTTTGACCCTTGTCCATGCGGTCGAGCTGGCGGGTCTTCTCCGAACCGGTGATGCAGATACCCCCGGACGGGGGTAGACCACCTGCCCGCTTTTCCCGAAACCTTGGGCGGGAACCAGCGAAAGGATGCGGATGTCTGCGGCTGCGGCACTCATCGAGACCGAGCACGAACGCGTCGAGCGGTGGCGTGCGGAAGAGCTGCTGCGGGCCGGCTTCGACCCGGCGGCGGCCATCGAGCTCGCGGCACGGTTCGACATCGACCTCCACGCGGCGACCGAGCTCGTCGACCGCGGCTGCCCGCCCGAGCTGGCCGTCAAGATCCTTCTTTAGCCGGCGCGTCCGCCGGACGGGCAGAATGCCCGGGTGGCCGCCGTCCTCGCGTCCATTCCGTCCCCGTCGACGGGCGTGTACCAGGTGGGGCCGTTCACGATCCACATGTACGGCCTCATGCTGCTGCTCGCGATCGCCGCGTGCATCTGGCTCACCGGCACGCGCTGGGTGCGCTGGGGCGGGGACTGGGATCTCATCTTCCGCCTCGCGGTCTGGGGCGTGATCGCCGGCATCGTCGGCGCCCGGATCTACCACCTGATCACGAGCTGGAACCAGGACGCGGCGATCCATGCCCACTGGTACGGGCCGTTCGCGGTCTGGTCGGGGGGACTCGGGATCTGGGGGGCGATCCCGTTCGGCGTCGCCGTCGGCGCGTGGGTCGTGCGCCGCTCCGGCTCGAGCGTCCGGCTGATGATGGACGCGGTCGCGCCAGGCCTCCTGCTCGCACAGGGGATCGGGCGCTGGGGCAACTGGTGGAACCAGGAGCTCTACGGCAAGCACACGACGCTCCCGTGGGCGCTGAAGATCGACGCCGCCCACGCGCCCAACGGCGTCGCCGGGACATTTCACCCGACCTTCCTCTACGAGTTCATCTGGGACGTCCTCGGTGTCCTCCTGCTGCTCTGGATCGACCGCCGCTTCACGCTGCGGCGGCCGGCGCTCTTCTCGCTCTACGTCGCCGTCTACACCGCCTTCCGCACCTTCGAGGAGACGCTGCGGATCGACCCGTCGAGCCACGTGCTCGGACAGCGGCTCAACTTCTGGGTCTCGCTCGCGTGCTTCGTCGGCTCGGTCGCGTTCTTCGTCTGGTGGCAGTTCCTGCGTAAGCCGGCGCCCGAGAAGCCGAAGTCGCGGGCCCGCCCCGTCCCGGAGGGACCGCGGATGGCGGTGCCCAAGGGCCGCGTCCGGTAATGCCACTAGGGTCCTCGGCGTGATCGTCCGGGAGCTCGACCTCGACCTCGACGCGTTCGAGGGACCGTTCGACCTGCTGCTGACGCTCGTCCTCAAGGACGAGCTCGACCTGCGGGAGCTCGACGTGGCCGGCATCGTGCTCGCGTTCCTCGAGCGGCTCGCCGAGCGCGAGGAGCTCGACCTGGAGGCGTGCGGCGAGTTCCTCGTCCTGATCGCGGCGCTCCTCGAGCTGAAGGCGCGCGGGCTGTTCCCGGACGAGGCCGCCGAGCTAGCCGACCTCGAGCCCGAGGCGGCGGCGGAGGAGCTCGCGCGACGGCTCGCCGAGTACCGGCGCATGAAGGACGCCGCCGCCTGGCTGCGCGAGCGCCTCGCGAGCGAGGGCGACCGCTTCTTCCGGCTCGGTCCGGCCCCGCTCGCGGCCAAGGTGGAGACGCCGCTCGCGCCGCAGGATCCGGAGCAGCTCGCCCGGGTGATCCGGCTGCTTGCCGTCGAGCCGCCGCAGGTCTCGCTCGAGCACATGGCGCTCCGCTTTCCGCCGGTGCTCCAGTTCCTCGAGCGCTTCCGCGCGGTGCTGCGCCGGCGCTCGCGCTTCGACTTCGACGGCGAGGTGGGCAGGCTGCCGCGAATCGAGCAGGCGGTCGCCTTCCTCGCCCTGCTCGAGCTCCGCCGCTCCGGCGAGATCAGGATCGACCAGGCCGCCCCGTTCGCGCCGATTCGCGTGGCGCGGGCCCGGGAGGAGAACAGCAACAGAGACGAAAGGACCGTGGCGTGGAACCTCCGCTCCGCCTGATCGCCGGGAACCCGCTCGACCAGCTCGCCCGCACGCTCGAGGCGCTGCTCGTCGTCGCCTCCGCACCGCTGCCGGTGGAGGAGCTCGCCGCCGCGGCGGACGACGATCCCGCGCGGGTCGAGGCCGCGCTCGGCCTCGTCGCCGAGCGCTACCGCGAGGGGCGCAGCGGCGTCGTGCTCGAGCATGTCGCCGGCGGCTGGGCGTTCCGCGCCTCTCGCGAGGCCGCGGTGGCATGCGCGCGCCTGTTCGAGCGGCCCGCGCAGCGCAACCTCTCGCCCGCTGCGATGGAGACACTCGCGATCGTCGCCTACCTCGGGCCGTGCTCGCGCCCGGACATCGCCCGCATCCGCGGTGTCGCCGCCGACTCCGCTGTCGCCGGTCTCGTCGAGCGCGGCCTCATCGCCGAGGCCGGGCGCGACGACGCGGCGGGGGCGATCCGCTACCGGACGACGCCGTTGTTCGAGCGCGTCTTCGGGCTCGAGAGCCTCTCCCAGCTGCCCCGCCTCGACGACCTCGGCACCGACGCCGAGGAGATCCGCGGGCGTCTGGATGCGGTCGCGGAGAAGCGCACCGCCTAGGCGAGCCGCGCGGCGACGAGCGCGAGCCAGGCGAGCATCGCGACGTAGTAGCCGCGCTCGATCAGGCCGAGCCACGGCTTCAGCGGAGATCGCCGCAGCGCGAGCATCGTCCCGATCGCGCACGCGGCCATCGCCCAGCCGAGCGCAGGCTGCCCGTGCTGCACCCGCCTCAGCGCGACCGCAGCCCACGACGCCGACGTGAAGGCGGCGGCCGCCAGCACCAGGTGGACGGCGCCGTTCCGGGTCGGCTCCGTCGTCCCGAGCGGATCGGTCGGGAACCACCCGATCGCGACGCGCGCCACCGCGAGGACGATGAGCAGCGCGATGACCCGGCGGGGCGTGGGGTGGACGCTCCTCGCGAGCGCGCCCGCCAGCAGGAGCCCGGCCGCGCCCGCGCACGCCGCCTGTGCCCGATACCACCGTGCGTACGCGCCGACGCCGTACTCGCTGACCGCGTTGCGCACGGGGCTGTACCCGGTCGGCGCGAGGTGGAGGTGGGCGAGGCAGGCGACGCAGCCGGCGGTGAAGGCGAGCGATGCGGTGGCGAGCGCGGGCGCCATCAGAGCTTGCGAATGATCCCTTCCGCCTCCTCGCGCGTGAATGCCCGCAGCGTCTCGGTGTGGTCGCCGCCGAAATGCTGGAGCTTCGTCACGATCTCGAGCGCGACCTCGTCGTCGGGCGCCTCGAACACCTCGACGACGTCGTAGCGGCCGAGCGTCACCCACACGCCGACGAGCCGGCCGCCGGCCTCCGTGATCGCCCGCTCGCCCTCCTCGACCCGGTCGCGCCACGCGGGCAGCCCCGCCCTGCCCTGGGTCGTCCACTGGATGAGCGAGATGTAGTGGGGCACGCGGCCCTATCTTGTCAATCCGTGCGCCTCAACGCCTACCTCGCCCGGGCCGGTATCGCCTCCCGCCGGCGCGCCGACGAGCTGATCCTCACCGGTCGGGTGCGCGTCAACGGCGAGCCCGGGGAGCTCAACACCTTCGTCGGCGCGGACGACCGCGTCGAGGTCGACGGCCGGAAGGTCGCGCCGCAGCGGCTCGCGTACGTCCTGCTGCACAAGCCGGCCGGCGTCGTCACGACCGCGCGCGACCCGCAGGGCCGCCCGACCGTCGTCGAGCTCGTGCCGCAGGAGCCGCGCGTCGTCCCGGTCGGCCGGCTCGACGCCGACACGACCGGCGCGCTCCTGCTCACGAACGACGGCCCGCTCGCACACCGGCTCTCCCATCCGCGCTACGGCGTCGAGAAGACGTACGAGGCCGATGTCGTCGGCGATCCCGACGAGGCGGCGCTCCGGCGCCTGCGCGACGGTGTCGAGCTCGAGGACGGCAAGACGGCCCCGGCGCGGGTGCGGCGGATCGGCCCCGGCCGGGTCGAGCTCGTCCTGCACGAGGGCCGCAAGCATCAGGTCAAGCGCATGCTCGCTGCCGTCGGCCACCCGGTCGTCCAGCTTCACCGCAGCGGCTATGCGGGCCTGACGCTCGCCGGGCTCGAGCCGGGCGCGTGGCGGGAGCTGTCCGCCGGCGAGGTCGCGCAGCTCAGAGCAACGAACTAGAGGCCGCGCGGGCGAGCCGCGCCGAAGAAGCGACCGGCCTCCGATCGCGCGAACCCCATCCGGTCGTACATCGCCTCGAGCGTGGGATCCGCGACGCGCCGGGCCTTCTCCGCGCCCACGGCGAGCAGCCGCTGCAGCTCGCGCTCGTCGGCGCGGAGCGCCTCGTAACGCTCGCGGATCGGGGTCAGCAGCTCGACGACGGACTCGCCGACGGCCGTCTTGAAGTCGCCGTACCCCTTGCCCTCGAACTCCGCCTCGATCTCGGAGATGGAGCGGCCTGTCGCGACGCCCATGATCTCGAGCAGGTTCGAGACGCCCGGCTTTCGCTCCGGGTCGTAGCGGACCTCGCGGCCGGAGTCGGTCACCGCCGTCTTGAACTTCTTGCGGATCGCGTCCGGCGGGTCGATGACGTAGACCGCGCCCTGCTCGCTGCTCGTCGACGTCGACATCTTGCTCGTCGGCTCCTGGAGGTCCATGATCCGGCCGCCCACGGTGGGGAAGACGCCCTCCGGCAGGCGGAAGGTCTCGCCGAAGCGGAAGTTGAAGCGCTGCGCGACGTCGCGCGTGAGCTCGAGGTGCTGGCGCTGGTCGTCGCCGATCGGGACGAGGTCGGTCTGGTAGAGGAGGATGTCGCCGGCCATCAGCACCGGGTAGGTGAAGAGGGCGGCCGAGACGAACTCGTGCGCGTCGCTCTTCTCCTTGAACTGCGTCATCCGCCCGAGCTGCCCGTACCCCGTCACCGCAGAGAGCAGCCAGGCCGCCTCGGCGTGCGCGGTCACGTGGCTCTGGCAGAAGACGGTCGAGCGGTCGGGGTCGAGGCCGACGGCGAAGAGCAGCGCCGCGAGGTCGAGCGTCGAGCTGCGCAGCTCCGCCGCGTCGTACTCGACGGAGATCGAGTGCAGGTCGACGATGCAGAAGAAGGCGTCCCCCTGCTCCTGCGTCTGGACGTACTGGCGGAAACCGCCGCTGTAGTTGCCGAGCGTCTTCCGCCCGGTCGGCTGGATGCCGGAGAAGACACGGGGCTTGGCCTCGTCGGTCGTCATCGGTACGAAAATACCGGGGTGACCGGGAGCGCGCATCTACACTGGGCACCATGGCCGTCACCGGCGCACCCGAGCTGCTGATCGTGATGAGCGGTCACGCGACCGCCGAGCAGGTGGACGAGGTCGTCGCCCGCCTCGAGGAGGCCGGCTGCGCCGCACTCGTCACGCCCGGACGCGAGGCGACCGTGATCGGCGCGATCGGCGAGCGCGAGCTGCTCGCGGCGCTGCCGCTCGAAGGCTATGCGGGCGTCGAGCAGGTGCTGCCGATCCTGAAGCCGTACAAGCTCGTCTCCCGGGAGCTCTCGCCCGACCCGACGGTGATCGAGGCCCGCGGCCGCCGGATCGGCGACGGCTACTTCGGCTTCATCGCGGGACCGTGCACGGTCGAGTACCGGGAGCAGACGCTCGAGACGGCGCGCGTCGTCGCCGCCGCCGGCGTGACGATGCTCCGCGGCGGCGCGTTCAAGCCGCGCACCTCGCCGTACACGTTTCAGGGCCTGGGCGAGCAGGCGCTCGACATCTTGCGCGAGGCGCGCGAGATCACTGGGCTGCCGCTCGTCACCGAGCTGATGGACCCGCGGCACGTCGAGGCCGTCGTCGAGACCACCGACGTGATCCAGATCGGCGCGCGCAACATGTCGAACTTCTCGCTGCTCGCGGAGGTCGGCCGGGCAACGAAGCCCGTGCTGCTCAAGCGCGGCCCGTCGTCGACGATCGAGGAGCTGCTGATGGCCGCGGAGTACATCGTCAAGGAGGGCAACTCCGAGGTGATCCTCTGCGAGCGCGGGATCAAGACCTTCGAGCCGTCGATGCGGTACACGCTCGACATCGGCGCGATCCCCGTGCTGAAGCAGGAGACGCACCTGCCCGTGATCGTCGACCCCTCGCACCCCGCGGGACGGCGCGACCTGGTGCTGCCGCTCGCGCGCGCGGCGGTCGCCGCCGGCGCGGACGGGATCATCGTCGAGGTGCACCCGCGCCCCGAGGAGGCGCTCTGCGACGGGCCGCAGCTGATTCCGACGGCGGAGTTCCCGGAGTTCGCGGGCGAGATCCGCGCGCTTGCGTCCCTCATGGGACGCACGATCGGGTAGTGCGGATCGAACCCGCCGCAGCGATCGTCGGCCACGTCGCCGTGCCGGGCGACAAGTCGATCTCGCACCGAGCCGTGCTGCTAGGCGCGCTCGGCGAGGGGGAGACACGCGTCCGGGGATTCGGGAGATCCGCAGATACCGAAGCCAGCGTGCGCGCGATGCGTGCGCTGGGGGTGGACATCGCCGATGTGGCGGACGACGAGCTCGCGATCGTGGGCGTCGGCCTGCGCGGGCTGCGGGCCCCGGAGGGCCCGGTCGACTGCGCGAACGCGGGCACGCTGATGCGGCTGCTGACCGGGATCCTCGCCGGCCAGCACGGCCGCTTCGAGCTGACCGGCGACGAGTCGCTGCGCCTGCGGCCGATGGAGCGGATCGCAGCGCCGCTGCGCTCGATGGGCGCGTCGGTCCGGACCGAGGAGGGCCACGCGCCGCTCGTCGTGGAGGGCTCGGACGCGCTCCACGGGATCGAGTACGCGCTGCCGGTGGCGAGCGCACAGGTGAAGTCGGCCGTGCTGCTCGCCGGGTTGAACGCGACCGGGGCGACGACGGTCGTCGAGCCGGTGCCGACGCGCGACCACACCGAGCTGATGCTCGAGGCCGCCGGCGTGCGGGTGCGCCGCCGCCCAGGGGCGGTCACGATCGAGCCTCCGGCGGCGCTGCGGCTCGGCGAGGTGGAGGTTCCCGGCGACTTCTCGTCGGCGGCGCCGCTGCTCGCCGCCGCCGCGCTCGTCCCCGGGAGCGACGTGACCGTGCACGGGCTCGGGCTCAACCCCCGCCGCACCGGCCTGCTCGACGTGCTCGAGCGGATGGGCGCGCGCGTCGCAGTCTTCAACCGGCGCCGCTCCGCCGGGGAGGCGGTCGGCGATGTGCAGGTCGAGTACGCGGAGCTCGTCGCCACCGACGTCGCCGGCGTCGAGGTGCCGTTGCTCGTCGACGAGCTGCCGCTCGTCGCGCTGCTCGCTGCGCACGCACACGGTGCAGGCGCCGTCCGCGGCGCCGCGGAGCTGCGCGTGAAGGAGAGCGACCGCATCGAGGCGGTCACGGACGGCCTGCGCGCCTGCGGTGCGCGCATCCACTCGCGCACGGACGGCTGGACGGTCACGGGTGTCCCGACGCGGCTGCGCGGCGGCCGCGTGGAGGCGCGCGGCGACCACCGGATCGCCATGCTCGGTGCCGTCGCCGGCCTCGCGTCGAGCAACGGCGTCGAGGTCGAGGGCGCCGAGACGGTCGCTGTAAGCTTCCCCGGCTTCTATGACCTGCTCGACTCCCTGGTAAGACGATGATCGTTGCGATCGACGGCCCCGCCGGGGCCGGCAAGAGCACGGTCGCGCGTGCGCTCGCCGAGCGGCTGGGGTTCCGCTACCTCGACACCGGCGCGATGTATCGGGCGCTCACATGGCTCGCGATGAAGCGCGGGGTCGATCTCAGCGACGCCGACGCGCTCGCCCGGCTCGCGCATGCTGAGCCGGTGCGCTTCGACGACTCGGGCCGCGTCTGGGTCGCCGGTACCGACGTCACCTCGTCGATCCGCGACCAGCGGATCGACCGGATGGTTCCCGTCGTCGCTCGCCACCCGGCGGTGCGCGAGGTGATGCGCGACCGGCAGCGCGAGCTCGGCCACGAGGGCGACGTCGTGATCGAGGGGCGCGACATCGGCACCGTCGTCGTGCCGGACGCCGAGGTGAAGGTCTACCTCGTCGCCGACCGCGAGGAGCGGGCGCGCCGGCGCACCGCCGACCGTCCCGGCATCGGCGCGGACGCGCTCGCCACCGACCTGAAGACGCGCGACGAGAAGGATGCCGAGCGTATGCAGCCCGCCGCGGACGCGCACGAGATCGACACGACGAGCCTCCGTGTCGAGGACGTCGTCGGGCGGATCGAGGCGCTGGTCCGCGAGCGCAGCGCGGTGTGAACAGGGTCGACGTCGCCTGGGCGCTCGGCCGGCCCGTCATGGGAGGCCCGACCGCGCTCATGACGCGGCTGCGCAGCTACGGGCGGGAGCGCGTGCCGCGCACCGGCGGCCTCGTTGTCGCCTTCAACCATTTCTCCTGGATCGACATCCCCGCGTTCGGCTGGTCGTCGCCGCGGACGCTCTACTTCCTCGCGAAGGCCGAGGCACACGGGGTGCCGGTGGCGGGCGCGTACCTGCGGCTCTTCGGCTCGTTCAGCGTGCGCAGGGGCGAGTCCGACCGGGAGGCGGTACGGCGGATGCGCGAGGTCGTGCGCACCGGCGAGGCGCTCGGCGTCTTCGTCGAGGGGACGCGCCAGCGGGCGGGGGTGCCGGGCCCGGCGCAGCCGGGTGCGGCGATGGTCGCGCTGGCCGAGGACGTGCCGGTCGTCTGCGCCGCCATCCACGGCTCGCAGACATGGCAGCCGGGCAACTTCAGGCCGGTCTCGATCGCATGGGGCGAGCCGATGCGCTTCGAAGGCCTGCCGACGGGCGCGAAGGGCTACCGCGCGGCGTCGGGCGAGATCGAGGCGGAGCTGCACCGGCTCTGGCAGTGGCTCGTCGACCTGCACAAGGCCGGACGGCCGCGCAATGCGGTGCCGCCGCGCGCTCCGGCGGAGCGCCGGGCAGCCGTCACGCTCCCGTAACGGTGCCAGGCACCGAGCCTGGCACCAGGGTCGGCTCCGCAGCACCGCGTATCGCGTGGCCATGCGGTGCAACCCCCCGGTGCCAGGCACCGTGCCTGGCACCGGGGGTTAGGCCCTACGCTAGCCGCATGGCAGAAAGCCCCCTGCTCGGAACGGTGGCGATCGTCGGCTTCCCCAACGTCGGCAAGTCGACGCTCGTCAACCGGCTGAGCGGCACGCGCGCGGCGGTCGTGCACGAGACGCCCGGCGTCACGCGCGACCGCAAGGAGCTCGCCTGCGAGTGGAACGGCAGGCGCTTCCTGCTCGTCGACACCGGTGGCGTCGACATCGCCGACCCCGCGCCGCTCACGCGCTCGATCGCCGACCAGGCACGCGAGGCCGTCGCCGACGCCGACCTCGTCCTCTTCGTCGTCGACGCCCAGCTCGGGATCACGCCCGGGGACGAGGAGGTCGCCCAGATCCTGCGCGAGGCGCGGAAGCCGGTGCTCGTGCTCGCGAACAAGATCGACGACCCGCGCCAGGAGCCGCTCGCGCTCGAGCTGCACCGGCTCGGCCTCGGCGACCCGCTCCCCGTCTCCAGCCTGCACGGGCTCGGCACCGGCGACCTCCTCGACGAGATCGTCGACTCACTCGAGGGGCACGGAGCCTCCGGCCGCGCCGAGCTCCCCGAAGACGCGATCCGCGTCGCCATCCTCGGCCGCCCCAACGTCGGCAAGTCGAGCCTCGTCAACGGGCTGCTCGGCCGCGAGCGCGTGATCGTCTCCGCGGTCCCCGGCACGACGCGCGACTCGATCGACACCGTGCTCGAGCGCGACGGCCGCACGTTCGTGCTCGTCGACACGGCCGGACTGCGCCGCAAGCGCCGGCACCGGCAGGGGATCGAGTACTACTCGGAGCTGCGCGCGCTCGAAGCGGCGGAGCGCGCCGACGTCGCCCTCGTCCTCATCGACGCCTCGCAAGGCGTCGTCGACCAGGATCTCGCCGTCGCGGACGTGGCGCGCAAGGCGGATTGCTCGACCCTGATCGTGCTCTCCAAGTGGGACGCGACCGTGGTGAGGATCGAGGACGTGCGCGGCCACCTGCGCCGCCGTCTCCGCCAGCGCCCGCCCTTCATCGCCGTCTCCGCTCGGACGGGACGCGGTCTCGAACGCCTGCTCGACACGGTCGTCGAGCTTTTCGACCGCCATGCGGCGCGCATTCCGACGCCCGAGCTGAACCGCGCGCTCGCGGAGCTCGGCGAGCGGCGGGAGCCGCCGTCGCGCAACGGCAAGCGGCTGAACGTCCTCTACGGCACGCAGATCCACGTCCGGCCGCCGCGCCTGCGCGTCTTCGTCAACGACCCGAGCCTCGTGACGCGCGACTACGGCTACTGGGTCGAGAACGAGCTGCGCGACCGCTTCGCCCTCGACGGCGTGCCGGTCTCGATCGACTTCGTGCGGCGGGCGTAACTAGGCTCCGCACGTGCGGTTCCTCGTCGTAGGCGCCGGAGCCTGGGGGACGTCCTTCACCCACGTGCTGCTCGAGCGCGGGCACGAGGTCGTGCTCGCGAGCCACTCGGCCGAGCAGGCGCGGGCGATCGCCGAGACGGGGCGTAATCCACGGGCTCTCACGAAGGTCGACCTACGCGCCGTCACCGCCGTCGCGCTCGAGGACGCGCCCGGCGATGTCGACACGATCGTGCTCGCCGTGCCGAGCACCGTCTTCGCCGCGGTCGCCGCCGGGCTCCCCGGCCGGGCGCCGGTGCTCGGCCTGACCAAGGGGCTCGACCCGGCCACGGGCGAGCGGCTCTCGACCCGCGTCCGCGGCCGCTCGGTCGCCGTGCTCTCGGGGCCGAACATGGCGGAGGAGATCGCCGTCGGCCTGCCGACCGCCGCCGTGATCGCGAGCGAGGACGGCTTCCTCGCCGGCCAGCTCCAGCACGCGATCAACTCGACGGTCTTCCGCGCCTACGTCAACGCCGATCTCGTCGGCGTCGAGCTGTGCGCCGCAGCGAAGAACGTGATCGGCCTCGCGGCCGGCGCCGTCGACGGCCTCGACCTCGGCGACAACGCCAAGGCGGCGCTGATCACGCGCGGCCTCGCCGAGATGGCACGCCTGGGGGAGGCCTTCGGAGCACGCCCCGAGACCTTCGCCGGGCTGGCCGGCATGGGCGACCTGATCGTCACCTGCTGGAGCCGCCACGGCCGCAACCGCCACGCCGGCGAGCTGATCGCCCAGGGTCTCAGCCCCGAGCAGGCGATCGTCCGGATCGGCCAGACGGTCGAGGGGATTACCACGGCGCCCGTCCTCCACGAGCTCTCCGGGCGGGTCGGCGTGGAATTACCCATCACGGAGGGGGTTTGCGCGGTACTCTCAGGACAGAGTCTTGCCGACCTCGCCTCGAGGTTGATGGGGCGTCAGCCGACGGAGGAGTGAACCATGCGCTTGTTGATCTCGGCGGCGGCTGTGGCGGCAGCGGCAGCTGTGGCCGTGACGGCGAGCTGGGGCAGCGCGGCCGATCCGACCCTCGGCGGGGCCGCGGCTGTCGTCCCGTCGGACGCGGTCGCCTTCGCGGCGATCGACACGGACACCTCGTCCGCGCAATCCCAGGCCCTGAACGCGCTGCTCGCGAAGTTCCCGAACCTCGTCACGCAGCTCCAGCAGCGGTTCGACCAGCACACCGGCCTGAGCTGGCAGAACGACGTCGAGCCCGCGCTCGGGGGCGAGCTCGACCTCGCCGTCCTGCCCGGGTCGACGCCGGAGCTCGTCGGCCTGACCCAGCCGGCCGACGCGTCGAAGCTCGCCGCCCTCGTGGCGAAGGCCGGCAACGGGCTCGTCACCCGCACGGTCGGAGGCTGGACGGCGATCGCCGACAGCACGTCGGCGCTCGACGCCCTCACGAACGCGACGGCCACGCTCGCGCAGAACGACACGTACGTCGAGGCGACGTCCCGGCTCGCCGGCGACGCGCTCGTGCGCGCGTACGCGAACGGTGCGGAAGGGCAGCAGTTGCTCGCGTCGCTGCACGGCACGGCGCCCTCCACGCCCGCGAAGCTGCAGTGGGCCTCTGCGGACGTCGTCGCCGAGAGCGACGGCCTGAAGCTGCAGGCCTTCGCCCAGACGACGGCGCCGTCGCCCGCGGCATACAGCGCGCAGCTCCCGAGCGAGATCCCGTCCGGCGCGCTCTTCGTCGCCGACTTCCAGGCGAACGGCGACGCCTCGGCGCCGTCGTCGTCGAGGCTGCCGGCCCAGCTCCAGGCGCTGCTCGCGCAGCTGCGGCCGGCCCTCGGCGGGGAGACCGCCCTCTACGTCTCGAGCGGCCTCCCGCCGACCGTGACGCTCGTCACCCATCCCGCCGACCCCCAGGCCGCCTACACTGCGATCGACGGCGCGGTGTCCTCGCTCGCCTCCACGGGCGGCATCTTCTCGATGATCAAGCCTCCGCTCCCGTACGCGGTGGTCGACGGCGCGCTCGTCGTCTCGACCTCCACCGCGGGCATCCAGGACTACCGGTCGTCCGGCGACAAGCTCTCGTCCGATCCGGCCTTCGAGGAGGCGGCGCAGGCGTCCGGGCTCCTGCCCGGCCAGACGACGGGCTTCGTCTACGCGAACCTCGCGGACGTGCTGCCGCTCGTGCAGATGCTCGGGCCCGCGGCGGGAATCAGCGTGCCGGCGGGTCTCGACGCGCTCCGCACGCTGACCGCGTTCGGCGGTCGCAGCGGCGAGCTCACGACGGGCACCGTGTTCCTCGAGATCAAGTAGCGCGCCCGCCCGCGCGCCTCCGATACCCTGGCCCGCATGTCCGCCCGCTCCTTCTCGTTCACGTCCGAGTCCGTCACCGAGGGCCACCCGGACAAGATCGCCGACCAGATCTCGGACTCCGTCCTCGACGCCGTCCTCGCCGACGACCCGTACGGGCGCGTCGCCTGCGAGACGCTGATCACGACCGGCCTCGTCGTCGTCGCCGGCGAGATCACGACCACGACGTACGTCGACATCCCCCACCTGGTGCGCGAGCGGATCCGCGAGATCGGCTACACGCGCGCGAAGTTCGGCTTCGACGCCGACACCTGCGGGGTGATCGTCGCGATCGACGAGCAGTCGCCCGACATCGCGCAGGGGGTCGACCATTCGTTCGAGGAGCAGCACGGCGACGCAGACCCGCTCGACCGTGAGGGCGCCGGCGACCAGGGGATGATGTTCGGCTACGCGACGCACGAGACCGACGAGCTGATGCCGCTGCCGATCATGCTCGCGCACCGGATCGCGCACCGGCTGTCGGCGGTGCGCAAGACCGACGTGCTCCCGTACCTGCGACCCGACGGCAAGACGCAGGTGACCGTTCGCTACGAGGAGGACGAGCACGGACGCCGCCGCCCGGTCGAGATCGAGCGCGTGCTCGTCTCGACGCAGCACCGCGACGGCCTCGACATCGAGACGCTGCTCAAGCCGGACCTGATCGAGCACGTGCTCCACCCGATCCTGCCGCACGACCTCTACGACGAGCGCAGGCTCGAGCACGACAAGGACTTCGTCTACTGCAACCCCACCGGCAGGTTCGTGGTAGGCGGCCCGATGGGCGACACCGGCGTCACCGGCCGCAAGATCGTCATCGACACGTACGGCGGCGCGGCGCCGCACGGCGGCGGCGCGTTCTCCGGCAAGGATCCGACGAAGGTCGACCGCTCGGCCGCGTACGCCGCCCGCCACGTCGCGAAGAACGTCGTCGCGGCGGGTCTCGCCGAGCGCTGCCAGATTCAGGTCGCGTACGCGATCGGCGTCGCGCACCCGATGTCGATCCTCGTGGAGACCTTCGGCACCGAGGCGATTCCCGTGCCGAGGATCGAGGAGCTCGTCCGGGAGCACTTCGACCTCCGGCCTGCCGCGATCCTCCGCGACCTCGACCTCCGCCGCCCGATCTACGCGAAGACGGCCGCCTACGGCCACTTCGGCCGCGACGATCGCGACTTCACCTGGGAGCGGACGGACAAGGCCGCGGCCCTGCGGCGCGCTGCGGGCCTGAACGGCGACGCCCCTTTTGCTGAAGCGGCCGTCGCCGTTGCCGACCACTAGGAGCGTCCTCGTCACCGGCGGGGCCGGCTTCATCGGCTCGCATCTCGCCGACGAGCTGCTCGCGCGCGGCCACCGCGTGCGCGCGCTCGACAACCTGACGCCGCAGGTGCACGAGGGCGGCCTTCGCCCCGACTATCTCGCCGCCGACGTCGAGCTCCAGGTCGGCGACGTGCGCGATCGCGACGCGATACGCCGCGCGCTCGCCGGCGTCGACGCCGTCGTCCATCTCGCTGCGCGTGTCGGCGTCGGCCAGTCGATGTACGAGATCGCCGAGTACACGGCGTCGAACTCGCTCGGCACGGCGGTGCTGCTCGAGGCACTCGCGGAGGCGCCGGTGGGGAAGGTCGTGGTCGCGTCGAGCATGAGCGTCTACGGCGAGGGGCTGTACCGTACGGCCGACGGCCGCGAGGTCGAGCCGGAGGAGCGGCCGCGAGAGCAGCTCGAGCGCGACGAGTGGGAGCTGCCGGGCCTCGTGCCTGTGCCGACGCCCGAGACGAAGCGCCTGACCCTCAGCTCGATCTACGCGCTGACGAAGTACCAGCAGGAGCGCGCCGTGCTCGTCTGCGGTGCTGCGTACGACATTCCGACGGTCGCACTGCGGCTGTTCAACACGTACGGCACGCGCCAGGCGCTCTCGAACCCGTACACGGGCGTGCTCGCCATCTTCGCGTCGCGGCTGCTGAACGACCGGCCGCCGCGCGTGTACGAGGACGGGCTGCAGCGGCGCGACTTCGTCGCGGTGAGCGACGTCGCGCGCGCGTTCGCGCTCGCGCTCGAGCGCGACGGCGCCGACGGGCTCGTGCTGAACGTCGGCAGCGGCACGAGCGTGACGGTGCGCGAGGTCGCCGTGCAGCTCGCGGCGACCGTTCGCAAGGAGATCGAGCCGGAGCTGACCGGCGAGTACCGCGCCGGGGACATCCGCCACTGCTTTGCCGACGTCACGCTCGCGCGCGAGACGCTCGGGTACGAGCCGCAGGTCGCGCTCGCGGACGGCATGGAGGAGCTGGCGGCGTGGCTCGAGGGGCAGGTGGCGGTGGATCGCGTCGACGCAGCGGCCGGCGAGCTGCAACGGCGCGGGCTGGCGATCTAGTCCGGACGGACGAACAGGCCGCTCGCGGCCTTCTCGCTGATCGCGTGCTCCCCGCCGTCCAGGGCGATGGTGAACTGGTCGGCCGCCGGCTCGGCCGTGCGCACGACGATCTCCTGGCCGGGCACGAGGCCGTGGTCGTAGAACCAGTGCAGGAGGGCGCCGTCGTGCTCGGCGAGGCGGACGATCGTCGCCCGCGTCCCGGGCGCGAGCGCGGCGAGCGGCTCGAGATCGCGGTTTTCCGCCTGCTCGAGCGCGGGATCGACCGGCCAGCCGTGCGGGCAGCGCTCCGGATGGCCGAGGCGCTCGTCGATGCGGTCGATCATGTCGTCGTCGAACGTGTCGCCGAGCTCGTCGGCGCGCTCGTGCGCCTCGGCGCCCGTGTAGCCCATGAAGTCGGTGAGCAGCCGCTCGATGATCCGGTGCTTGCGGACGACGCGCTCGGCGCGGACCCGCCCGGGGGCGGTCAGCAGCGCCTCCTTGCGCGCGCCGCGCTCGATCAGCCCCTCGGCTTCGAGCCGCTTGAGCATCTCTCCGGCCGAGGCGCGCGAGACGTGGAGCATCTCGGCCACCCGCGAGGCAAGGGGGGGTGAGCCGGCCACGCGCGGCGTGTACTCGCCGATCGGGAAGGCGAGGAAGTAGATCGTCTCGAGGTACTCGTCGACGGAGTGGCCCTGCGCCATCGGGGCTATCTTGCCCGTCGGGACGTGTGTAAGGTTTGCCTTACATCATGTCCACAGGCCACATACTGCTGCTCGGCGCGATCGCCGGCGCGACGATCTTCCTCGGGCTGCCGGTCGGGCGCGTGCAGGGCCTGGGCTCTTCGACGCGGGCGGCGCTGAGCGCGCTCGCCACCGGCATCCTCGTGTTCCTGCTCTGGGACGTGCTCTCGAATGCGGTCGACCCGATCGACGCCGCCCTCCACGCGCACCACTGGGGCCGCTTCTCGTGGCTCGCGGCCCTCGGGTTCGGCGGCTTTACGCTCGGGCTGATGAGCCTCGTCTACTACTCCGAGTGGATGAAGCAGCGCGCCGGCCGCCGGGCGACCACGCTCGTCGGCCCGGGCGCCGCCGCGCTCGACGAGTTCGAGCATCGCACGTGGATCGAGAGCCTGTCGCCGGGCAAGCAGCTCGCGCTGCTGATCGCGATCGGCATCGGCGCGCACAACTTCGGCGAGGGCCTCGCCATCGGCCAGGCCGCCGCCGCGAGTCAGATCAGCCTCGCCGTGACGCTGATCATCGGCTTCGGGCTGCACAACGCGACCGAGGGTTTCGGCATCTGCGGGCCGATGAGCGGCGAGGGGACGCGCCCCAGCTGGGCGTTCCTCGGCCTGATGGGGCTGATCGGCGGCGGGCCGACGTTCCTCGGCACAGTGCTCGGCCAGGCGTGGTCGAGCGAGGCGGTGTCGGTCGTCTTCTTCACCGTCGCCGCGGGCTCGATCCTCTACGTCGTGCAGGAGCTGTTCGCCGTCAACCGCAGGTTCGACCACCCCCGGGTGGTCACGTGGCTCGTGCTCGCCGGGATCGTGCTCGGATTCGCCACCGACTTCGTCGTGACGGCGGCAGGCGTCTAGCGCGGAGGACCGCGAGGTCGCCGCGCACCCAGGTCGGCTCGGCGACGAAGCCCGCCTCGTGCAGCCAGGCGAGCTGGTCCTCGAGCCGGTCGGGCAGATCGTACTCCGGCGTGAGCGGTGTGACCGCGTCGGCGGGATCCTCGGGCACGATCACGTCGCCGAACACGAGCGATCCGCCGTCGGCGAGCACGGCGGCGACGCGCCTGAAGAGGTCGCGCTTCCCCTCGCCGTCGAGGTGGTGGATGGTCAGGCACGAGACGACGAGGTCGAACGGCCCCTCCGGGAGCGGGTCGACGAGCTCGGCGCGGCGGAACTCGGCGCCCTCGATCCTGATCGCGGCGAGCATCCGTGAGCTCCCGTCGATGCCGACGAGCTGCGCGCCCGGGTGTCGGGCGAGCACCCGCCGGGTGGTCTCGCCGGTGCCGAAGCCGAGCTCGAGGATGCGCGCCGCCTCGACGGCCTCGGTCGCGCCCGCAGTCTCGTCCTCCAGCTCCTCGTAGCGGGGAATCTCGTGGTGCATCAGGTCGAGGAACTGCTCCGGCGTGAACTCGACGTCGTCCACGGCACCGACCATACCCCCCGCTAGGCTCGGTCGGTGAGCCGCCTCGCGTCCGTCTATCCGCTCGTCACCGCCCGTGCGCTCGCGCGGCCGTTCACGTACGAGGTGCCGGACGAAGCCGGGAAGGGTGCGGTCGTCGAGGTGCGCTTCGGCAACGCGCGGCGGCGCGGCGTCGTCACCGAGGTGGGCGTCGAGCTGCCCGAGGGCGTCGAGGCGGCGGCGGTCGAGCGGGTGGCGGAGACGCTCCCGCCGGTGCTCGTCGACCTCGCGCTCTGGCTCGCCGACTACTACGGGTCGACGCCGGCACGGGCACTGGGGCTCGTCGCGCCCCAGGCGCCGAGGCGGCGGGGGGAGCGGCGGCACGCCTCGGCGGCCGGGGCGCTCGCGGCCGAGCCGGCCCCGGAGCGGCTTTCGGAGTCGCAGGAGCGGGCCCTGCAGCGGATCGAGGCACTGCTCGACGGCGGAGGCGGCGGGCACGTCCTGCTCTCGGGCGCGACGGGAAGCGGCAAGACCGAGGTGTACATCCGTGCCTGCGACGCCGCGCTCGCCCGCGGACGAGATGCGATCGTGCTCGTGCCCGAGATCGCGCTCACTCCGCAGACGCTCGGACGCTTCCGCGCCCGCTTCGGCGACCGGGTGGCGGTGCTCCATTCGGCCCTGACGGAGGCGGAGCGGAGAGACGAGCGGGAGCGGATCGCGTCGGGCGAGGCGCCGGTCGTCGTCGGCGCGCGTTCCGCGGTGTTCGCGCCCGTGCCGTCGCTCGGCGTCGTCTGCGTCGACGAGGAGCACGACGCGTCGTACAAGCAGGAGTCGGATCCGCGCTACGACGCACGCACGGTGGCGGCGAAGCGCGCCTCGCTCGAGGGTGCGATCGCGGTGTTCGGCTCGGCGACGCCGCGGCCGGAGTCGTGGGGACGGCTGGAGCGGCTCGAGCTCGGCGGTCGCATCGCGGCGCCGATGCCGTCCGTGCGCGTCGTCGACCTGCGGCGCGAGGCGGGCTATCCGCTCTCGGCGCCGCTGCTCTCGGCGCTCGGCGGGCTCGCCGAGCACGGCGGCAAGGCGATCCTGCTCCTCAACAGGCGCGGGGTCGCACCGGCCGTGCACTGCCGTGCGTGCGGCGCGACGCGCCGCTGCCGGAGCTGTGACGTCGCGTTGACGCTGCACGAGGGCGGCTCGCTCCGCTGCCATCACTGCGGCCACGCCGAGCCGATGGGGGAGACGTGCCCCGGGTGCGGCTCGGCCGAGCTCGCGCGCGTCGGTGCCGGCACGCAGAGGCTCGAGCGGGAGCTCGCGAAGCACGTTCCCGAGCTGGAGCGGATCCGCCTCGACGCGGACGCGATCATGAAGCCGGAGCAGCTGCGCGACGCGCTGGAGCGGTTCGGTGGCGCGCGGCGGGCGGTGCTCGTCGGGACGCAGATGGTGGCGAAGGGCCACCACTTCCCGGGCGTCGAGCTGGCCGCGGTGGTCGACGCCGACACCGCGCTCGGGTTGCCGGACTTCCGAGCCGAGGAGCGCACGTTCCAGCTCCTGACCCAGCTCGCCGGCCGGAGCGGCCGCGACGCACCGGGGCGCGTGATCGTGCAGACCTTCCAGCCGGACGCGCGCGCGGTCGCGTACGCGGCGCGCCACGACGTGCACGGCTTCCTCGACGGCGAGCTCGAGCGGCGGCGCGCGCTCGGCTATCCGCCGTTCCGCCACCTCGTCCGTATCGTCGTCACGGGCCCGGAGCAGGCCGATCCGCTCCGCGCACTCGAGGAGCTGAAGGCGCAGCTGGGGGGCGACGAGCTGCTCGGTCCCGCGCCGCTGCTGCGGCTGCGCAACCGCCACCGCGCGCAGCTCGTCGGCAAGACGGAGCGTCCGCGCCTGCTCGCCGGCCGCGTCGCCGCGCTCCTGGTCGTCGCCGCGCCGGCGATGCGGCGCGCGGGCCTCACCGCGGTCGTCGACGTCGACCCGCAGTCGGTGTGACCGATCGCGACGGTTCCAATCCACCCCCGGTGCCAGGCACGGTGCCAGGCACCGTGACGGATCCGTCACGTCTTCCCGGCAGCCCTTCGCCGGGGGCGGAACTACGCTGCTCGGAGGGCGTCGGCTCGCCGCGGGGGAAAGCGGGCGAGGATCCATTCCGCATCGAGCGGCTCGCGCTCGTACGAGCGCCCGTTCATCCGCACGAAGTCGCGGGTGCGCGGATCCATCGGCAGCTGCGCCTCCGCCGGGAAGTAGCGGTTGTGCCGCGAGATCAGCTCGTTCACCTGCTCGAAGCTCCAGGACCGCGCCGTCTTCCGCCATGCGCGCGCGAACGCGGACGCATCCTCGATCTCCCCGGCAAGCTCGCGCCACGCTTCCTCGAGCTGCCGTTCGTGCTCTCCGAGCGCATCCTCGATCGCGCGCAGCCGCCGCATCCAGAGCGTCGGGCCGCCGAGTGCGCGCACGGCGGCGTCGGCGTCCGGGCGGAAGTTCCGCAGCCGCTGCGGCAGCGGCCGGCCCTTCACCGGGCTCTCGGCGAGATCCGTCTCGAGCACGCGGCGCTCCTCGCGGTCGCGCGGCGTCTCCGGGCGAATCGGGCCCTGGCTCATGATCGCGTTGAGCTGTCGCGGGTCCACGTGGCTATTGTGGCGCCTGCATGGCGGAGATCGAAGGGCAGGTGAGGGACGAGGAGCTCGACCCCGAGCGCGAGGCGCGACGGCAGCTTGCGCTCGCCCAGATTCGCCAGTACCCGGACGCCGCGCTGAAGATGCAGGCACGGCCGGTCGAGGAGTTCGACGACGAGCTGCTCAGCCTCGTCGAGCGGATGAAGCGGCTGATGGAGGACGCGAACGGGATCGGGCTGGCGGCGACGCAGGTGGGCGTGCTGCGGCGGCTGTTCGTGTTCCAGCCGGCCCAGGACGAGGTCGCGGTCGTCGTCAACCCCGAGATCGTCGAGCGGGGCGACGAGACGGAGGTCGCCGACGAGGGATGCCTCTCGATCCAGGGTGTGCTCGTGCCGGTGGAGCGGGCCACCACCATCACGCTCGCCGGACGCGACGAGCACGGCGAGGACGTGCGCTTCGAGCTCGACGACGTGTACGCCCGCGCCGCGCAGCACGAGAGCGACCACCTCGACGGGATCCTGATGATCGACCGCACGACGCCGGAGGCGCGGCGCGGGGCGCTCGCGATCCTGCGTCCGCGCATCGTCCTTTCCTAGCCGTGCGCATCGCGGTCGCAGCGACCGCGCCGTTCGGCGCCGACGTGCTGGAGCGCCTCGCGGAGTCGCACGAGGTCGCGCTGCTGCTCACGCGCCCCGACAAGCCGCGGGGCCGCGGCCGCAGGCTCGCGCCGACGCCGGCGAAGGAGACGGCCGAACGGCTCGGCATCCCCGTCGGGCAGCCGGCGCGCCTCGACGAGAGCGTCGCGCTGCCGGCTGACACCGTCGTCGTCTGTGCGTACGGCCTCCTCATCCCCGAGTCGCTCCTCTCGCGCGCCCTCTGGCTGAACGTGCACCCGTCGCTGCTGCCGCGCTGGCGCGGCGCGGCGCCGGTCGAGCGGGCCTTGATGGCAGGCGACGCACGCACGGGCGTGACGATCCACCGTACGACGGCGGAGCTCGACGCCGGCCCGGTCGCCGCCCAGGAGGCGTTCGACGTCGGGCCGGAGGACGACGCCGGCGCCGTCTACCGGCGTGCCGCGGAGGTGGCCGCACGTCTCCTCGACGCCGTGCTCGCCGGCCCGCGCTTCGAGTCGCAGCCGGACGAAGGAGTGATCTACGCGGAGAAGATCACGGCGGACGATCGCGAGCTCGACCTCGCCCGGCCGGCGCACGAGCTCGTGAACCGGATCCGCGCACTCTCGCCCCACATCGGCGCCCGCGCCGTCGTCGACAGCAGGCCGCTCGTCGTCTGGAAGGCGCGCGAGGCCGGCGACGGCTCGCTCGAGCTGCTCGAGGTGCAGCCGGAGGGCGGGCGCCGGATGACGTACGCGGAATACCTCCGCGGGCTGCACTGATGGCGGTCTCGGCCGCGCGCCGCACGGCCTACGAGGTGCTGCTGCGCGTGTTCGAGCACGATGCCTACGCCGATCGTGTCTTCCGCAGCGCGGCGCGCGACCTCGACGAGCGCGAGCGGGCGTTCGCACAACGGCTGGCGTACGGCGCGGTCCAGCGCGTTCGCACGCTCGACCACGCGATCGAGACGCTCGGCCGGCGGCCGGTGCGCAAGCTCGACCCGCCCGTGCGCGCAGCGCTCCGGCTCGGCGCCTATCAGCTCGCGTACACGGAGACGGCGCCGCACGCGGCGGCGAACGAGTCGGTCGAGCTCGTGCGTCGTGCACGCCTCGAACGCGCGGTGCCGTTCACGAACGCCGTCATGCGCCGCCTTGCAGAGGGCATCCGCCTCCTCATCGACGCGCTGCCCGACGGGCCGCTGAAGGAGTCCTACCCGGACTGGATCTACGAGACCTGGGTGCGCGACCTCGGCCCCGACGCGGCGCTTGCGCTCATGCGCGCCGGCAACGAGCCGCTCGAGACGGTCGTCCGGCTCGTGCGCGGCGCTGCTCTGGGCGAGCCGACCGACATGCCGCGCGCCTACCGGGTGGACCGGGTGGACGATCTCGCGGTGGCGGAGGGACGGATCTGGCCGCAGAGCCGCGGCTCACAGCTCGCCGGGCTCGTCGTCGCCTCGCAGGACGGCGACCGCGTGCTCGACCTCTGCGCCGCCCCGGGCGGCAAGACGACGCAGCTTCGCGGCGAGGTGACCGCGGTGGAGGTCGACCCGAGCCGTGCGAGTGAGCTGCGCGCGAACGTCGCCCGGCTCGGCGCGACGAACGTCGCCGTCGTCGAGGCCGACGGCACACAACTGCCCCCGGGGCTCGACGGCTTCGACCGGGCGCTCGTCGACGCGCCCTGCTCCGGCCTCGGCGTGCTCAACCAGCGGCCCGACCTGCGCTGGCGCGCCGAGCCGCTGCCCGAGCTCCAGCTCGCGCTGCTGCGCAGCGCCGCCGAGCGGGTGCGGCCGGGCGGCACGATCGTCTACTCGGTCTGCACGATCAACGCGGACGAGAACGAGGCGGTCGTCGAGGCGAGCGGCCTGCGGGTTCTTCCCCTCGGGCCGGAATGGCCGACATTCGCCCATCCGCGCCGCCCGGAGTTCCTGCTCACGCTGCCGCACGTGCACGGGACCACCGGTTTCTTCATCAGCCGACTGCAGGTCTAACCTTGGCCGTGCGGCTGTGTCCTGGCGGGACTGGATCCGGACGGTGGAGATCGAGCCGTCGCTGTACGCGGCGGATTTTGCCAACCTCGGTGAGCAGGTGGAGATCCTGCTTCGCGCCGGCGCGCGTGTCTTCCACTTCGACGTCGGCGACGGCCACTTCGTCGAGCCGATCACGATGGGCCCGGTCGTCCTCCAGGGGATCGCGCCGCTCGTGCACGCGCACGGCGGTGCGATGGACTGCCACCTGATGGTCGACAATCCGGCTCGTCACTTTCCGCAGATCGCGGAAGCGGGCGGCAACAGCGTCACCTTCCACTACGAGGTCGTGGAAGACGTGCCGGCGACGATCGCGCTCGCCCGTGAGCATGGCCTCGGGGTCGGGGTCGCCTTCTCCCCCGAGTCGGAGCCCGAGGACGTCACGGCGGTCTCGGGCGACGCCGACCTCGTCCTCTGCATGAGCATCCACCCGGGCTACGGTGGCCAGGAGTTCATGCCGGACGCTCTCGAACGCGTCGGGCGAACGCGGGCCGGGCTGCCGGACCCTGTGCACGTGCAGGTCGACGGCGGCATCGACAACGAGAACGTGCGCGCGGTCTACGACGCCGGCGCCACGCTGATCGTCGTCGGCACCGCCATCTTCGGGCGCGAAGACCTTCCGCGCTCCTACCGCCGGCTGGTACAAGCACTCGCGTGAGCTGGATGGATCGTGCGCTCGAGCTTGCGGAGCGAGGGCGCGGGAAGGTCGGGGATCACCCCCTCGTCGGCGCCGTGCTCGTCGTCGGGGACGAGATCGTCGGCGAGGGCTGGTACGAGCACAGGGCGGTCGACCACGCGGAGGTGGTCGCCCTCGCGCGGGCGGGCGAGCGCGCGCACGGCGCGACGCTCTACGTGACGCTCGAGCCGTGCACGCATTACGGGCGCACCCCGCCGTGCGTCGACGCCGTGATCGCGTCCGGCGTCGCGCGGGTCGTCGTCGGCGCGCTCGACCCGAATCCGAAGGCCGCAGGCGGTGTCGCGCGGCTGCGCGCGGCCGGGGTCGACGTCGCCATGCTCGACAGTCCCGAGGCGCGGCGCCAGAACGAGGCCTGGCGGACCAGGGTCGCGCTCGGCCGCCCCTTCGTGACGCTCAAGCTCGCGGTGACGCTCGACGGCCGCGTCGCCGTTCCCGGCCGGCGCTGGGTGTCGGGTGAGGAGTCGCGGCTGCTCGTGCACGAGCTGCGCGCCGCGTCGGACGCCGTTGCGGTCGGCATGGGCACGGTGCGCGCAGACGCGCCGCGGCTCGACGCGCGCGGCGTCGGCGCGGCTGCGCAGCCGCGCCGTCTCGCGTTCGGGCGCGGGCCGCTGCCGGCCGGCTCCGAGCTCGAGCTGCGCAGCGGCCCGCTCGACGAGGAGCTGCGCTCGCTCGCCGCCGAGGGCGTGCAATCGCTGCTGCTCGAGGGCGGCCCGACGCTGGCGACCGCCTTCCTCGCGGCAGACGCGGTGGACAAGCTCCTCCTCTTCGTCGCGCCGCTGCTGGGCGGCGACGGGCCGCGGGCCTTCGGCGAGCTCGCCGCGCCGCTCGACCTGTCCGACCTGCGCGCCACCACAGTCGGCGAGGACGTGCTCCTCGAGGGCTACCT